>Ga0209541_10015900_pt1 | contig 11181 bp, 7 predicted proteins | sample RifCSPlowO2_01_FD_184027 | JGI IMG/M metagenome (GOLD analysis project Ga0209541, IMG submission 184027) | Groundwater microbial communities from Rifle, Colorado - Rifle CSP2_plank lowO2_0.1 (SPAdes) (version 2) | ecosystem: Environmental > Aquatic > Deep subsurface > Groundwater | place: Rifle...
GCATCCATGTATGCGGCGGGAGCAAAAGGAATGCGTATAATTTCTGACACGTCCGGTTTTGTAAGAACGTCTTTTTGCAAGAAAGAAAACAAAGCCGCGCGCACACCAGACGTGCCGCAATCAAACGCAATGCCTTGTATCGTATTTCCCTTTCGATGAAACCACATTACATTGCCAGTATAGCATAGAATGTGATTATTGTACTGTTGCGCGAATCCGGCGGACTCCGGCCGAAGATGCTTCCTCTTTTAGTATTTTAAACAAGCCAATTTCTCCCGTATGCGAAACATGCGGGCCGCCGCAAAATTCGCGGGAAAACACTTCCCCGCTTTCGGAATCGTACACACTATATACGTTCACTTCTTCCGGATATTTTTCCTTAAAAAAATACAATGCGCCTGTTTTAGTGGCCTCTTCGTAGGGCATCTTTTTTGCTTCCATAACATAATTATACTCTATAGCTTCGTTTACTATTTTCTCAACTTCTTTTAGTTCATCGGGAGTTACCTTCCGCGGAAAAGAAAAATCGAACCTCGTACGCTCGGGTGTAATATCCGAACCCATTTGATGCACTTCCTCGCCCAAGACTTTGCGCAACGCGGCTTGGAGCAAGTGCGTGGCTGTGTGCAAACGTGTTACTTTTTTGAGTTCTTCCTCATTGCCAGCTTTAAGCTCGCCCGTATCCAAAAGAAGTCCATGTCCGCCAAATTTTTTTTCCTGACCCGCATGTGATATTTCCTGGTGTTTTTTAAATTCTTCATGAAAACTGTCTCTATCTACTTTCAGACCACGTTCTTCCGCAAGCTCTTGTATGATATCAATGGATAGCCCGTAATTCTGGTATAGATCAAATGTATTTTTTCCGGAAAGTATAACAACATCATCTCTGCCGACAAATGATTCTCCCTCGCGTTTTCTGCGTGCATAGACATTAAAGTGCTTTATGCCTTGTTTTATGGCCTCGGAAAATTTTTCACGCTCCATCCAAAACTCATTGAGAATAGTATTCTTCTTACTTCGTAGTTCTATGTAGAAATCTCCGTACAGATCAATAACTTTAAGAAAAATAGACTCAAACACTTGAGGGGAGATACTTTGCGTCCGTTCATACGCAAGTACTCTGCGTAAAATTCTGCGAAATATATAGCCAGCTTCTTTATTTGAAGGACGTACCCCGTCGGCAAGTAGAAACACAGAGCCACGGATGTGATCCACGATAATCCGTTTATGTGTTTCTGAATTGATGGTTGTGGGAAGTATACCAATAAGCGATTTAAATGCATCAGTATCAAAAACTGTTTTTGTTTTTTGTGAAATCATGGCCAGCCGTTCTAGCCCCATACCCGTATCCACGCCAGGTATTTCAAGTTTTTCCAATTTTTTTTTATAATTCCCCCCAAGAAGCTCCTCGCGTGAACCGGAGAACATATACTGATTAAATACGATATTCCATACTTCAATATCCTGCCCGGCTCCATTTTTGCAATATATCTCGGTGGTTGGGCCGCAGGGGCCGCCTGAACCTGTCGGGCCCCAAAAAACATCCTCCATCCCCTGCTCCTCTATTTTTGTCACGCCAAGCAACTGCCAAATACTCCGCGATTCTTCATCTTTTGGCACGCCATGGGAACCTGTAAAAATAGTTACATATGAAATTTCAAGCCCCATCTCTTTGGTAATAAATTCGTGCGCGTATGCAATGGCTTCTTTTTTGAAATATCCGCCGAAAGAAAAGTTGCCGAGCATTTCAAAAAATGTGAGATGCCGCTCATCCCCCACTTCCTCGATGTCAGAAGTACGAAAAGATTTCTGGATGGAAACAGTATTTCGGGAACCAAAATCTGTATCCGCGGCAGTTGGATTACTGTAATATGGCTTGAATTGTTGCATGCCGGCCGTGGTAAGCAGTACGGAAGGATCATTGGGAATAAGCGAAGAAGACGGCACAATGGTGTGTCCGCGCGCTTTGAAGAATTCAAGAAATTTTGATCGAATTTCAGTTGAAGTCATGATCCCATTTAAACAAAAAAAGCCTACTTTGCATAGGCTTTGAGACTTTTTAATAAGCTGGAATCTTTTTAGCTACTCATGAGAATCTGGGAGCGCAGTCTTTGTGATAATAGATCGCTTTCGTATCCAGCGTATTTAGATTGAAACGAAAATGCTTTCTCTGCCAAGGCAAAATCTTTCTGGTGCAACTATCGCACCTATACGCTACCGCATATATGGGCAACACTACCAAGACCAAAAAAAGACCTAATACCAAGACGCTGTGTGTAAGCATAACTTACCTCCTTTATAACTTGTTTTCACTCATTTTATACCATTATTATTTTACCGTATCAATGATGCCACCGCCCAGCACCTGCCTGCCGGCAGGCAGGTTTCCAGTGCTTTTGTAAAATACAATTGATTGACCGGGAGTAATTGCGCGCTGTGGTTTGGAGAAAACTACTTTCACGCCCTGCGCAGTTTTAGAAACACGACACGTCTCCAAAGGTTGCCGATAGCGGATACGAGCTTTGCATACCATAGGTAATGTAGATCCACCAGCTAGCGGGTTACCGCTGACCCAGTTTAGATTTTGAGCTGTGAGTTCTTTTTGAAAAAGTTTTTTATCCGCATCTCCAACCCCAACAATAAGAATATTTTTTTTGAGATTTTTTGCCGCAACATAATAGGGCGTACCTCCGCCAATACCTATCCCATGCCGTTGGCCGAGTGTATAGAACCATACGCCATCGTGCGTGCCGATTTCCTTACCATCCGTAGTGACGATTTTTCCTTTTTTATGCGGAAGATACTTGCGCAAAAATTGCCCAAAATCTAATTTACCTACAAAGCAAACTCCTTGGGAATCTTTTTTGTCCCAAGAAGGCAAACCTGCCTTTTTTGCAATAACACGCACTTCCGATTTCGCGTAGCCACCTATGGGAAACAAGCAGTATTTTAATTGTTGCTGTGTAAGCGTCCAAAGAAAGTAACTTTGGTCTTTATTTGTGTCTCTTGAAGCATGAATCCTGAAACTTGAAACATTTTTATACAATTTTCTATGCTTCATGTTCCATGCTTCATGTTTTATGACATAGTGCCCCGTGGCAATAAAATCTGCTCCCTGCTTCAAGGCCTGCTTCAAAAAAACACCAAACTTAACCTCCCGATTGCACATAACGTCCGGATTGGGCGTGCGTCCCGCTTTGTATTCCCGCAACATATAGTCAGCAACGTGTTTTTTATATTCTTTTCGAAAATCCCACACTTCAAAAGGAATATTAAGATGCGCGGCTACCCGCGCGGTCATGGCGCGGTCGGATCCTGCTTCGCAAGTAATACCGGCCGGCACCCACTCTTTCATATACACTCCATGGACATCATATCCCACGCGTTTTAATAAAAAAGCGGCCACCGAAGAATCAACCCCGCCAGACATGGCGACGAAGACCTTTCTTTTAAGAGAGGTACCTGCCCCGTTAGAAAATCTGTTATTTCTAACGGGGTGAAATTGTTTGTGTTTATTCCAAATTCTGGCCATATTCGTTTCGTTCACCGGGCCTAAGGTAGCCCCCAGCATTAAAAGTACCGGGAATAACCACTACGCGTAAACGTTCACCTTCTCGTCCACGTAGTTGTCGTAAACGTGGAAATATACTTTTTGGGTACGGTCTTCGCAATCATCTTTGCTGTATGTCGGTTCTGGGAGCTCGTCGTAAAGAATCTCTTGGATAGTAATTTTTACATCCGCTTGAGTTTCCTGCTTTTTCTTCCAATCCAGCACTAGCTTTTCGGCTTTCAGTTTGGCCAATAATTCCTTGGCAACTTTTTTGACCTGATCAGTTTCGGCCGGGTTTAAATTTTCCTTACGGAGAATATCAAATACGGCCAGTTCTTCCTCGGTAAGATTCTCGGAAACGGCGCGGCGATCCTCCTCGCTTAGTTCCTTTGCCAGCTCTACCAACTGGTCAAAGAAAAGATCGAGATCATGCGAGCCGGTGTTGTATTCGTGCAAAAGCTTATTGAGCCGGTCAAGAAAATGCTTGCGAAGCTTGTTCTTGCGGATCATTTCTTTGATTTTTTCCTCAAGCTCTGCACTCAAATGTTCGGCCTCGATATTTTTAGTATCGGAATCATCGAAAAACTTCCGCAATGATTCGAAATCGATCTTGCTCAAATCCTTAATCTTCGGTGCGTCTTTAATCACATACTCACCGGCACGGATTGAGCGATCGAGCAGGTTTTCGAGATCTTTTTTTACCTGCGACACATCGGTGTCTTCATCGATGACTTCCCGTATACGCGAGGCGATCACTTTGTATGCCGTTACTTCGTGGTAGTAATCTTCCGCTTTTGGCTCCGGTAGGACCGCTCTGTAGTATTTGTAAGCATCACTGGCAAGTTCAAGATACTGCTGTTTTGTCTTTTCACCTGCCCGCCGCGCTCCGCTCGGCGCAGGCGGGCCCTGCAATATCCGATTCGTAAACACATCAACGAGTCTGATTTTTTCGACATCCTGCGCCTTGAGTAATTCGTTGATATCGAGCTCCAGCGTTTTGAGAAACTGACGAGTTTTTGCAACCGTAGAAAAAAGTATTTCAACGAGCTCGTTCTTGTCCTGAATGATTTCATCGTCGCCGCTTTTTGTGGAGGCATAAATCGCCAAAGCTTTCTGGAGATTGCGGAATACACCAATGTAGTCGACGATAAGACCATTCGTTTTGCCCGGATAGACACGGTTAGCTCGAGCGACGGTCTGCATAAGCGTGTGGTTTTTGAGTGGCTTATCAAGATAGAGAGTCGAAAGATTCGGTACATCGAATCCGGTCATCCACATGGCGCAAACAAATACAATCCGAAGATTTCCATCGGGGTCTTTGAATTTCGTTTCAAGGTCTTCATTCAAAATTCGAGCACGCAATGGCCGCATATCGATCTCAAACTCCTCCATATCGGCGATCTCGTTTTGGCTTTGGCTTACCACCACTGCCATATCGATATTTTCGTATTTTTGCGCCTGCTCTCGTAGCATCTCTTTTTCATGATCATCCTTGGCTTTTGATACGGCGATATTCATCTTGGCGAGGTGCCGTTGCATTTCGGCTTTAACTTTCGCATACATACGAACGGCCGTTTTCTTATCGATAGAAACTACCATCGCCTTGCCGTCATATCCTCGAGCCGTGAAGTGTGCCACGATATCTTCTGCTACTTTATTGAGACGATCTTCACGAGTAACTAGATGATAGAAAGTCGAGAACTCTTGTTCGAGTTTTTCCTCTTCGTCAGTAGTAAGCTCGTAAAAATCCATTACTCGTTCCAAGTCTTTTTGAATTTCCGGATTTTCGTTTTCGAGCTTCGGTACTCGATTTTCGTAATAAAGCGGCACCGTCGCACCATCCTCTACCGATTGAGCGAAGTTGTAGGTCGACACATAATCACCGAAAGTTTCTCTAGTCCTCTCCTCACCTTTGGTCATGAGTGGCGTTCCCGTAAACCCAATAAAGGATGCTTTCGGCATAGCGATACGCATATTTTGCGCCAAGCGGTCATATTGCGTTCGATGCGCTTCATCTACTATCACGATGATGTCGCTTCTGTCTGATAGGACCGGCGGCTTCTCCTCGGGCTTGGTGCCGAACTTATGAATGAGAGTAAAAATATGACGATGATCCTCGCTTAAGAGTTGGCGTAGGTTTTGGATTGAGTCGGCGTGGACTTCCTCTTCATACACAGCGCCACAAGCGGAAAAAGTCTTATAAATCTGCTTGTCGAGTTCCGTTCTGTCGGTTACGACAACGAAGGTAAAATTGCCGGTCATCTTTCGGAATACTTTTTGTGAAAGGAAAATCATGGAGTAGGACTTGCCGGACCCTTGTGTGTGCCAAAAGACACCGAGACGGCCGTTGTTCTTATCACGGTTCTTGATCTGCTCGAATGCTTGGTTGACACCGAGAAGCTGGAAGTATCGGGAGATGGCCTTTATCCTTTCGCGGAAAGAATCATCGAACAGCGTGAAGTTCTCGATGATATCTAGAAGCCGTGATGGTTCGCATGTGCCCTTGATGACCGTTTCCAAACTCACGCGCCCTTCTTCATCTTCACTCTTTATCTTTTTCCATTCATTAAAGTGCTCGTATGCGGAAGTAAGTGTACCGACTCTACTCTCGATGCCATTAGAAATAATGATGAAGCCGTTGTGCCAAAAGAGTTGTGGAATGGTGTCTTTGTAGTCACGGATATTTTCTTGATAGGCATTTCGTAAATTCTTATGCGACGCTTTCAGTTCAATCAAAACAAGCGGCAGACCGTTTACGAATCCGATCAGATCCGGACGACGTTTATGCAACTCGCCGGTAATCCACATTTGCGATACCAAGAGAAAATCATTCTTTGCCGGATCATTAAAATCAATCACTTTGATATTAATGGTCTCGAACGAACCACGTTCGTCGCGAATCTCCGCCTTTACACCGTCTTTGATAAGCTTGTAGATCTCTTGGTTCGCATTGACCATGCTTGCAGTTGAGCGGTCGCGAGTGAGCTCCGTAAGCGCTTGTACTATGGCCTCCTGCGGTGCATCCGGATTGAGCTTTTCGAGTGCCGGTTTCAAACGGTTAATCAAAACAATTTGTCCTTGGTTCTCTCGCCCCAAAAGAGCATCACCCTCATCGGAGTAGGCATTGATAAAATTCTTTGCACCCCAAAGCTCGCCAAATATTTTGACGGCTGTTTGTTCTATTAATTTGTCTTCAGAAAATTCGTTCATGTTCTTTTATTAAAATTTTCTGGCATCTGATTCAAATAATGATCAAGGGCGTTAAGAAAAACATCGGACATCCCAAGTATTGCATCACAATGCATAAAGAATTGAAAAATATTATTACTAATAAAAACAAACCGCTCTTTTCTATCTTTTGCACGCCAAGTATCATCGTTCTGTACTCCGCAAAGTAAATTTCGCCCTTCATAATTGTGATGCCCGGTGGCGTTTGCCTCTTTATAGAGTGTTTCAAATATATTTATTGTTGATGGTTGATCTTTGCAAAACTTTTTTATCATTGCGTCTGAGTGAGTATATAAGTCTTTCTGTGAAATTTTACTACTAACGGTTAGACCAACTCCTTTGTCGCGATTACCAAAAGCAAGTTTAGATAACTCGGCTCGTATACTTTCAAAATCGTTATGTTCAGATAAAATCCAAACCAAATGCCCCAGATGTAGGGGAACTTCAGTCATTGCTTTTATAAATACCGCCGAAGCTACTCCATTAAATTTTTTAGAAACATCACAGAAGCCCTCAACAAGATACAATAATCTCATTAAAGAGGTCGTTGTGCGTAGATTTACTCTAGCGGTAATCCATATTTTATGCGAAGCCGAAATTGGAATTTTTATCTCCGGCAAGCACCGTTTTTGCAACTTTTCATAAAATTTTTGGATATTCTCCCAATGTCGCTTCTGATCATCACTAAAAAGCTTCTTTTCTTCTTCGCTAAAATTAAGAGCTATTGAGTTAAGGTTTGTATTCATATTTTCATTTCTCCGCTTACTAATTTCGGCAAAAGCAAATCTCGTGTTTGACGCAAATTTTGATTTTGAGACAATAAAACGAGCATTTCGGCATATAATGGCCCAGCCAAATTTTCAAATGTATCTAAGATTTTTTGGCTCGGTACAAGCATTTGTATTTGCTTCAAATGCATAGGGCCAAAATTTGGTTGTGCACTGCCAGAAGCCATGCTCAAAATCTTATTTTGAAAGTAGGTTGCATTTAGGAATTGATACATAAAAGCGTAATTTTGTCCGTCAATCGGCTTAAACCTTATCACCGATGTATTGAGCATGAGAGGTAAATGCTCTTCTCTAACGATGGCTGATCGACCAAGTGTCCCGGACGTTGATACGATCATATCTCGTTCCTGCAAGTGAAAATGTTTATATTTTCCATTTGCCTCTTCTTCAGAAATAAAATTCGCCGAATTTATATCTATATCTCCGTTTCTAATAAGCCGAATGTTTATGAAAGGACAGCCAGTAGGAGTATATTGCCAGTTCCTAATACCGGGGCCTTCAAGAAAATCTAAAACTTCAGGTAACATTTTTATCGCCCATCTTTCGGGTATCTTTCCGAATTCAGTGCCGCTATCGGTCATCTTTACTTTTTCGTGATCAGGAAAATGAAAGCTAACAAACCATTCAGTGTAAATAGCTTGCGCCATTTCTTCTAAAATCTTGATTCGGCTTGAGATGTTTTCAATAAGATAATTATATCGAGAAAGAATATCTGCGATTTGCTCTTGCTCAGTAAATTCGGGCAATGAAAGCTTAATCCTCTTAAGATTCTGTTGTGAAAGTTTTGGCTGGGCTGAACCAGTTACATATCCGGATATATTTGCATTTGCAAACCAATTTTTTAAAAATTCAGTATCAGCAACATTCTTTTTCCCTCGGACAATATGAGCGTGATTATTAACCCAAAACTTTCCCTTTGCCCAAAAAGCAATCGGTAATTTCCTGCTATTAAGATTTTCTCCATCCTCGGCAATTAGCAAGTAATCCCCATCAAAAATAAAGTCGTCGATGTGGTCAATGACCCCTGATGCGCCATAGTAAGGATACACGCCTTGTCTATTTTGTCTTTGAGTGGAGTTAAGAGGAACTCTTTTTGAATCAAAAAAATCAATCACATCACCTAACTCAACATCTCGCCAATTTTTTGTAGCAGTATTCGTCATATCTACTTATCAAAAAGCTTGTTAAAGTTATCGGCAATCTTCTTTTCAAGATCATGTGCCTCCTCCGTTAGCTTCTGAAAATCTGTATTTAAGCTGGTTACCGTCAATTCAAAATCAGCTTCGCCCGATGATCCGTTGTCTGTAGTGCCGACATATCGACCGGCATTTAAGGAATAACCAGCGGCACGAACCTCGTCGAGTGTCACTACTTTGCAGAGCCCTTTGATATCTTTGTACCTCTTGGCTCCTTTTTCACCACGATAACTTCGGACAATGTCAGCTATTTGCTGGATTTGCTCTTCCGTCCAGTCACGATGAGCACGGTCTATTTGATTAAATATGCTACGTGCATCAATAAAGAGAATCTTGTCTTTACGATCAGTTTTCTTTTTACCTTTATCGAGGAACCACAATGTCACTGGCAAAGTAACGTTATAGAACATGTTATTTCCTACAGCCACCATGACATCTACCACGCCATCATCAATAATTTTTGTCCGGATGTCTTTTTCACTATGTCCGGCATCGCTTGCGGAGTTGGCCATGACGAAACCAGCACGGCCGGTATTTTTAAGTACACTTAGGAAAATCTGAATCCAGAGATAGTTGCCGTTGTCATTGCGAGGTATGCCATACGGAAAACGCGGATCGTCTTTGATACGTTCTTTATCGATACCATTCACGTTGAACGGAGGATTGGCCATCGCGAAGTCGAATTTACCCGCCTGCGCCGTGCCGCGCGCGGCAGGCAGGCCGACCGAACGATGGAGATCTTCATAGTAAGTATTGCCTTGTCTGATATCACCAGATAGACCGTGGATCGCAAGGTTCATCTTGGCTATCCGAACTGTCTGATCCGTTTTCTCTTGTCCGTATATCGAAATTTCCTGATTTGGTCGGGCAGATTTATTGTGGCGACGAATAAATTCCGCCGACTGTACGAACATACCGCCGGAGCCGCATGCCGGATCGTAGATATAACCCTTGTATGGTTCGAGGATTTCGACGATGAGTTTGACAATTGATGTCGGGGTGAAAAATTCGCCACCACCGGACCCGTCCGCAATTGCGAACTTACCGAGAAAGTATTCATAAATTCTCCCGAACGCATCGCCCTCGATATCATCCGGAATCTGATTGAAATTTTTAAGAAGAGTGATGATAGAACGGTTTTCCAGCATCTGAAATGACTTCGGGAGGATACCGGCAAGCTCTTTGTTTTCCGCTTCAATCTCTTTCATCGCATCATTTACGGCCTTGCCCATGTCGGTTCCTTCCGGCAATTCTATGAGATATGAAAATCTGGCCTTTTCAGGAACGAAGAGCGTGCCTTGAGCATGATAATCGGCAGACGAAACCGGCCGCTCGCGTGCAACTGAAGCCCCGCCATAACTTTTTGTTTTAGTTTTCCGCTCGTCAGCTATTTCTTTTCCAGTCTTGCTGAATTTCACACCAGCGAACTTCAGGAAGATCAAACCCAAAACCGGCTCGGCAAATTCGTTGAGTCGCAAAGAAGAATTGGCGCGCATATGATCGGCCGCCTCCCATAATCTATCTTCTAAGTTTTTGATGTTGATGCTCATATCTTTATTTCAATTTAGCGCGCGCTTCACGAAACGAGTCGTCAAAGATTTCATAATAATCGGCATAAACATATTTCTGCCTATAATCGGCATCACCCAGAGGCTCAAGGATTTTCAAATCTTTGAGCCGTTCAATAACATTATAGGCGCCGGGAGCAGTAAATCCCATCCACTTCATAATCTCCGCCACACCGACAATCGGCTGACAAAACAGCTTACGGACAATTTCTAATGTTGATTCGGCTGATTTCTTACCAAGCTTTTGCATTTTAGCAAAATCTCGATCACGCAAAACAGTAATTTTCGCGCAAGTATCAATGGAAGAATCGGCGATTTCTGCCACGCCTTCAAGAAAAAATTCAAGCCAACTATCAATATTCGCGTCTTCATCATGATATTCCTGCAATTTTTGGTAATACAACTTCTGATGCTTCTTAAAATAGCTCGAAAGATAAAGAACCGGCAATTCTAAAAGTTTTGCATGATGAATATACATGGCAATAAGCATCCGCCCAGTACGACCATTACCATCAGTAAACGGATGGATTGTTTCAAACTGCGCATGAATAAGCCCCACCTTTACTAAAGACGGGTATTCATCTTTTGCATGCATAAATTTTTCCAAATCATCGAGTGATTTATGCATGTCGTCCGGCGATGGCGGCACAAAAGAAGCATCGCCTGGAGTTTTCCCTCCAATCCAGTTTTGCGAACGGCGAAATTCACCAGGGTAAGCATGTTGAGTGGAACGCGCCCCAAACATGAGCTTTTCGTGCAACTCTCTCACGAATCGTAAAGAGAGTGGAAAATCTTTCGTTCGCTCAATACCATAGTTTGCCGCTTGTATATAGTGCTCAATATCATCCACA
>Ga0209541_10015901_pt1 | contig 11180 bp, 14 predicted proteins | sample RifCSPlowO2_01_FD_184027 | JGI IMG/M metagenome (GOLD analysis project Ga0209541, IMG submission 184027) | Groundwater microbial communities from Rifle, Colorado - Rifle CSP2_plank lowO2_0.1 (SPAdes) (version 2) | ecosystem: Environmental > Aquatic > Deep subsurface > Groundwater | place...
TCAGTATGATCGCATGTTTCTCTAAAAATTTCATCACTGCTTATTATTTTACTCATAAACTCTTCAAAAACCTCTTTAGAATATCCTCTTGATTCAAATATAGAAAGCAAAACATTTTCATACAAAGTCCCATCCCCATCAAATTCAAGAATTGCTCTTCTTCTACCAAGATCCAATTTATTTTCAATAGCTTTCATAAACTAATCAATATACCTTATTTTTAAGAATTAGTGTGGTGATCTTTACTGCATCAAAATTAAAATCCCTCAAAAATAACGCAATTATCGTAGTAAGGTTTATAAGTTAACTAATATAAAATAATCTGCTCAAAAAATTTGGAGATAAAATGAAAGATTATTACCGTCATAGAAAGGGGGATGTTAGTTCTGCAATTGATGGTATGCACCAATATAGATTTGATATTGAGATCAATCCTGACAATTATAAAAGACAAATAAGCAAGGCAGAAGCAGATATTATGGAGCTAAAAAAGCTCGCTGAACGAACTGAAATTGGTGAACGTGAAATGCCCTCTTTAATTAAGCTTGAAGTAATACTTGACGAGATAAGGAAGCACTATCAAAGAGGCTTAGCTTTTATAGAAAGAAACCCTGAACCACAAAGCGAAAGGGGAGACCTATTCAGAAGGAGACATTGGTAAATATATAGTTCTAAATCCGAAATAGATTAAATATCTCTTATTAACGGTCTTTGGATATAAATTATATTAGATAGTTAGAGTAAATCTGTATAAAACAGCATTAAGATATACTTACTAAAAGATCACATATAATTGATAATTAATACAACTATCTATCGGAGTATCAGAAACGTAATCATTCTTTTAAAGATTAACTATTTTCACCATTAATTATTTCTTCATCAATAACCTTGATAACATCTGTAACTTTATCGCCATCTTTAAGCTTTACAATTCTTACCCCCTGTGTAGCCCTTCCCATAATCCTTATATTTTTCAAGGTAGTTCTTATAACCATTCCTTTTGCTGTTGTAATTATTATGCTGTCGTCATCAGCAACAGAAACTGTATTAACAAGATTCCCAGTCTTGCTTGTAACTTTTAAGTTTATAACGCCCTTTCCTGCTCTTGCTGTCTTTCTGTAATCATCCACTTTGCTTCTTTTTCCATATCCTTTTTCAGTAATGCTTAGAATACTTGCTCCATCCAAGACTTCCATACTCACAACGCTATCACCACTTCCCATCTTTATTCCTGTAACTCCATAGCTTGTTCTGCCCATTGGACGAACTTCTGAAGAATTGAATCTTATGGCCTGTCCTTTCTTTGTGGCAAGAATTATTTCTTCAGTTCCTTTTAATCCTTCGATACCTATAAGCAAGTCTGAATTATCTGTTGGAAGATTTATTGCTCTTACTCCAGAAGCTCTAGGATTGCTGAAATATTTCAACTCTATTTTTTTTACCATTCCGTTCTTTGTAGCCATGAAGAGGAATCCATCAAACTTATTCACAGAAATAACATTAGTTATTCTCTCATCATTCAATTTTATGAAATTATTAAGTGACTTTCCTTTGCTATAACGTTCAGCTTCAGGTATTTCATGGGCTTTAAGCCAGAATACTCTTCCTCTTGAGGTAAAGAACATCAAATAATCATGAGTTGAACAGTAAATCAGCTGTCTTACAAAGTCTTCGCTTGCAAGATTGCTTCCTATTACTCCTTTTCCACCTCTCTTTTGCTCTTTGTAAGTCTTAATATCCATTCTCTTGCAATATCCTTTCTCAGTTATAGTTACAACAACTTCTTTCTGCTGAACTAAGTCTTTCTCAGAGATTTCTATAGCCCTCTGCAATATCTGAGTTCTTCTGTTATCCCCGTATTTTTTCTTTAATTCAGAAACTTCTCTCTTGATTATACTTAGAATTTCTTTTATATCTCCTAATATCTTCTCAAGTTCAGCAATAGTCTTTTTCAACTCCTCGAATTCCTTCTTTAACTTATCCTGTTCAAGAGAAGTTAACTGCTGTAACTTAGTCTCTAATACTGCCTGAGATTGTCTTTTTGTAAATTTAAATTTGCTAATTAAATTTTCTGAAGCTTCAGCAGAATTAGCCGATTTCTTTATAAGAGTTATTATTTCATCAATATGCTTCAAAGCAATCATAAGTCCGTCCACAATTTCCAGCCTTTCTTTGGCCTTTTTTAAATCAAACTCCGTTCTCTTAGTAATTATCTTCTTTCTGTACTTAACATATTCCTCAATTATTTGCTTTAAATTCAGAACCTTAGGCTGACCATTAACTAAAGCTAGAACATTGGCATTAAAACTGTCCTGAAGTCTTGTAAATTTATACAGTTTATTAAGTATAAATTTAGGATTAGCACCTTTTTTGTATTCTATAACAATTCTTATTTTTCCTTTTGATGATTCATCCCTTATATCACTTATATCCAAAATCTTCTTTTCCTGAACAAGCTTTGCAATCTGAGTTATAAGATCAGCTTTATTAACCATATAAGGAATTTCAGTTATTACTATTGCATCTTTCTTGCCTATTGTTTCATTAGTGCTTCTTCCACGCATGATTAATCTTCCTTTCCCAGTTCTATACATCTCAAGAATCTCGCCAGTAACATAACCTCCTGTTGGAAAATCAGGACCTTTTACTATTTCAGCTAACTCATCTATAGAAATTTCAGGTTTGTTAATATAAGCAATAATTGCATCAGAAACTTCAGTCAAATTATGGGAAGGAATATTTGTAGCCATTCCTACAGCGATTCCCGAAGCTCCATTCAATAGAAGAGTAGGAACTTTTCCAGGAAGCAATTCAGGTTCTTTTAATGAATTATCAAAATTAGGAAGGAATTTTACAGTTTCACTGTCTATATCCTCAATTAATTCAGAAGATAAGGGAGACATTTTAGCTTCAGTATTGTGGCTTATAAATCCATTTGAGATAAAAGAGTGACAATTACTATCAACCTTAATTGAATAGACTTTTTGGATTCCAGCATTTTCAATCTTGACTATAGGATCAAATAAATATTGGTAAGTCAAGAAGTATTCAAATATAGAAGAATAGTCCATTCCTGTTTTTTTCAATAATATTTGACAAACCCTTTTATGGTTTTGTTGCATATTTGAGTATCTATCAAAATTATGCTTCATAATAAACTCATTATGGGAAAGATTTCTAACAAAATCTGATATAAATGGAATATAATCAGTATTTGAATAATCTTTTTGGTAATTTATAACAACAAACTCCAATTTAGCATTTTTCTTTTTACATAAAAATCCTATTTCTTTATAAAATCTTGAAATATTTCTTTTATTTCTTATAATTAATTTATCTATAAACTTCCAGTTATCATATCTATTAAAACTCTCTATTCCCAATCTAAGCAGAAGTGTTTGTAATTGGTTTATTAATTCTTTGCTTTTTGAGCAACAGCTTAACTCAATACTTTTACTTGAATAGCTAATACTTCCATCACCTTCAAAATACGCTGACAAAAATGAACACAAAACTTCCTTTGGAGACATAAATAATAAATTAGGAATTGTTTTTTTATCAGATTTCACAGCTCCCAACCCAATATTTCTTAAAAATTCTAAAGTATATCTACAATGACATTCTATTCTAAAATAATCTTTTTTCCCATATGAAGAAGGTTTTTTTTCAAATTTATGAATCTTACTATCTGGAAATATCTTTTTCCATTTTTCTTCAAATATTTTTACTAATGTTTCATCAGAATTACAAAATTTCAATTTTTCTAAACTAATTGAACCCTCTGAAATGAGTAACCCCAAGATTGTTGCCAAATCCCTATTTAATTTATTAGGTAAAATCCTTATATGTTGATGACCATTTTTAATTATTGGATAATATTTTTCTAATTCAACATCATTTTCAGGCCAAAATTCATCATTTAGTCTATCTAAAATAGCAATATCTCCTTCTTGGACCTGTTCAAGTAATTTCCAACAAAAAACAGGTTTTCCATAATTATCGGCTGTTAAAATCAAAATAGGATGATTTTTTGTTCCAGTTAAATTATATCCTTTATTTGTTGTTATTTTTATTGTTTCGTGCTCTCCTGAATCAAACCATTTCGAGGCATTATTAATTCTCTTATCTCTACTTAATATTTTTATATTGATATTTTCCTTATCTGAAATCTTATCTGCTCTTTGCAAACCCTTTTCAGTAGTTATTAAAGAGTCGCCTGAAACACAATACCTCTGAGCAGCAGCAGGATCATTATCAACGCTCCCAAAATTTCCTTGACCATGAATAAGAGGATACCTTAAAGAAAAATTTTGAGCCATTCTTACTAATGCATCATAAACCGCAATATCACCATGGGGATGGAATTTACCTATAACATCTCCGACAATTCTCGCTGATTTTTTTGTCTGTTTATTGTTCTGTAAGCTTAATAATTCCATTGCATACAAAATTCTTCTTTGAACAGGCTTAAGTCCGTCCTCAATTGAAGGCAATGCTCTTGAAACTATAACTGACATGGCATAATCGATATATGCCTTTCTCATCTCTTCAGATATTTCAGAAAGTATTATTCCCTTCTCAACTTCATTCTTCTTTATTTCCCCGTTACGATTTTCCTTTTCTTCTTTGTCTGCCATTTGTTTTAATGTTCTCCTTCCTTTACAAATGGAAGGCTCAAAATCTTGATTTTATTGTCTGCCATTTTTATTCAAAATCTCTATCGTCCTCCAACGCTTTATTCTTTTTAAGATAATTCTTTAAAATCTTTGATGAAGATTGTTTCTGTTTTGGATGCTTAATCATACCTTTAGCAAGTTTGTCTGCTATTTCTATGCCTAACTTTTCACAAACAAATCTTTCAGGAATTTTATTCTTGTAATTATCCATTCCTACAGCAAAAACACTTGGTTTTATTTTTTTCAAACTCTTTGAAACTGATCTATCTTTGTCAATGCTTATAAAAACATCATCAACATATCTTATTGATTTCAAGATCACTTTTCTTTCCTCTAAAGGCATAAACGAATGTCCTTTCTTCAAGGCAGACTGCTTATCATTATTCAAAATAACAATAAGTTTATCTCCAAGGCCTTTAGCTTCCTTCAAATATCTGATATGTCCAGAGTGTATAGGATCAAAATATCCACTTGCCGCTACAATAACTTTTTTTGTCATTTATCTTTTACCACCTGCATTTTTTACAATTTTTTTAGATTTCAATTTTCCTTTTTCACAATTACAATCCTCGCAATTACCTTCACATCCACCACTACAGTTCCCTCCACACTCACAGCTACAACCACCGCAACAACCTAACAATTCGCTTATTTTTTTCATTTTTACTCGTCTTCTGCATAATTTATAACCAAATCGTTTTCCTCATCAAGTTCAAACTCAATACTTTCCTTTGTTTTCTTCAGCTCTCTAAGCTTTTCAATAAGTTCGTCTATCTCCTCGCCAGATAAAGAAATTTCAGTCACATCGACTTCAACCATCTCATCGTCTGATTCTTCGTCGTCTGGACTTAAATCAGACTCTTCATCTTCCTCAGCCAAGTCATCTTCACCATCGGAACTGTCATCATCAGAATCCTCATCAGATGTTTCTTCATCTTCTTGTGTTTCACTTTCTTCTTCAAGTTCTTCTTCGTCTTTTGCCATTATTTTTCCCCCATTAATTTAAGAAAATCATCTTCATTTAGTTCTTTCTCACTTATATTTCTCCCAGTCCATTTGCACTTTCTGCATTCCCATTCATCTGCTCTTTTTCCTTCCTCACCTCTAAGGACGACTCCAACATCGCTGCTTGAACATTTAGGGCATATCTTAACTTTGTAAGTTTTTCCACCACTCTTTACAGTCTTACCTTTACTATCAACAGTTTTCTTGGGAGTGACCGTCTTTACTCCATTAACTTTATTATATTCTTGTGGCGAATCATAACCTTCCTTTATCCAGTCTGGAGTTGATAGCTTTCCCATTTTAAAATCTCGCTAATATTTCTTTCCTCCAATTTTCAAAATTAGGAATAGGTTCACTTTGTGTTTCTCTAATACTTTCACAATCTGGTGTTGAAAATTCAATAATTATAGAATCTAAAACTCCAGAAAATCTGTGCTTTCTATTTGAATCGATATTAACAATATTTCCGCTTCTCAATAACATCTTTTCCATTTCTCCTTGAGAGCTTTCTAACTCAAGATAAACATTTCCTGAATCAATATAAAATGTTTCTGTTTTAGGATGAGAATGAATGCTACATCTATAACCACTGTGTAAAATTAACCTCTTCCCAGTATATTTTCCATTATCAACTATAATTTCTTCTCTTCCCCAAACCTTCTGAACAATTTCTGCTTTTAAGATTTCCATTTCAAATATCCAAATTAGCCTCCTTTGCATTTTCCTGGATAAATTCCTTTCTCGAAGGAACGTCGTCTCCCATCAACATACTGAATGTTTTATCAGCTTCAACAGCATCTTCAATTGTAACTCTTTTTAAGATTCTTGTTTTAGGATTCATAGTTGTATCCCACAACTGATCAGCATCCATTTCTCCAAGACCTTTAAACCTTGTGATAGTAGCATTGCTTCCAATTTTATCAATAGTCTTTTTCAACTCTTCATCAGAATAAACATAAATATCATCTTTCTTCCTAATTTTATATAATGGCGCAACTGCAATATACAAATTGCCATTTTCTATCAGTTGATGAATGAATCTAAAAAAGAAGGTTAATAAAAGCGTTTTAATATGCTCTCCATCAACATCCGCATCAGACATAATGATAACTTTCCCATATCTTAATTTTTCTAAATCAAATTGTTCTCCAACTCCTGTTCCTATAACAGTAATAAGGTTAGATATTTCTTCACTAGAGAAAGCTCTTGTGGAATTTGCTTTTTCTACGTTAAGAATCTTACCTTTAAGAGGAAGTATGGCTTGAAATTCTTTATTACGAGCTTCCTTTGCACTACCACTGGCACTCATTCCTTCAACAATATATAATTCAGACTCATCAGACTTTTTAGAAGAACAATCTGCCAATTTTCCGGGTAATCCTCCAAGAGAAAATGCATTTTTTCTTCTGACTAAATCCTTGGCTTTTTTAGCTGCGAATCTTGCCTTAGCCGCTTCCAATGATTTATCTGCTACCCTTTTAGCTATTGCTGGATTCTCTTCAAAATATTCAGACAAAGTTGAAGTTACGATAGAATCTACAAATCCCTTAACTTCAGAATTTCCTAATTTTGTTTTAGTCTGCCCTTCAAATTGGGGTTCAGGAATTTTAAGGCTTATAATCGCTGTAAGACCTTCTCTAACATCATCTCCAGTCAGAGACTCATCTTTTTCCTTCAACAAACCTTTCTTCTTAGCGTAATCATTTATTACTCTTGTTAAAGCTGTCTTGAATCCAGAAACGTGAGTTCCTCCCTCAACTGTATTAATAGTATTTACGAAACCAAATATATTATCCTGATAAGTCGTATTATACTGAATTGCAATCTCAATTATAGTGTGATCAACTTCTCGTTTGAAATAAATAGGCTTATGTAAAACTTCTTTAGATTCATTTAGCCATTTAGCAAACTCCACCAATCCCCCAGAATAGTAGAATTCTTCTTGCTTTTCTTTTATTTCATCAGTTAAAATAATTTTCAGTCCAGCTTCAAGAAAAGCCATTTCCCTAAATCTTGTTGCTAAAACATTGGAATCAAATTTTAAAGTTGAAAATATTTCTTCATCCGGAAAGAAAGTTACAATTGTTCCGGTCTCATCATCTTTACTCTTTCCAATAGTCTTTAATTCAGTTTTAGGATTTCCTCTTGAATATTCCTGTTCATAAATCTTTCCGTCTCTTTTTATCTGAATAATAAACTTCTTAGATAAAGCGTTAACACACGAAACTCCCACTCCATGCAAACCTCCTGAAATCATATAAGACTTTTTGTCAAACTTACCTCCTGCATGGAGTTTAGTTAAAGCAACTTGAACAGCAGGAACTTTGTATTGGGGGTGCATCTCAACTGGAATACCTCTTCCATCATCCTCAACAGTCACGGAACCATCCCTGTTTATGCTTACCTTAATTAACTTACAAAAGCCCGCTAGAGCCTCATCTACTGAATTATCTACTACTTCATAGACTAGATGATGTAAGCCCTCTTTACTTGTTGAGCCTATATACATACTTGGACGAGCCCTTACTCCCTCTAATCCTTCCAATACTTTTATGCTTTCAGCATTATAGCTTTTCTTATCACTAACCATTTTTCAATTCTCCTATCTTATAAATCATAGATTCTGGAATGTATGGTCTAACAACTTCAATAAGCTTTTTAGAATCATCTTTCTTAAATCTTAAATAATAATATTTTCCATCTCTAAAACCAATTGTAGGCTCAAGACCAAATTTTTCTTTAAAAGATTCTTTCATTAAATTATGTTCTTCCAAAGAAAAGGCGTTTGTACATAGAACCAAATAGCCTTGTTTTTTATCACAACTACCATCATCACAAAGCCAAAATGCTAGACTTTGTGGGGTTAATTGATCCAAAATCTCTTTTGTAATTACCTTTCTGCCATTTTTGTAAAATAAATTTCTGTAATAATTAAAAACAGGGTGCGTTTTTGTTGCAAAATCAATAGCATGAATAAAAGTAGACCTAACTTTTCGTTTAACTTCTCTAAATTCTGAAATATTAAAATTAATTAATAATTCTTTTTTCAAAACAGAATAAGCTTTTTGTTTCATTGAATGAGAAAACCTAAAACAACTATTCTTCTCTCTTTGTCTTATACTAGCATCTCCAAGTAAACTACCAATAATCAAATCATGTTCTTCTTGACTAACAATTAAGAATGGATTTTGTTGAATTTCTTTATTCCACTTTCTAACTAATTTAATCAAATTTCTAACAGAGGTGCTGTATATATCATATTTTTTTGAAAATAAAATCAATTCTCTATCAGTCCTTAACGTATTAATCACACCTGCTTTGCTCTTATCTAAATTTGGAAAGAAAGATAGTATCCTCCCTTCCATCACTGCAGAAGTCAAGACTCTTGGCTTAATTTTTAGCTCTTTAGAAATTATTATTAGATCACCTTTTCTCTTGATCTTTTTAGAGAGTTCCACTACATCGAATCTTTTTCTAACCCCTTCAAGACCTTCTAGAACTTGAATAGATTCTGCCTTATAATCTGATTTTGATTGAGCCATTTTACAATTGAGCCAGTTTTTACTAACAGGCATAATTTTTGAATAATTTTTATCTAAAAAAGAGCTAGTTTGTAGCTTCTTTATGCCAGTAAAAAAGAATAGAAGTTTAAAAAGCTTTCTGCACTAAAGTTAACATTTATCGACGGTAAAACAGATCTTAGGGTATTTATTCCTTCTTTTTCTTACTTTCTTCAGACTTCCTAATCCAATTGACTTTTTTGCTTATTCTGCCAAGTTCATAATTCTTTCTGCACTTGCTTGAGCAAAGATTTTTCACACTTCCATCCACTAAAACTAAGGTTAGTCCTCTTGGATTCTTATAATCTCTGCCACAAAATGAGCACTTAGGCATGTGCAGCCTCCGGTCTAATTTGTTTGTATTCTTCTCTAAGTTTCTCAATTCTACCATCATAATCTGAAGGATCCAAACCTAGTGTTTCTAAATTTCTTCTATTTATAGATAGTCCATCTAAAAACATTGTTATACGAGTTTCATAAAAAGTTTGAGTTGTAAAATCTCCTTTTTTTATATAGTCCCCAGAGACAATTATTTTTAGTCCATTTTCAGCATTTTCCAAAGATGAAACAAATCTATTTGCCATCAATCTCACATAGTTAATCAAAGCTCTCTTTCTAACATCTGGAGTCATACTCTCAAAAAGTTCATCCCTATTAAAATCATCGTCTACAAATCTTTGAAGTTCAACTATCATCTTAAGCTACACTCCTGCTTATTGACAAAGAAGTAAATGTTCTTACCACAGATTTTAAATAATCAATAACATTATATCTATTGCAAACTCTTGGTGTGACATCATTTCCCACACCTTCAGATTCTCTTAATCTTTCTTCAAGATAATTTTCCCTTAGTGAGTCAGCATTTCTAATCCCATCAAGAACTCTTGTAGATTCTCTTCCGTTTCTGTTGTAATATCCATTTCCTGCCATATTAAGCAGCCCCCCTCAATTGCCATCTAACAAAAGTAGTATCTCTGGCTTCGCCAACTTCACCATATATCAAAATTTGTCTATTTCCCATTTCACTTAAAAATCTATCAGACGCTGTCTCCTGATTAGAACCGGTGAAAAAAGCATACCCTTGCGTATTACTATGATTCATTAATTCCAAGAAACCCCTATCAGTTCTTTGCGAATATCTTTCTGAGTCAACATCATCAAATCTCAAACTTTGAGCATAATCTCCCAGCGTTAATTTTAATTCCCTTAACCTCTCACCAGAAACTTCAACCCATCCCAGATATCCGGGCTGTTCCCCTGAAACTCTCTCATCGACTGTCATCTTAACTATACGCTCCCTTGCTTAGCTTTGTTCTTATTCTTCTTGCTTCAATTTCTGTCTCTCTTAACATTAATGTATCGCCAATTCTGACACTTCCTTTAACATTTCTTCTCATTGTTTTGCCTTTTTCATATCCATCAAGAAGTTTGCATTTTACCTGTGTTACTTCGCCTCTTCCGCCAGTTCTGCCGACTATCTCTTCAACTTTAGCGGGAATAGCAGTATTAGATAATAGTTTCTCACTTCCTTTGCTTCCCGTCGACTTTTTCTGTTGTTGTTGGGGTTGTTTTTGTTGTTGTGTATTTGCCATTTTTCGAAAAACTAATTATATTTACTTCAAAGCAACAATTTCTTTATCAGCATCTCCAGCATCTATAACTGCAACTGAAGCAGCAGCAACTGGAATTCCAACAGCAATGCCTAATTTTTGCTTGCTGTCAACTGCATGACACTTAATTCCCTTCTCTTTGCATAATAAGGGAAGATGCATAACTATTTCCTTAGGATCAACGTCAGATGCATATACAACTAGTTTTGCAGTCCCAAGCTCAATAGCTTTAGTAACTTCATTCGTGCCTTTCTCTATCTTTCCTGTCTTTCTTGCTTTTTCAACAATACCATACACGTCAGCCATTTTCAATATTATTTTATTTA
>Ga0209541_10015904_pt1 | contig 11178 bp, 10 predicted proteins | sample RifCSPlowO2_01_FD_184027 | JGI IMG/M metagenome (GOLD analysis project Ga0209541, IMG submission 184027) | Groundwater microbial communities from Rifle, Colorado - Rifle CSP2_plank lowO2_0.1 (SPAdes) (version 2) | ecosystem: Environmental > Aquatic > Deep subsurface > Groundwater | place...
CCGCCCGAAGCGCCACGGGCGATGCATTATAGGAATCGTCTATGATGATAGACCCGGAAATACCGTGGAGTATCTTCATGCGCCCCGCGGGAAAAGAGAGCGTGCCGAGACGCGTCGCCGCGTCCAGAATATTCACTCCGTAGACGCTTCCCACGACGACAGCGGCAAGCGCGGAAAGAACATAGTGGAGCCCGAGCGTCCCGCGGAGAAAAAGCGGAATCATTTTTCCTTGGTATTCAATTTTCGCTTGAATGCCCTCGGGAAATCGGTCACCTCCCTTGTACGCAATCGCCGCATAGGGCGCGGAGTAGTCCGCCCCCTTTTCCCGCCCTATCGTGATTGTTCTCGCGGTAGTATCTTTCGCGAGTGAGCGCACATCGGAGTCATCGGCGTTCACAACGAGAAGCCCGTCCTTCTTGAGCGCCTGCACCAGAAGCGCCTTCTCGGCGAGAAGCGCTTCGCGCGAAGGGAAAAACGCGAGGTGCACCGGCGTCTCGGCGAATTGTGTCACGACGACGCAGTCCGGGCGCACCCAGCGCGCGATGCGTCGGATGTCGCCCGGGTGGTCGGCGCCGACTTCAAGCACAAGAAAAGAGGGGTACTGCCGTTTCGCACCGAAAATCGCCGCGGCACCGCGGAGGAGTATCCGCGCCCAGCGGACGGCGCTCCCCCACCCGCTTTCGTCAATGCCGAGTATGGTGAGCGGGACGCCGAACTCGCTGTTAAAACTCTTCGGGCTTTTGCGGACGGAGACGACGCCGGTAAGCACCGCCGCTATCGCGTCTTTTGTCGCGGTCTTCCCGACGCTTCCCGTCACGACGACAATCGTCGGACGGAAACGCCAAAGAACCGCCCGCGCTTCAAGGGTGAGAAGAAGTACTACTATTTTTTTGAAAATTTTTTTCATCCTTATTCTATATTCATCATTCATTATTCATCTCTACCGGTCGGGCGGAACACCGTAATAGTTGATGAGGAATTTCGCCGTATCCATGAACGGCTGTGTCAGCGTCTCCGAGGAATATGAGGCGCCTTGCGGGTCTATGATGTAGAGGAAAACGAGAAACTGTGGGTCGTATGCGGGGAAATATCCGAAGAACGAGTGAAGAAACTTATTTTTATAGTACCCGCCGTCGGGGCTCGGAAGCTGTGCCGTTCCCGTCTTTGCCGCGATGCTCCAGTGCGGGAGCATAACCCTCCCCTTTTGAAGCGCCGTGTCCACCGTGTTGACGAGCATGCGCGTGACTTCTTCCGTCGTCTCCTTTTTGAGCACCCGCTTTGCGTCATCATACGCAATCTCCCGCGTTGAACCCACCTTGTAGAGGACTCTTTCCGCGACATGCGGCGTTACGAGAATACCGCCATTTGCAAGCGCTGACAAGGCGCGGACGACGGCGATGGGCGTCACGGCAATCCCCTGCCCATACGATGCCGTGGCGAACTCAACATCACGCCGCGTCTCCAGGTTATCCAAAAGACCGGGCGCTTCATTCGGGAGGTCAATCCCCGTTTCCTCGCCAAATCCGAGCGCGGCCATGTACCGGGCGAATGTCTCTTTCCCCGTCTTCTGCATGATGTGTACCGCGCCGAGGTTCAACGACTTGTTCAAGATATCCTGCATGCCCGTGACACCGCGGGCTTTCCCGTCGTAGTTTCCTATGGTGAGTCCGGAAACCTCTATCGTCCCCGTGTCATAATAGGTGCTCTTTGCGGTTATTGCCCCTGAGTCAATACCGAATGCGACCGTCAATGGTTTTATGATGGAGCCCATCTCAAAAACATTTTCTACAAGCGGATTTGCAAATACCGTGAAGCCGCCGCTTTCCCCGTATGCGTTCGGGTTAAATGACGGACGCGCTTCCATAGCGTATATTTCTCCCGTCTTCGGGTTGATGACGATGCCCCCTCCCCGCTCCGTGCGCCATTCGCGCAGTGCCGCATCAAGGATGTTCCCCAAAAAACGCTCCACGGCTGGCTCCACCGAGAGCACGATATCTCCCTCGCGCGATGCCGCGTCATCATAGAAAAGCGAGTGCTCAAGATTCGCGAATATCTCGGCAAAAAAGTTGATGTGCACATCCTCGTTCTCCCGCTTCAACACATGATCGTAATAGCGCTCAATACCGTATTGTCCGGACAACGCATCGCCGTCAGAGCCGACAAAGCCCAAGAGGTGCGCGGCGAGCGTATCGTTTGGGTAATACCGCCACCGCTCTTCCAGGATAAACACGCCGGGGATCCCGAGCTTTTTCACGGCGGTCGCGACTGCGGCAGGGAGGCGACGGGCAATTTCCTCATACGGGTCGTTTTTCTTCCCGGCGCGGAGAAAGAAATCAGCCGAATCAAGGTCCGGAATAACCGCCGAGAGCGCGCCAAAGAGCGCTTCAGGGTCGGGTATTGCCTTTGGATTTATCGCGATGGTAAAGCCGCTCTTCAAAGTCGCCGCTTCATCGCCCCGCGACCCGTCTTTGTTTTGAAAAAAAATGCTTCCCCTCCCGAAACTGTCCTCCACCGGCGCCACATATTGCGCTCCCGCTTCGGCGCGGAACGCCTCGCCGCGGACAATTTGCACGAAAAAAAGGCGGGCAACCAAAAGGGTGCCGCCGAGGAACACGACAATGGAAAGAAACCGTATCCGGACGATGAGAGCATCGGTCATGTATTTCGTCTTGTTGAAAACCCAGAAACCCGCCCGGCCGCGGCCGGGCGGACCAGACGCGTCCACATGCAGTCATCGTTATGAATCCCGTTACTTGAAACCACGGGGCATCAGGTGACGGAATGAAGTCCTAAAAAGCGTCCGTACTGTTTTGAGCAAGACGCGCGCGCTTCGCAAACGCCTGCTCCGTTGCCTCGTCAAAACCGCGGGCACGGGCATAGTCATAGGTGAGGAGGGTGCGCAACTTGTTGTGCTCCGCCTCCAGCTCCGCGAGCGTCACGCCACTATTTTTCGTCTGCTCTATAATATCCGTTCTGCGGACAATCGTGTGGATGGCAGATTGAACAAAGTATACATACAAAAAGACCGCGCACAACAAAAGCGCGGAGAGCGTCCAGAACGCCTGTTTTTCGGGTGCGTTTATTTGTCGGGTGAAGTAGGGGGACACGATTTTAGCGTTTAGCGTTTAGGGTTTAGGGTTTAGTTTTTCTACACGCTAAACGCTATACCCTATACGCTCTTTTTCTATGATGCGAAGCTTCGCGCTTCGCGCGCGCGGGTTTCTTCCTGTCTCTTCCGCGCTTGGCACAATCGGTTTTTTCGTGAGAACAACGAACCCGCCTTGAGCCGCCAACCCCCTGAAATACTGCTTTGCGATTCGGTCCTCCAAGCTGTGGAAAGAAATGACCGCGATGCGTCCGCCAGAGGCAAGCCGTTCTGTGGCTTTCATAAGTCCTTCGCGAAGAGCGTCCAGTTCGTCATTCACCGCGATGCGAAGCGCCTGAAAGGTCTTTGCCGGCGAATCACCTCTGCGGAACCGCGCGGGAATGCTTGCGTTCACAATCTCCGCGAGCTCGACAGTGCGTTCAATCCTTTTTTCTGCGCGCCGCATGACTATCGCCTGCGCGATGCGTCCCGAAAACCGTTCCTCTCCATACTCGCGGAGAATATGCGCAATCGCCGCTTCATCCCACTTGTTAACGATTTCCTCCGCCGTGAGCGTGCCGTAATTCGGGTCAGAATCAAAAGTCATGAGGAGCGGCTCGTCGCGTCGGAAAGAAAACCCCCTTCCCGATGCCTCCAGTTCAAACGAACTCATCCCGAGGTCAAAGAGCGCCTTGTCTATCTCGCGAATCCCTTCTTTCTCGAGAACAACATCAAGGTTCCTGAAATTTACTTTGCTGAAACGCGCCGTGCATCCGCCGCGAAGCGCCTGCGCCTCTGCGCGACGAAGCGCCGCCTCGTCCATATCGACACCGACAAGTATCCCTGTTTCTCCTATCCGCGAACAGATTTCCGCCGCATGCCCCCCGCCGCCCACGGTTGCATCAAGCGCTGTGTCGCCTTTCTTGAGCGCGAGCCCTTCCGCGACTTCTTTAAGGAGTACCGGGATATGTTCTGTCATGCTCCCGTGCTTACACCATTATCGTAAGATTGTCAACAATCTGTAAGCGCGGGACGAGAACTTTTGAGAGACTAAGACTTGGGCAAACGCCCCGGAGTGGTCTCTCAAAAGTTCTCGTACCAAGCGCCCCTAACTACACCGCGCCTATTTCACCCAGTTTTTCCGCAAGCGAGTCCACATCTTTCTCCGCCTGTTTCTTGTACGCGTCCCACGCTTCTTCGCTCCAGATTTCCGCGCGGTCGTTCACCCCGATAAATACCACCTTGTTTTTGAGTCCCGCAAAACTTTTCAAAAAATCAGGAAGGAGAATGCGTCCAAGCGCGTCAATCTCGGCATCCATGGCGCCCGACGACATCGCGCGGTTGAATTTCCGCATCGCCGCCTGCCCCATGGGAAGCGCCCGCAATTTTTCCGAGAAGGTTCTCCATCCTTTTTCCGAATAGACAAAAAGACAGTTATCAAGCCCTTGCGCAATGACGATTTTTTTTCCGAGCTCTTTTCGAAACTTCGCCGGCACGGAAAGCCGCTTTTTCGCGTCTATGGTGTGCCGGTATTCGCCGATTAACATAGCTTTTAGGGTGTAGCGTTTAGCGTTTAGTGTTAGAAAGCAATTTCCTGCCGCGTGCGACAGTACCATAGCGCGTCTAATCCCTAAACGCTAAACCCTAAACGCTGTACCGTGGGGAGCCCGCGAATGAAGCGGGAAAGGAAACTCTATAAAAACCGCAAAGTAAAAATAGAGTATTTCGCGCCGCATCCGCAGGTTTTCCACTTCATCCCACTTATCTACCATTTTATACCACTCCGCTACCCCCGCATAGCAAAGTTATCCACAGTGTCCGCTCGTATGCTCTTTTTCAAAAGCACGCGTTGCGCGCCCCGGCGAGGCGCGCCCGCTCTGCTCGGGTTTTGCTCCCCCGCTCCAGTAGGACGGGAGCCATGCCCGCAAAACCCTGTGCAAGGCTTTTGAAAAAGACATACTCGCTTCCAATGAAGAAGGTGGCAAAAAAACAGCCACCCCCGCTCAAAGCGAGAGGTGGCTAAGAAGTACTTTCAGGCGGCGGCTTTTTTGCTACGGCGCTTGAAGGACCAGGTGGTGTCCCAGATTGAAACCACCGTGCCGTCCGCAGTGCATCCGACCGAGCGGGCAACGAAAGAAACGGCTTCGTTCCCCATGGCGGCTTTTTGCACCGCTTTCTTCATGCCGAAGACATCGGAGAAGGTGAATTGAATCTCACCGACCGCTTTCTTGGGGAAGGAGCCGCTGATATTCGTGATGGGCATAGAGACCGAGACGGGCGCGCCCGCGATGAGGACGAAAGCCGGCACGCCGCTTGAGACCTCCGCGGCCATGCCTTGAGCTAGAGCGTAGGTTGACCCAAATGGGTTCTTCGTGCGCCAACCGAACGGCAGAATAATCGCGCACGATTCTGTGTCCATTTTCTGAACGCGCAATCCGGCGAACGCCCCCATCGGGAGTTTCTTAGACAATACGAAAGGCCACACCCACGGGTTGAGTACCCACCGTCGCAGCGCTTCCGATTTTTTGTTAAAGAAAGCCGCGTCCATGAGACACCTCCTCCTGTGCGGATTTTGTGGAAACACTCTCTAGAGACAATTGTGCTCAATCTTAAACAATTTGTCAAGACATCTCGTGCGCTATTTAACGACCGGCGGCAGGTCTCATCGTGGGGAAAAGAATGGTGTCTTTTATGTTTTGCGTGCCAGTAAGGAGCATAACGAGGCGGTCAATGCCGATGCCCACCCCGCCTGCGGGCGGCATGCCGTGTTCCATCGCTTCCAAAAAATCTTCGTCAACGGGCTGTGCTTCCTTGTCGCCCTTGCCGGCGAGGACATCTTGCGCCAAAAAACGCTCCCGCTGTTCACGGGGGTCATTCAATTCGGAAAATGCTTTCACGATTTCAAGCCCGCCAATGACGAGCTGGAACATGTCCACGAGCGACGGGTCGTCCTCTTTCTTTTTGGTGAGCGGAAAAGCGTCCGCGGGATAGTCAATAACAAAAGTGGGCTGGAGAAGTTTCGGGCGGCAAAACCTTTTATAGAGGATGTCCAAAATCTTTCCTCTGCCGTCTTCCGGCGCGAATTCGGCGCCGAGTTTCTCTGCATGTCCGCGCAATTCGGGAAGCGTCACCTCTTTTAAGTTGGGAACGCCCGTGTTCTCCTCCAAAAGCGCGAAGTATTTCACGACACGAAACGGCTTCAAAAAATCAATCGTTTCTCCACTGTATGAGACGCTACTCTCTTTTTTAATGTCGCGGACAAGCGTCCGGAACAGTTCTTCCACAAACTTCCGCTGTTTCAGCGCGTCCGAGTAGCTTTCATACCACTCAAGCATAGTGAACTCGGGATAGTGCGTCGCATCCAAACCCTCGTTTCTGAAATCTTTGCACAATTCATACACCTTGGGGAATCCGGCGACAAGGAGCCGCTTCAAATACAACTCGTCCGAAATACGAAGGTATAAATCCTGGTCAAGCGCGTTGTGGTGCGTCGTGAACGGCTCTGCCGAGGCGCCGCCGTAGAGCGGCTGGAGCGCGGGGGTTTCCACTTCAAGAAAGCCCGCTCTGTCTAATTCTGCGCGGAGAAACGACACGGTGTGTGAACGCAGGAGAAACCGCTCGCGTGCCTCTGGGTTCGCGAGAATATCCAGATAACGGCGGCGCTGACGCTCTTCGGCATCGGCAAGCCCGTGAAATTTATCGGGCAGAGGGCGGAGCGCTTTTGCAAGCATCCGCCAATCACCGACAGCAAGCGTCTTTTCTCCGCGCTTCGTCAGAAAAAGCGAGCCGCGTACTTCCACGAAATCGCCGCCATCCACTCCGTCGCCAAAAAGCGAAAAAAGATCGTGGGCGACGGCATCTTTTTTGAGGAGACACTGAATGACGCCGGAGCCGTCGTCAAGGTCAAAAAAGATGAGCGCGCCCTGCGCGCGTATGGTCCGCACGCGCCCGGCGAGCGAGAGTATTGCTTCTTTTTTCTGCAGTGCGTCAAACGAGCCGAGGGCTTCCTCTACTGTGGTGTCGCGCACCGAAGAAACGGGGTACGCGGAAACGCCCCTTTCCGTAAAGAGTGAGAGTTTTTTTAAGCGCTCGTCGCGGAGTTCGTCTAAAGAAGCCACAATAGCTTGTAGCTTGTAGCTTGTAGCTTGTAGCTTAAAAAAACGAACTTTCTAAAAGCTAACAGCTAAAAGCTAAAAGCTAACTTATTTCATTCCACCTTAAGAATAGTATACCGCGCTTCGCCGCCGGGCGCTTTCACCACAACGGTGTCACCCTTCTTTTTGCCCATGACCGCGAGCCCAAGGGGCGAGCGGTTGGAAATCCTTTTCTCCACGATGTCCGCCTCCTCTTCGCCGACTATCTCGTAGGTGGATTCGCCGCCGCCGTCTTTTTTGACCGTTACTTTTGAGCCGATGGAGACGCTATCTCCCGATTCGCGGGAGACGATTTCCGCGGAACGGATGAGCGACTCCACTTTCGCGATGCGTTCTTCCGTCGCCGACTGGTCTTCCCGCGCCTCCTGATATTCGGAGTTCTCGGAAAGGTCGCCGAGCGATTTTGCATACTCAAGCTTCGCCGCAACCTCGCGGCGGCGGACGGTCGTCAGATATTCAAGCTCTTTGCGAAGCTCCTCAAATTTTTCTTGGCTCAAATATGCCTTGTCGGGAGTCATAAGTAGTATGCAGTATATAGTATGTCGTATATGGTATAGAAAAAAAACAAAAAGTCAAAGACGAAGCAACCCTTACGGACAGAACGCTGAGTAAAATTCTATGTCGTTTTTTGATTTTTTCCCAACATACTGCATACAACATACGACATACTAATTAAGGTATTCCGGCGTATATTCCCGCATCCACTCAAGGAGCGTACGGAAAACATAGAGGGCGCCGATGGGGTTGCCCGCAGGGCCCCGCTCAAGCACAACCGCAAAGCCGTAACGCGGGTTCTCGTACGGGAAAAAACCCGTCACCCACGAATGCACGAACTTCTTTACCGTTCCGATTTCCGCAGTGCCTGTTTTTGCGGCGACGACCACACCCGGTATATCAAGACCTTTTGCCGTCCCCTCGGTAACACCAAGGCGCATGCCCTCGCGAACAACATCATAGTGCGGGGCATCAACAGGAAGCTGTTCCCATTTTATGGCGGTCTCGCGGCCCTCCGCGATGGTTTCGGTGGAAGCGAAGGTGCTTTTCACCACCCGCGGCCTCAAGAGCTTGCCGCCATTCGCGACGGCGGCGACCGCACGCACCGCCTGAAGCGGTGTTACCTGAAAGCCGTATTGCCCGATTGCGGTAATGTAGGTATCGCCAAGCCGCCAGTCGTCGCCGAATATTTTTTCCTTCCACCGCGGCGTCGGTATGACGCCTATCGCCTCTCCCGGGAGGTCTATGCCCGTCTTCCTGCCGAAACCAAACAGGTTCATGTAGGTCTCTATTTTCCCGATGCCAAGTCCCGGCTGGTCTTTATAGCCGCCACCAATTTCATAAAAATACACATCCGAAGACACCGCGAGTGCGGCGCGCATGTCAACAAGCCCGTGCGCTTTCCAGTCACGGAAAACCGACTCTTTGTCCGGAAAATACGGGTTCGGGATTGTAATGGCGCCGGTGCTTAAAATCTCGGCGTCCGGATGAATCAATTGTTCCTGAAGTGCGGCGACGGCGAGCACCGGCTTCACGATAGACCCGGGCGTATAGAGCCCCGACACCGCGCGATTCAAGAACGGTTCTCTCGCATCCGTCACGAACGCCGCGATGAGCGCATCGTTACCGCCCGTGAGCACGCCCGGGTCGTATTCGGGATAACTCGCGAGCGCGAGGATTTCGCCATTGTGGATATCCATAATCACTCCGGCGCCGCCCTTAAAGCCCGCCTCCTTTACCGTGGCTTCCATTGTCGCGAAGAGCGCCTCTTCAACACGCGCGTCTATTGAAAGCACGAGGTTCTTTCCGCTCTCTACCGGAATTGCACTCGTCTTTTGTTCCGTTTTTCCTTGCGCGTCCGTCTCTACAATCATCGCTCCGTTTTTCCCCGAAAGAATGGCGTCGTAGGAACGCTCTACCCCCGCAAGCCCTTGAAAGCGCTCCGTGTAGTAAAAGCCCGCATCGTCCCGCGCGGGATAGCTCACATAGCCCAATACATGCGCAAGCCCCCGTGTGGCGCGGTACACGCGTGCGGAAAAATCTTCTCCGGAAAACGGTTCGTTCCAGGCAAGCGAAGTGCCGTTTCGGTCAAAGACAGCTCCACGCTCGGCAAAAATAGGCGCGTGGTCAAGACGATTGTTTTCCGCAAGCGCCGCGAATGCCGCGCCGCGGAGAATACCGAGGTCAGCGAGACGACCAAGAAAGATGAGGATGGTGACCGAGAAGAGGAGCCCGAGTATCGCAAGACCGGTCTTCCCGATAGGCCGTTCCAAGCGCCCCTCAAACTGGTGCGTGTCAAACTGCGGCAAGTTGGAGGAGTCCAGAAATATTTCGTCGGGGTCTATGCCGTCCGCATGTGATTTTTTGTCTCGCGAAAACATTGCGTGAAGAGAAACGAGGGTGCTAAAAGCTAAAAAAACCTCGTCATATTCTTTACCCGCTCTATTAAAAACACCGCTATGGCGGCGATACCGGTTCCGACAAAAGGAAAACCGTACCAGGCGTCGTTTTTCGTCCCATAGAGAAGGTCGGCGACGAAGACCCAGATAATTATCTCATACAAGCCACGAAAGAGGGCCGCCGCCGCAAGGATGACAATACACAATGCCCACCACGGAAGCAGGAGGACCGAGAAAAAGAGGATGAGGTTGATACATAAGCGGCGCATGGGAAATCCTATTTACAATGGCGCTATGCCCGAACCCGGCATACCCCCCATCAACACCTCCACCCACTTCAACTCATACAAATTAATCGGAAATTGGAAAAAGACATTTTGAAACGATGCGCCCGGCGCCGATTCCACTGCCCCGACAACCCCGAGAAGCGCCACCTCCGCGGCCGGAAAAACAACCGTGTCACCCTCTTTCACGGAGATGCCCTTTGGCACAGATACGGTGAAGGCGCCGCCACCGACGCCTTCCGCGATAACGGGTGTGCCTCCTTCGCCGAGGATTACTTCCACACTCTCCCCGGGTGAAGAAAAAAGCCGGGCAACCGCTGTCCGCGCATACACCCGCTCCACTGTACCGAGCGCGACATCCCCGTAGGCGGTGATGATGTCTCCCACGGCAACACCATCTTCTCCTCCGCGGTCAAGAATCAGTGTGTCATAGAGGGAACGGCCGGGACGCACGAGGACGCGAGCGGAGAGGGCCTCGGAGCCGGACTCCGCACGACCAAGGAGTTCTTTCAGCTCCTCATTTTCTTTTTTGAGAACCGGCAGAACATAGAGCTCCGCGCGGAGAAACGCGTTTTGTTCCGCAAGAAAGCCGTTCTGTGTTACAAGCGATTGCTTGGACTTCCAAAGCGGAGCTCTGCTTTGTACCGCTTTCGTAACAATCCCTTCCGCGCGCCACACCGGCGCCGCAACGGAAAAAAGCGCTTTTTCCAAAAAATGCGTGAATGCCGAAAAACGCCAAACAAAAAACGCGAACACGAAAACGATGCCCCAGCGGAACAAGACGGTGTGATTAGGTTTTTGTCGCGGTGATATGAACATTCTTTACTCGCGTATTGAAACGGTGTCTTCGTCCCCCGAAAGAAGAATTTCGCGGTATGCTTCCGTATTTTCCAAGATAATCTCCGTTCCCCGGACGACGGCGGTCATCGGATTGTGCGCCACATGTATCGGGAGCTTCAGCTCCTGCTCAAGAAGCTCAAGAAGGCCGGGGATGGTCGCCCCGCCCCCGACCAAGACAATGCCGCGCGTCATGACATCGGAAAGAACTTCCGGCGGCGTCGTCTCAAGCACTTCCTTCACCGCCTCTATGAGTTCCGCGACAGAACCCGCGATTGCTTCACGGATGTCGCTGTCGGTGATGACCACCTCCCGCGGGAGTCCGGTGACGAGGTCTCGCCCGCGCACTGCCGCTTCCGCGAGGGTCTCTCCGGGGAGAACCGAGCCGATGGCGATTTTCACTTCTTCCGCCGTCCGCTCGCCGA
>Ga0209541_10015905_pt1 | contig 11178 bp, 12 predicted proteins | sample RifCSPlowO2_01_FD_184027 | JGI IMG/M metagenome (GOLD analysis project Ga0209541, IMG submission 184027) | Groundwater microbial communities from Rifle, Colorado - Rifle CSP2_plank lowO2_0.1 (SPAdes) (version 2) | ecosystem: Environmental > Aquatic > Deep subsurface > Groundwater | place...
TCGAGGATTCTCGATATTGTATCTAAATCGCAGATTTAGACAATATCGGGACGTTCTACCACTGAACTAATTGCCCGTGAGCCACACGCCCGAATTTTCATACGGGAGCTGGAGGAATCGAACCCCCGACCGCGGTTTTGGAGACCGCAGGTATGCCACTTACCTAAGCTCCCATTTCGGCAAAGCGATTTGCCATTAGCGCTTTGCTTCTTTGTGGACAGTGTGTTTTCTGCACCAGTTGCAGAACTTTTTAAGCGCGAGTTTTTTCTCCACTTTTTTAATGTTTTTTGTTGTCCAGTAATTTACGCGCTTGCACGCTTCGCACTTTAATTTTATCAGATTTTTTTGCGGCATTATTTCACTATAAAAAATAAAAGACAAGAAATCAAATATCCCAAAGCCGAGACTGGGAATCGAACCCGGGTCTTACGCTTACCATGCGCATGCTCTGCCACTGAGCTATCTCGGCGTCTATAACTTATCTTGGGCTTATCTTATCAAAACTTTTCAATTATTGGCAAGTATACCCAGTAAGACTAAATTTGATATTGTCTTACTAGGTGTATTATAATAAAATAAATGAATCGGAGATATTTAATCTTTTTGATTTTAATCGTCACTCTCGCCGGATTTTTGAGATTTTATCAAATCGGCGATGTTCCATTCGGCTTATATCCCGACGAAGCAATGAACGGAAATAACGCCCTTTTCGCTCTTCAAGAACAAAATTTAAAAATTTTTTATCCGGAAAATAACGGCCGCGAAGGACTCTTTATCAATCTTATCGCTCTTTCCATAAAATTTTTCGGCAATAATCCTTTTGCCATCCGCTTTGTTTCATCACTCGTCGGATTGCTTACCGTCATTGGAATTTATTTTTTAACAAGGGAGCTTTTTAAAAATACGCGCTATGAAAACCAGGCTGAATTCATTGCCTTGCTTTCCGCTTTTTTCCTCGCCACGAGCTTTTGGCATTTGAATTTTTCCAGAATCGGGTTTCGGGCGATTATGGCGCCATTCTTTTTGACTTGGGCGTTTTATTTTTTCCTTTTTATTTTCAGAGAAAACATCGCGCCCGCCAAAAAAATTTTGGCAATCGCTTTGGGAGGAATAAGTTTTGGCTTGGGCTTCCACACTTATCTCGGATATCGCTTCGCGCCTCTTTTGCTTTTCGTTCCCGCTTATTTTATCCGCAAATTAAATCAAGACGCAAAATACAAAATACAAGATACAAAAAATTGCCTTTGGTGCTTGTTTTTTCTCTTCATATTTTTTATTTTTATCGCCGGTCTTCCGATAGGGCTGTATTTTTTAGAGAATCTTCATGATTTTTTGGGACGGGCCGGTCAAGTTTCCATTTTCAGCATGGAGAACCCGCTGAAAGAATTGGCAGAGAGCGCCGGTAAAACGATTCAAATGTTCTGGTGGCAAGGCGACGGAAATTGGCGGCACAATTACGCCGGAGAACCAGAGCTTTGGTGGCCTATCGGAATGATTTTCGCGCTCGGACTTGTTTTCGCCGGAAAAAATCTTTTCAAGAATCGCGATATCTTCGCGCAAAAAGAAAAATTCGTTTTTTCTCTTCTTTTTTCGTGGCTCATCTTGTTTCTTCTGCCTTCAATTCTTTCTTCCGAAGGACTGCCCCACGCCCTTCGCTCAATCGTTGTCCTTCCGGCTGTAATGATTTTCGCGGCTTTTGGCGCGGCAAACATCGTAAATTCGGCGTTAAATTTTGTTGAATCAAATCAAGGGCCAAACCGGCTCAAAAAAGAAATCTGGATTTTGGTTTTTGTTTTTCTTGGCGCGACCTCAATTCATGTTTTCAACCAATACTTCGTCCGCTACGCCAATCAACCGGAAGTTTATTACGCTTTTAACGGAAATTATCTTGAAATCGGAAACTGGCTTAAAACCCTGCCGAACGATATTTCCAAATATGTCATAATAAACGCCGGAGGCGCAATGATTAAAACGCCTGACTCAAGCGAATCTTTTCCAATGCCCGCTCAAACCGCGATGTTCGCGACCAACACCTGGTCAAAAACCGAACAAAACAAAAAAAACATAATTTATCTTGAAGAAAAAGACCTGAATAAAATTTCCTGCGAAAATAAATGTATTATTGCCATGCTGGAAATCAACCCTATTCTAAGGAATAAAATCAAAGATAAAATTCCGGAATTAAGCCTAACTATTGAACCGGGATTCCCCGTATTATATGTTAAATAAATCTTTTTCCAATTCAATCGCCTTGTCGCTCTTAGGAATATTTTTTATTCTTTTGTTTTTTTCCGCTTTAAACGATTCCGCCACGATGGACGAGCTCGCCCATATTCCGGCGGCTTATTCTTATATCGCTTTGCAAGACTATCGTCTTAATCCCGAACACCCGCCTTTAATAAAAGATTTGGCCGCTGTACCTCTTTTGTTTTTAAATCTAAAATTTCCGACTGAAAGCGACGTTTGGCAAAAATATGTAAACGGCCAGTGGGATGCCGGAAGAATTTTTCTTTACGAATCCGGGAACAACGCCAACCAAATCATTTTCTGGTCAAGAATTCCAATAATGCTCCTCGCGATTCTTTTCGGCTGGCTCTTGTTCATTTGGCTCGGGAGGCTTTACGGCGACAAAATCGCGCTTTTAACTTTATTTTTCTTCGTTTTCTCGCCGACAATTCTCGCCCATTCGCGCTATGTCACCACCGACTTGGGCGCGGCTTTCGGATTTTTTCTGGGACTGCTGGCTTTCCACAAATTCCTTGAAAAAAACGACAAAAAATCGCTCGCCTTCGCCGGACTCGCTCTCGGCATAGCCATGCTTTTAAAATTTTCCCTTTTTATTCTCATTCCTCTCTTTATTGTTTTTGGCCTCCTCTTTATTTTTTTAAAAAACTTTGACCATTTAAAAAATCTTTACTCCCCAAAAGAAAAACTGATTCATCTTGCGAAGGAAGAAGGACGATTTTTTGTCAAGCTTGGCGCGATTTTCGCCCTTGCCGCGCTTTTAATCGGCATTGTCTATCAATATCATGTTTGGAATTATCCGGCTGAAAAACAAGCGAGCGACGCGAAATTTATTTTGACTTCGTTCAAGTCAAGAACGCCCGCCGATTTGACCGTCTGGATGGCGGACAAACCAGTTTTGCGCGGCTATAGCCAATATCTCCTCGGCTTGCAGATGGTTTCCCAGCGCTCTTCAGCCGGAAACACCGGCTACTATTGGGGCGAAGTTTCCGCCGTCGGCTGGAAAAGCTATTTTCCGATGGCTTATCTTCTCAAAGAACAGCTTGCTTTTCATATTTTAACTTTGCTTGTTTTATTCCTTGCCTTCCGTTCCTTCCTTCATTCCCCTTTTCGCCGGAATGAAAAAAATATTGAATCTTTGATTGAATGGGCGCGGGATAATTTCTTTATATTTATGAGTTTGTCGTTTATCGGCGTTTATTGGCTTATGTCAATCGCAAGTCCTCTGAACATCGGGGTGCGCCATATTATGCCAACCTTGCCATTTATTTATTTTTTAGTCGCGCGGGGATTGGTTCTTTGGATTCACCGCTACTCGTACAACAATCCCCGGAATTGGCGAGAATGGCTCTATTCCGTTTACGAACGCTTTTTCAAATCAATTCCCAAATATATTTTTGTCGCCGCGATGCTCGGCTGGATAACATTTGAGGTGATTTTCGCTTTCCCTTATTATCTCCCGTATTATAATGTTCTGGCAGGAGGCGCGGATAACGGCTATAAATTCATCGTGGATTCTAATTACGATTGGGGACAGGATTTAAAACGGCTCAAATACTTCGTTGAAAAAAATCAAATAGAAAAAATAAATATTGATTATTTCGGCGGCGGGAATCCGAAATACGAGCTTGGAGAAAAATACGAACCGTGGTGGTCCTCGCGAGAAAAGCCAAGCGGTTGGTTTGCGATTTCCGCCACTTTCCGGCAAGGAGCTTTCGGAAAACCAGTCAAGGGTTTTGTTAAAAAACCCGAAGACAGCTATGAGTGGCTTCGCCGGCAAGAACCCGTTGCCAGAGCCGGCAAATCAATTTTTATCTATCGCTTTTAATCTTCGCTCAAATTTTGACCTGATTTTTTCAAATGCTTTAAATAAAATTAAAGCCGTGATTATTCCGACTGCCGCGCCGGCTAACACATCGCTTGGCCAATGGACTCCCGAAGCCACTCTCGCCAAAGAATTAATCAAAGCCATCGCGAAAAAAATCATTCCTAATTTCCGATGGTAAAGAAAAACCGCTGTTGCGAAAGCAAAGAAAAAAGTGGCGTGCCCGGACGGAAACGCCGGCGAAAATTCGGAAAAAAGCTTATTTATCCCGCCGATGACCTCAAAAGGCCTTGGTTTATGGTAAAAAAACCTGATGATTTCCGTCACTCCTCTCGCCATAGCGGCTGAAAGCAAAACATAAAAAGCGATTTTAAGTTCCTGTTTTTTATCCGCGGCAAAAATAATAAACCAGAAGAAAATGAAAAATATCAGTCCGACAAAATAAGTCGCAAAAAACCAAATTAACCAGCTTAAAAATTGCGACTGGCTTACAAAATTGTTGACTGATAAAACAATGCTTGCTTCCATAATTTTTAGAATTTAGAATTTAAAGATACTAGATTTTTAAAAACGCAGGCGACGACAATCGGTCCCAAGCCGCCCGGGACCGGAGAGAGCAAACCGGCCTTTTCTTTTGCGCTTTCAAAATCAAAATCGCCGGCTAATTTGCCCTCTGATTCACTTGTTCCAAAATCCAAACAAATCGCTCCTTTTTTGAGCATTTCTCCGGAAATTAAATTCGGCTTTCCAACGCCGGAAATTAAAATATCGGCTTGGCTTGTAATTTCACCCAATCCTTTGCCCGCTTCGCTTCCAGCCACGGTTAAAATTACCGGCTGGCTTAAAAACCAGAGCGCGAGCGGCTTCCCTACTAATTTCCCTCTGCCGACAATCGCGACTTTTTTTCCGTTAAGATCAATTTTGTATTCTTTGAAAACTTCTTTTAACGCTTCAACAACCGGCGGCGAAATTTTGCCGCGTCCGGTCGCAAAATCTCCAATCGCCCGACTTGATAAAACATCAATATCTTTTTCCGGCGGAATGGCGTTTAAAATATACTGGACATTTATTTGTTCCGGCAGGGGAAGCTGAATTATTACGCCGCTGTTTTTTTTCAAATGAACGATTTTTTTAAGCTCTTTGCGAAACTTGGTGGTGGAAATATCCAAAGAAAATTTGTACTCTTTCGTTTCAATCCCCAAACCATCGGCGAATTTGATTTTTTGTTCCAAAAATTTCCGGCTCGCTTCGGACGCGCCGGCTTCAATAATCGCCAATCTTAATTCTTTTTTGATTAAAATCAATTTTCCTTTCAGCTCGTTTTTGATTCTTTCCGCGATAATTTTCCCGTCAATAATCATTGCCATAAAATAGGGTATTTTCACTACTCATTTTTAAAAACCACTTGCGGGCGTGACGGGATTTGAACCCGTGATCTTTCCCGTGACAGGGGAATATGTTAACCAGGCTACACCACGCGCCCATTTATAAATTTTTCAAAAATTTTTCTCTTTCTTTTCCTAAAATGTAAGCCATTTGCGACGACCACTTTCTAAAAAATTTCTCGTCTTTCTTTTTAAAGATCGGCATAAATTTAAAAAAATATTAAATCTTTAACAATTTTATCATACCCAATACGGCCGAATTTTTCAAATAAAAAGGGCTTAACCCGCAAAAACGGATTAAGCCCACTGTTTCACTGTCCGGCGCTTTGTAGTGCGAATCGCATCTTATTGCTACACCCCCTATAAAACATTATCTGGATCTGGATCCGGGTCTGCTAATCCACAGCTCTTCACCTCCATCGCTAAAATCAAAAGAGTAAAATCCTCCTTGACCATTGGGAATTAAAATGTAACCATTGTCGTTCAAACGATGATCGCCTGAAAGAGTTATCAATTTTAACCCCGGAAATTCTTTTATAAGGGATTCTCCTCCTTCCCGGCTTGAAAACACCGAACATACTATGATATCGCCGGGGCAAACACCGGTTGCTTTAATGATTTCTTGCGCCGCTTGTTTTACCGAGCCGCCAGTGGCAATCATCGGTTCTAAAATGATTACCTTGCGCGGCTTATAAGAACAAGCGGTGAGCAACGAACCGCTCTCGATGTTTATCAATCCTAAACGAGCCCCGGGGAATTTTTCAAAAAAAGTTTTTTGAAGCGCTTTCCCGGCTCTTAAAACCGGCACTATCAAAATTTCTTCGGAATTAATGCCGAGAACATATTCCTCGCACCTTTCCGCCAAAACTTTGGCGGCTTCGCGAGCGGTGTTCGAAAAATCATCATGCCGCCCCAAGACCTTAGAAAATTCTTCTTCCGCACGCCATGCTCCAAAACCCTCCTTGTTTATTCCTGTATTCATCTTCTTAACCGTCCTTTCTGAAAAATTAATTAAATTAAAGAAGATTTTTATCCTTTGAAAATCTATCAGAAACATTAAATAAAATCAAATGCTTTATGCCGGCAAGAGGAGTTGAACCTCTTTTTAGGGTTTATGAGTCCCTCGTTCTGCCGTTGAACTATGCCGGCTTGAACAATAAATTGACTTTAACACAAACATCGTATATCCTCAACATTATGAGCGTTTTTTCAAGCATTATTGAATATTTTAAAGCGTCAAAAACAGAACTAAATCAGGTTAATTGGCCGAACCGCAAAGAAACGATAAAATACACCATTTTAATCATCGCGATTTCCCTTGCGGTTTCCGCGTTTTTGGGCTCTCTGGATTATCTTTTCCAAAATTTAATAAATAAATTCATCGTTGGAACATAAGCAATGATATGAAACAGACGGCCGAACAAACAAAAAATTGGTACGCGATCCACACTTATTCCGGATACGAAGAAGTGGTGGCGCGCAACTTGAAACAGAGAATTGAATCTTTGGAAATGCAGGATAAAATTTTCAATGTCGTTGTGCCGAAAGAAAAGAAAATCAAAATCAGGGGCGGCAAGCGCTATACCGTTGAAGAAAAAATTTATCCCGGCTATGTCCTGGTTGAAATGATCGTTACGGACGACTCGTGGTACGCCGTCAGGAACACTCCGAAAGTGACGGGCTTTATCGGCTCCGGAACAACGCCCATTCCCCTGCCTAACGAAGAGGTGGAAACTTTATTCAAAAAAATGGGCGAGACCGAACCAAAATACAAAATGGAAGTCAAAATCGGAGATTTGGTTAAAATCACCGACGGCCCTTTTAAAGACCAGGAGGGAAAAATTTCCGAAGTTGACGAAGGAAGAGGCAAAATAAAAGTTTTAGTTTCCATTTTCGGCCGCGAAACGCCGGTTGAACTGGACTTTTTGCAAATAAAAAAATTATAATGGCAAAGCCAATCAAAACAATCGTTAAACTTCAAATCCCCGGGGGAACGGCAACGCCCGCGCCTCCGGTCGGCCCCTCTTTGGCCCAACACGGAATAAACATCGGAGAATTCATCAAACAGTTTAACGAAGCAACGCAAGACAAAAAAGGGACTATTATTCCCGTTGAAATCACCATCTATGAAGACAGGAGTTTTGCCTTCAAATTAAAATCTCCGCCGGCTTCGGATTTTTTGAAAAAAGCCGCCGGTATAGAAAAGGGCTCGGCCAATCCCCTTTCTCAAAAGGCCGGGAAGGTTACAAAATCCCAAATCCAAGAAATCGCAAAACAGAAACTGGAAGACCTCAATACTGACGACCTGGAAAAAGCCGCAAAAATAATTGAAGGAACGGCAAAACAGATGGGAATTGAGGTCGCTGATTAGAAAATAATTATTTATAAATCTCGTGAGCGCCGACATCTAAAAATAAAACTTCTCTATCGTTGAGGAAAATAAATTTAACCCGATAATAATAATTTATCCAAAAAGCCAAAGCTTCTTTTTCTTTACCATGCAACTTATGTGTTTTTAATCTTGGGTCAAATGGATTTTCCCGGAATATTTTCTCCTTTTGTTTAACTTTTTCTTTTATTTCGCGCGGTAGTTTTTTATAACTCTTATCAAACCTTGGATGAGTAAAAATATCCTTTATTTCCATGAGATTAATCTAAATCACTCAAAGATTTGATTTTTCTGGTTTTTACCAAACCGTGATCTCTCAAACCTTCTTCTACCAGTTTATCTAATTCTTCGGCTTCCTTTCCCTTCAAATAATAAGTTGGTATTGCGCTTTTTTGCAATTTTTCATATTCCTTTAAAGGCAAAATCACCACTGGCTCTTTACCTATTTTTATTGAACTTTTCTCAATGATTTTTACCATATATTCTTATTATATTCTTTTAAAAATTACTGTCAATTTTTATTCCCCGGCGATATCGTAAACTATCACCTGCCGGCTTGAGGTGGCGGCGTTGCCGGCTTGGTCGGAAACCACGTATTTAAGAATATTATTTTTTCAGTAGACGAAGAAATTCTTGAATTGAAATTCCGGCCTGTTTTAAGATTATGGAGATCATTCTGCGGGAAAAGTCTTTTGTATGCATCGCGATAGTAGCGCTTCGTTGAGTAGTCGGATGAGTAAGCCAGATAGGAGCAAGTATCGGGACAATACTCATATCGTGAGTAATTCTTTCGTTGGTGTTTTTGACTTTGTTTTAAACCCATGGAGTGAAGTCTCAACGCGACATTCAATACAAAGTTCAATGGCCTCCTTAGCCATTTTTTTTGCATGGGCAATGTTTTTTCCCCATGTAGTGACGCCTGGCAGTCCCGACGCCGTTACGATAAATCCTTTCTTCTCATCAGATTCTAATAGACATTCGTATCGCCCATACTGCGTCTGAACAAACGCTGTTATATGTTTTTTCTTCATTTTTTAATTTTATCAAAATTATTCATATTTCGTCAATTGTCCCCGCCTATGGTTAATTAACTATCACCTGTCGGCTTGAGGTGGCGGCGTTGCCGGCTTTGTCGGAAACCGCGTATTCAACAGTGGAAGTGGAGGTCGTGGAAGTATCAATTTGAACAACCTCAACTAAAACTCCATTGAGAAAAGTTCTTATTAGATTTGAGATGTCGCCGTCAATATTGTCGGTTGCCGAAGCGCCCAAGTCGCCGTAGGTTGTTCCGACTTGAATTTCCGCCGGATTGTTTCCACGGATAATAATCACCGGCGGCTCCTTGTCCGCCGAAGCTTCAGCGAAGGCGGAGGTGTCTGGCGGCAAAACTGGCGAAGCCGCGACTGATGTATTTATCTGAATGGAATCGCACTCGCCCGGAGTGGAAACCGGCGCGCCATTTACGATTTCAAGACAATAGGGCTTACCGGTTGCCTTGTCATACAAAGTAATGCCGGTTGGTTTATCTTGACTGCCCACCGCCAGTTCCTTTACCGCCACAATCTTGTCTTTTAACCAATCCAAGAAAAGGGCGAAAAGAGAATTAGAATCGTAAGAAGCCCCGTTAAGTCCGCTTACTCGCGCCTGCAAGTCGCTTATTTTCAAATTGAGATTTTCAATCTGTTTTTGTTGTTGTTTAACACCCGCCAATATAAAGGTTGAAAGTTTGTAAATATCCACTCCTTTGCCGGAAACAGAAAGAATTTCCGGCGGCGATTCTTCGGCAATCAGCCCGAGCCGCAAGGGAGCGTTTTCGTCTTCGTTTAAATAACGGTATCTGGCAATATTGATGTTTTTAATTTTATTGAGAGCGTCTTCGTTTTCGCTCTCGCCAATATAAGAGATGTCTTTTTTAGAATCGCTGGTTGAGATATTGACGAATGATTGAGCGGCAATGTCGCCCAAGACATGGAGCTTGTATGCCGGAGAAGTGGTCCCGACGCCGATGTTGCCGAGGGCATCAATATACATTGCCGGAGTGGAAGTTGATGAATAGATTGAATTAAATCCTGCGGTTCTCTGGTCAAGCTCTTTAATTCCGGCAATCGCGTAAGGAATCATATTTGATGAATTAAGATATAGCAAACCGTCGGTGGAAGTGCTGACGCTGTCGGGAAAGACCTGCTGGTATTCTTGGGCAATAAAGTTGTAATAATCCACATCCTGGGCGCTGGGGTGAGCGGCTAGGAATTCCGGAGTGTAATTGAACTTGACCGGCCGAACTCGGCTGATAATATCCAAGCCATCGCCGATGCTTTGGATATTGGTTTTAATACGAACGTCTGAGCCGGTCGTCCAGGTGGTGGTGGTCAATTTTCGAGCAGAATCGGTGGAAAGATCTAACTGTGCCCCCGGACTCCCCGTCCCGATGCCGACTTGGCCGGAGGAATCAATTGCTATAGCAGTTGATCCATCAACACCCAAGGATAATTTTCCAGCGCCAATCGCATTAGCTGAACCCGAAGAAAAAATCCAATAATCTCTTGCTCCAACACCTCCTCCAGTCAAGAGTATAACAGATCCGTCTGTATCTGGACTAGTCACATGAAGCCCAATTTGGTTGGGATCATTAGATGCCATAATTTGAAGAGGTGCATCGGGGCTCGTCGTCCCGATGCCGACTCTGTTGGTGCTATAATCCACGACTAGGGTATTACTATCTACTGTCAAACCGCCTGCTATGGTGCTGGTGGCTGTTGTTGAAGTCGCCGTAAAATATTCCGCCACAGTCTGGCCAACAACTGAGAGTTTGGCATAGGGCGAGGTGGTGCCGACGCCGACGTTGCCGCCGCTTTCAATTCTCATTTTTTCAGTGGCATCAGTTACGCCTACCGTCCCGCCAGTCCTAAAAGTCAAATGCTTACCCGCGATACCTCTTATCTCTGAATGGTCTGTTTTACTATTCACAAGAAACAGAAGTCGGCCATCACCTGTCCCTGTGTTGGAAATGGACTGTGATATATCGCTAGTGGATGAACCTTCAACTTGTAATTTCACTTCTGGACTCGCCGTCCCGATGCCGACTCTGCCCGCCGGAGTGATGACGAAACTCGTGGCGGTGGAAGAGCCGACAACAAACTGGTTGGTGTCGCCGGCAACAGGATTGACCGCCAGTTTTGCCCAGGGAGAAGTAGTGCCGATGCCGAGGTTAGTTCCGTCAAAAATAAAGTTGGTATTGGAAGCCAGAGCATCGGCCGCCGTGGTGTAAAGAATGGTATTGGTTCCGCCAAAGGTGGTAAGACCAGTGCCGCCCCTTGCAACCGCTAATGTCCCCG
>Ga0209541_10015906_pt1 | contig 11177 bp, 19 predicted proteins | sample RifCSPlowO2_01_FD_184027 | JGI IMG/M metagenome (GOLD analysis project Ga0209541, IMG submission 184027) | Groundwater microbial communities from Rifle, Colorado - Rifle CSP2_plank lowO2_0.1 (SPAdes) (version 2) | ecosystem: Environmental > Aquatic > Deep subsurface > Groundwater | place...
ATCCATATTTTTCAATAAAATTTACCAGCATTCCTGTATCAACGCTGTCAAGGTAGAGCTCGTAAATAAAAACTGCAAGCGTTGCAATTATCAACGCATATGTAAGGAGGGTTTTTTCTTGAAAATCCATACGACATTATAAATAGCCTGTATTAAAGTATACGTATGGTTTCAGAAATTCTGGTAACAGCAACCGCCATAATGGGCACAGCGATGGGCGCCAGCGTCTTCCTTCAGGCATTAAAAATTATCAAAAGAAAAAGTTCTGCCGATGTTTCTTTGCCTACATATTTTGTATTTTTAGTCGGAGGTATCCTTTGGGTACTCTACGGCATGGACATCGGAAGCTACCCGCTGATCGTTGCAAACTCTGTAGGCGTTTTATCTTCTTCAGCAGTAATTTTCTTCGGAATGAAATACAAGAAAAAGTGAATTATCCTAATACAACCCTGCACGGGCCTGGCAGTTTCTTTACCGCACGATCAAGTGCTTCTTTGGCAATCTTATCCTTGCCGGCAGGGACGCGGATCATCATCACAGAATCGCCGGTAAAAATTCTTGCCGCTTGGCCAATAGGCTTTCCCCATGAGCGCCTCATTCCCTGCGAGAAACGGTCTGCACCTGCACCTGTAGCCAGCGGGTTCTCGCGCAAAACGTGGTGCGGGTACTTCAGCATTTTCAGGAAGAATCCAGTTTCGCCAAGATTTGCAGCCAAATGTTTTGTTGCGATCTGGCGCGCAGCTTCAAGGCAGTTTGTCCTAAATTGCCTGTCTCTTGTTGCAACAAGCTTGTAAACCAATGGAAAAGAATCTTTGCCCTTTACATTCCCGACTTCAAACTGGTGGATTTTCCCGACAGGAACTCCTTTAACATAAGACTGCCTGGGCTTGTGGATAGAGATTCGCGTATGCGGCTTTACCGCAATGTGATGATAGCATCTTCCCGGACGAATTATTGCCATATCAATCTTCCAGAAATCCTACAGAGAAGCTTATAAAGATTTCTCAAGATCAGGTTAATCTTATTATTAACCTTTAATTATAGCAGTCATCACTACAGCTCCACCTAATCCTGCTAAAACAAATAGCGTTCCAAGAGCTTGTTGACCAATCAGTATAGATATTATACCAGCTATTACAACAAGTCCAGAAACAGAGCGACCCAACCATTTAATACTTATCATATTTTCACCCCTTACTGCACAACTATAGACAGAATAAAGATAAATAGATATCTAAAACCATCCTTTCTTTTCCTTTTTAGGAGGAACAATCTTGGAACGGAACTTTTTCAATTTGCTTTCCGCATCTTTTAATCCTGCAGAAGTGTCTGCAACTCCGCAGGTATTACCAACGCCTATAATGAGCACGCGCTTCCCGCGCGGAACAGTCTTCAAGACTTCCTTGACTTTTTCAGTTGCGTTGGGAATAGCTTTCCAAACTGCATCGGGCATCGGCTGCAAAGCTTCTTCATCATCCATCTTTATTGCAATTGCGTCCAAAGGAATTCCATATTGCAAAGCAAGACCTTCGATTTCGTAACGGTCAACACCAGGACCGCCCATTGCAACGCCCACGCCTTCCGCCAAAGAACCTGTGCGCTCGCCTTCCAGTTTTAACGCAGCATCAACAGTGATTATGTGGTTGAATTTCTGCCTTTTGTAAAGCTTCAGCAAAAATTTTCCCGGATAACCGGTTGTTGCGCCCGGTCCATGGGCCTTTGCAACCAAAACCGGCCGACCGTTTATTTTTACTTGGGCAACAGAAAACTCATCATCTTCAGAGGTCTTCACGCGGGTTTTAGGCGAAGTAAAGCTTGCAATAACAGCAGGCCCCGCCCCGTCACCAATCGGCACGCCGTCAGCAAAAGCGTAAGTAGCAGCCGAGGCGGCACGGGCAATTTTAGCAATCAAGGGAAACTGCATCTGCAGGATCAGTGCTAACTGGAAAATTTTGTACTTCTTTATCATTTCAAGCAGGTGCCTCAAGATTTTTGCGATTTGGTGTGTTGTCATCGCGCCTGCCAGCGCATCTTTTATGTTGCTTTTCTCGACAGGGGAAAATTTCGGCGCAATGGTATCAACAAACATCTTGAACTTGCGGTCGCTCTGGCGCACAAGCATGTCTATCTTTTTAATTATGCCGAACGGGTCTATATCCACAGGCGAAACCGCAAAAAAATCCATGAATGCACCAACCTGCTGTTTTAGTTTCGCGCTTGGATTCTTGTCAATTTTGCGTGTAAGCGCTTCCCTTGTCCGCAAAGAAAGTATCTCTAGCTCCTGAACATCCTTTTCCAGCTTCCAAACCGTCTGGGTAATCATAATTCGCTGGCCGTAAATCATGAAAATTATGAAGAATATAATCCATATTATATTGCCTAAAGACTCTGCGCCCCCAAACTGGGATAAGAACATAACATTTGCTTGCTAGCCAGCGTTTAAAAAGCTTTTTAAAGTTAATAGTCGTAGTTTAATATGGCTTAACTGCGAAGCACAGGTGGACTGCATCCACCGTGCGGTTGACAGTAGTCAATCTGCAGTTAAGGAAAAGATGGTATTATATGGAAACACCAGATTGGAAGGTTGTTGTAGCACTTGGAATAGCTGCAATAGCAGTTGTAGCAGCATTTTTTGCCGTAAGCCCGGACAGCAACATAAGCGGATTTTTCACAGCGGGCGAATCCGCAGGAAATGTTTCTTTGACTGCAACTTTGTTTGAGACTCCTTTTTCAGTAACGACCCAGGCAACGCGATTAACTTTGGTTTTGCCAAAGTTTTCTGAGGGCTTGACCATCAGCGGGCAGAAGCTTGACTTGAGCGCATTTGATGAAGTTGAGGTTGTTTTGGTTGGCTGGAATGGAAAGGTTGAATTTGATGAAGAACTGGCTTTATCGGGCACAGCCGAGAAGGTTTTGGTTAATAATATAGGGCTTTCGCAGGAAAGCAAATCGCAAACGATTGCGGGAAAGAAAATTACTTTTAACTCGGCAAAGCTTACAAGTGTTTCCATGCCAAGCCTGAAGGTAGAAGGGGCAACAGGACAGGTCGCCTTCGGCAAGAATACAATAAAGCTTGACAAGGAGCCCTTCGAGCTTTCAACTTTCACGGGCGGCATAACAATCAAGGACGGAATTGTTGTAGATGGCACGGCTTCTAAAGTTCTTGTAGCCGGCGACAACAAGATTAGCGTGCAGTAAGGAGATTCTTATGGTAACAAGATTTGTCAAACTCCGTGTAGAGAAGAAGGTTGATATCGAGAAAATGTTGGGTGAGTTGAGAAGAATAAAAGGCGTATACGAAGCTGCAGTTTCTGGAAAGGGCGTAAACGATGTAAACTATTTGGTAAAAGCCGATGAAGATATGGTTGACGAATTGAAAAAATACGGCACACCAACGATTTTAGCCCAAATATGATAATTCTATAGGATTTGTATGAAAAAAGCTTTTGAAACTTTAAAAAAAGTTTTTAGTAGCGCACCGATTGTCATAAGCGACCACTACGGCGAAGGCCTGTCGAAAGGGGACATAGATAACTATTTTAAAAGACAGAGAAACCAATAAAACCCATGCAATTCTCCCAACAGGAAATCAAGGACATAGCAATTTCGGCAGCTGTGCTTGCTTTCGCATTCGGTGGAATTGATAATTTTCTTACCGCGCTTTTCGTGGTGGGCGTAGCCTTTATCTCGCATGAAGTTATCGGCCACAAGTTCGTCGCGCAGAAGCTCGGCGCTTTTGCCGAGTACAAAGCATGGAACCTTGGACTGCTGCTTGCATTGGTCAGCAGTTTCTTCGGGTTTGTTTTCGCTGCGCCCGGAGCGGTTTACTTTTCTGAGCGATACAAAGGTCCCTTTGCATTTACAGTGCACAAGCTTGGCAAAAAAGAAGTTGGCATGATAGGATTGGGCGGACCATTGGTAAATATAGTTCTCGGTGCAATTTTTATTGCTGCCGCGCTTTTTGCTTTGCCTGCCTATTATTCACTGTTGCTTTTCGCAGCGCGCATTTCTTTCTTCCTGGCAATGTTCAACCTTCTGCCAATCCCACCGCTTGACGGGGAAAAGGTTATGTCATGGGACATCAAAATATGGGTAGCAGCAATCGCACTTGCAGGCGCGGGATATGTTGGAATCGGCATGCTCTAAACAATCTTTTTAAAGCCTCCCTCATCCAATAATCAAATAACTGCACTGCAGAGCAGTGCAACAAAAGGCGACAACATGGACAATCAGGATTTGGGAAAAATTACAATGGTGCTTTCAATAGTGTTATTGGCAATAATAGTTTACTCTGCATCTAAAATCGTTGCCCTCAATCAAGCACTGCACAAAGACTGCGAACTCCCAGAATCCATCTGCCCCTATGCGACAAGCATACCGTTTGAGCATGCAGCGGCATTTATTATCGGCCTTGGAATTTTTGCAATAGGATACAAATTAAAGAGCGCACCGAAAGTGCGCATGGAAGCGAGCCCGTCTGTATCAACAGCAAAGATAAAGAAGCTTGCTGCAATATTACCAAGCGATGAAAAGAAAATCTACAATATTGTTGTAGATTCGCAGGGCTTTGTTTTTCAAAACGATCTGATAGAAAAATCAGGGTTAAACAAAGTCACGATAACGCGCATTCTTGACAAGCTGGAAGCCAAAGGCTTGGTAGAACGCAGGCGCAGGGGAATGTCTAATGTAATTGTATTGAAACACGCCTAAGCTAATGTAAATGCGTACCACAACAGAATCGCTGTTATTACAGTATTTGTAACCGCCAATATTGCATTAACCTTTCTTGTAAATCTTATCCCGAACATTTTCATCTCTATGCCAGAAGACCAATAATAAAGGTGTGCAAGAACATCACACGCGAAAAACCCGGCTAGGAAAATTGCAATCTCCTTAAATGGCATAATGAAATCACCGTCAACGAAGTCGACCTATTCCTCATTTCTATTTTACTTTTGCTTCGCTACCCAGTTCCATGCGGTTGCAAAAAGCCAGCCGTAAAATGCCCCGCCAACCACGAAAATTGGAAGCATGTAAATGGATGACATCATGCTCCACGCCCCGACGTTCCCCATGAAGCCGAACATCATCGGCATCATTGACGGGTATCCGAACATTCCATGCCACGAAAATCCAATTATCCATGTCGCAAAGCCCACGACAGCAAGCGTTTTCGCCCACATTTCAGGATTTTGTTTTTCCATGCGCGAAATTATGTTCGCCGGTATATAAAGTAGACCCGTGAAACTAGTTTCACATACAGGGCTATATGCTGTTTCTTGCTATCAAAGGCGGTGATTACAGTTATGAAATCAGGTATGGTCATGAAATTGAAAACGGATAAAGCGTTGATGGCTTCACTTGTCATAATTGCAATATTGACAGGCGCGCTTGTGTGGATAATAACCGGCAAAACGACAACCACAACCGGAAGCGCACTCCAGCCTGCCAGCAGCGATTATGAAGGTTATGGAAGCTACGAAGAAATGATGGCCGCGCATCATGGCGGTTCAGCAGGAAGCGGTAATGATGGTGGTATGAGCAGCGACAGCATGAGCGGCCTCGGCGGATGCGGCGGAGAAGGTTCTGCATCAAGCACACCGGGAAACAAAACCAGCTATGGAATAACTTACGATAATGACGGCTATAACAAGTTGCTGGAATACGAACAAAGCATACAGCTTTCAGCAGAACAGAAGAAAAAAATTGCCGGCTTGAACGTGCAGATGCCTTGCTGCGGTTACGCTCAGCTTGATCCCGACAATAATTGCGGATGCGGACACCACGTAGCATCATTGGGTCTTGCAAAACTTCTTGCAAGCAAAGGCTGGAGCACATCTGCGATGCAGACAGAAATGAACAAGTGGATTGGTTTGTTCTATCCTGAAAGCGGCGGAAACATGGGTGGCTGTTAATGTGCGATAAAAAGGATTGTTGCTGTAAAATTGATAGCAAGAAAAAGAAGACTGAAAATTGTTGCTGTAGAGGCGATTAGATGAGCATAAAAGGAAAACTGCTTGCCTTCAGCACAGCAGTTGGCAGTTTGTTCACGACAACACCCGCATTGGCACACTGCCCGTTATGCAGCGCTGCAACCGGTGCCTTGGTGGTATCAAGCCGTGTTGCAGGCGTGGACGACGTTATCACCGGAACATTTCTTGGCGCGTTTACGATTGCTACCGCACTTTGGATGGATAAGATAATTTCAAAGAAATGGAAAGGTTTTAACATCCCATTCCGACAGCATACGATTTCCTTAATATCTTTTGCCTTAACTGTAGCAACCTTATTTTGGACAGGGTTGCTTGGAACCGGTTCCATCTTATTCGGCTTGGAAAGACTGCTTTTCGGCTTGGTTCTTGGAAGCGTCATAACTATTTTTTCATTTCAATTTCATGGCGTGTTAAGAAAATGGAATGGCGGCAAAAATCACTTTCCGCTTCAGGGGGTCGCGCTGCCGATTTTTATTTTGTTTGCAACTAACGCGGCTCTTTATTTGATGGGCATTGTTTAATTGGTGATTTAATGGACCAAAATAAGATTAGGGGAGACATAACAAAGGGGCAGGACATTATCCTAGCGGTAACAAACTTGATTAGCTTGGAAGAGCACTTGGCTTTTACTGCAATGAAAACCGGCGAAAACGATTATTATGAAATGGCAAGGGCGGCCAGAAAAATACGCATAGAGTGCCTGAAGGAACTTATAGGCGAGCCTGCAGGAGAACTTTGGTGCGCATCCAAACATACATTATCTGCGATGATGCGGCTGCTTGAAGTTGCAAGCAAGGAGGAGGGAAAGAAATGCGGATTTTACTTGAAATCGGCTTTTGACCTCTACCAGCTTTTCTGGCTGTTCAAAGAAGCGGGTGCTAAGAAATGATCAACCTGAAATTAAAGAAACTGAAATCAAAGCTCAGGAAGGCCATGAAAAATGCTTTGCAGTGTTGCTTTGAGGGATAAATATGGAAGACTGCTGTAAAAATTCACAAGTCTGGGGGGAGGAAAAGGAATCAATAAGTGGAAAATTAATCACGGGCGCAATTATTGTAGCAGCTATTCTTATGGTCGGCACTTTTTTCTTTTTATCAAATCCAACGGCCCAGGCAACTGACCAGCTCAACTTGCCGTCCTACGCAAACTCGCACCCGTTGATAAAATCTGCCTATACTTTCGCAGTGGAAAACCCGAAAAGCCTTAATGGAGTCAATTGTTATTGTGGCTGCATGCAGCATGTCCACGACGGCCGCCTGCACAGCCGCGGCTTGCTGGACTGCTTCAAAAATCCAAACGGCAATTTTGACCAGCATGCATCGCAATGTGACATGTGCATAAAAGATGCGCTGAAAGCGAAACAAATGGAACAGGAAGGCAAAAGCAAAGAAGAAATCAATGATGTGATAGGCGCGCAATACAATGACATGGGCGGCGGGCATGCGAAATAAAAAACAAGTGCAAACTGCCGGCACGGTGAGCGCAACGGCTGGCGGTGTTGGCACAGGCTTTGCAGCCTGCCACACAACGTGCCAAGTTTTAATTTCTGTTCTTGCAATAATGGGTGTCACATTAATTGGAATGCCGCTGGCATTCCTGCAGCCGTACGCAGTTCCATTGCTCTTGCTGTCGCTTGCTTCTTTTGGCTTTAGCATATGGATTTGCAGAAAGCACAAGATGCCGCTTCGCACATTGCTCAAGCCGATGGGCATTGGCTTGCTGGGCGCATTAATTATCGTATTGATAGCGTTTTCACTGGGAGCGGTTTCCCTTTCCACTGCTCCTACTGCTTTTATTCAAGACAAATGCGCCCCGCAGCCCGGCTACACGGAACAGGAATGGACAGATCATATGGGTCATCATCCTGAGCAATACAAAGAATGTTTAAAACAAAGTGGAGAAAAATAAAGGAGGTGAAAAAATGAAAAGCACACAATATGAACTTGAACCGAAACTAGTCGCTTATACGCTAGCTACAGTCTCCGGAATATTATATGCAGCATGCGCTGCTCTGATAGCGATAGCACCCGATGCAACAATAGATTTGTTTGCAAACCTTTTCCACGGGATTGACATAACAAAAATTGCAACCACGCCAACGTTAGGAGGCACAATAATCGGCTTCGTTGAAATAATAGCCCTTGCGCTGATAACAGGCTGGCTGTTCGCGATTACATACAACTATATGCTTAGGAAAATCTGTTAAGGTTTTTAATTTTTTATTTTCTTTTTATATTAGTCGCACAAATGGTTATCACATGAAAAATAAAAATTCGATGCAAAGGAATGTAAAACTTTTGAAATCAACAAGAATGGAACAAAAGCGCAAGACGTATCTTTTAGCTTTGGCTTTCATTCTGTTCTTCATTACAATTTTCGGGTTCATCTATCTGGTCACGACTCCAACAGAAACACTGACGCTGCTCCTTTCATTTGCCGGCGGCATTTCAAACATCGTTCTTCCGTGCACGCTACCCCTTGTTTTCATAATAGTTCCATTGGCGATGGTCGCCGGGAGCACCAGAAAAGGCATAGTGATGACGCTGTTGTTTGGACTGGGGCTCGTTATAACACTGTCAATTTACGGGGCAGTCATAGCACAACTCGGAAAGTTTCTGGGACTCGACAATGCCACAAGGGCGATGTATGCGCTCGCAGGTGTTGCAGCTTTTATATTCGGCTTGAGCGAACTCAAATTAATAAAATTTGAACTGCCTTCATACGCGGGAATGCCACAATTCATGCAGAAACATGGCGACTATTTTAAAGTTTTCTTCCTCGGATTGCTTCTCGGGAATGCGGGAATCGGCTGCCCCAATCCCGTTACATATCTCATCCTCATATTTGCAGCCACAACAGGAAACGCATTGCAGGGAGCTATCCTCATGGCTGTAAATGGAATCGGACGCGTCGTTCCATTGCTCTTCCTGACTGTTCTTGGAATATTGGGCATTAATGCAATAAGTGGCCTTACAAAGAGGGTCAATTCAATAAGGCAATTTACCGGCTGGGCGCTTGTCGTTCTGGGTTCCTTTATTTTATTAAATGGTATTTTCGGTCATCTGTGGTACGAGGGCGGAATATTTCATGAGGGTTCGAATGCAGCATTCATGATATTGGGTGGAAAAATGATTGGCGAGGCGGATATAGAAATAGAAGAGTTTGAAGCACCTGTACCATTTGTTGAATATGGCACCGCCGCAAACCTTGTCATTACTTTGCTTCCTGCACTTTGGTACGGTCACAAGTATCCAAAAGCCAGGAAAAAAATTACCAAATTAATTATTTTAATACTGATATGGAACCTGTTGTTATTCAATATTGGACTTAACGCAATGGCAACGCTCGGATTGGCTTAGGTGTATTCCATGGAAATGATTAGGCTGCCCAGATGGAAGCTGATGCTCGGAGCAATTTTAATATTTTTTGCAGGCCTTTTTATCGGGCTGTCACTTGGATAAACTGGGGGTATGAAAATGGCAAAAGACATTGTATGCGGAATGGCTGTTAATGAAAAGAAATCTATCAAATTGAAATACAAAAGCAAAGAATATTACTTTTGCAGCCCGACTTGCAAGTGGGCGTTTGAAAGCAAGCCGGAACAGTTTGCAAAGAAGGTGTGAAGATGGTAAAAGTACAAATTCTGACTACTCCAGACTGCAGCGGGTGCAAAGTTGTGGAGAAGATGCTTGATGATCTAAAAATAAAATATGAAGTCATAGATGTGGTAAAAAATCCGAAGATCCTTGAAAAGTACCCGATAATGACAGCTCCCGGAATTGTTATTAACGGTAAACTAGAATTTTTCGGTGTGCCAAAAAGGGAAGACCTGATAAAGAAATTAAAATAATTTATTCTAACTGCAGAAAGTATTATTACTTGTGAGATGAATGAAAAATAGGATAAGCAAATTTTTTATTGAGCATTGGTGGAAAATAATAGCTGGCGGGATGCTGGCCGGCTTTTTAACAGAGCTGCTTAATACTTATGTATGGAAGTGGTGGGTTTACCACAATCCTTGGAACGTTTTCTATTTCAGCGAGTTCCCTTTGGGGACACCGCTGGTATTCGGGTGGCTTGCAATTTCATTCCTCGCCCTCCTCATAACAATCTCATTTGAAAACATAAGACCCAGAACAAGAGCGCAACTTTATTGGATCCTGGCATGGATTGCAATGGGATTTGCTATAGAATTTTTTAATTCAAATATATGGCAGACATGGCATTATACCGAAGGCACGCTGTGGGACAAGCTTATAGTGCCCGCATTAAATTTCGGAATATTTATTCCTATCGTTGGATGGGGTGCAACTGGAGTTATAACATTCTGGTTTCATAAATATTTCATAGCGAGCTTTGGAAAGGGTCCTTACAGATGTTCCGTATGCTGGATGAAAGTAGATAAAAGGATAACACTAAAGTATAAATCCAAGAAAATTTACTTTTGCAGCGAAAACTGCAAGCTCTTATTTAAGAACGATCCCAAGAAGTATGAAACACGATAGTGATAATATGGCAACAGACCCCGTGTGCGGAATGAACGTTGACGAGAAAAAGGCCACCATAAAGAAAGTCTCCAACGGCATAACATATTATTTTTGCAGCGAGAACTGCCTTGTCACTTTTGAAAAGCCGGAAGTAGAAATGAAAAATTTGAAGAAGCTGGTTGCACTATCAATTTTACTTTCCATTCCCATAATATTGGTAAGTTACCTTGAATTCTCACTTCCAATCAACAGGGATATTTTGCTGCTCCTGTTTGCAACACCGGTACAATTTATAGCGGGATGGAGATTCTACAAAGGAACTTGGGACGCGTTAAAAGCGCAAACTGCCAACATGGACACGCTGATAGCGATCGGCACCACAACCGCATGGGCTTACAGCACGGCAGCAGTTTTTTCACCGCAGGTTTTTGGAAACGATATTTATTTTGACGTGTCGGCAGTTATCATAACATTAATTCTTCTCGGAAAATACTTTGAGGAGGTTGTAAAAGGCAGGGCATCGGAAGCGCTGAGAAAGCTCGTTGACCTCAAGCCAAAAACTGCAATTGTCATAAGAAACGGAAAAGAAGTGGAAGTGGCTATATCGGAAATACAGGAAGGGGAAAATTTCATCGTAAAACCCGGAGAAAGGATCGCAACAGACGGCATAGTAAAGTCCGGCCACTCCGCTGTCGAC
>Ga0209541_10015907_pt1 | contig 11176 bp, 17 predicted proteins | sample RifCSPlowO2_01_FD_184027 | JGI IMG/M metagenome (GOLD analysis project Ga0209541, IMG submission 184027) | Groundwater microbial communities from Rifle, Colorado - Rifle CSP2_plank lowO2_0.1 (SPAdes) (version 2) | ecosystem: Environmental > Aquatic > Deep subsurface > Groundwater | place...
ACTCTGCCTCCTGATTCACGCGAGCACGGAATAACACCAGCATATCTTCTCAGCTTCTTTTTACTCGCAAAGCGAGTAATGGGGTGTACTTGAGCGATGAGATAGGCTGCGAGCGTACTTCCTATTCCAGGAATGCAATCCAGCAGTTCCATCTGTTTTTTCCAATGGACATTGCAGTATGCATTTATCTCCGCATCTAATGTTTCGAGCTTGTGCTCGATAATTCCATAATGTTCGAATCCATAACGAAGTTCAATAAGTTCCGGATGCAAAGCCATGAGTGATCGAAGCTGCGCACACCAACGCTTGCTAAAACTTGTTCTTTCGTATATCTTGAAACCATATTTCATGAGGGCAGACTGTATTTGATTTTTGAAGCGTGTGCTCTCTTCAACAAAACTATGGCGAAGATTAACCAAAGTCCTGAGCTTCATTATTTTCTCATCGGGTACATGCGAAGTTGGGAAACTTCCCAACCTTAACATATCCGATAATCTCTCTGCATCAAGCTTATCACTTTTTGCGACCAATTGTCGAATGCGAAGTGTGTTAGCGACCTGAATGTCGTATCCTTGTTTTTTAAACGCTTGATAAACATGATAATAGCTCGTACAAGACTCTAAACCGATTCGTACACTGAACAGCTGAGGTTCGAGTGCTTTGTATATGTCTTCAAAGCGTGTTGCACATTCACCCGAATTAACAACTTCACCTGTATGTGCTCTGACTGCATAAGCAGTCATATTTTGATGCACATCCAATCCGACATAAAATAGTGGTTTGTCCATAGTTATCACCTTGCACACCACAAAGAAGCCAGTGCATAAAAATTCTCATACCATCTAATTACGTGCCAAAAATCTAAACCTTTTTAAATGGTCTTCATTCTGGTCTGCCATACGCCCGGGTAGTATAGCTTGGACAGTACACGAGGTTGCGGTAAACCTTGCGAACACCTTGTAACCGGGGTTCAAATCGATGCTAGATGGTTCTGGCACGTTGAAAGTCCTCGCCCGGGCGTTTATTTATCTTTTAATTCTGCTCCCTTTGCTTCCAGTTCCTTGTTCTGCTGTATCAGGAGATATGCATAGTCGTGCGCGATCTGCCATAACTGCTGGTAATCATTGCATTTTTCGTTATACGATTCCTGGAGCTTCAGATGGTCTTGATAGAGGTTATAATATGCAGCACGCGTTCGGATGTCGGTCTCGATGACATGCGTTTCACGTGTTTCTTGGATGACGCAGCTGGTGAGGAGCGCAGTGAGGATGATGGGCGCGGATCGATGTCTCATACCTCTTCTTTTGTGACCTGAGTTCTTAAAGAAGTGCTGTGGTGATCACCACGACAGGCGAGGCGCAAAACGTTTATAAACACGCATTCTGCACTACGGGGCATAGGCCCGTAGTGTAGTGGACTCGTTCGCCACATTATCATTCAGCCCTTTGGAGGCTGAGACCTCGGTTCGAACGGAAACTGCGTTTCCCCGCGAAACCAAGTTTCTTCGGAAATCCGGGCGGGCCTATCTTTTCATCAGGTTTATATAATTCTAACTCACTTTATCTATCATGGTCAAAGAATTCACTTATCTTCAGCATATTATCTATGCGTTTGTGTTAGTTGCAGCAGTTAGCAGTGTGCTTATCTATGACGTTCACACGGCAAGGCAGACGCGTCTTATTGTTAATCAAGAGATTGGAAATCTGCAGCGGCAGCTGGATGCGACGCGTGCTGAACTATTAGAGAATGTTAACAATTTAAATTCACAATTACAGCTTGATATTCAGACGAAAGATCAGCAGATACGTGCACTATCTGGTGATTTAGAACAAGTGAAGACACAAAGCGCTGAGCAAGTACGCGAACTGCAGAATCGTGTGTCCAGCTTAAAAGCAGAGTTTTCTGATTTTTCTCAGGTCATTGAAGACGCACTTCCCGCGGTTGTTAGTGTCAAGACTGACATCAGCGAAGGCTCAGGTTTCTTTGTCGATTCGCGCGGCTACCTTGTCACAAATTATCATGTGATTAATGGTGCGTCTGCGGCGAGCGTCATAACCTCTGATGGGGATTCGCACTCAGTTATTATCGTTGGATTTGAAAAGAACGCGGACATTGCCGTGCTGAAAATTAATGACGATAACGTTCCGCGACTGCGTTTTGGTAATTCTGATGATGTTCGTGTCGGCGAGAAAGTCATTGCAGTAGGCAATCCGGGCGGATTGGACTTTACGGTCACCCAAGGCATTGTGAGCGCTGTCGATCGACGTGATCAGCAAGGGAACGAGTATGTCCAAATTGATGTTCCGATTAATCCGGGCAATTCAGGCGGACCATTAATAAACGCTGAAGGGCGCGTTATCGGCGTGAACACGCGCAAAGTGTCCGGTTTTGAAAGCCTTGGATTTGCGCTCGAGGCAGATTTAGTGCAGGAGATTGTGGACGAAGTAATTGCGTCGGATACGGAGTAGGCTGATCTTATTATTCTATTTTTGTGTCTGAAATAATGTTCTCCACGCATAGTGCACTATGCTAGTCACGTTCGGCTCTGTCTCGTGACCTCCATGGCAGCGACGATCATCACGCGTAGTGCGCTACGCTAGTCACGTTCGGCTGATGCCTCGCAACCGTCGCGCTTCGAAGAACATTATTTCATCTTGTCTGATTGACTATATTGTTAAATATGCCAAAAAGCATATAAACAAACGTTTGTGCAGGGATCTTCATAGCTCCGTAGTGTAGCGGCCAATCATACAGCCCTCTGGCGTTATCGGAGACAGGCTGTGACCTCGGTTCGAATCCGGGCGGAGCTAGTTTTTATCATATAGCTTTGGCCTGTCTATAGTCCACCATCCGGATTCGAATTCTCTCACTTCAATCTCAAAATTCCAATTTTCTAGAAACCATACTATCACTATTATTGGTTTGAATCCTATCTCTGCTGATTTTCTGTACATGTTTACCGTATTTTGTGTGATTTTGTGCGGCCATTTTATTTTTTTCTCGTATGCCTTATTTTTTGTTTTTATCTCGTAAAGTATGATGTTTCTTTGTCCATCTGAAAAAAATACTTCTATTGCATCAATTGAATACCAATTTGTCTCGAGAAATGCTTTTTGTTCATCTGTAAAATGCTTACCAAACACTGTAAAATATTTTACCTTATTGAAGAACTTTGTAATCACTACTCTGTCGTTTGTAAGCTTAAACATGCACTCTGCGATTGTGCCTTTAAATGAACCATTAAACCTTCTCAAATCATATCTCATCACTTATTTTACATGAAAATTAGTATATAATTTTGTGCTGTAGTGATCACCACAACACCTACTTAATCTCTTCATCCTTGAGAATAAACGTTTTTCCGTCAACTTCGACTTTATCGCCGACGACTAACTTCTTCTTGTTGCGGGTTTCTGTTTCGCCGTTTACCTTGACTGCGCCGGAGCGGATCAATACTTTCGCCTGACCTCCGGTGGTGGCTAGGTTTTTTATTTTAATGAATGTGTTGAGCTCGATGAATTTCATGGGTAGCAGAAGAATTAACTCTTATAAAAACCTACGTGGCGTAAAACTGGGCCACTGCTTCTGGGAATCCGTCACTGAGGTGCGCTGCGACTCTTTCCATACGTTCGCGTAATCTTTCTTTCACGCCTTTGTCCCATTGCGATTTTGGATTTTGCCGGAGTGTTTGTGTTGTCAATACTCTTCTCATGTGAGATCCTATCTCTGCTTTGTCATCGGGATGTGCGTTGTATTCGAGCATCATACGCTTAAACTCATGCACGGATTTTATCATTGGGTTCTGACTTAATTCAGATGCCCATGCAATATGACGTTTTGCATTGTCGTACACACTAGGATCAAATGCTGCTTTCTGAATCAAAACATCGGCTACTGTATGATACGCATTTGAAATCGCTTCTCCTGAAGCTTCGCCTGCTGTTAGTCTTTCGGTGAGTTCACTTTTTGCAAGTCTCTCTGCAGTTTCAAGATATTCGCTTGCTTTGTCTGGACGTTTATCTGCAAGTGCAGCCGCTGTTACAGCAGTAACACCATACATGCGCCATAATCTGTTTTGAATTTCTGTTTTTGGTGCAATTTCAGTTACTGTATTTTCACGTGCTTTGACATATTGTTCCGTAGAATTTTTACCGTCCGCAAGCGATTGCTCTAAATCGACTATCTGTTCATCGCCCTGGCGCGCTGTATATCTAAAAAGTAAACTTCTTTCTTCCAAAACGCGAGCTCTTCCAAAGAATGTTGTGTTCCCTTCGGTTGCTTTCAATGCAGTATCCAGCTCTTGCAGTGAGCCTTCTCGGTCTGCATCGCGGCGTCTTAAAATATATGCTTTCCCTGCTCGTGCAACGGCTTCATAATCTGAATTTAATGGATGCTGCATGATATTTGCTAGTGCAAGGTTATACATCCATTCTGCAGCGTCGTAATCGCCTGTATTGCTGTGCTTTTCTCCCCTTGCATTCAAATCATTGATCTTCTCAAATAAATTGCTCATTTTTCTGCTTTAAGAATAATCCCTTATAAACTTGTCGTCTATATAGTTAGCGACAATAGTTTCGCATAATTTGCCAAACCCTACTTCGCTTTTTGCGAAAAGCTTCGCCTGGCCATGCCGTGAATAACTGCGTTATTCCCGTCATTCACGGCACAGACGGTTTTGGCAAAATTATGCTTTATTTATGTCGCAAACTAATATTTTCTAAAAAAAAGAAAAAAACCTAATCCCACCATATATCAAAGAAATAATCCTCCCCGCCTCGCAGAAGAACATCCCATTGTTCTTCCATTATCTTTTCCATCTGGCACACCCCCCCAGACGGCAATAAGCAGTGACTTCTTGTGGAAACCACCGACTGGACGTGCTTAACTTATAGGGTGAACGAACTATAAATATGTATCCCACCTAAACCTTTTAATATTTGATGCTTTTTATATAAATTCATGAAAAAAATATTACTGCTCTGCACATTGTTAATGCTGATCCTCTTTGGATGTGGTGAACCTATGAACCGACATGCAATCATTGAAACGAGTATGGGTACTATTGATGTTGAATTGTTTGAAGATAAAGCGCCCAAAACAACGGCGAATTTTATTGAGCTTTCAGAGAAAGGGTTTTACAATGGATTAGTATTTCATCGAGTCATTCCCGATTTTATGATTCAGGGCGGTGATCCGAATGGCGATGGGACCGGCGGGCCAGGCTATGAGATTGAAGACGAGTTTCATCCGCAATTGAAGCATAACGTTCCGGGTATCTTATCGATGGCGAATGCAGGGCCAGATACGGGCGGCTCGCAGTTTTTTATCACCGTTGAGGCGACGCCATGGTTAGACGGGAAGCACGCGGTATTCGGGCGCGTTGTCGGCGGCATGGATGTTGTTGAGAAGATTGTCGCAGTCAAGCGTGATAGGAATGATCGGCCGATAACTCCGGTTGTCATGAAGAAAGTGACGGTCAAGTAGGTTTCGTGTAGCTAAATGTTTTAATAGTCGTTTCTTATTCTTTTTATCATGCTCAGCAGACCGCACAAGGTAATGCTGTATTCTTTAGGACAGTGTTACCGTCAATTGAACAAACGTTTCGACAATGCGCCGCTTGAGGTGTCGATTTCGAAGGTTACTTTTATTGCTACGCTGCTTGCGTCGCGATTATTAGGCAAGACGGAGCGTGCGATGTATAAAAATCTGGAATTTCTCGAGCGGAAGAAGCTCATCTCTTATAACAGCAAAGAACTGCGCTTTACGGAGCGCGGATACAAGCAGTTTCTGCGGCTGCGGGATGATGTTGCGCCGTTTATCCAGCATGAACAGTTCTGGGCGACACATCTGCCGGAGAATCGCAAATTGCAGGCGAAGCTGAAAAGGTGATTCTTTTAGATTTTACTTGTACTCTTTTCGACTTCTTTACTCATTCGCTCACGAAGATCTTTAATTGACTCGCGAAGCTCAACGGCTTCTTCTTTGCTTAATGATCCGATCAGTTTATGCAATGGCGACCTCTTTGTTTCATTCCATCGCTTATCAGCTCCGTTGTTCCATTCTTTCTTTAGCACATCTTCTGAAGCTTGCATTGCTTGAATATTTTCTTTATTGTATTTCATTATCTCTATCAGTGTTTTTTTGCGATTTAGTATTTAAAAGCATAGAAAATCCAACACTTATATTTTTTCTGCAACAAATAAATGATATCTTTGATCGACATGCACTTCGTAACCATTTTCCATCAGTTTCATCATTCTGTTCCTATCAATAACTGCTGCTCCGATTTTTGCATCGACACTTAAAGCCGCAATCTTTTCAAGTTCCCCAGTTGTTACTCCCATTTGTTGTGCTAATTTACTGCGTACATCCAGTTCTTCATTTGGTTTATATAGCTGTTTTGACTCGCCGGTTGTTCGCATCAGAAGATCTTTCATTGTTGCATGAAGCAGTGCTTCAAATCTGAGATAAAGCGATGTGAGAGTGTCTGCTGATGTTGGCAATTCGGATGGGAACAAATGATAACAGCATGTTCTTCCTGCTATTAGTAATGCCTCCTGTTGTATTGCTAGATCAAATATTTTGTCGCCAAGTTTCCCGCATGCGCGATTAAATGTAACCACGTCAAATTTCGGGTACTTATCAGCTGGAAATGCATAGACATCTTCCGTATTGAAGTGTGCTTTTTCATCTGCATGTCGTTGAGCCTTTCGTATTTCCATCGGATTTACATCGAATCCAAAAACTTCTAATTCAGGATGTGCTTCTGCGATTTTTGCTGTGCCACTTCCGTTGCCGCAGCAGAAGTCGGCGATGTTTTGTGAACCCTCTGGCAAGAAGCGTTTCAGTGTTTCGTCTACGGTAAATTGTACTGCTGAATGGTACCCGATAAGAGAACGTACTAACATTCCTATAAAACCTTCAGCATCACGCCGTGTTTGATATTGCGTTTTGCGAAGAGCATTAATTGCATTTTCTAAAGCCTTTGCAACTTCTTCTTTTTCTCTCCGATCAAATCGTAAGCGTCCCATGAATCGTGTTTTTTCACCCATTCCTATTTAAAGTTTACTGCACTTGTTACTCTTTCGTGATTACTTTTTTTTGCTCTTTTAACGCTAACTTTATATACTTCCCGCTTAAATCTGTCTTTATTCAATAGATACGTTGGTGAAAGCTCGCGTATACTGGAGATAGATCATTCTATTTCCGTTGGTGAAACAATGCACGTATGTATTCAAAAGCGCATGGTAAGAGTGGCTCGACAAAGCCCAAGGAAAAGAAAATTCCTTCGTGGATGAGATATAAATCCGCGGAAATCACGAAATTAATCATCAAGCTTGCAAAGGCAGGCAAAAGCTCCAGCGAGATTGGCATTTACCTGCGTGACAGCTATGGTATTCCTGATGTCCGTGTTGCGGTAGGCAAAAAGTTAACGGAAATTCTTGATGAAAATAAACTGCTCAAAGAAATTCCAGATGATCTCATGTCATTAATGAAAAAGAACATCCAGATCCGCAAGCATTTAGAACTCAACAAGAAAGATGAGACTGCGAAACGAGGACTGATCTTGACGGGATCAAAAATACGGCGTCTTGTCAATTACTACCAATCAATCGAACGATTACCGAAAGGATGGAAGTTTGACCCAGAACGCATCAAGCTCTACGTTGGTTAGTACGCTTACTCAACCAATCCGTATTGTTACTAAGAGTACTCCCTTAGGTGTCGCTGCGGCAGCGGCTCTGATGGGTTTATTTTCTTTTCTTGATAAGCGCGCATCCGTGCGCGTTGTTTTACGTTATTCTGCGGACGAACTTTCAGCTATTGCACATGAAGATTATCCGACGTTCATTTTCATTGATTGCATTGAGAAAAACTATCATGACCGTTTCGCTGAACGCAAAGCACTTTTCTTAGCGTCGCAGGACTGTTATTCATTTGGTTTATCCATCTCTTCGGACATGAAAAAGTTTGCAGCGTTTATCGTTGCCGGTGAACTTGCGAACTGCATTGGCTATCAGGAGCCGCTGAAATGCACTGACACTATTCTTCAGGATGCACTTCAGTCAGGCATTGTGCGTCCGGATTCGACGTATCCGGTGCTTGATCTGTCGGAAGAATTTTATTCTGAACTGCGGATGAAAATCGGTGACGAGCAGCTCAAACTTATCGATGTTGCGACGATCGCTGCTGCATGCGTTCGCATGGGAAAAGCATCGTTAGCAGTTTCTGCATTGCTGGGCGATGGACTTGCTTATGATGATTGTGTCAAGACACTGCAGGACTATAAAGGAGAATTGAAGCGGGCGCTTGCGTGGTGCGCGCAGAATGAAAAGGCGATCCATAAACTTGCGGGGGTGCTGATTGTTCATGCACAGGATTATGTTGCGCCCTATCTGACCGGAAGCATTGCAGCGCATATCGTGCAGGAAGTCGAGAAAAACACACTTGTTCTTGTGTTGGCGTATACGTCCAATCACATGGTGCGCGTTTCTTTGCGTATGGCAGGCACACGGAAAGATATGAGCATGGCTGTACTCATGGGACGGACCTTTGAGAGCGTTGAAGGAGAGTATGGCGGTGATGACATTGCGGCTGGCGGAACGTTCAAGCGCAATCAGGAAGAAGCATTTCTCGGCGCAGCACGCAAAGTTTTGGAACAGGCGTTTGTTGAAGAAAGGGTGTAATCCACAATGTTTATAAATTCACTGAGAATGCTTTTTGTCATGGAGGCGTATAAGACGAAATCATTAGCAACCGTTACCGCATTGCTTCTTTTCTCTGTCGCCATCGGTTATCTTGTCAGCACATTTCAGGGCGGCATCACGGGCGCTGTTGTCTCAGCTGAGACGGTCGCGTGTTCGGCAAACGTCGATTGCAATGATAATATCGCGTGCACGGTTGACAGCTGCAAGAATTCGGGCGAGACGGGGTCATTCTGCATGAATTCACCGATTAATTACTGTCAGAATAACGACGGATGCTGTCCGGCAGGATGTGCTGGGACGGATAGTGATTGCTAGATGGGTTTGGCTAAAACTTTTCTGGCGATTGGTATTTCTGTTATATTGGCTGTATTTGTTGGCTATGCTCTTTATGTTCTTTATGAGTTGCCGGCGTACAATTATACCTATGATGCTGGCGGTTGTTCAACTACATACAAATGTTATGATTTAGCAGGCAATGAATATGCGACATGCCAAGAATCATATCGTACTTGCGTCGAAGAATATGAAAAACAAACACCTCGTTATGCTCATGCACGCAATAGTTTCTATATCTTGATCATTTTGGGTATTGCTGCAATTGTTAGCGGCATTTTCTTAAATAAACTTGAAGGGGTTGCAGGTGGGCTTATTGGCGGTGGCGTACTTATTGTTCTTTGGTCGCTTATTTACAGTTCTGATTATTGGTATACTCTTAATAAATATCTAAAATTAGTTGCATTGGGCATTGTCTTGGTAATTCTTATTTATCTCGGTTATAAGAAAATCGAACAAAAAAGAAAATAATTGTTTTTCTCTACCCATACTTCAGCTTCAATTCCCTTTTTTTCCAATCTCTTCTTTTTCTCTGGTTCAGAAATATAATTCTCTCTCGACGTAATGGGCTGACCTAACTCTTTTTCTGCACCTTTTCGTGCGTCGCCTGCTACTTTTCCGCCTCTTTTTGCAGCGTCTTCCGACTTCAATAAATCCCTGTTTAATTTCAGCTGTCCGATTTTTTCGGACAACTCAAAACCTTCTTCTGTAAGCTTAAATTTTAGGTCAGACCAATATTTTCTGGCTCTATCTGTTTGTGTTAATGCTCCAACTACATCGACTACTGAGAACCACCATTCGTCATTAAACCATGTTCTTCTGATGTTCTGGCCTTGGAATACCACTAATCCTTTGTTTATTTCCATATTATCCCACGTTCACTATTTTCTAACTGATGTATAAATTTTACTCTGTTTTTACACAACTATTGTACTTCACCCATACTTCAGTTTGAGAAATAATAAAACCGTCATCAATCCTAATGCAACTGAGTTTGCGGCTATAATGGGTATATCCTGAATAAGAATTCCATAGAGGAGCCATAATAGCATTCCTGTCACCAGCAGCACGCACATGGGCAGCGACAAGTCTTTCGTCTGTTTTGTTCTGATGCTGCGGATGACCTGCGGAAGAAAAGATGCTGTTGTGCATGCGGCTGCTGTCAACCCTAAAAGGGAAAGTAAAAAAGAATCCATAAAACCTATAGCTTGTTTCGAATCTCTTCGATGCTTGTTGCGATTTCTTTTCCTTTCTTTGTCAGTTCAAGAAGTTTTAATCTTCCTTGTTTCTTGAATGCGACTAAATCGGATTTTTCCATCTCTTGAAGAATCTTCACAACATGGCTGTATGTACAGTCAATCTGCTTTGCTAATACGGATGCGTACACTTCTGCGCCGTAGTTTTTCAACTCGACAAGCATGAGTGCAGGCTTCTCTCTAAAAAACACATCAAATATTTTTTTCTTTTGCACAAAACCCACCCCCACTATTACCCCAAATATATATTCTAAAGGATAGTCTCCTTTATATAGCTTTTGGTGATAGTTCACGATGGTATTAAGTACTTTTTAATCTCTATAGTTTTGGAAAACGGTACGAATAAATAGTCTCTCTGTTTTTCTTGTTCTCGGTGATATCATGGGAATATTTCATAAAGCATTATCCGATGTTGAAGGGCATCTTAAAAAAGGCAACTTGCAGGAAGCGCGCATTGCGCTCGGAGCTCATATTGAGAAAGAACATGGCATGAATGCTGCCATCAATCAACTCGTTCGGGACATTCACACGTACCAAAATTCTTTATTTGGTTTACAGAACAATCTGTTGGCTAGCACAACGAATAAACCTGCATTAGCTAAATCTCTCTCAAAAGATATCGGCACTCTCAGGGATAAGCTTGAGCTGTTGAAACATAACACCTCTAATCTTCTGACGGCGCTGAAGAGTGAATAGGTTTTCGCACTTGTTTAGCTGGTCTGTAGTCTCCAGTGTTCACATCTCATTTTAGTGACTATGTCAAAAATATTATTTGCTCCAAATACCCCATCGCTTGTCGCCGAACGAAGTGAGCGCGAATAGCAAAGCGCACTTTGCGTGGCGATGATTGGGTTTTTGGAGGCTATAAAAATCCCAGCT
>Ga0209541_10015909_pt1 | contig 11175 bp, 5 predicted proteins | sample RifCSPlowO2_01_FD_184027 | JGI IMG/M metagenome (GOLD analysis project Ga0209541, IMG submission 184027) | Groundwater microbial communities from Rifle, Colorado - Rifle CSP2_plank lowO2_0.1 (SPAdes) (version 2) | ecosystem: Environmental > Aquatic > Deep subsurface > Groundwater | place: Rifle...
GGCCGTTGCCGACAAGATGTTCCACGACCTGAAATCCAAGGGCATCGACAAGCAGAAGCTCGAGGTGAAAGTCGAGAACCGCCTGACGCTCTCGCCGAAGGACATCGTCGAGGTGATCCGCATCCTGGTGGAATTGCGCAACGGCCGCGGCGAGATCGACGACATCGACCACCTCGGCAACCGCCGCGTGCGCTCGGTGGGCGAGCTTGCGGAAAATCAGTTCCGCGCCGGATTGGTAAGAGTCGAAAGGGCGGTAAAAGAAAGACTCTCCCAGGCCGAGTCGGAAAATCTGATGCCGCACGACCTGATCAATGCCAAGCCGATCTCGGCGGCGATCAAGGAATTCTTCGGCTCGAGCCAGCTGTCGCAGTTCATGGACCAGACCAACCCGCTGTCGGAAATCACGCACAAGCGGCGCGTCTCGGCGCTGGGACCAGGCGGTCTTACCAGGGAAAGAGCGGGATTTGAAGTGCGCGACGTGCACCCCACGCATTACGGCCGGGTGTGCCCGATCGAGACGCCGGAAGGCCCGAACATCGGTCTGATCAACTCGCTCGCGGTTTATGCCCGCACCAATGAATACGGTTTCCTCGAAACACCGTACCGCAAGGTGAATAACAGCAAGGTCACTGACGAAGTGAACTACCTTTCGGCGATCGAAGAGAGCAAGTTCATGATCGCCCAGGCCAATGCCACTTTGGACAGCCGCGGAAGTCTCATCGACGAGCTCGTCTCCTGCCGTTACAAGAACGAGTTCATGCTGTCCACGCCGGACAAGGTGGAATATATCGACGTCGCGCCGTCGCAGATCGTGTCGGTGGCGGCCTCGCTCATCCCGTTCCTCGAGCACGACGACGCCAACCGCGCCCTCATGGGTTCGAACATGCAGCGTCAGGCCGTGCCTTGCCTCAGGACCGAAAAGCCGCTGGTCGGCACCGGCATCGAGCGCATCGTGGCGATCGACTCGGGCGCCACGGTGGTTGCCAAGCGCGGCGGCCTGGTGGATTCCGTCGATGCCTCGCGTATCGTGGTGCGTGTCAACGATGACGAGACCAAACCGGGCGAGGTCGGTGTCGATATTTATAACCTGACCAAATACACACGCTCGAACCAGAACACCAACATCAATCAGAAGCCGTTGGTGAAAGTGGGTGACGTCATTGCCAAGGGCGATGTGCTGGCCGACGGCCAGTCCACCGACATGGGCGAACTGGCGCTGGGACGCAACATCCTGGTCGCGTTCATGCCGTGGAACGGCTACAACTTCGAGGACTCGATTCTCATTTCCGAGCGCGTGGTGGAGAAAGACTGTTTCACCACCATCCATATCGAGGAATTGCAGACGGTGGCGCGCGACACCAAGCTCGGACCAGAGGAAATCACGCGCGATATTCCGAACGTGGGCGAGGCGGCGCTGGCCAAGCTCGACGAATCCGGCATTGTCTACATCGGCGCCGAAGTGGACGCCGGCGACATCCTGGTCGGCAAGGTCACGCCCAAGGGCGAGACCCAGCTGACCCCGGAAGAAAAACTGCTGCGCGCGATTTTCGGCGAGAAGGCCTCGGACGTGAAGGACACCTCCTTGCGCGTGCCGTCCGGCATCTCCGGCACGGTCATCGACGTACAGGTGTTCACGCGCGAGGGCGTGGAGAAGGACGCGCGCGCCAAGAGCATCGAGGAATCCGGGCTGGCGAGCATCCGCAAGGACCTCGACGACCAGTACCGCATTCTGGAAAACGACGCCTTCGCGCGTCTGGAACGCCAGCTGATCGGCAAGGTCGCCGACGGCGGTCCGGCCGGCCTCGAGAACGGCGACAAGATCACCAAGGGCTATCTCGAGGAACTGCCGCGCAACAAGTGGTTCGATATCCGCCTCAAGAACGAAGAGGCCTCGCAGGCGCTGGAACAGATCCGCGGCTACCTCGCCAAGCAGAAAGATCTGTTCGACCAGAAATTCACCGAGAAAAAGGTGAAGCTGACCTCGGGCGACGATCTGGCGCCCGGCGTGCTCAAGATGGTCAAGGTCTATGTCGCGGTGAAGCGGCGTCTGCAACCCGGTGACAAAATGGCCGGGCGCCACGGCAACAAGGGCGTCATCTCGCGCATCGTCGCGGTCGAAGACATGCCTTATGTCGCGGATGGCACTCCGGCGGACATCGTGTTGAACCCGCTCGGCGTGCCCTCGCGCATGAACGTGGGACAGGTGCTCGAAACCCATCTCGGCTGGGCCGCGCATGAACTCGGCGCCCAGATCGGCAAGATGCTGGATGAACTCCGCAAGGCCGAGGAAATCCGCCGCTTCATCGACCGCATCTACAACCATATCGGTCGCAGCGGCCGCAAGGAAGACATTAAGTCGCTGACCGACGATGAGATCATCGAACTCGCGCGCAACCTGCGCAAGGGCGTACCGGTCGCGACGCCGGTGTTTGACGGCGCGTCCGAGGAAGAGATCAAGGAGATGCTGGTGATGGCGGGACTGCCGCCCTCCGGCCAGACCACGCTTTATGACGGGCGTAGCGGCGAGTCCTTCGACCGGCCAGTGACGGTGGGTTACATGTACGTGCTCAAGCTCAACCACCTGGTCGACGACAAGATGCATGCGCGCTCGACCGGCCCGTACTCGCTGGTGACGCAGCAGCCGCTCGGCGGCAAGGCCCAGTTCGGCGGCCAGCGTTTCGGCGAAATGGAAGTGTGGGCGCTCGAGGCCTACGGCGCTTCGTACACGCTGCAGGAGATGCTCACGGTCAAATCCGACGACGTCACGGGACGCACCAAGATGTTCGAGAACATCGTCAAGGGCGACCATCGCATGGAGCCGGGCATGCCCGAATCCTTCAACGTACTGGTGAAGGAAATCCGTGCGCTCGGCATTGATATGGAGCTGGAGCTGGATAAAGAGTAAGCCCCGGGGCGAAACCGAACCGGAACCGGTTTTATTAATCAGTTGACGAATCAGTCAGCGCAACAGTTTGCAGGAGACGATACCTTGAAAGACCTGTTCAATCTTTTCAAGCAGCCAGGCAAGTCGGAAGATTTCGATGCGATCCGCATCGGGCTTGCCTCCCCGGAGAAGATCCGCTCATGGTCTTACGGCGAGGTCAAGAAACCGGAGACCATTAACTACCGCACCTTCAAGCCGGAGCGTGACGGCCTGTTCTGCGCCAAGATTTTCGGGCCGGTCAAGGACTACGAATGCCTGTGCGGCAAGTACAAGCGCCTGAAACACCGCGGCGTGATCTGCGAGAAGTGCGGCGTGGAAGTCACGTTGTCGAAGGTGCGGCGCGAGCGCATGGGCCATATCGACCTGGCCTCGCCGGTGGCGCATATCTGGTTCCTGAAGAGCCTGCCCTCGCGCATGGGCCTGATGCTCGACATGACGCTGCGTGACATCGAGCGCGTGCTGTATTTCGAGGCCTACGTCGTGATCGACCCGGGGATGACGCCGCTGGAGCGCGGCAGCCTGCTTTCGGAGGACGCCTATCTCAACGCCATCGAGCAGTATGGCGACGAGTTCGACGCGCGCATGGGCGCCGAATCCGTGCGTGCCTTGCTCAAGTCCATCAATCTGGAGGAAGAGGTCGCCAAGCTGCGGGTCGAACTCGCGGACACCACCTCCGAGACCAAGATCAAGAAAATCACCAAGCGCCTGAAGGTGCTTGAGGCGTTCCTCTATTCCGGCAACAAGCCGGAGTGGATGGTGCTCGAGATTCTGCCGGTGCTGCCGCCCGAATTGCGCCCGCTGGTGCCGCTCGACGGCGGCCGTTTTGCCACTTCCGATCTCAACGATCTCTACCGGCGCGTCATCAACCGCAACAACCGCCTCAAGCGCCTGCTCGATCTCAACGCGCCGGACATCATCGTGCGCAACGAAAAGCGCATGCTGCAGGAGGCGGTGGATGCGCTGCTCGACAACGGCCGCCGTGGCCGCGCCATCACCGGCGCCAACAAGCGCCAGCTCAAGTCACTGGCCGACATGATCAAGGGCAAACAGGGCCGTTTCCGCCAGAACCTGCTCGGCAAGCGCGTGGACTACTCCGGTCGTTCCGTGATCGTGGTCGGCCCGACGCTGAAACTGCATCAATGCGGCTTGCCGAAAAAGATGGCGCTCGAATTGTTCAAGCCCTTTATTTTCAGCAAGCTCGAATCCAAGGGTCTGGCCACCACCATCAAGGCGGCGAAGAAGATGGTCGAGCAGGCCGGTCCCGAGGTGTGGGACATCCTCGAAGAGGTCATCCGCGAGCATCCGGTGCTGCTGAACCGCGCGCCGACGCTGCATCGTCTCGGCATCCAGGCCTTTGAACCGCAACTGGTCGAAGGCAAGGCGATCCAGCTGCATCCGCTGGTGTGCGCCCCGTACAACGCCGACTTCGACGGCGACCAGATGGCGGTGCACATCCCGCTGTCGGTAGAGGCGCAGCTCGAGGCGCGCGCGCTCATGATGTCCACCAACAACATCCTTTCGCCCGCCAACGGCGATCCGATCATCGTGCCGTCGCAGGACATCGTGCTCGGTCTTTATTACATGACCCGCGAGCGCATCAACGCGCTCGGCGAGGGCAAGGCGCTTGCCGACGTGGCCGAGGTGCATCGCGCCTACAGCAGCGGCCAACTGGCGTTGCAGGCGCGCATCAAGGCGCGTATCCGCGAAGTGCAGTTCGACGACAAGGGCAAGCGTATCGAGACCCGCAAGCTTTATGACACCACGGTGGGCCGGGCGCTGCTGTCGGAGATTCTGCCCGAAGGGCTGCCGTTCGAACTCATCAACCGCGTGCTCAAGAAGAAGACCATCTCCGAGCTGATCAACGCCTGTTACCGGCGCGTGGGCCTGAAGGCCACCGTCATTTTCGCCGACCAGCTGATGTACACCGGCTTCGCCTATGCCACGCGCGCGGCGGTGTCCTTCGGCATGGACGACATGATCATCCCGGAAGTGAAGGCCGAGATCATCGGCCAGGCCGAGGGTGAGGTGAAGGCGATCCAGAACCAATATGCTTCGGGCCTGTTGACCGACGGCGAGCGCTATAACAAGGTCGTGGACATCTGGACCCATACCTCCGAGCGGGTCGCCAAGACCATGATGGATCAGCTCGGCAGCGAGGAAGTGACCGACTCCCAGGGCAAGAAAGCCAAGCAGGAATCGTTCAACTCCATATTCATGATGGCGGATTCCGGCGCGCGCGGCAGCGCGGCCCAGATCCGTCAGCTTGCCGGCATGCGCGGCCTGATGGCCAAGCCGGACGGTTCGATCATCGAGACGCCGATCACGGCAAACTTCCGCGAAGGCCTGAACGTGCTGCAGTACTTCATCTCGACGCACGGCGCGCGCAAAGGTCTGGCCGATACCGCGCTCAAGACCGCGAACTCGGGATACCTCACGCGTCGCCTGGTGGATGTGTGCCAGGACCTGGTCGTGACCGAGGAAGATTGCGGCACGACGGAGGGTGTCACCAAGGCTGCGCTCGTCGAGGGTGGCGAGGTCGTGATCGCGTTGCGCGACCGCATTCTCGGGCGCGTGGTGATCGGCGACATCCGCGATCCATCCAATGAAAAGAAGGTGTTGATTCCGGACGGTTCGGTGCTGGACGAAAAGGCCGTCGTGCTGCTCGAGGAGCGCAACATCGATCAGGTGCAGGTGCGTTCGCCGGTGACCTGCCGGACCCGTTACGGGGTGTGCCGCCAGTGCTATGGACGCGATCTCGGCCGCGGTCACCTCGTCAATCTGGGCGAGGCCGTGGGCGTCATCGCCGCCCAGTCGATCGGCGAGCCGGGCACCCAGCTCACCATGCGCACGTTCCATATCGGCGGCGCCGCCTCACGCGCCGCGGCGGTGTCGCGCATCGAGGTCAAAACCACGGGTGTCGCGCGCCTCAAGAATCTCAAGGTGGTAAAACACGCGAGCGGAAACTATGTCGCGGTGTCGCGTTCGGGTGAGCTCATCATCCAGGACGACCAGGGCCGCAACCGCGAGCGTTACAAGTTGCCGTTCGGCGCCGTGCTGTCGGTGCATGACGGTTCCAAGGTGAAGAGCGGTGCGGTGGTCGCCAACTGGGACCCGCACACGCATCCGATCATCACCGAAGTGGGGGGCAAGATCACCTTCAGCGATCTCATTGATGGCGTCACGGTCAACAAGCAGACCGACGAGATCACAGGTCTGTCCACCTACGCGGTGCTCGATGCGAAACATCGCGCCGGGACCAAGGACATCCGTCCGGTGATCACGCTGGTGGATGGCAAGGGCAAGCCGGTCAATATTCCGGGAACGGAAATTCCGGCCAAGTACATGCTGCCGCCGGGCGCTATCATCACCGTGGAAGACGGCGCCAAGGTCGGCGTGGGTGACGTGCTCGCACGCATTCCGCAGGAGTCGCTGAAAACCCGTGACATCACCGGCGGTCTGCCGCGTGTGGCGGAACTGTTCGAGGCGCGCAAGCCCAAGGATGCCGCGGAGCTTGCGGAGTTGAATGGAGTGGTTTCGTTCGGCAAGGACACCAAGGGCAAGCAGCGTCTTATCATTACCGACAAAGATGGTGCTCCACATGAGAAACTTATTGCCAAAGGACGCCACGTCACGGTGTTCGAGGGCGAGACGGTGGAGCAGGGCGACACCATCGTCGAAGGCGCACCCGTGGCTTCCGATATCCTGCGCCTGCTCGGCGTGGAACCGCTCACGAACTACATCGTGAACGAGATCCAGGACGTGTACCGGTTGCAGGGCGTCAAGATCAACGACAAGCACATCGAAGTGATCGTGCGCCAGATGTTGCGCAAGGTGCGTGTGCTCGATTCCGGCGATACCCGTTTCCTGCCGGGCGAGCAGGCCGAACGCGTGCGCGTGATCGAAGACAACGATGACATGGGGGCCCAGAAGAAAAAACCGGCCACCTTCGAACCGTTGCTGCTGGGTATCACCAAGGCGTCGCTCTCGACCGAGTCGTTTATTTCCGCGGCCTCGTTCCAGGAAACCACGCGGGTATTGACGGAGGCGGCGATCACGGGCAAGAAGGATCTGCTGCGCGGTCTCAAGGAAAACGTGATCGTCGGCCGTCTGATTCCGGCCGGCACGGGTCTGGCCTACCATCAGCAACGCCGGCGCGAACGTGGCGAGGCCAAGCAGGAAGCCAGGGACCTGAAGAAGTCCTTGACGGCCAGCTTTACGGGCAAGCCCTCGGCACGCAGCGATGAAGAGGCGGTGGGAACGTAAAACTTACCGGGCCGACATAGCCGAGGTTTTCCGGGGCCGAAGCAAGGGTGCGCCACAATTTCGCCGGGAGCGAAATTGGGCGGCCAAAGGCCGCCCGCAGGGCGGAATGCAGGGATGCAGTCCGTCAAAAAGTCCCGGAAAATGGCCATAAAAGGCCGGTAATGGCTTGACACATAAGGGGTGTTTCCCTAGAATCGCGCCCCTCAGACAGGCCGGAATCCCGCCGGCCTGTCTTTGTTGAAGCCCCTGAGAAGCACCGCCTTGGAAGGCGGTGCTTTCGGCTTTTCCGGCCATTTGGTTCCGGCCGGGCTCCGAAATTTCTGCGCCGACCGCGCGACAAATTCGCCCGGAGCGAATTTGGACAGCCGAAGGCTGGCCCGAGCCGTAGTTTGGCGAGGGCGAGCCCCAGGGATGGGGCGAGCACAATTTCGCCGGGAGCGAAATTGGACGGCCGCAGGCCGCCCGCAGGGCGAAATGCAGGATGCATTTCGTCAATTTGGATGGCAATTATTATTGACCCGGCACGGTTATTCTTCAGCGAAGATAACCACAACAGGTGCTTCATGGCCGCGGTGATGTGGGGATGTGCCGGGTCAATAATGAAAATCATTATGAGTTTTCGATTATTGAGGCGGCAAGGAGTTTTGATTCAGGCCACAGCAGAAGCAGCCTGATTGGACATGAACATATATTGTTCGTGCCGCCTCAATAATCATGTGAGATTTCCGCGATGGCGGAGATTTCTGTTTTGGATATAAACACACAACAGATTTATGCCGACGATTAACCAGCTAGTGGCCAAGGGGCGCAGGCGCCTCAAGAGCAAGAGCAAGGTGCCGGCCCTCGAGGCCTGTCCGCAACGCCGTGGCGTGTGCACGCGCGTGTACACCACGACGCCAAAGAAGCCGAACTCGGCGCTGCGCAAGGTCGCCAAGGTGCGGTTGACCAACGGCTATGAAGTCATCACCTATATCGGTGGCGAAGGCCACAATCTGCAGGAGCACTCCGTGGTGCTGATCCGCGGCGGGCGCGTCAAGGACCTGCCCGGTGTGCGTTATCACACGGTGCGTGGTTCGCTCGACACCGCCGGGGTGGCCGATCGCAAACAGGGTCGTTCCAAGTACGGCGCGAAGCGCCCGAAGTCGTAATTTAGAGAGAGCCTATGCCGAGAAGAAGAGAGGTCCCCAAGCGTGAAGTCACGCCGGACCCGAAATACCGCAGCGAGACCCTCGCCAAGTTCATCACCGTGGTGATGAAGAGCGGCAAGAAGTCCGTGGCCGAGAAGATCGTCTACGGCGCGCTGAACACCATGGCCGAGCGCAGCAAGAAAGACCCGATTGAAATGTTCAATCAGGCCCTGACCAACGTGCGTCCGCTCGTCGAGGTCAAGAGCCGGCGTGTCGGCGGCGCCACCTATCAGGTGCCGGTCGAAGTGCGCTCGGGACGTCAGACGGCGCTGGCGATGCGCTGGGTGGTGGAAGCCGCCCGTACCCGCAGCGGCAAGTCCATGGCGGCGCGCATGGCGGATGAATTGATGGACGCCGCCGACAAGCGCGGCAATGCCGTGAAGAAGCGCGAAGACGTGCATCGCATGGCCGAGGCCAACAAGGCCTTCTCGCATTACCGCTGGTAAGAATTCTGGAACCGCAGATGAACGCAGATTTCAATCGCAGATCAACGCAGATGATTTTGGTTTACCCGAATCTATCTGCGTTTATCAATATGAATGAATCCGCGCTTATCTGCGGTCGATTTGATCTTTAGAGGACCTGGTCGTGGCCCGTACTACACCCATCGAACGCTACCGGAACATCGGCATCATGGCGCACATCGATGCCGGCAAGACCACGACCACGGAGCGCATCCTGTTCTACACCGGCGTCTCGCACAAGATCGGCGAAGTGCACGACGGCGCCGCCATCATGGACTGGATGGAGCAGGAGCAGGAGCGCGGCATTACCATCACCTCGGCGGCGACCACCTGCTTCTGGAAGGGCATGGATGGCAAGCGCGACCAGCACCGCTTCAATATTATCGATACCCCCGGCCACGTTGATTTCACCATCGAGGTCGAGCGTTCACTGCGCGTGCTCGACGGCGCGATTTTCGTGCTGTGCGCCGTGGGCGGCGTGCAACCGCAGTCCGAAACCGTGTGGCGCCAGGCCAACAAATATAAAGTACCGCGCGTGGCGTTCGTGAACAAGATGGACCGCGCCGGCGCCAATTTCCTCAGTGTCGTGTCCCAGCTCAAGGAGCGTCTCGGCGCCAACGCCGTTCCGCTACAGCTGCCCATCGGTTCCGAGGAAAAATTCCAGGGCTTGGTCGATCTGGTCAAGATGAAGGCCATTTACTGGGATGACTCCACGCAGGGCATGAAATTCGAGGAGAAGGACGTGCCGGCCGACATGGTGGCGCTCTGCAAGGAGTACCGCGAGAAGATGGTCGAGGCGGCGGCCGAGGCCAACGAAACGCTGATGGAAAAATACCTGGCAGGCGCGGCGCTGACCCAGGACGAAATCATGAAGGGTTTGCGCGAGCGCACCCTGAAGATGGAAATCGTGCCGGTGCTGTGCGGCAGCGCGTTCAAGAACAAGGGCGTGCAGGCGACGCTCGATGCCGTGATCGATTATCTGCCCGCGCCAGTGGATCGTCCGGCCATCAAGGGCCATCTGGATGACAAGGCCGGCACCGAGGGCGAGCGCCATGCCTCCGATGACGAACCGTTTTCCGCCCTGGCGTTCAAGATTGCGACCGATCCGTTTGTCGGTGCGCTGACCTATATTCGTGTCTATTCCGGCGTGCTCAATTCAGGCGACACCGTTTACAACCCGGTGCGCGGCAAGAAGGAGCGTATCGGGCGGCTGCTGCAGATGCACGCCAACGAGCGCCAGGAAATCAAGGAAGTCCGCGCCGGCGATATCGCCGCGTGCGTGGGCCTGAAGGAAGTCACCACCGGCGAGACGCTGTCCGACCCGGACAAGGTGATCACGCTCGAGCGCATGGAGTTCCCGGAGCCGGTGATCTCGCAGGCGGTCGAGCCCAAGACCAAAGTCGACCAGGAAAAGATGGGCCTGGCGTTGAACCGCCTGGCCCAGGAAGATCCCTCGTTCCGCGTGCACACCGACGAGGAGTCCAGCCAGACCATCATCTCCGGCATGGGCGAACTGCACCTGGAAATCATCGTCGACCGCATGAAGCGTGAGTTCGGCGTCGAGGCCAATGTCGGCAAGCCGCAGGTGGCGTACCGCGAGACCATCCGCAAGCCCGTCGATCAGGAATACCGCTTCGTCAAGCAATCCGGCGGCCGCGGCCAGTACGGCCACGTCGTGATCAAGTTCGAACCGCAGGATGCCGGCAAGGGCTTCGAGTTCGTGGACGCCATCAAGGGTGGCGCGATCCCGCGCGAGTTTATCCCCGCCGTGAAGAAAGGCGTGGACGAGGCGATGCAGCGCGGCGTCAAGTTCGGTTATCCCGTGGTCGATGTGAAGGCGACGCTGCACTACGGTTCGTACCACGAGGTCGATTCGAACGAAAATGCGTTCAAGATGGCGGCCATTCTGTGCTGGAAGGAAGCCGGCCCCAAAGGCGATCCGGTGTTGCTCGAGCCGATCATGGACGTCGAAGTCACGACTCCGGCGGATTATCTGGGCAATGTCATGGGCGACCTGAACTCGCGGCGCGGCATCATCATGAGCCAGGAAGACGGTCACGGTAACGTCAAGATCATTCGCGCCGAGGTTCCGCTGGCGAACATGTTCGGTTATTCCACGAGCCTGCGCTCGGCGACCCAGGGTCGCGCGACCTATACGATGGAATTCAAGAAATACTCGCCGGTGCCGTCCAGCGTCGCCGAGTCCGTCATGAAGAAAGCCGGTTAATTCAAAGATAGAGGCCTCCCGTGTCCAAGGAAAAATTCGCCCGCACCAAACCGCACCTGAACGTCGGCACCATCGGTCACGTCGACCATG
>Ga0209541_10015913_pt1 | contig 11174 bp, 15 predicted proteins | sample RifCSPlowO2_01_FD_184027 | JGI IMG/M metagenome (GOLD analysis project Ga0209541, IMG submission 184027) | Groundwater microbial communities from Rifle, Colorado - Rifle CSP2_plank lowO2_0.1 (SPAdes) (version 2) | ecosystem: Environmental > Aquatic > Deep subsurface > Groundwater | place...
GAAGGCGCAGCGGGCGGCTAGCTCAATTGGTAGAGCAATTCCCTCTTAAGGAATAGGTTCAGGGTTCGATCCCCTGGTCGCTCACAAAGAGAGAAATCGTGGATTTTGATGGCGGATTTTTCGCGGCACCCCCAAATGCCGCGAGGATTTTGAAGCTATTTTTATACTCAACAGACAGGCGGCGGGAAAGAATAGGGAAAAACGCAAAAATTTTTCAAAGTTCTAAGATGGCCGCTCTGGTTGTACTCAAACCCATTCGGATCTGTCCAAAGCGGCCATCAAAAACCCGAATGGGAAAGTTTGAGTACGATTTTAGTTTATCAGAACTTAAATTTATTTTGCAAGAGGGTAGAAGAAAAATTTCATTACTTTATTCATAAAACCATAGAATATAAGGAATCGGGCAAGTGTATATAAATCAATTCGTTTCATTTATTCACATTATTAAATATAAAAACTATTCTATTTTTGAAAGTTTTTGAAGCATTTCTTCAAATGTTTCTTTTGAAAAATATTTTAAGTCCCACTTGCCAATTTTGCCGAAACTCTTTTTTAAGGGTTTGATTGCTTTCATACCGTCATACCGACTTAATATCTCAATTACTTTTCCATCAACTCCTTTTCTGTTACACCAAAACTGAATATTCTCGCCTTCGTATTGTGGATCATAATGCAAAACGCTGGTAACATCGCCATTCAAGGTTTTAAAATTTAGATATTTTGGAGTCCTAAAAGCTTCTATATTGGCTATACTTTTTTTATTCTCTTCAAATTCCCTAAAAAATGAAATAAAATCCTCTATTTGTCGTCCTAATCCGGCTTTTGTGTAGGAATCCAAGAACTCTTGGTCGTTATGCATTCCCTCTACGTATGGTGGAGATTTTTTAACCTCTTCTTCCCAAAGAATGTTGGGTATGAAAATCTTTAAATCGCTTTGAGAATATTTCGTCAATTCTATACCATAAACAGACCAATCTGGCATTTCTTTTTGTTTCTTCGCCATTCTTCTTATGTCATCGTTGATCTTATCCATCACTAAGATAAGGTTAAGTCTGTGCTTTTCCAAATTTTCTTTAAGTTGATCTAAAACTTTATTTCCGTTTCCGAAGCTATTTTCCAATTCCGCAAGAAGAGTCTTGAATTTGCTTGTCGATCTTCTTGTCCAATGATCCTCAAATTCCTTAAATGATTTAGACTCAAGTTCTGTTGCATAGTCAAGACAAAGTTGAGCGACAATTTTTCTTGCATCGTTGTTACGGGCTAATTTTATTTCGGCTAAAAACAGAGAACCGTCATTTCCTATTAAAGCCACATCGACCCCATCCAATTCTTTAACGTAAGTGAACGATTTCGCATCAATCGTACTAATACCGCTTAATAACTCCGCAGCATTAGAAACAAAAACGTCTCTCAACTCTTCTTCATTATTATATTCAGCGTTTGATAAAACCTGTCTTGTATTTTGTTTATTTACTATTATCATTTTTCAAATCGGCTAACAGCTTGGCGATAGTGACAAAGCTCACAATCAGAGTCAGGATCGGGCATATCAACTGAATTGAGACAACCTTTCATCGCAAAAATTGTGGGTTCTACCCAAGAAACGTCTCCCTTATGAAAAATTATCTGGACTTCAAATTCAATTTTGGCATCAAACACTCGATCATCTTTAAGTCCATTTGCGTAAACAAAATAGGCTATATCAGAAACATTGAACCCCTTTTGTCTAAAAATCCATTGGTACCACTCAACCTGCTTTTTGTATCCTTGCTTATATTCATCATCCAAACTAATTTCTTTCGAGGTGCTGGTAGATTTATACTCAACGATATGGAGTTGACCTTTTGGGTTAACCCAGATATCGTCTATGATTCCGCAAATTTCAAAGTTCGTTGCTTTGTGCAGGACACAAGCACCAACATATCGATTATGATCGTCCCGCCATTCAGGTAAATCTGAATGTTGAAAAGGAATTGCGTCTATACCGTATTTCTTCATCAAAGCATGTTTTTTGCCATCTTTTCGAAGTAAATCGAACTCATTCTTAAGTAAGTGGTCAACGGCGTCATTCAGCGGCCAGCCAGGGAGTCCGGGGCGATCCAGTCCAATCCGGCGGTCGAGATAGAAACATCTTGGGCAACCCAGAAATCCCTCCATTCTCGAGCGTGAAATACGAAAAGGTTCGGTAGATTTTGGATTATAAAGATTGCCTTTTCTTTGTTTGTATTTATTCATTTACGTGTGTCCAAATTATACAACCAAAAACACCGTGGACAGTTTTTAAATAACCCCAGTGTTGATGGTGATAAATCAAAATGTCTCATACTTTTGCTTCAAATTTTCCTTTTACCAAGATAGGTTTTCACAGTCCTATAAGGCATATTTTCAAAATAAATTTTATAAGCTATTGCACGTTTTGCACCATCTTTTATATAAAAAGAGGCGCCAGACGGACATTCCTCTGGTAACAGCTCTGTTACAATGAGCGGATCTAAATCTTCACCAGATTGTAATTTTTCCAGTCTCTCTCCAACGTTCTTTTTAGTAAAACCATCCAGATCAGTCTTGTCCTTAATAAGGGTTCGAGTGCCATCTGGAATAACTAACAGATTAAACTCATTTTCTGTTAACTCACAAAATTCCCAGTTCTGAAATTGCCTAATTGAATCAGGAATGCCTTCATTTCTGAGATGTCCACCGTGCTTTCCTATACCGTCAATATCGTCCTCAAAGAATTTGATAACATCCTCAACTGATACAAATTTACAATTTATAGGCATTTTATTACACCACGTTAACTACTTTAGCCACTCTTATCATATAGGTTTACAGTTGTATTCAAATCAAGAATCTCAATATCTTTATACTCAACCTCAAGAAAGTGTTCATTTTCATTTTTTATCCCATCCCGTTTGGCTTTACCCATATATCATCAACTCCTCCGGTGATAATGATATTGGTATTATCAATCGGAAAAGTAATTCCGCCCCGAAGCGCATCTCTCCACTCATCAATTTTTTCATGAACCATAGGAATAGCATTAACCTTATAATGCTTCATTAAAGGATGGCTTGTGCCGTTTTTCCTGTGAATATCAAATTCTTTCTTAAGAAGTTTATCTACAGCAGAATTAAGAGAGAAGGGGAATCCTGGCGGTTGGGCTACTCCAAGTTTACGGTCAAGATAAAAACACCTTGGACAAGTAATAAAATCATCAATTCTGCCCCGGCTTAAACGAAACAACTCTTTCGAATCCGGATCATAAAGATTTTTTATTCTGTTGGGATTATAGTATTGAGACATAAGATATTAAATTACTTAGGAAATACATAAACCAACTCTATTTTTACACCAAACTTCTTGATTATTTGCCTAAAAAGCTTTTTTTGGTAATCTCTTAATTTATCTTGCCCCCACTTTACCTCTGCAAAGAAAAATTTGCTCTTCTGGTTAAAAATAAAAAGGTCAGGGGGTCTTACTTGCCTCTTTTTACCCCCTAGATACCGTAGAAAATCAAAACCTTCTCTTCCTAAAAGCCGCTTAACCTCTTCATTCTTTTTTTCTCTTATCGTATAAAAAGGGCTTGTCTTTTCCCTTGAATACGCATAATGCTCGATGAGTACTCTCCAGCCTTTTTTGAAATAATGTATAGCAGTATACCACTCGCCAAAGTGATTGTTTTTTTGGTTCAAAGCAATACTAAAGTCATCGCCGTCAAACAATTGAGGATAGTCTTTATACCATTCTCTCTGTAATGTTCCGTCAAGCCATTTTTGTCTTAGACTAGAATTATATTTAAGAAGTTTAATTTTAAAATCACTGCTGCTCATAGGAATAAATGTAAAATGCTGAATCTTCTCTGTTTATTATGGTATTATCTGCTCAATCGAAATAACTCTTTCGATGAAGAATCGTATAAGTTCCTTTTTCTATTCGGATTATAATAATCTGACATATATTTTTAAAAAAGTTTCTCCACTTTATCCGGCGTAATCCAGTACAGTTTTACATCACTTGGTTTATCTGCTTTTAATTCAGATAATACGGGCGCATAATTTGAGAAGGCAAGAACATACCTATTCTTTATTTCAGGGCATAAGCTAAGTTTCAAACAATCCTCTTTTACAGAATTTATATGGCTTTTAAATTTTTTAGGAAAGAACTTGAATTCGAAAACTGCCAAAAGATTCTCTCCCCACATTTGAGCATCTCTTTCGTCTCTGGCTAGAACTGTTTGATAAGAATTATTTTTGATAAAATCAGGATTTAAAATCGCAACATCAAACCACACTCTGTAACCCTTGCCTCTATGAAGTTTTACTCTTTTGACGGATGGATATTCAGGATGAATTATCCCTACATTTTTACCGCTATTGGTATTAAAAGAAAGATTAAATTCTTTTGATGATTTTAGAAGATTATAGAGTTCATATTGTAAATCACATTCAGCAAAATAGTTATCAGGATGCTCTTGATAGTTTTGAATCAAGCTATCTATGATTTTTTCGTATTGTAATAACATGATTATTTACTGAATTATCGGCGACAAATCAAAATGTTTCATTTTCCAACCATTTCTCCCAATCTTTTCACCGGCCAGTTAGTTTTCATTGTTTTCTATTTCTTTTTCTAATTCCCTAAAGAGTTCAAGTGCCTTGTTCACATTGCTAATTCCACTTTCTGCCTCTTTAACTAATGCGTTGGTATCTTTTCCTGGAGAAAATAAGCGGTGTGTGAATTCATTTCTTTTAATCACAACCTTATCCAGTACTCCTTTTAATTCCTTCAGAATGTCTCTTTCATCATTTTCTAGTTCAAGTTTAGTTGAAATGGGAGGATCTGACGGTCTTATAAATTGACTAAATTCTCCTACTAATTTACCTAATGTGGAGTCATCTAAGTCCTTTGGCGTTCTCACTCTTTTTCTGAAGTGTTTTGATACGCTTTGAGAGCGCAAGTGAAAATCCAATGAGGATATTATTTGCTTTAATTCAAATTCTATTATCTGGCATTTTAATAAGAATGCTGCGATCCCAACTATTGGAAAATCCTTAAGTTTTTCTAACTTTCCAATCTGGTCTTTTAATATTTGAATTTTCACAAGCCATTCTACAAATCGTTTTCTAGAGTCTAATTCTTCCATAAACAAATTTCTCCTAATTTTTTTGTTGGCCAATTCATAATTTGTGACTTTCTATTTTTTATCATAATAATAAACTCCGCCCTCTATCCGATTCGGTAAATTTTTAATAATTTCCAAAACAAAATTATGATAGTTCTCAATGGCTAAGGCTAAATCGAAAAGAGATAAACACTTATTGTTGATACAAACTTTTTTATATTCATCATCAACATCCAAAAATAATCCATTCTTAAATTTGTTTAGATAAATATCTTCCTCGATATGTTCTATTCTGTTGCGAATTTGTGATACTTTATATTTTTTTATCTTTGCTATAGTTTCTGAACTGATTAATTTTAAAATACTACAATCTTTTTTGATGATCGTTTTTATTTCATGTTTGCCAATAGTTTTTCCACTAATCAAAATATTGAAAATATTAATTGCCCTATTTATAGCATTCAGACAATCTTCTAAATGATTAATTATGCTAAACCTATAAGCAAGTTTATCTTCAGCCTTCATTTCCTCTTTTATGTATTCTCTAGCTAGCATATATTCATCATAGGATTTGTCAACCAACCTACATAAGAGACGTAGGAATAGTTGACTCTCTTTATCTAATGCACCGTCGAAACCACCCAAAACAATAACAAGTAAACGAGTTATTAATTTACCATCTCTATTTATTGTTGGAATTTGAATAATATTATTGCTTACAAATTTCATTTTGCTTCTTAAATTTCTATTTCTCTCTCCAATTTTTTGGTTGGCTAGCTCATAAAATTCATTTAATCAACCCCCATTCTCTTGTCTACTGTAAAAAACCGAGTACTGTATGGCTCGTAGTAGCGGATAAGTTTCTGGTATCGCATCGTTCTGTGGATTTTTATTCTTCAATTCGCTATTTATTTGTTCAAAAAATTTCGGTATGTGTATAACCTCTATCTTTATACCACCCCATGGAGATCCATTCGGCGCTGAAGATTTCCAAGAATTTACTGATGGTACAGGATTTAAATTAAAACCCACTAGAGCAATTTGCCTCGGTCTCATACTCATCTGTTTGAAAGGAAAAATCTCCATATAATATTCTCTTGCATCGGTAAATTTTCTTTCAAATATTTCTTTTCTCTTTGACCAAGTGAGGGCATCTGTTGATGCTTCAATATGGATAAAGTCCTTATCCTTTGGTTCATAAGCGATTACATCTATTTCCCCTAGATGTCCGCCTCTCCCGCGTGCGTTTCTGCCAAATTTTATATTAGTACGGACAAAATATCCCTTATATTGGTACCACTCTGCCGTAAGTTGTTCTAAAAAATTCATAAATTTATTCTTCTAATTTTTCACCGGCCAGTTTTTCATAGATAAAAATCCCACAAACCTAAGTTACTCAGTATGCATACAATGGTTACGTTAAACTTTTGTTTTTGGACGCTTCTTCCAAAATAGATTTTCAAATCATGATAAGAAATATTTTGTAATGCTATTGGCTGGTGTGACCATACAAAAATTATTCCAACTTCAAACTTTTGTGCTTGATGATAACTTTGTAATTGGCTTAGCGCTTGATTATTTATTTTATCAATCAATTTCTGAAAAAACTTTTTTTCATCTAAACTATGGGGGGAAAGAAGTTTTACTTCTACCGGCGTTATTGTACTCCCGTTTTTTGCTAAAAAATCTGGTGAGCGACTATCATTACTACTGGGTAAATACTCTACTTCAGAAAAATCGCCAAAAAATTTAGTATTCGCTAGCCGTTTTGCAACATCAAATTCGGCAAACATTTCTTCGACTCTTTGATCGTTTTTATCCTTTGTTATCTCTGTGCTGATATGGAAAATGGATCTTGCTTTTTTAACCTTGTCGAGTACAGCTTGTACACTATCTACCCAACTTTGGTTTTGTAAATTATTTTTAAGCTCAATGCAAATAGGTGTGGGCTGTAAACCTAATTTTTCATACTTGTCTAATATTGGCCGTATCAATTTTTCAACTTCTCCTAATTTTTCCATTGGCTAGTTAGCTTTCATTTTCTACCTTCCACAATTGCAAATTCCTCCGGCGTTAGGCCGTAGAGTTTATTGAAGCTAATTATACTGCTGGGGCTGAAATTAAGCAATAAAAATTGTTGTGATTTATCAATACCTGCCTGTCGGCAGGCGGACCCGAAAACAAATTGCAGTCCGCCCCCTCGAAGTCTATAAATTCCCTTGAAATGTTTGTTGGAGGACAGATTGTTTTAAAAGTTTTTAAAGTACCAATCGTCTTGATTTGTTTATTCCAATTTGGCATATTACATTATGGAATATAGAATAGAATAAGTCAAGAAATCTATGACGAAAACGATTTTTTCTAAAGAACACAAGACCCTTATTGAAAGGCTCAAGAAAGCACGAAAAGATAATGGTTTAGACCAATCGGAGGTGGCAGGATTGTTGGGTAAGACGCAATCCTACATCTCAAAAATTGAAGCAGGGCAAAGGCGCATAGATATTGTAGCACTTAAAGGATTTGCGAAATTGTATAATAAAGATATTAATTACTTTTTAAAATAAATATGAAATATTGTATTGAGTGTAGCCGTAATAAAGCGACTCAGGGAGATTTTTGTGACTCATGTTTCAAGGAAACAAAAATATGCCGTAGATGCCAACAACAGAAAAGTATTTTTGAATTTGAAAAGAATCAGAAAAGTATTAGAGGTAAAGTATCAAGAAGGGGTGAATGTAGAGAGTGCCGCAAGTGGAAACGCCCTATGCCCAAGAAAGCTAGAGAGGAATTTGAAAAAACAAACCAGCAGCCACCTATAGGTAAACCTTTTCATTGCCCCATTTGTGATAGAACGATAATCAGACAATATAAAAACGATGTCGTATTAGACCACGTTCATGATACTGGCGAAATAAGGGGTTGGATTTGTAGAATGTGCAACAACAGTATGGGCATGATGGAGGATGATGTGGTTATACTGAAACGAGCTATGAAATGGCTACAAGGTACTTTGCACGCCTCCTAGCTTCAGGCAGAAAGAATTGGAATAATCTATCTACAAAGATTCTGACCACTCTTATTTAAACATTTTTAAAATAGAGGTTCTTGCCTCAATCTTTCTTTAGCTATTTTACAATATTCAGAAGAGATATCTATTCCAATGAAGTTTCTTTTATGAAGTCTAGCCATTTTACAAGTTGTCCCACTGCCACACATTGGATCAAACACTACATCACCAGGATTTGACCAACTTGTGATGTGGTCTTGCACTAATTTTTCTGGGAATATAGCAGGATGTTTATAAGCAATATCATCACTTGCAGAATGCCCCTTTCCAATTAGATATTCCCAGACATTTGTCCGTCTACCATACTTAGAATATCCAGCCCTTTTTAATTTTAATAGTGTACCATCATGCAGTCGTTTTGTGCCGTTATCGCCATCACGCTCGTCTTTATTTTCCCTATCTTTGATAAGATTTATTGTCTTTGGTGTGCCTTTACTTAGCATAAACATATACTCAAAAGCCTGCCAGTATGTCTTGTTGTTGCCAACAGCACCTCGCGGAGTTTTGAGGTATATCATTGTGTCAAAAAGATTAAAACCTACTTGCTTGAAATATAGGGCTTGTCTAAAAGATGTTCCTGTTTCATCTCCTTTAATTGTTTGGTCTCCAACTATCCAAACCACAACTCCGCCTTTTTTCATAACTCTAAACAAACCATGCGCCATTCCTTCAAAATTAAACCGATAACCATTATAATTCCTCAACTCATCGTATGGAGGGGAAGTTACCACAAGATCTATTGAGTCAGATGGCATCGCTTTCATTACATCTGTTGCATCTCCACAAATAATTTCGTTCAAGGGGAGACTTTTGTATTGTTTGATTTCGGTCTTAACTTCCGGAAAAACAGTTGAGGGTGTTTCTTCACGAATAACATCAATCATTATTCCTTGTATTGAAACATCCTGCCCATTTCTGAAAATAAGTGGCTCCATGTTTTTGTTTGCTGGCTGTAATCGTATATGTCCCCGTTCTTTATAAAATTTCTTTAAGGTAGCTTCATGGTTATCTATTAGCGCAACTACTTTCTGCCCATTTTCTGCTGTTTCCTGCTGACGAACTAAAACGACATCGCCATCGTTTATATTCTCATCAATCATGCTATTACCAACCACACGAAGAGCATAAACTTCTGACGAAGAAGGGATTTTGCTTTTAGGGACAGCAATAATTTCTTTATCTTGAATTGCATCTATTGGTTGTCCGGCAGAAATACGGCCTAAAATTGGGATTTGGACCATGGGTTGTGTTTCAAATATCTCAATGCTTCTCGGTAAATTTTCCCGCCTTTTAAGATAACCTAATTCTTCGAGGGATTTAACGTGATGGTGGGCGGTTGAAACAGAAAATAATCCCAAATGTAACTTAATCTCTTCTAGCGAAGGAGAGTAGCCGTTTTTCTCTATAAATTTTCTTGTAAAATCCAGTACCTGCTTTTGTCTTTTGGTGATCATGTTTGTTTTCTGTTTTTGTTCTATATTTCTATAGTAAATCGAAAGTAAATCGAAAGTCAAGTACGACAAAATAGATCAAAATATTACTGCTTTTTGCTTCGGATTGCTATTGATGGCTGGCGGAGTACATTCGATTAACACTGATTAATGGCTCCGCACCCGCAACGAGCAGGGATCCTCGCGGATTGTTGCTACACTTTTTGGGTATACGCGTATTTGATAACATCCAACTCGTTGATTCCATAAGAACTTTTACTTAGCTCGTTTTTAAGTATCTCTATCGCTTCTTTAGGATATGACGTTGCGTTTCCTGCAAGAATTACCCAAGTATCTTTCTTTTCATCCTTTGGTACTATTCGAGCAGCAATTAGATCTCCGGGTTTTACATCTACGCTCGCAAGCAATGAATCTATTCTGTATGGTTCATTTGAAACTATATCCACAATTTGTGGGTTTTTAAGATCCACAACTTCAAAAAGTGAAAATAACGTATTATTCATCCATAGGTCATAAAGTTTTTTATGAGAAGGCGTTAGCTTTGCGTTTTCGAGAAAAAAGTCAAAGGGTGTCATGCCTTTTTCATCCGGCTCAAAAATATGGGCATCAAGAATAGATGGATAAATTCCAGTCTTGTCTTCTTTTGAGACTTTAAGCTCTTGAAGTGTCTTATGAAGCGCATCCACAAAGAAAGACTGTCTCATAAGGAAGTCAATTATCTTGTGGTAAGCCACAATAGGCTTCATTTATTTAAAGAAGGTTTCAACTCCTGCCTCATCCTGTACGGTTAGGGTTGAATTGCAGGCGTCATAATTTCCAGTGACAATCACGGGAAAGTTTTGGTATTGCACAACGTTAACATTTTTTGAATAAGGCAGACGAATTGTTGAATTATTATCTCGAACCAGAACTACTCTTGCGTGAGTCTGTGGATTTGTTCTTGCCGAGAACCAGTCGAAGAGGCTTCCGATGACAGGAATGTTTGAAGAAGTCTTATCTTCTACATTGAGTGTCTTAATAACTCCTATTTCACTTTGAACTCCCTTAGCACAAAAGACATTACTTACACCAAAGATACTAATTATTCCAATAGCAACTGCCACTCCCATAATTCCAAAAGAGGCTTTTGCAGAAACCGATAAAACTTTCTGATTTTTAATATCCTGAAGAAGTAGGTATATCTTTCGAAGTGGGTTTCCTACATGAACATCAAGCAGATCATCCTGGGATTTGGAGTAGTGAACATTCTCAGAGAATAACTTGTCAATAACACCCTTTTTCTCATGTTCTTCGATCTTTTCCTGTGAGATAAAATGTCCCTCGTCATCACGAGGCCTATTCTCTGCAATCTCACTCTTTAATTCACTATGCTTGGGTTCTTCTCCGGGCATTGAATATATTGTGGCATTAAGTTTTGGGGAAATGCAAGTAGTTGTGGGTGTTTTAACCCACAAAGTTGTGGAGTCCACAAGTTTGTGGACAGCCGAGGCTAAGTTGTGGGCAGTTGTGGATTTCGAAATTAGTACCACAAAAC
>Ga0209541_10015914_pt1 | contig 11174 bp, 10 predicted proteins | sample RifCSPlowO2_01_FD_184027 | JGI IMG/M metagenome (GOLD analysis project Ga0209541, IMG submission 184027) | Groundwater microbial communities from Rifle, Colorado - Rifle CSP2_plank lowO2_0.1 (SPAdes) (version 2) | ecosystem: Environmental > Aquatic > Deep subsurface > Groundwater | place...
GGTAACACAAGTTTAAATTCTCATAGTGCTTTTTAGTACAGAATTAATTGGAAAATTATAGAGGTGCTCATAATGAAAAAAGTTGTTTTTGCTGTATTAAGTTTGCTCTTTGTAGCTCTGGTTGTAGCTGGTTGTGCTCCAAAAGAATTGAGTGAAGAAGAACAAAAAGCATTAGAAGCAGAATTGAATCAGTTGTCAGATGAAGAATTGGATCAAGCCATAAAAGCGGTGGAAACAAAAGATACCGGCGCATTAGCTGGACAAGCTTATTATAAAAAGCTGCCAACAGTTCAGTCCAAGATACCAAAAATAGGATCACCAACATTACCTAAAGATACATTCCTCGCCACTGCTAAAAAAGTACAACAAAATAGAGTTTCAACTTTAGGTTGCGCAGGCAAACCAGACGGCTATGTCGTCAGCAATAAGGGTCTTAAACCTAGCAAATCTCTTTGTATTGGAGGAAAAGGGAATCTCTGCAGTGACTATGATCCTGATACTATTCATAGTGTTAAGGATGTTTCAGGCAAATTTTACGCATTGTGTGTGCATATCTCTACATGGATAGAATGTAATCTTGATGGTATAAAAGAAGGAACTGGTGATATCATAGTTTATAACGGTCCTGTGGTATTGGCTGGCGGGAAGCTTATATGTGCTGAGAATCCCTATATACCTGGAAGTGAACAGTTGATGATTTGTGATTTTGCTGTTGAAACAGCTCAGAAAGCCGGCAAATTTAATATCCCTGGATATATTTGTACCAATGGAGAATGGTCCCAACTACCAACTGAAATATGTACTGATGATAAAGACAACGATGGCGATGGTTTAATTGATTGCAACGATGCAGATTGCATAAATGATGGGGTTTCAACAGGTAAATTCACTTGTGATGGGAATACTGTGGTCAATGAAACGAAGTTTACATGCACGGGAGTTGTCGGATTAAAAAAGACTGTTGATGATTGTTCCACTAGCAACGATGAAGATGACAAATATACCTGCTATGTAACTCCGCAGAATGCAGAGTGGAAAACAGGATGTCACCGTTGTGGTGCGCCCCTTTGTGAGAAAGACGGAAAAATAATATTCTCTTATTACAACTCGTGTGATCTTGAGTATCCACAAGGAACATGGAAAGACACAGGAGAAGTAGTAACCGGTCCAGGTTGTCAATAAACTTTTTTCTTTTTCTTCTTCCTTTTTCTCATTCTGATAGTTCATTAAAAGTTCTGAAAGTTTTAAATAGGTCTTAGCTACATTAAAAGTGTGGCTGCTGAGAAAAAAGAGGTAGAGGTTTATACCGTTAGCGGTATGGCCGCACTGAAAGGTTTTGTCAAGAATGGTTTGGATTCTAGCACGCTTATTAACCTCATTGTCGTGTTTGATTCAAAAACAAATGAATTAAGTCAGAGAGGATTTACTTTTCCACCACATCTGTTCTTTTATCACAAAATTTCAAGGGCCGAAGTAATCGGTGTTATCATTAACAAACATAACTTTACATCAGAGGAGGCGTATGAGTCGTTTAATCAGCTTGCTTCTCGGCTTGATCTCAGAATGATCGAAAGAAGAGATTCTGATGAAATGTTTGAAAAGTTAGTAGAAGAAGCCAATAATAAAGTTGCATCAAATAACCCAAGATTAAAAATAGGTGAGAAAGACATTGTGATCATTGGTGGATTTCTTCGTGAGAAAATTAATTTTGTCCATTCTGATGATGAAGGTTTTCTCAAAACCTGTGAGGAATTAGGGATAAATATTGTTCCAACACCAATATTACATTCTCAGAATGAGAAAGATCTCAAACGCTGGATGAGTAAAAGAAAGTCTTAATACAAGTTTGCATACTTTTCATATGCTTCTTTTCTGCTAACAGTTTTATCCCAATTCTTTTCCTGGAATTCTTTAAGATCGGCGAGAGTTTTTTTCTTCTGCTCTGGAGTAACTTTTAAATCATAAATCATCTTAAATTTAAATGTCTCTAAAATAGATTTAGACGCTTCCATTACTTGATTGAGTATTTGTTGTTCTAATTGCTTGAAGTTCGTTTCATCTAAACAGATTTGGTTGGCCATCTTGAATATTAAATTATCTTAAAGTTTAAAAATGTTGTTGAGGAGTTTTACGACTTTCGATGTTTTTAACTTATGATTTTCTTTTTCTTATTTTTACACTTTCTCGTTAATACCTACCCACAACCACTATCCTTTTAAAATCAGCTTCTTTTCTTTCATAAATGGATCCCGAAACGACAAAACTTCTCCAGAAGGCAGGCACCATTGCGGCGCAGGTCAGAAGAGAAACAGCCATCCTCTTCAGCAAGCCAGGGGCATCGTATCTCAAAGCGTTAGATACCGCGGAAAAACGCATTCTTCAGTTAGGCGGCCAGATTGCCTGGGCGCAGTATGCGACAAATGATGTTGCTGCTCATGCCTGCCCAGAAGACGAAGATACCTCTGTAACACGGGAAGGGGATCTGGTAAAAGTAGACATCGGTGTTCACATCAATGGCTGGATCGCCGATAATGCCATGACGGTCGAAGTCGGCTCGGCAAATAAATACAAAGATCTTATCAAAGCATCGCAAAATGCCTTGAAAGCGGCAATCAAATTAGTTCGTCCCGGTGTCCAGTTATGGGAACTTGGAGAAGCGCAGTATTCTGAAGCGGAAAAGGCAGGTTTTACGACAATACGCAACCTTTCCGGACATACTATCGGCCAATATAAAGTTCATGGGGGCATTTCTATACCTGCATTTAACAATAAAGAAAAAACGGAATTGGAAGAAGGCTGGCAGATTGCCATCGAGCCTTTCGTGACCAATGGCCAGGGGTTAATAAAAGAAAAAGGGAAAGCAACCATTTTCATGGTTGAAAAAGAGAAAGGAGTCCGCTCGCCGCAAGCACGCAAAATTCTCGATTATGCCAAACCACTACAGGGCTTGCCTTTTACCACACGGTGGTTAACTCGCACATTGGGAAAAGGGACAACGGCGCTGGGATTGCGGGAGCTGGAACGTTCCGGAATCGTCAAAGCGTATCCTCCCCTTGTAGAAATTGCAGGTGGGATGGTCAGCCAATTTGAGCATTCCATGATCGTGCGCGATAAGCCTCTTGTTTATACCAGGCATGAGGATGATGGGTGGTAGTTACTTTTCTTTAGGGCAACATTACTTCTTCATTCTCGGCAAACCAAACTTCACAAACAAAAAGCCAAGAATAATAATTCCCCAAAAAATAAGATCATTAATAATCCCTATGGCAAATAAGATTAAATTTAAGAGTAAAATGGCCAGGACAAGAAGTCCAACCCGTTTAATGGTCTTTTCTTTCTTCACTGTAATTGTCGGATAACACGTTGTAGAGATATTATTTGTTCTGTTCCTTTCTCCATATCCCGCAGCAATACTTTCTTCTTTTGTAACTCATTTTCTCCGATAATAATGACATAAGGGATGCCTAAAGTATTAGCGTATTCTAAATTCTTGCTCACGCCTTTCTTTCCCAGCGCCACATCCGTGTTGATGCCATTTTTTCGCAACTCTTGCACGATTTTTAACGATTCAGAAAGCGTATTAATTGGTATAATATATACTTGGGCACGTGTTTTTTCTTTCATTTGCTGCTGCCTTTTCAATTCTTCCATGATCGGCGTAATGCCAAAAGAAATGCCTACGGCAGGCACTTCCCTTCCTCCTTCCATAAATCCACCAATCATGTTGTCGTATCTCCCGCCACCGGCAATAGATGATGCCATGGCGCTTTTTTTGAGATAGGCCTCTATGACTGTTCCGGTATAATACGCCTGCCCGCGGGCAAGAGAAATATCAAATTCGACGTTTTTGATCCCCATCATTTTGCAATAATCAAGCAATTCTTGTAATTCGAGAATGCCTTGTTTCCCTTCCTCGTCAGTAATTTTCTTTGCGAGATCTTTAACGGATATCTCTTTCGTAATCAAAGAGATAATTTTATCTATCTGCTTCTTTGCATATCCTTTCTGTGTTAATTCTTGGACTACACCTGTAGAACCAATCTTGCCTAACTTGTCAATCGCAACGAGGGCTTCTTTTGTTTTTTGTACTCCGGCCTGTTTCAAAATACCGTTTAATAGTTTTCGATTATTAATCTTAATGACAAAATTAAATTTCAGCTCGTTAAAAACGTCACTGAGAATAGCAATCTGTTCGGCATCAGCAACCATTGATGAGGTGCCAATGGTATCTGCATCCCCTTGCCAGAATTCCCGTTCTCTCCCAAACTTGATAGGCCCGTCACGAAACACACTGCCAATCTGGTACACTTTAAACGGCATCTTCAGCGTCGGATTCTGAGCAACATAGCGTGCTAACGACGTGGTCATTTCGAACCGTAACCCAAGTTTCCTGCCGCCTTGATCCATCAGTTGAAATGTTTCTTTGAGAACGTCGCTCTCTGCACCTGCAGCAAATTTGGCTGCCAAAGTCTCAAAGCGCTCGATAGTTGGTGTTTCAAACGGCGCAAACCCGTATCTTTCAAACGTTTGTTGAATGATGCCAACTACTTTATTCTTCAGTATCTTTTCTTCAGGCGGAAGATCCCGAACTCCTCTGGCAGTTTGCAGTTCCATTTTAATTCCTGATTTTTTCTGTTTTTATATACCTATCGGCAACGAATTAGGACTAGAAAAAAGGAGAGAACACTTACCTCCTGAAGGCAAGGCTATGCATCCGCAGCCGCATCGTGAGAAACGCAATCCCGCTGAGCAAATAACCAAACAGATAACATACATCTGCGACAAGGGCAGCGGTTCCATACGTTGCTTGAGCTGTGGCAAAATAAAAGAAGACATCTCCTAACAAGATTCCGCTGCTCGCAAAGAAGAACAGCACCAGAACTTTTCCAAAGCCGCCTAACTGCCGGCTGAAAAGAACCGTGCTAAAGGCAGTGGCAACAATAAGAGAACTAATAAGAGGATAAAATGTCCCGAAAAAATATTCTTCTTTTCTAGCTCCAGAGCCAAAAACAACCATCAGCACCAAAACAATGATCAGTCCTCCAATAAGAAGATGGGGCAGTGCTTTCCGGCTTCCGTGGTTCTGACGATACACCATCAGTGTTAACGCGAGAAAAGATAACAGGATAAGTACCGCTCCTGCAGACCAATAGGCATCCTGGATCCCAACTACTCCCGTACTTCCAAAGACAATCTTTGTAAGGTAAAAAGAGACTTCTCCTAATGCATAGAGGATATACCCGGCAACGAGGAAAAAGAACACGAAATAATTCGCATCACTAAAGAGCTCTTTAAGCTTATTATGAAAAAAACCGCCTAGAACATACAACCCCATTATTGCCGCGAATACGGCAGAAAGCGAAATAAATAATAATAGTGTTTCCCCGATATTCTCTACCACCATACATTCTAGAAATATTAAAAAGTATATAAAGGATTCGGTGGAATGTGTTATTGTGTTATTATTGTGTTATAGAATACAATTAAGAAAAAGTAAAGAGGGCAACCTGGGGGAATCGAACCCCCAACCCGGGATGTCTGCAACAAAGATTCCACAGTCCCGTATTTTACCATTAAACTAAGGTCGCCATAAACAGAGAGCTAATTTTTCTCTTTTTTTATAAAAGTTGTTTTTTTAAATAAGAAAAGGAGTGTTCAAATCATCAACACTTTCTGCTTTCGTTTAACCTTTACTTTGATAAAATGCGTGTACCCCAAAAATTCCCCCCCAGCTTGGACAGGAAAAGGCACCTTGCTGGTAATCGTAATGTGTTCGCCTTGGAAAGGCAAAAGAGGCGCTTTCTCCATACCAAAGGTAGTCAGCAACAACGCCCAGAGGCGTAAGGGTTTGTTAAGAAAAGAGGAATGGGTGTTAATCACCGCCAAGCCGTACACGTTTCCGTCATCAGGTTGGGGCAATTGGAGGAGACTGCGGAGGCCAAATCCATAATACGGAATTTTTGCCAAGGTCACATTCACGCAATTGGCCCATACTTGTTCTTTATCATCCAGGGAAACATGGAAATCATAATCAGCTTTCGCGTTACATAATGCCCGCCAGCTTCCTTGGAGATAATCAAAAAAACCATGCTGGGTCCGTTTTTTTACGAGATGCAGCGCGGCAGCGTCTATTCCCGCGCTGAGAAACAAGGTCTGGACTTTTCCTCCCCCCCACTCCAATTCCATCACATCCTGCTGCACTTCTCGGAACTGGAAGCGTGAGCGCAAGTACTCAAACCGTTTTCCGCGGTAAAAATAAGAATAAAAAGCATTGCCCGCTCCCAAGGGAAAGAAACCAAGGCTTTTTTTGGCAAATGGTTTATAGTTTAAAGCGCTCTCAAATGACCCATCGCCGCCGGCGATGATAAGTTGTTTTGCATCTTTCACTTTTCTTTCCGCATCTTGAAACATCAGTTTCTTTGCTGGGAGATAATCCACTTGTGCGCCCCGCCGTTTGGCGAAAACCTGCAAGAGGCGCCGCCGGTAGGCATCATGGTAGCCGCGGGCCTTTCTGTTCGCCAGAATAACCATCTTTTCTTTTGTAAGAGGCTGGCCGCTCGCACGTTTTTTGCGAATTCCTTTCAGATAAATGGAGACGTAATAAAACAAGGAAACGGTTGCCACAACCACCGCAAAACCTGTGATCAAAATAATAAAAAGATCCATCTTCTCTAACCAGGAGATGGAAATGACCCCATACATCCTAAGATCTCGGGTAAGAAGACCAGAAAGAAGCACGTATTGCAGGTAGGTTAAGATCGTATTAGGCCACCGTTCTTGTATGAGAAAATTATCTTGGACGCCAAGCCAGCGGAAGAGTCCGGCAAGAAGATCACGACTGATAAAAAAAAGCACGACGGACCACCAGAAAGAACCACGGAGGGCAAAAACAAGAAGCAGGCTGGTGATCACCACTTTATCCGTAAAAGGATCAAGAAAAGAACTCACGATTTTATTTTTCTGCACAAGATAGGTATTTACAAAATCGCTTACTAAGATAAGAAAAAGGAGTAGCAGCGCCAACATCAGATAAAATACTGTTTCCTGATAAATAAAATAAATAATAAATGGAAAAAGAGCAACTCGAAATAAGCTGAGGAGATTAGACAGTTTCATAGAAAGAACAAATTGCGGCCGGATTTAAAATAGTTTAGATTATTTACTCTTTCAGCCATCGAACCCCGAAGGAGGGAGTTGTTGTCTTTTCTCAGAACCGCCTAAAATGACATCATCAATGCGCAAGATCATTTCCGCTACCTCCGCGGCGCTGCTTATCGCTTGGGTTTTTATTTTCAATGGCTCAATAACACCATACTTCCAGGCATCCATGACTTTCCCGGTAAAGACATTAATTCCCGCCCAGGTATGGTTTTGATCATGCGCGGAACGCAATTCGGTAAGAACATCAATAGGATCCAAACCGGCATTCTCTGCCAAGGTTCTGGGAATAACTTCCATCGCTTCGGCAAAAGCATTAACAGCAAGCTGTTCACGGCCGCTGAGAGTTCGCGCATAACTGCGAAGTCTTTTGGCAAGCTCCATCTCGATGGCCCCTGCGCCAGCAACGACCTTGCCTTCTTTGAGGGAAGCGGCAACATCACCAAGAGCATCTGTTACCGCACGACACATTTCTTCTGCCACATGCTCCGTCCCGCCGCACAGAAGCAATGTAACCGCTTTTGGATTGCGGCATTTTTCAATGAAAAGCATTTCCTCATCGCCAGTTTTCTCTTCACGAACAACGCCGGCATATCCCAGATCGCTGCTGTGCAGTTCCTTCAAATTACTTACAATGGCCGCGCCTGTCGCTCTGGATAATTTTTCCATGTCGCTTTTCTTTACCCGGCGGACAGCGAGGATGCCTGCCTTGGCTAAGAAATGCTGCGCCAGGTCATCAATGCCACGCTGGCAGAACACCACGGTTGCTCCGGCTGATTTAATTCTTTCAACCATATCTTTTAAAGTACGTTCTTCCTGATCAAGAAAAGCCGTAAGCTGCGATGGATCAGTAATTTGAATTTTAGCATCAATTTCCGTGTTTTTGATTTCCAGAGCTACATCAAGTAAGAGTATCTTAGCATCTACTATCTGCTTGGGCATGGAAGGATGAACGCGTTCTTTGTCAAGCACGATTCCTTCCACGAGCTCGCTCTTGTCCATACTTTCTCCAACCCGTTTTTCAATTTTAACATCCTCTAAATTAACTTTGTTGCCTTCTGCTACCTTTTGCGCGGCTGTAACAATCAGCTTTGCTAACTGTTCTTTGTTTGATTCTGCACCTTTCCCGGTCATGGCCGTGATTGCTATATTACATAACATCTCATCATTGTTCAAGGAAAGTGGCATCGCGATATTTTTCAGAATCTTCTGCGCTTCCACTTCAGCTAGTCGATATCCCTTTGCCAAGACGGTAGGATGAATTTCCTGATCAAGCAAATCTTCTGCTTTTTTAAGCAGTTCTCCGGCAATAACAACAGCAGTGGTTGTTCCATCTCCCACCACATCTTCCTGAGTTTTTGCTACTTCCACAACCATTTTCGCCGCAGGATGCTCAATGTGCATTTCTTTTAAAATGGTCACTCCATCATTCGTAACAATAACATCACCCACAGAATCAACAATCATCTTATCCATGCCTTTTGGTCCCAACGTGGTACGCACCGCCTGGGCGACGGCTTTGGCAGCGAGAATATTGTTGTGCTGGGCATCTCTGCCAGTGGTGCGTTTGGTATCTTCCGGAAGAATAAATATTGGTTGAACATTATTTGACATAACTTGGCCTCCTCACCCTTGTTCAAAAATGGGATTGGCGTTTTATAAATATTGTGGAAGAAACCAATCATCCCACTACAACAATATTTATTAAGCAAAATTGTCATCCGTTTTATACTTTGGCAAAGATCATTTTCTTGGGTACAGCCGGGGATTCCGCAGTTGTAAGCAAGCAACTTCGGGCATCCGGAGGGATTGTTTTACAGATTGAAGAGTTACAATTTCATCTTGACCCAGGTCCTGGTGCATTACAAAGAGCGAAAGAATTTGGAGTCAATGTGCATCATACTTCAGCTATTCTTGTGTCCCACAACAATATTAACCATTGCAATGATGTAAATGTCATTGTTGAAGCCATGACCCACGGGGGTATTGAACACAGAGGGATTGTGCTGGGATGCAAATCGGTCTTACAAGGAACAGAAGAGATTAGTCCTTATCTGACAAAATACCATCAAAATTTAGTGGAAAGAATTATCCCCCTCGAAAGGAATCATAAAGTCGGTATTGAGCTGGTAGAAATCCATGCTCTTCCGGCAGAATATACCGATCCCACAGCCATAGGCTTCAAATTCTTCTGTCCCAGATTTACTCTCAGTTACACAGGAGCTACAGCTTTAACTCCCCAGCTCTTCGAGGGATTAGTTGGAACAGATATTCTCGTCGCAAGCGTTCCTTATCCTGGAGAAAAAGCACAAGGGCAGAATTTGGATACGCATTCTGTTATCAAGCTCATTTCACAAATACGCCCCAGACTAGCAATTCTTACTCATTTTGGGCTGGATATGATCAAAGCAGATCCTCTGGTGGAAGCCCGAGAAGTGCAGCGCATTACCGGCGTGCAGACAATTGCCGCACGGGATGGATTGGTCATCTCCTCAGAAGGATTCAAGGAATACACGTCCCCGGTTAAAGGATTTTAATTGTTCTTGTTGCGACCGCTTAAAAGATCATATCAGAACACCAAGCACCCACACCATGCCTAATCCCAGAAAACAACCTAAACCAATGAACGGCATCGCCGGATAAAACTTCTGCTCATTCCCTTTCCATAATAAAAACGCCAGACCCAACCCGGCAAAAAAAGGGATGATTAAACTTTGCCAGAGACCCATTTCTTTCAAAATAACACCAGCAAAAATCAAGGGAAATCCTATATCCCCGCCGCCCAGAAGAGCTGTCCTCACTTTCATTGGTACTTTTGCTTTCGCTGTTGGTTTCTTTTTAGCAGCAGAAACCTGCACTTTTCCTAATTTATACGGAATAAGCAAGCCGGCAAAGATTTTAGCCTTCGTTTGTGATTTCGCCAAGGTGATCATATGTTTTGATTTCCAAACAGCGTACGCATCATACACCGCAATTAAAACAAGGAGAATGCTTACCGACCATAGATTAAAGAGAGGAACAAAAATCGCCGCCAAGCCGCCGTAGATAAACAGTTCGGTAATGTTCTGCACCCAGACATTGGGCCGGAAAATTTTCCAGGCCCCGGCCACCAGCGCGATCACAAAAGCGATAGCGGGTTTGAGAAAGGCAGCAAAGGCTATCCCCAGAGCGAAAACAACGGCGAGGAAAAACCAGAATTTCCAAAGCCATATCAGATTATATTTCAGGAGAAGAAGCACTAATCCAGTTCCAACTAAAATCGCAATGATAACAGGAAGAAAAGATGTTTTCTCTTCCAAGGGCGGCCGTTCGCCGATGGGCAGTTCTCCAAAAATCGTTCTGCCTTCTTCAGCGCTTTTTTCAACATCAATATAATTATAAAGTATTAAAATGCCCATAAACTGCGCCATGAGAAACGTCATCAAGAGAATAGCCGTTATCTTCCAGGTATGTTTCATAACAGAAAGACAAGCAAATGAGTTTAAAAAGTTTTACCTAACTAAGATAATAAGCGCTACCCAATCCCATCAAATCGGAGGGTGAATTTATTTTCTGGTTTGTTCTTCTTCACAAATTCTGTAAACAAAGGAATTTTAATGGGCACCGCAAACCGAGTAAATGTTGAAGTTACTAACGCTTCCCCTTTATCCAAAGAAGCGATATTCCGGCTGTCCTGGCTTAAATCCTGAGGAGAAGATTCAATCACCGCCTGCCGTTCCGAATTCATCTCTATACCAAGAATAATTTTGGTGTTCATGTTGGCCAAAATGGTTTTAGGAATCTCAGAGGGAAGCTGGGTGATGGCAACTAAACCTACATTGAATTTCCTTCCTTCACGCGCAATACTTTCAAAGATATTACTACCCTGTTCTAATACATTTTTCCCTAACACGCGAGGCGCTTCTTCCAAGACGATAGAAATTACCGGCTTATTGTCCAGCACGCCTTCTTTCTTATAATATTTATAGCGGTCGAAGATTTCTGTCGTGATCATGCTTCCTACTAAAATTTCCAAA
>Ga0209541_10015915_pt1 | contig 11173 bp, 9 predicted proteins | sample RifCSPlowO2_01_FD_184027 | JGI IMG/M metagenome (GOLD analysis project Ga0209541, IMG submission 184027) | Groundwater microbial communities from Rifle, Colorado - Rifle CSP2_plank lowO2_0.1 (SPAdes) (version 2) | ecosystem: Environmental > Aquatic > Deep subsurface > Groundwater | place: Rifle...
CACTATGTGAAAAAATCCAAAGGATTTTTCCATCACACTCGGAAAATTTCATTTTCCGATGAAGTGCGGGGTTTTGCGCGTTTTTCATAACGAGGCGCGGCGTTCTGTAATTACAAAAATCACTTTGTAGCTCGTGTCAATTACTTCTTTGCGCCCTTCAGTGCAGAATCTATCAGCACTTTCTGCTGCCCGCCCCACTCTTTGTCAGGATGGGTGCGGACATAGTTTGCCCAGTACCTAACGAACCAGAGCCTGTCTTTTATGTTCTTTTTTTTTAGCTCATCAATTTTTGTGAGATTGATTCTTATTTTTTCCATAAGTGTTCTGCTGCCCGGTTTTCCATTTTTAGTTTTTTGATAAAATAACTCAGCGTTTCCATATTTAAATGCTCTTTGCTGACTTCGAACATATGAATTGCATCTTCTATATCTTTCTGGCTGCCCAAACGCAGCTTGTAGGCAATATTCAGTTCCAACGAACCCGCTATAATTTCATTCTTGCCCAGAATTATTCTAAATGTATTATTTAAGCTGTAAAAATCAGTTTCCTCTGAGGGAAATTTAATCTCAACATTCGGCACGCCCCTGCCATGCACTGCAATTCTTATTGACGAGTTGTCCTTCAAAATCGAATAAAGTTCTGTTGCGTCATCACCATTTACAAACCAAAACTCATTTTTTTCCAAATCAGAAAATAATTGTTTGAATTTTTTAAAACTAATTTCTTCAATGAACAAATCAATGTCTTCTGATACACGGGACCGGCCGAGCAATATCGCGACATAGCCGCTAACAACTGCATATTTCGCATGCCTGCATATTATTTTAATAATTGAAATTGCAAATTCATCAAGCTCTGTCAGCGGCTTTTTCAAAATTATTTTGCCTTCTTGAAATTTCATAAATAAATCTGGACCTTTAATTTAATAAGTGTTTGGGTGGCAAAATATCACTATGCCCGCCCCTTGCTCTCGCCAAACACAATTCCCTGCGCAATCAGATGCGCAACTCTTAATGGTTCTGGCACTAAACTATTTTTGCAAGTGAGTTTCAAAACATCCTTCGCGGTTTTTTCATCGGCGCCAGCCACCTGAAAAAATACCTTTTCCTTGCGGCCAACTGCTTTGTTATTTATCTCGCACTCAAAAATCTTTCCAGCTTTCAGAATTAAGTTATAGCGAAGCTCGCCATCCTCAAAATGTTTCAGAGCGTTTTGGATGGCGGGCATGTCAGGCATCTCACGCATAAAAACAATTACAGGAACTTTTGTGTTTTCATAAATCGCGTTGATGTTAACAACATTAAAGCCGCCCAGCGCAATGCCATCCAGCATTACAAAGCGCAACTGCTCCTTTGTGCGCGATTCATTAATTAATTTTATTAATTTAATCGTGGCATCAGTTCCGTCAACTTCCACTCGCGTTGAAAGCACAACATCAAGATAATCAGAACCGCGGAAGACAACGCCAACCACTAAAACAGATTCATCTGTTCCGCGATTAAAATGCCCGTCATCAATCCCTAAAATACGGATTTGTTTTTTGACACCCATATCGGATATGTTAAATCTAAACCTTTAAAAAATTAAACTTGTACCTGCGCACATAGTCCAGCATCAGGCTTTCTATTTTTGTAGAGACCTTTGCGCCATCTGACTTGCAGGCCTTCCTGAACCGCTTCAGGATTTTCGGATCAACTGTGATTAAGATGCGCCTTTTCATAAAAGTATATACTAATATATACTTATAAATCTTTACATTTTCAGAAATTAATCGGCACGGTAATGCTTGCAGCAATTACTTAGCTACTTTAGATTCTTTAATTCTTTTCCGAACTCGCTTAACTGTTCAGAAACTAAATCTAAGGCAGAATTCCAAACCTTTTTTGCATCTTTTCCTGATTTGACTCTGAGGAAGAAAACTGGCTTGCTGACCTCGGGATGCTCTATGCGGAAGCCGGCCATCTCTGTTTCAGACTGTTCCCACAAGGCAGTCTTTACCAGATTCAAAAATCCTTCATCTTTCTCTGAAAATTCTACCTTTAATTCGTTTTTGTCGCTTGTTTCCAAAATAGTAGCTTCCATTTTAATTATGAGCAAATTGTGGATTTATAAACCTAATGCTTCGCTAACATTAACAACAGGTTTTTTATATAGCTCTTGATCGTCTACGACTCTAGGACAAGCAGTATTCACCCACGCATCTATCTGCGGGAAGTTTTCCAATTCGGCGGGATTTAAAGTATCGCCGATAAAAACAAAAACTTCCTTGCCTTCTTTCTCTAGTTTTTCTTTAATTACATTAACATTGCCCTGCATCTCATTCTGGCCGAGTTTTAGCGTTACTAAAATCCCGACAGTTTTTGCTTCCTTAAACTTAATGATGCGGGCCTGCTGCTGCAACTGCATCTTTCGGATTTCTTTTTCCGAAAGTTTTTCAACGGTTCCGGAAAATGGATTGAGTATGAAAAACGGCTTTTCTGCGAACTGTGTCAGGCCAATTCCAAACGGATGAAACTCGCCAGTCCCGATATAAAGAACGCAGTCGCAGTCCTGCGGTATTGCCGTAACATCGCACCCAAGTAATTGCGCGGCTTTGATTGCGTGTAGCTGTGGCTTTGCCATGGAGATTTGGTGGCCTGCCTTCTCCAATGTTTTCTGGACATCGGGCAGTAACTCAAGAAACTGAACTGTTGAAACTAAACCAATTTTTTTAAATTTATTTAAAGCCACTATTGCCTTATCCAGCTTTAGCTCTTTCAGCTTTGCCTTTGCCTCAACAAACATTAGTTTCATAATTTTTGCTCCAGCAAGCAGTTTTTAAGTGTTTCTAACAAAAAACATAATGGCATTTGACAAAGTGCGTTTGCTTGAAGTCATAATAGCAATAATTGGCGGTGCCGCAACGGTTTTTGGCTTGGAGAAAGCTGCGGAGCGAATAATGATTTTAGCCACAGGTGTTTTGACAATTCTTATTGCCATGACTATTTATCTTAGTGCGGAACTTGAAAAGAGCAAGGACAAACTGAAAAGCCTGCAAAAGCAGGTAGATTATCGGGAAGAACTGCGCGCCCTTGATAAAAGTTATAAAGAAGCGTTGCATAATGTTGATAAGCGCATAACGCTACTAGAGTATAAAATAGATAAAATGAATAAAAAAGGCGGGCAAGACTGGGTTGGAATGGTTGGTGTAATCTTTTTAATGCTTATAGGGTATATGCTATATGTCCTGCTTTCGCAACCTCAGATGTCTCTTGCTGTAGTAAAACCTTAATTGAGCAAAACTTCCTTTGCAACCTCAAATATTCTTGCGAGATGTTCTTTTGTTAGATGAAACTTCGGCCGCCATTTGGCTTCGCTAAGGTAATCGCTAACTGTAAAAATCGCGCCGGCCTCAACACCGCGGTACTTTGCAACTGCAAAAATTGCTGCGGCTTCCATTTCAACTGTCAGCACGCCTTCCTTTTTGTATTGCCTTACCTCTGCAATTGTTTCACGGTAAGGCGCATCTATTGTCCATGTCGCGCCTCTAGCGTACTTTGTATTTAATTTTTTCAAAACCCTTTCTATTTTTCGCAGCATCGGCTTTGATGCATAAGAAAATTTTGAGCGCGGCAGGTAGTGGTGTGAAGTTCCTTCGTCCCTGATGGCTTTGTCGCAGATAATTATGCTGCCTAATTTTATGTTTGGTTGCAAAGAGCCAGCCGTTCCGATTGAAATAAACCTTTTTGCGCCAGCAGCAATAAACTCTTCTATAATAACTACGGCAACTGGAGCGCCAATCCCGAACAATGCAATAATTCCAACACGGTTTTTTGTTTCTCCAATCGAATAAAAATGTTCATACATTGAAGAAAAGCCTTCAATATGTTTCAATTTATAATTTTTACAAACATAGTTAAAAAGTTTTCTGTCGTAACAGAAAATTATGTTTTCTGGAAAATTTTTCTTTTTGAAATTATGAATTTTTAAATAGTAATCAACATAATTCTTTGGCGAGAACAGCGCGCTTTCCCTGTGCTTGCCTTTCAACTGCGGGAACGCCATTATAACCCAATCCTTACCTCGTCCCACCCATAATCCACAAGCACCTTTTTAATTGACTCCTGCGTGTGGCCTGACTTGACAGCTTCCTTTACAAAGTTTTGCAGCGCATCAGCATCACCAGACGGCTTGTTTACCTTAAACTGTCTTGCCAGCTTTTCAAGGCTGCCTGAAACCTCAGTGCCAATCAGCTTTTCAACAAGGTAATCCGGCCAGCCGGCATCAACCAGCGCCGCTTTAATCTGCACTGGTGAATATCCTTTGTCAATGCAGTCTGAAACATACTTCTCGCCCGCATCATATTCTTTTGTCTTGTCAAGCCTGCGCTTCTTTGCAAGGTCATCAAGCTCTCCCATGTCATCTGCCGCGAATTTCATTGCCTTGTCTATTTTTGCCTCTGGCATGCCACGCTCAGCCAGCGTGTCTTTTATTTGCCCCAGTGGCAAGCCCTCTGCCAGCCCTCCGCTGACAAAGTTCTGCGCATCTTCCGGTGTTGTGCCCGGCCCAATGTCGTGCAACTCTGACATATCAGAAAGCTGCTGCTTCGGCCTGATGTAAAATTGATATACTAAACCGATTGCCGCAAGTATGACTATGATTGGAATTGAGAAATAAATGCTGAAGCCCTTCTTGCCTGCCTTTACTTCTGCCCGAACCTCTTCGCCTGCCACTGGCTTCTCGCCGTCAAATATAGACTCCGTCAATGTCGTGTCTTCACTCTCTTCCTCGCCCGCGCCCAGTGTTGACTTAATAATGTTCTGCTGCGGCTCGGCGCAGGCATTATCATCTTCAGCATTGCAATTATTATCAATTTTATCTGTGCAAACCTCCGCAGCCTTTGGATTTACATTTGCATTCAGGTCGTCGCAGTCCCCTTGGTATGTCGGGAAACCATCATTATCTGCATCCTCCTCCATCGTGTCAAGCTTGCCATCGCAGTTGTCATCCTTGCCGTTTAGCTGCTCTGTCACAACGCCTGGATTTATTTCCGCGTCAGCATCATCGCAGTCTTTCTCGCTGCATGCCATGCCTTCCGCAAAGTAACTGTCGCCATCCACATCAGTGCATGTTTGTATTTTGTAAGACGCGGTTGCCTCTGCAGCCAGCGACTCATCTTTTTTGTCTTTTACAGCAACTTTTATGCTGGCGCTTGTTGCATCCTCCGGCGATTTTGCATTTAGTGTTGTGCTGCCCTCTGAATTGGCGCGGACATCAAGCGTTTTTTCATCAAGGCTGCATGCCCAGCCATCCGGGCAGGATACGGAAAGGGAATATTCTGCGGCGCAATTGCCGGAATTTTTTACACTTACGGAATAGTTTGTATCTGTGCCTGCCAGCTCTGTCCTGCTTTTAGGCAAGATATGCATCTCTGGCTTTGCAGCGGTGCAGATAGTGACTATGTTGTGCACCCTTGCGCTTGCCCTGTACTCGGGGGCTGCTGTGTCCTTCGCGACAACATCAAAGATTGCATCAAAGCCCGCGGCGGCTTTTTCCGGCGTGTTTATTTCTAATGTGCTCGCGCCCTTTGCCCTAACGGCCACAGAAACAATTTGCGGCGTGAATGTGCACAGCCAGCTTTCCTGACCGCCCGGCAGGCATGTCGAGTTTAACTCAAAGGTTGATGCGCATGTGTTTTTGTTTGTAACTGTGATTTTGTATTCGCCTATCTGTCCTATGCCAACATCCTGCGTGTCTGGCTCAACAGAAATTTCAGGCTGCGCCCTGATGCATGCAACAACTTCAACATCAGAAGTCCCGGCTTCACCTTGTGCTGTGAATTTGCCATCGCCGGACAAATCAATGCACGCAGCATAAGTATATGCGCCGGGCGTATTCGGAGCTGTAAATGAAATGCTCGCATTGCCATCATTAGTTATCGCTGCAGAGCCTGCCTCCAAACCGTTGCAGCTTTCAGTCTTTAGGATTGCAAGCCTGCCCTTGCAGCCGTCTGTCAGGCCGGCAACAACTGCAGTTGCCTGCGTATTTCTTGTCAGCTTCTCCGGAACAGACAGCCCTATGGAGCCAGAGCATGGTGTCGGCGGCAGCGTCATGAAGTTAGAAATGCCAGAAGAATTGCAATTGCCTGCTGCATCGCATGACGTAGCCTTGAAATAATAAGTTGTGTTTTTTGCCAAACCAGATAATTTAAATAAATGTTGGATCAGAAGGCTGGTTAGGTTGGATTTCTGCAGATTCAGGCTTGATGCACTCGTGCTATAATCCAAAGCGCCTGTTGCATCTTCATCTGTTCGCCAGACAATATCCACACTGGTTTTTTCCACAGATGATGCAGCAAGATTTGAAATAACCGGCGGCGTTACGTCTTTGTCCAACGTGGCAGGATTACAGTCATCATCCTTACTGTTATTTGGAACTTCTGTTTTTCCGGGATTAACATCTGCGTCAGCATCATCGCAATCATCTTCTTCATAATCGCAGCCAGATTGCACGGCCCCTACTCCATAGCCATCACTATCTGCATCTGTGCAGGTCTGTGACCATGAGCAGCCAGTTTGTGCAGTACAAGTGTCTTGACCGGTGAAAGTTGAGCAAGCCGAAGGAGTTCCGGAGCAGGCGCTGCCCCATGCGCAAGTGCCGCCTGCAACAAGTTGTTGCGCAGCGCAGTCCTGCTGATTGCGTATGCTACCGCATGGCAAGGCAATGCCGATGCACGACTGGCCAAGCAGAGCACAATTTTTCTGGCTGCTGCATTGGTTTTGCGCAAGACTGTTGCAATCCGCAACCTGCCCGCCCGAGCAACGCTCTGTCCACGAACAACCAACGACAGTGCATGCGCTTTGTTCTGTCAAAGAATCACAGGCTGCGGTTGGCGTGCCGGTACACTCACTCTTTGTCGCAAACCCTGTCAGGACGGCTTGCGCGCCAGAGATGCTTCCAAGGCCTGAAAGACTATTGCCTGATAATTTTGGCCCGCCAAACATCACTGCTGCGATGATTAAGGCTAAGACTATTGCTGCAGATGCCGAACCCCTTGTGGCCATACAATACCAAATACTAAAAGTTTATTAAAAGCCTTGCTATTTTTATTGTGTAGTAAATAGTTAGATAATAAATACTCGCTGCTCGTTAATTAGCTATGAGTTTGTAGTTCGTAGCCGTTAATTATGCTCTGTCTTTGGTCTTTAGTTATTCGTTCAACGAAAGACGAATTACGAATAACGAACAACCCGCCACGCAACTCAATACTCCCGACTGTTTACTGCTAACTGAATACTGCTTACTGCTTACTACTGACTGCAAACCCGCCTCACAGCTCAATACTCATGGCTGCTCACTACTTACTGCAAACTGAAAACTAATAATGCCCTGTGCCTCACAATTTCCCGAATGCCTCGTCAATCGCATCTGCCTGCCAGCCCGCATCAAGCAGTTGCTTTCTTATCTCACTTAGCGAAGCCCCCTGCTGCCTTGCGCTCCTGATGTAGCTGTTCAAATCAGCTGGCTTGTGCGCTTCGGGCTGCTGCGGCCCTTCAACTGCCGCGCCTTCCTCAATCCCGCCGGCTTCTTCGCGCCTGCCTCCCCTCTTCTTAAGTTCATAAATAGCTGTCAATGTAACAATAATTGCCGCTGCAATCAATCCTGCAGTAACAGGCAATGGCAGTTTCAGCCCAAACGCTTTTGCTTTCAGGGGGTTTGCAGAAATCACTTCCTTTGGCTCTGCAGAAACATCCTTGCCCTGTGCTTTTAATTGTGCAACCTCTTTTAATTGTGTGCATTTATTCGCAACACACTGGTAGCCTACCGCACAGCTGCAATCCACGCAGGCATTTGCTGCACTTTCACCTTTTTCGCAGACGCCATTTCCTAAAACAGGCGCAGAGAATATGCTTGCAAGTGTTGTGTTGTGGCCACCACTGCCATAATATGTACTTCCTCCGCCTCCTCCTCCACCGCCACCGCCTCCGCTCGGGGCAGATGGTGCTAGCGGCGTTCCTTCACCCAAGCCCGCGCCCTCAAGCATGCAAGCCTGCTCTTCTGCTGGCTTTTCTGAAGTAGTGCCACAATTATTTGAATCTGTGCAGGTTCTTATCTGGCTATTATCAGTACACGCTACCCATTCTGTGCAGCTCCATTTTGGCGTGCAGCTCGGAGCGTAAACACATGCCTGCTGTTCTGCGGGTTTTTGTTCCACAGTTCCACAGTTGTTCGCATCTGTGCATGTCCTTGTCTGGCTGCCTTCCGAAGAGCAGGCAGACCAATCGGCACAGGACCATTGCTCATTGCACGCTGAAATTTCTGTCTGGCAGGTTGCTGAACATCCATCCCCCTCATTTGTGTTGCCATCATCACATTGCTCACCCGTATCAAGCTGCCTGTTCCCGCAGGCCAGCTCGCACTTCTTTGTCATTTCGTTAAATATATTTCCTGTTGCGCAATACCCGCATGCCTCTTCCAAATAGTCTGGCTGGTCGTTGCAGTTTGCATCTGTTTCAGAGCCGTCTATGCAAACCAGGTTAGCATTACCTAGGTATGCTGCTGCATCATCGTCATCGCAGTCGCCTAAGTAAATAGGAACGCCATCCTGATCTGCATCCGCCTCTTCAGGCAGGAACGCGCCGTCGCAATCATTATCTAAGCTATCAACTATTTCAACGCCATTGTTTGTTATTGTGCATTGGTATTCGCATCCGTTTGCTGAATCCCCGTCAATGTTCCAAAAACCCGAATTGCATTCGCTTAAAATACATAAGCTTTCTGAACACTCTGCCAGAGCATTTGCAAACGAACAGGCATTTCCAAAAGTTCCGCAGTTGCTTATATCATTGCAAACATTATTTTCATCTGTCTGCCCATTGCAATTATCATCTGCGCCATCGCAGGCTTCTGAAGCTGCTGGCGTTACTTCTCCTGCGCATGCGCCCCATGCGCCATCTGCGCATGTTTGTGTCCCGCCCTTGCATTCACCAACATCTTTTGTATCTTGGCTTGCTGTGTAACAAGCCTGTGTGTCGCCGTCATTGCAGGCCTGAACTGTAAACTCTTGCCCGACAGATATTTCAGTGCCGCTGTAACTTCCGGAAGCGTCCTTGTCCACGCAGGCATGGTAAGTTACTGTGCCGGTTGCATCTGCAGGGATTGTAATTGTGCCTGAGCATTGCCCTGATGAAATGTCGCATAAGCTTGCGGCATTTGAACAATCTGCGCTTGTTGAAATTTTTGCGTCTGTTTCATCGCAGTCTGACAGGCCAGAAACTGTTGCTGTAATCTGCGAGCCTGCCAATCCGCTTGTTGGCGAGATTTGGAGGGCTGTTGTGCCTGAGCAAACATATACGCAGGCGCCATTTTGTAATTCATATCCTGTGTTGCAGGATAAAGAGCATTGCCCATTGCTGCAGGATGCAACTCCATTTACATCTGTTGGGCAGGCATTCCCATAGGTTCCGCAGTTCTGGGCTGTGTTGCAAACGCCACCTTCATCTGTTTCTTCATTGCAATTATTATCTTCTCCATCGCAAATTTCATTCGCGCCCGGATTTATATCCGCGTTATTATCCCTGCAATCTGCAACTGTTGTGCTGCCAGTGCAGGCAGACAAATCAGTATCAGCAGCGCCGTAGGTATCGCCATCTGAATCTGTGCATTGTTCTGTCCAAGTAGCAGATATTGGATTTGCTGTTGTAAATGCCAACAAATAATACTTGCTAGAACTTGTTTTTAAACAATTATACCTAACTACATTGGCAAATGCACCATACGATCCACCACTGCCGTACCCAGAAGCAGTATAACAATTCGTATCCGCTTTCAGATTTGCTGCATTAGTTACCTTTGCATTATTTAATGCGCCAAATCCAATAGTATATGAATTATATGTTGGGTCGTATGTGGCTTGAATTATTTTTAAATCATTAACACCATCCCCGTCAAAATCGTATGAATTGCCGGGCTCAAGCGTTCCGCTGCCGCTTGCCGCAACAAAACAGCCTTCATCTGTCTGGTCGTCACAATCGTTATCGGCGCCATCACAAATTTCAGAAGCACCAGGATATATCTTATTATTGCCATCGTTGCAATCTGCAACTGTTGTGCTGCCAGTGCAAACATTCAGGTTTGTATTTTTTGAACCATATTTATCCCCATCAGCATCTGCACAAGTTAATCCAAATCCTGTGCCGTCATCAAGGCTGGCTGTTGTAGCACTGCTCTTCCATATTTGTATAGTGTAAAACGCAGCAGGCGTATCGCCAGTCCTTACACATTGCCCATAGCCTCTTGAAGCAGGCAGGCTTATTTGCGAAGAATATCTTACTGGGCTGATAGTATATAAAGAGTAGCAAGACGTTGTGCTTTCAACACGCTGTGCTATCTTTGCGCCATTCTGTGTATTTACTTTGCTATTTGTTAGGTCTGCTGACAAATCTGCGCCGCTCTGTGGATTTATTGTTTTGCTATCCAAGTCATAAGAATCGCCATTGTTTAGGTTTGCGAATGCACTATGCTTCACGAAATCAAATGTTGCATCAGTGTCTGTTGCGCGATAATTTATTAAGAAAGTATATATCCCTTGCGCAGCGAGAGTTTTAACACAAAAATAATAGTCACTTGGCCATGCAGCTGGCGCTGTTGGTGTTGCTATGCTTTTCGTGATTACTGGCCCAGTTGTAGAATAACCAGTTACGGCCTTGCAGTCTGTATTTGCAGTTGCCAATGCAAACGCAGCATTATTCTGCGGAGAAATCAGGTGTCTGGGTGGGTTAGCTGTGCTTTGAATTAAAAGCGATATGTCTGCTCCGGAGCTTGGATTTAGTGTTTTTGTGTCTAAGTCATAAGTGTTGCCGCTATTCCATGTTACTGTTGTGGGGCTGCTTACAAATGTTGATGCACCGGTAATCCCCGCAAAGCCAAGGCTCTTGCCAGAAAACTGCAGGCCAGCCGCGCCGATCCCGCCAATCAATAAAAGCAGCAAGGCAGCTACCGTAACAGATGCCTTTGAATTAGAAATGGCCATGCTCTTTATAACAAGCAAATATATACTATAAAAGAATTGTGCTTCTGTTGGCTTTGTTGAAAGAGTCAGAATTATGACTGTCGCCGCCATTAAATTTTTGAAGCGTAGCTTCAAAAGGCGGCGGCGAGCGAAGCGAGTAAGGCATAATTCTGACGTAAAATA
>Ga0209541_10015919_pt1 | contig 11171 bp, 10 predicted proteins | sample RifCSPlowO2_01_FD_184027 | JGI IMG/M metagenome (GOLD analysis project Ga0209541, IMG submission 184027) | Groundwater microbial communities from Rifle, Colorado - Rifle CSP2_plank lowO2_0.1 (SPAdes) (version 2) | ecosystem: Environmental > Aquatic > Deep subsurface > Groundwater | place...
ATTCACCAAGATTTTTTTCGTCTTCTACTGGCTGTATCTCAAACACGGGTGTAGGGCGAGGACGTATTGGAGGCGCTGGAATCTCTTTGGGGATCGGGATAATCCTAAAATGAAATTCTTCTTGCGCGCGAAAATAGGGATTGAGTGGGCTTATCGCGGTTGCAAAAAGCGTTTGGTCGCCCAAACCCAAATTTATGGGCGTAAAAAATTCCCAATTTCCCTGCGAGTCGGAAAATACGGTGAATATTTTTTTTTCAAAGCCGGCGAACTCCAGAAATATCGCGGCATGCGCCAGATTGGTGATGCCGACAATCTCGGGCTCAAACGAATATGTTTCAAGAAGCTCTCCGGGCGCCACATCCTCTCCTCCTACTGAAATTATTGTAATGTACGGCTTTGTACCTTCTTCGGGAACGGCAAATATATCTTTTTGCGTAATCGGTCCGACAATAAGGCCTGGAAGCGGTCCCGTAATTCCGCCTGGTGTCTGCGTGACCGTAGGCTCCGTTGTTATGACTGCTGGCGTCACGCATCCCGTTGCCGGGCATACTTCCAATGCTGCCTGAATATTGGCGGCGCTGCCCTCAAGCACCTCCGGACCCGCGATAAAAACGTACAAACCAAGAAATGCTGTAAAAAGAACAATAAGGATAAACACTGCCGCTCTTAATACATGCAACCTCTGCGATATATGGTGAAAAGAATCTTTATAAAAATGCATAAATACCGACTTTATAAAAAACAAAAACAAACACCAACATAATGACTTATTGTTTTTGGGTGTTTGATTTTGTTTTTTATTTTGATTTTTGACTTTTGTATACCTTGAATTACAAAACTCTTATTTCGTCATTGCGAGCCCGAGCGAAGCAATCTACCCTTAGATCGCCACGTCTCCCCGAAAGCTTTCGGGGATCCTCGCGATGACAGTGGGAGGAAATTTTGTAATTCAAGATTTATGTAGACTCTTGGTAAAAAACCATATTTTTATTATACCATAAAAAAAGAAATTTGTCGTACGCAGAAAACCTCCATTCAACCCTCAGGCGCGGCATCAAGACTCTGTTTTCCTTTTTTCTTAAACAAAATATCCTTCTTTGATTCCTCCCCTTAAGGCTCGGCCTCCGTAGCCACTACGGCGAAGGAGGCTAAGGGGAGGTTAGGGGTTAGGAGGGTAGTACATTCAGCATACATTCATAACTCCCCTCAATCCCCTCTTACCTTAAGAGGGGGAATTTTTTTATATAAATTTGCGTACAACATTTGCGTACAACAATAGTGAAAAAAATAGTGAAAAAAAGTGAAAAAAAGTTGACAAAACCAATAAAATAAGTTAGGTTAATCTATCTAATAGGAAATAGGTTCCTATTGATGGTTCTTTAAAAAATTAAGAAATAGATAGGAGGTATCACGCCATGAGCAGATCCGCTCAAGAAATCAAGGCACGATGCTCCTCCATACTAGGAGACGATAAAATCGTCTCTTTGGTGGATGAGAGTAGTAGCCCATCAGCCGCATTTGAGATGATCTTTGCGGTCACAAATGATTCCAATAAGGCAAAAGCTGGCCGATGGCTGGCGGTCCTACGTAGGGACTACTTGGAAGAGTACAAAAAGTTGGTTCCACTCAAACCTAGCCACGTCAGCAATGACACGGCACAGATAGAAAAGGAGATACAATGATGAAAAAGGAAGTTATGTCGCCGGAACGTCTGAAGGCCTCTTTAGCCGTTCCAGACCTCACTGATCCAAAGAATGGGATTCATGCCATCAATATTGTTGCTGGCAACGTAAAACAGGCACTGGAGAAATCCTATGCCGGAGCGATTGTCGAAGAGGTTCGTTCGAACCCCGAAGTTTCCTCAAGGGAAAACTTCGACGATCTTCTCTTCCCATCGGATAATGCTGGACGATCATCTCGCTATACGAGGTATGTTACGGAGAACTCTGTCTTGCGTACTCACACTTCGTCGGCCATTCCGAGCTGGCTCAAAAAAGCCTCTCAGGATGGTATCGGCGACACAATCGTTGTTTTGCCCGGAATATGCTATCGTCGTGATGTTGTCGACAAGACTCACTGCGGTGAGCCACATCAAATGGATGTTTGGCGAATCAAATGTGGGTCGCCACGTTTCGTCAGGTCAGACCTGATTCACTTGGTAGAAACCATTCTGGAATGTGTTGTTCCGGGATGTAGATACCGTGCGAACGAGGTTGAACATCCTTACACAATGCGCGGTCTCGAGGTGGAAGTTTTTGTGAACGGATCGTGGCTCGAAGTCCTCGAATGTGGCGAAGCTCATCCGACCGTCCTCAAAAACGCTGGCTTTGACCCCGAAGAATATTCAGGGCTCGCTCTGGGTATGGGTCTTGACCGGCTCGTCATGATCATCAAGGACATCGATGACATTCGTGTCTTGAGATCGGATGATCCTCGGACAAGGAAACAGATGGCGAATCTTGAAAAATTCGTCACCGTCTCTGACCAGCCTGCGACAAAGAGAGTGTTATCGTACTCTACTTCTGTCGAAAAAACCGAGGAAGATATCTGTGAAGAAATTCGCGATGAGCTGGGGCAGGACGCTGTCTTCATCGAGAAGATCGAGTACTCCGAAGTTTCCTATGATCAGCTTCCGGAAAAAGCAAGACTGAACCTCGGCATCAGACCAGACCAAAAGAATGTCGTGGCAACACTGACATTCCGTTCGTTGGAAAGTTCTTTGCCAAAGGAAATGGTCAATGGGTGGATGCAACGCCTTTACCCGAAGCTAAATCAAGGAGATCGAGGGTACATGTAGGATTCCTATCTGTGGTGAATCGTTTCAATGGGGCTATGGACACTGTCTGTAGCCCCTTTTTTTATATATAAAAACCCCGTACCAGAAAACCTGACACGGGGCTGTGATAAACCTCACTTCAAAATACAGGGAAGAGTTCCACATCTCTTATGTCCTCCGTGTTTAGCAGAAGCATAAGAAGACGTTCCATCCCCATCCCAATACCTCGGCATGGAGGTAAACCAAACTTCATTGCACTGATGATGTCTTCGTTGACACCATCGTTTTGACTTTCCTTGCGGTAAGTCAACTGTTCCTCCATGCGTTGCCTGATAAGGCAAGGATCACGCTCCGGGTTAACAAGGTCGGCAACAAGCATTCCGTTAATGACAAGAATGGTCTCGTCAACGGTTGACCCATCGTCATTCACCTTGAAAAGTGGAGATTGAGCTGCGGGTAAGTTCCTTAGGAAAGCGGGTCCCATGATGCGAGACATCACGTGACAATACAGGGCAGTAGCCACAGTATATTTGTTCACCTTTACAGGATGAGCAATTTCCGCTTTGTCTAGAATAAGTACCAGCTCTTCGATAGGACGTGATTCGTCATATCTTGAACCTGTACACTTCTCGATTTCTTCCATGAAATCGTAGGACGGCCAGTCTCCCGAGCAATCTATCTCTCCTTTGGCAGTAGGAATTGACGGAGAACCATAGAGCTGGACAAGAACTTCGCAGATCATGTTCCGCGTCAGGTTTTCTATCTCTTCTCTGCTGGCGTACGCACGATACAGTTCAAGAATTGTGAACTGAGGAAGCATGTCGGCTGTAGCTCCTTGGTTTCTGAATGATTTGCCGATCTCAAATACTCTCGAGAATCCGGCAACCATCAACTTTCGGAGAAACAGCTCTGATGTCAATCTCAGATACATATCCTTGTCGTGTTCAGTTACGTGTGTCACGAATGGATCAGCCAGACCCGCTTCAAAGTTTTCCTGAAGCAGGGTCATGCTTAATTCATCGTATCCCTCCTTGTAGAGGAATTGCCTTATCGCACGGAATACCAGCGAACATCTCCGGAAATGCGCAATCTTTCCTTGGTTTTGAATCAACTGAAGATGTCTATGAGCATACAAATTTGATCTCTTGCGAAAATCAACGTTGCTGTCATAAACATCACCTGTTGCTTTGGAAAGCAACTTGATCCTGTCTCCAAGGAGGACGTCTTTTCCTGAAACGCAGAGCTTTACACCCTCCAACATCACGACGTCTCCATAGTGGATAACGGAATTCATTATCTCGATGTTTTCCGGTGTGCGCATGAGGTATGCAGGAATCGATAATCCATTCCCCTCGATCCTCTCGAGTGTGAGAACTTCCTTTCCTTCCAATGTACCAAACACTCCGAGCTTGGAGATTTCACCAGTATTGTCAGAAAGCATGAGTCTTCCAACAACGATGGTCTTTTCTCCATAGGCCACCCTATCTAGGGTGCAGACCTCAACTGATCCTCTTGGTGCCTCACGGCGATACGCAAGAGGGTCGATTTCGAGAGTTGTAGCCCTCTTCCTTTCACTCTTTCTTGCCATAAGACACCTTCTTAATTGGGTTGGTTGTAAATGAACAATACTATCACTAAACTAGTATAAAACAACTAATATGTCAATCTGTCTAGCGCTTGATAGAAATTAAGAATACGTGGCAATATTTTACTTTTTATTTTTAAAAATATCATATTTAAAATCTTTGTATGTTAGAGATGCGAGAGGTCCTGTGCTGTTTTGGTATTTACCCTTATATAAAACAATATCACCAAACGGAACCCAAAAACTGACTTGAGCAATAAGCATTCCATGGTATAAACGGACTGGGAGAGTAGCATATAGTTGAAAAGTGGTAACGCCATGTGAGCCAATGTCTATTAAATCGGCAGTAACGTGAACAAACAATCCCATTCTAGCTGTACCAGATTTTCCGTGTATAATTGGGACATAAAAATCACTGCCGATACGCTCACTTGAATGACCTAGCACAAAATCTCCCGCCTCAAGCACTAAACCTTCCTCAGGTATAGTTATCTCTTCGTGTTGAGGTTTGCACTTTGGGTCGATTACGCCAGATTTGTATCGAATAATGGTACGACCTAGTGATAGATCGTAAGAATTCGTGGTTATTCTTTTCTTGTCAAAAGGAGAAATATCAATTTTCCCCTTTTTAAATTCCTCAATTATTTTTTTGCCTGTTAATATCATATTTTTTGATATTGAGTTATGGGAACAAATGACTCCTGTGGATGATTTAGATGGCCATATCTACCATCATATTTTTTAACTGTGCCAAAATTTTTCCAAAATGAAACTTGCCCGATTATCATACCAGGATATAGTTTTATGGGCAGAGTAGCTACGATTTCCAGTGTCCACTTATGTTTTGATGTGGTATGTCCGAGATTTGCTGACACTTGCAAAAAGAGACCGTATCTGCCCATAGAACTTCTACCGATAAGGGACATCGCATATTTTGAACTGCCGATTACTTCTTTGGTGGTGGCAAGATACATTTTTCTTGGCTCTAAAATATAACCATCTTTCGGTATTTTTATCTTTTTGAAAGTAGCTTTGTCGCCGTCGAATCCGTCAAAAACTTTTACGGTGGAACCAAGCCGGTAATTGTAACTGTTCGGATTAACTTGTTCAACGCAAAATGGCTCAATGACAATGTTGCCAGATTTTATTTCATCTTTGATTTTGCTTCCGGTTAAGATCATGTTTTTAAAACAGCTCAACAAATCTATTTGGATATACAGCCTTTTTATACCTTAAAACAAGTACACTATACATCTGATAAGGACGCAGGTCGTTTGACATCTTTTTTACTTCGTAAAGTCTTTTATACATGGCCTCATATACTTTTTTATCCGTAATATCAAGCATTTTGCACGCACGATCTATGGTGCACTTGCAATAGTAGTTAAGCTCTTCCTTGGTTTCTTGAACCAAGCTATTTCGCTCTTCGAAAATGACTTCAAGCTTGTTATATGACTTCATGATTTCCTTATAAGGAATTCCGGTCGGAGTGATATCGAATACTTTCTGTGCTCTTTTTACTAGTGCCTGAGGTAGTGGTTTTGTTACATAAAATGGAGAAGCAAGAATATGTCCGCCATCCTCAAGCATACTGACGCATCTTTCTAACATTTTTGCTGGATCAGGAAAAAATCCAAGAGAGGCACCAACTGCTATGTGAGTAAATGGTTTATCGGATTTATATTTATACCCATCGGCCACAGAATACGAAAAATCAATTTTGAGTGCGTATTGTTCTTTGTTGTAGACGGCCATTTTGATAGATTTTTCCGAAAGATCGAATCCCTCGCCACTACAACCTGAAAGCAATGCTAATTCACGAGATGAAAAACCAGTAGTACATGCAACCTCTAGAAGCCGTGAATTTTTATTCAATCCGGAGAAACATGCCCATTTTGATAAAGTGACATGTGATCCTGGCAACACATTCCACTGATTAATTAGTCCAACAAAATCTGTATATGATAAGCCTTTAATATATTCTGGTGTGATAGATAGTTCTTTTTTCATATTTTTAATTATATTTTATAAACTGGCGGAATTGGTTGAATAAAATTTTGTGCTAATGAATACGTAAGTGCTCCCTGGTTGGGAACAACAATAATATCTCCTTCTCGTATTCTGTTTGCATAGCAATAGTATCCCCAGATATCCCATGTCGTGCAAAGATTACCCCACATGTTATATTTCATTTCTTTTTTCGATGGCGAAGATAAATTTATCAAAGGAAAATATTCATGTTCAAAACGTTGCCAGCCGACCATATTTACACCACCATCTAGGACAACATTATTTTTATTTTTGACATCAGCTACAGAAAGAACAATGTGCATAGCATCATTGCATATAATACGGCCGGGCTCGGAATAGTAAGTGGCACTTATAATTGGTTTGAGGTACGTGTTAATTGCTTGTCCAATTTTTTTGGCATAAACCTCAATTTTAATGGCATCGCGAACATAATACGGAACATCAAATGCAGAGGGTGCTCCATTGTAAGAATTAACGGTCTGTATAATACTGCCTTGTGGTGTTTTGTAGGGATAGTATCCTTCTGATTCATAGACTTCAAATCCGCCACCAAAGTCGATATATTTAATTTTTTTCAACTCATTTGAACTAAAATTTTTCTTTAGGTAAGCACCTAATTCTTTTATTGTGTTTTCATAGAATGTAGCATCTTTATTTCTAGACATATGGAAATGAATACCTTGAAGGTCAATGAATGAATATTGTTCCGCCTTTTTGAAAAAAGATTTTAGTTTATCTATGTGGATTCCGTATTTTTTCCAATCACCATACTGATCGGCATGAATACGTATGCCGGCCTTAATTTTTATATTTTTGTTGTTTGTTAAAGAGCCTAACTTTTTTAGTTCATTAAAACTGTCTATGTTGATAGTAATGACGTCTGCATATTTGAGGGCGTGTGATAAATCATCATTTGTTTTACCAGGACTGAAGTAAACAATATCTTTACATCCTGCATTTATTGCAATATCTATTTCGCGCGGGCTTCCGACATCAAGCCCCATTCCCTTATCGACAGCTCGTTTAACAATTAATGGATGGTGATTAATCTTGATGGCATAGTAAGCGTTAAAGGGAGAAATCTCTTTTTGAAATGCTTTCAGAAAAACATCTATAGAATTATCGAGTGCTTGTTGATCAAAAACATAGAAAGGAGTTTTGTTTCTATTGGCAAGGTTTTTTATTGCCTTGCTCTTTTTTGCAATGTAGCTGACGATGTGGAATAAATCTCCTTTTTTATAAGAAACTTTGTCATTCAATACTTTTTCAATACTTTTTATTATTGATTGATTTTTGTTTTCAGACATATCTTTTATAGCACTGATTGTTGGAAACTTATTTGTGTCTTTTCAGAGTCTATGGTTGCGACACCGCCATTTGGGATGGTAATCAGAGGATCGGAATGACCAAAATCAACATTACAAAATATCGGAAACTTTGCTCCCGATAGATGCTCTTTGAGAATGTCCTCCAATGAATCTTCCGGAGAAAAACTTGATTGTTCGGTAAACCTACCAATAACTAATCCTGCAATTTTGTTAAACCACCCCAATTGTTTGCATTGATATATAAATCTGTCAACGTGTGCTGGCGTACTGGTCTCGTCTTCTTCGATAAAAAGTATTTTTCCAGTAATATCTGGCAAATATTCCGTACCATGTAAAAGCAAGAGTGTTTGTAGATTACCGACCAAGATTTCGCCAGTAGCTTTTCCCAGAGCAAACACTTTTATCCCATCATTATTTTTTTTAATCCTATGATCGTCATCTTCTCTTAAGAAATATAAGTCATCAGCGTAATCGTGAGAAGCTTCTATAGAGAGCTCGTCTTGTGGATTAATACACATTTTCTCAAAATAGTTCCATGTATACTCGAATGGCTCTGGTTTTGCAAAAGAGATTACAGCAGGTCCAGAAAAGGTAACCAACCCCGTCTTAGTGGTTATGGCAGTTGTAAGTGCCGTGACGTCAGAATACCCGATAAATATTTTGGGATTTTGTTTAATCAGATCGTAATCCAGCTTGTCGAGTAGTTGATTTGTGTTGAAGCCACCCCAAAAAGCCATAATACAGCCAACGTCTTTTCTTTTAATTAAATCGTGGATATCGTTAACTCTAAAAGAAGCGGTTCCTGCGGTATGTTTTTGTGTAAGTAATTTTACAGAACGACCTTCAGTTACAGAAAATCCTTTGTTTTTTAAATATTCATAACCACGTTTAATTGTGCCATCTGGACAAACACCAGCAACAGGATCAGCTGGAGCGATGACCCCTATTAATTTATTTTTATTGAGTCTGGGAGGTAATATTTTATTTATCATATTATTGTTTTTAACTAATTAAATTCTCTATTGAAGCATTTAATGCCTTGGTAATCTTTTTCAAAGTTTCAATGGTAGGATTATTTTGCTTTCCCGCCTCAATGTTGATAATTGTATTGTTAGAAACATCAGCCAGTCGAGCTAGTTTTTCTTGCGACAAACCCAGCTTCTCCCGAAGCTGTTTAACTCTCTTGGCTAGATTGGTTTTATTTGACTCTGCCATAATTTGTTAGTAACATTAAATTGTAGTATACTAGGATAATATGAATACGCTAACTGCCAACAATATAATGTTACCAAATTATTTAAAAAAGGTAAAACAAAAAGGAAGTAGGAATATAAAAACGCGCGCACGGGTGGGAGGTTAGGAGGGTAGTACATTCAGCATACATTCATAACTCCCCTCAATCCCCTCTTACCTTAAGAGGGGGATTTTTTTTATATAAATTTGCGTACAACAAAGTTGACACAAAACGACTTGTATTATATCATAATAAAGGTTCTTTATAATCTATCTTTTTTGGCGTTTTAAAGCAAAGGAGTTTTTTTATGAGAAAATTTTTTCGAGTCACTTTCCATTGTTTCTTATCTCCATCCAAAGAATTACCCGAAGGCGTATTCCCCATAAAATGTTCTATTATAAGAGCAGAAAACCAGAGTGAAGCAAAGTCCGCGGCAGAGTATTTGTTGGCACAAAAATACGGGCAGGCGAGTGGATTTTATCTTACTGAGAATGAAGAATTAAAAATGTACGAAATATCTCTTCGTGACATTCAAGGAGGAAGTGAGGCTGCTCAATCTGAAGATTTTGGATCTCTCCCAGTCAAAGAAAAATTTTTTGCAGCATCGCTTGATGAAGCAAAAGGAATAGCCAAGACTCGCGAAACTTCATTTGGCAAAAGCTCGAGCGGAAGGGTGCTGCAATACGGACCGACTGAAATTGGAGAATAATTCAATACAAAAAGAGCCAGCTCAACAAAGCAGGCTCTTTATTTTTTATATAAAATCTTGAATTACGAAACTCGCTCTTTCTGTCATTCCCCCGAACGCTTTCGGGGGAATCCAGTATTCACTGGTTTTCTGGATCCTCCCGATAGCTATCGGGAGGATGACAATTTTAGCGAATTTCGTAATTCAAGCTATTAAACTATATTACCTGTGGATGAAGATGATTTAAAAAATACTATCATATTGCGACGATCGTCTTGATTTGATAGTATTTATTAAATTTAAAAAACTCCTCCTTGTCCAGTAAATACGGTAAAAAGAAATTGTATGATGGGCGAAATAAATTGAAAAAGAAATACTATAAAAAAAATAAGAAAAAACCATCCGTACGCCTCCAAAAATACTTTTATATCATTAAACTGCGATGGCAAAAGCGCGAACAGCACCTTGGAGCCGTCAAGCGGAGGTATGGGAACAAGGTTAAATACCGCCAAAAGCAAATTTGCCAAAACTATAATTGATAAAAATTCCGTAAATACGCTCAAGGGTAAAAATCTCACAAACATTCCAAAGATAAGCGCGATAATAATATTTGACGCAGGACCGGCAAAAGCGGTAAGCGCGGTGCCATAACGAATATTGCGGAGATTAAAGGGGTTCACGGGCACAGGCTTTGCGTAGGCAAAAAGCATTGCTCCTTGCGTAAAAAGATACATCATGGCCGGAAGTAAAATGGTCCCTACCGGATCAATATGGGGAATCGGATTAAGCGTAAGCCTGCCCGAAAGCCGTGCCGTGGGGTCTCCAAGCCTATCCGCCATCCATCCATGGGAATATTCATGGATTATCGCAGAAAATGCGATAACCAAAAAGAAAAAAAGCGACTGAATAAAAGTTTCCATAAGGGTTGCAAAAATATAAAATTTCTGTTAGAATAAAATGTATATTAATTCATAGAAAAACATATATGGCAAAAAGTTGTGAAATCTGCGCCCGAAACCCGCTCCGAGGGAATTCTCGCAGCCACTCAAATATTGCTACGACAAAATGGCAAAAGCTTAATATTCAAAGAAAAAAAGTTGAAGGCGTGTCTACTCTCATCTGCACGCGCTGTATCAAGTCTCTTGCCAAAAAAAAGAGTAAAATCACCTGTAGCATAGCATAAAAAGTTTAAAATGTAAAATGTAAATATCAAAATGACGATACAAAATATAAAAATTTATTTATATTAGGACTTACGCGTTTACCTTCTTTCTGTCATCCTCGCGGATGCGGGGATCCATTATAAGAATTATTTTCAAGACATGAATTCCCATTTTCATGGGAATGACACAAAAAAAGTGGGCAAATGCGTAAATCCTATATATTTTAATTTTTCATCTTGATATTTACATTTTTATTTTTTTAATCGGGGTGTAGTATACCGGTAGTACGCGTGCATGGGGTGCATGTAGACGGGGTTCGATTCCCCGCACCCCGACCAATCAAGACATTTCAAATTTTCAGAGGAA
>Ga0209541_10015921_pt1 | contig 11170 bp, 11 predicted proteins | sample RifCSPlowO2_01_FD_184027 | JGI IMG/M metagenome (GOLD analysis project Ga0209541, IMG submission 184027) | Groundwater microbial communities from Rifle, Colorado - Rifle CSP2_plank lowO2_0.1 (SPAdes) (version 2) | ecosystem: Environmental > Aquatic > Deep subsurface > Groundwater | place...
CGCCGTCAACGCCCGTTCGGCCAATGAATCGGCCCAGCAGGCGGCCCACGGTATCGAAAAGGTCAATGAAGGGATGCAGAATACCATCGAGGCCATGACCGCTATTGAACGTAGCTCCCGGCAGATTACGGAGGCCGTCAACCTCATTACCGATATCGCCGACCAGACCAACTTGCTCGCGCTGAACGCCGCCATCGAGGCCGCGCGCGCCGGCGAACATGGCAAAGGTTTCGCGGTCGTGGCCGATGAGGTCCGCAAGCTTGCCGAACGCAGCGCCGCTTCCGCCAGCGAGATCTCCAAATTGATCAATGAAAGCGCCAAACAGGTCAAAGATGGCGCCCGGCTGTCGCTAGAAGCCGGCACGGACCTCAAAGAGATCGTTGACCGGATCATGAAGATCGCCAATCAACTGGGATCGATATCCAGCGCCACGCAGAAGCAGGCGACGGCGATGGATGAAAGCGCCTCTATCGTCGAATCCAACGCCGCTTCCTCCGAAGAGATGTCTTCCGCGGCTGTCGGGATGAACAAGGAGGTCAGAGATCTGGAGGCGCTCGTCAATCAGTTCAAGATCGGCGAGCAAAAAGGTGAACGAGGAGGGCAGGTCGCTTGAGTTCTGCGTTCCAGCACATTTTTAACAAATGACCATTCCGGGACAATGGCACAACGATGCTTTCCCGGCGAAGAAGCTCAATGAAACGGAGATCGTCGAGTTCACTTTGGGGGAACATGTCTGCGGCGTTGACGTCGCGCAGGTGCGCGAGATCATCCGCACCACCGGAGGGCTGGTCCCTGTTGCCGGGCCGCACCCTTCGATAGGCGGCGTGGTCAACCTGCGCGGCAAGATCATCCCCGTCATCGATCTGGCAAAACATTTTCATATTCCCGCCAATGGCGAGGCTCGCCAAGGGCGGCCCGAGAAAAAACGCGTCATTGTCTCGGAATTTTACCGTTTTCGTGTCGGGTTCCTGGTGCACCAGGTCACGAGGATCCTGCGCATTTCCCGTTTGACTGTTGAGTTTCCGTCGCAGCCGCCCCGGCCCTGGGGAAATTATTTCAAGGGGATCGCGCACAGCGACGGCCGGACGATCTCCTTGCTGGATTTTGAACAGATCGCCCTGGACATTCATCCGGTGGATCGTACCAAGCCCCAGGCCCGCGCGTCACTTCCCGTCCCCAAGGTCAATTTCGACCGTTCAATCAAGAAAATCCTTGTCGTGGAAGACTCGGCGTTCATGCGCCAGCTGCTCGCCCGTTGTCTGAAACAATCCGGATACAACGTGCTGACCGTCAGTAACGGTTTTGAGGCCTGGGAAATCCTGGAGGATATTCTCCGGTCGCCGGATTTCAAGGATATCACCCAGCACTATCATCTGGTCCTCTCGGACATCGAGATGCCCAGGATGGACGGGCTGGAACTGATCCGCAAGATCAAAGAACACCCCGCGCTTAAAAAACTGCCCTGCGTCGTCTTCTCCGGCAGTCTGGTCGAGGATCTCCCCGGGAAATGCCAGGCGGCCGGCGTGGACGCGCAAATATCCAAAGATGACATCGAGCATCTGATCTGTTTGCTGGACAGCAAGGTGATTCCCTGAAATGACCCGGCAACCTCACCATGAGCGAAGACGTTACCTCCGGCTGGATCAAAGCCACTTACTGCGTCATGAAAAATATGTTCTGGATATGACCAGCGAACTGGAAATGCGGCAGGAAGGGATGATCAAGAATTACAGCCAGGGCGGGGCGCTCTTTGAGGCAAAGGTCAAATATAATGTCGGCGATGTTCTCAAGCTGGCGATCTCCATCCGCGGCTGGGAACGCTACAAAAATGAATTTTACAAAGACGATAAAACCTCACGCCGGGAACCGGTCATTGTCCTGGCCAGGGTCGTGCGCGTGCAGACGATTGCTCCTGACAGCGTCCATGACATCGCCGTTGAATTTATCGGCCTCGATGAAGGAGACCGCTGGAGCCTGATGAAACATATCAAGGAGCAATTGGCAAAGAAATCCGAAATTCGAAGCACGAAGCACGAAACAAATCCAAATGACCAAAAGTAGTAATGAGCAAAACAAAAAGGTTTGGAATTTAAGGAATTCAGATTTTAGGTTTGTTTCGGATTTCGATCCTTCGCTAAACTCAGGATCGACCCTGGCGTAGTCGAAGGGGTCGATATGCGGATTTCGAATTTATAGAAATCGGAAGGGGCGTTGAGGACTGATGGACGAATATTACCTCCCGGAGAAATCTGATACTTTCGGTCCCTTCGGCCCCTTCGGTCCCTTCGGCCCCGAAGGGGCCGAAGGGACCGAAGAATTGCTGCCGCTGGTTTGTTTTCAGCTGGGCGATGAGCAATACGCGCTTGATATCGCCCGCGTGCACGAGGTTTTGCGTCTTTTGCCTGTGACCCGTATACCGCAGATGCCGGATTTCGTTTTGGGTGTCATCAACGCGCGGGGCAATATTATCCCGGTCTTTGATTTTCGCCGGAAATTCGGCCTGGGCGGGAAAGCCCTCGGTGAGAAAGCGAAGATCATCGTCGTCGACGTACGTGAGACACCGGTGTGTTTTGTGGCCGACGAACTGCTCGATAACGTCAAGATAGAGCGTTCCTCGATCACGCCCGTCCCCCAGGGCAAGCTCAAGATTCCCCAAGAGTGCGTCGCGGGCATCAGCCGGCTGGATGAACGCGTTATCATTATTCTCGATCTGGATAAAATGTATGAATCGGCCCAGGAAGATATCAGGAACTTCAGCCCTTAAAGGTCTGGATAAAACCGATGGCAGCGAAAGATAAACAAAAGGCAGGGCCGGAGGGGATTAAAACATTTCTCAAGGAAGCGGATGTTTCCTTAAAGAAGTTTGCAGAGAAATTTTTTCAGTTCGCCCAGTGCCTGCGTGAGAAAAGGGATGTCCGTGACGATGATCTCAAGGAGATGTCCGGTGAACTGCGCGCGCTTCATGCCGCGGCTTCCAGGGTTGGTTTGCCGAAAACTGCCGAGCTCGCGCGCCATTGGGAGATGCTGCTGGAATACGTGCGGCAACATTCGGGCGCCCTGGACCGAAAGGTGGCGGATCTCATCGGCGCGGCGCTGGAGGCGCTGGGGAGTCTGGCAAGGGATTTAAACCAGGGCGCGCAAGAATCGACGGACGTTGTCCGGCTCCTCGAAGATATCCAGAAGGTCACCGGAAAGCCGACGGGGAAAAAGAAAAAAGAGGCCCCGGCGCAACCCGTTGAAGTCGATCAAGCGTATCTTGGCATCTACCTGGACGAAACGGAGCAGAATATCGCCCGCTTTAACGATGACCTGGTGATCCTCGAAAAGAACCCCATCGCTCCGGCGCTCATCAACAATCTTTTTCGCGTCATCCACACGATCAAGGGATCGTCCGCGATGATGAACATATCCGACGCGCAGGAGATCGCGCACGCGCTGGAGAACATCCTCGTGATCGCCCGCGAGAACCGCCAGGTGTTCCCGGAGATGTTCCCGCTTTTGTTTGGCGGCATCGATACCATCAGCAACGTCATCTTTTCCCTGAGACACAAGAAAGATGTTGCGGGGGATACCACTTCGGTCGTCGAGAAGCTTAAGCAGTACGTGCAAAGTTCTCCGGCGGAAAAAAGGAGAAAGGACGATCTGCCGGAAATGGCCGCCGCTTCGAGATCCGCGCGGAAGATCCTTGCGCAGGCCCTGGCCCGCCACGACACGATTTACCGGATCATGATCGCCCTGGAGGCGAATACGCCGTTAAAGGGGATGAAGGCTTGCCTGGTGGAAGACCATTTGAATCATCGCGGGGTTGTCATCGTCATGCATCCGCGGGCGGAAGACGTCCATGACCTGGGCCAGGGGCAGGTGAAGATCGGTATTCTGTTTGCCCTGCTTGGCCCGCAGGGCGCGGCCGCCGGCGCCCAGGAGATCCACGGTTTATTATTGATCGGCGGTGTCAGCGTCCTTCTCATTGAAGCTGTTGCGGCCAAAGACCTGACGGAGTTGCTGGACAAGAAAACGCTTTTGCTGTCACCGGATGCGCCGCAGACCAAACCCGGGGAAGAAAAAACATCGCCGCCGGGGCCATCCCAGCCCGCCCGCTTCCCGGCGCAACTAAGGGCCGGCCCGGGGGCAGCGTTAACGCCCTTTATTCGTATCGACGCCCAGAAGCTGGACACGTTGATGAACCTCTCCGGAGAACTGGCCAGTATCCGCGCCCGGTATGAAGGGTTGGTCAACCAGATGCGGGGGGAAGTATCTTCCGGCAGGGAATTCGCGCGCGTCATCGCGGCGTTGAAATCCAATTTCTCTGCCTTGTCCCGTGAGCTTGGCCATTCGATCGGGAAGAAAGAAGACGCGCAGACAAAACACATCTTTAAAGAATTGGCTATTTTGCGCGAGCAACTGGAACAGCTGGAGCATGCCGCGGGGCAGAGCCGTTTAACGAGTGAGGTGCGGCGCATCGATGAAGCGACGGGCGCCCTGGGAAAAGTCGCTTCCCATATCCAGGCCGCGGTCATGCAGGCACGGATGGTCCCTATCCGCGGGGTGCTCAGCCGTTTCAACCGGATCGTCCGCGACCTGGCCAAGGAGCTCGGCAAGGACGTGACGCTGGTCCTGGAAGGTGAGGAGACCGAACTCGACCGGAATCTGATCGACGGCATCGCGGAACCGCTGATCCATATGGTCCGTAACGCCATTGACCACGGGATCGAGGACACGCCTACGCGCCGCAACGCCGGCAAGCCCGAACGCGGGACGATCACCCTGCGCGCCTTTCATCAGGGAAACAATGTTTGTATTGAAGTCGCGGATGACGGCCGAGGGCTCGACGGGCAGCTGTTGGCCGAGAACGCGATCAGGAAGAAGCTGGTGACCGGGGAACAGGTCAGCCGCCTTACCGAAAGGGAGAAATGGGATCTGATATTTCTGCCGGGATCCAGCACCGCCGCGCGGGTGACCGGGCTCTCGGGGCGCGGGGTGGGGATGGACGCGGTGCGCAGCATGATTGGCGCCCTGAACGGGGTTGTTGATATTCAATCCGCAGTTGGTCGCGGGACCACATTCACCTTCAAGATCCCGCTGACGCTGGCCATCATCCAGGCCTTGCTGGTTACCATCGGCGAGACGATTTACGCCTTGCCCCTGGAGGCGGTCATGGAGGTCATGAGCGTGACGCCGGATATGGTCGACATGCGCGAGGATCACGCCGTTATTCAGGTCAGAGAGCACCTGATCCGTTTGGTCGATCTAAAGAATACGTTCCCTGTTCATTCCTCCGGCCGCCCGCAGCAGGAAACGCGGCGGGTTATCGTCCTCACCGACGGTGAGCGTCAGGCGGGTATTTTCGTCGACAAATTGATCAAGGAAACCGAGATCGTCATCAAAGCGCTGCCGCACCAGTTTTCCCGCGTGAAAGGGATCTCCGGCGTGACCGTTCTTGGCAACGGAGAGGTCGCGCTGATCCTGGATCCAAAAGCAATTCCGCAAGTTGCTTAAGAGCCGTATCTCGTATCTCGTATTTGTATTGACGACGAGATACGAGCGGCGGGATACCCATAGGCTCCCGTAGGGAGGAAATACGAAGTTATTCTAGGACACAGTCAGTCGGAGCTGGTTTTTCCATGAGCGCTTTGGTGGCTTCGTTTTCCTGCAGGTGGCGGATGATGCCGTCGGCGCCGACGCGGCGGTGAAACGCGCCGAGGCCTTCGTTCGTCTTGCGGTTTTTTTGGTAGAATTTGAACAGGGCATCGATGACGACGGCCACACCCTCGCGCGGCACCGAACGCAGATACATTTCCTCCCCGTCGGATGAGATCAGCGGTTTGCCCTGGAAGCGGGCGGATTCGTCGCCGAATAACTTGAACTGGTAACGGTCGACTCCGGAGCCGACCAGACCTATCGTTTTCGTCGCCGGACGGAAGCACTGCCGTTCGCAGCCAGTGATACCGATGGATTCTTTCAGGTCGCCCCAGCCCAATTGCTCCAATTCATCGATGAGAAGCGGTTCGAATTTCTCGGATTCGGTGTAGGTCAGCCGGCACGTGTCGCGGCCCACGCACGCGCCCGAATGAAGCCGTAGCGCGGAATAAGCCTTGCCGTTACGCGCGCCGTAGCCGTACTTTTTAAGGTCGGCTTCGAATTCTTTCATCGGGCCCTTGGGGATGTTGGTAAAAAGAACATCCTGGTTGGGCGTGATCATGAATTCGACCGGGTATTTGTTCACGATATCGCGCACCATCGATTTCAGCCGGCCGTTGGAGCTGGTGTCAGAGAGGCGGCCGTTCTCGATGAAGACACCATAAGCCAAGAGACCGTTCGATGGTTGTTCCTGCCAGCCAAAATGAAGATGGCGATCCCCGTAATCGTGCGTAGGCTCCGGTAAAGGGAGCTTGAATCCGGCATGATTACTTACTTGCGCGCGGAACCAGTCCACGCCTTGCTTTCGGATCACGTATTTTAATCGCGCCCAAAAACGGTTCTGCCGGTCTCCGTATTTCTGGTGGACGGCCACGACACCGTCTAAGACTTTCATCAATTGCGCTTCCGGCACAATGGTCAGAGGTTTACCCAGCGTGGCGGTACCCGGTTTGCCGTTCCGTTCGCCCTGGCTGCCGCCGACGTAGACCTGGAACGCGCTGACCTTGCCGTTGACGAGAACGGGAGCGATGGCCATGTCATTGGTCAGGCATTCAACGCAGTTGTCGGGAACGAGGGCCCCCGTCTTCGGGTCTTTATGGATTGTCGAAAAGGCGATCTTGAATTTGCGGTTTAAAAGGTTCGGCCCGTAGGCAAACGACTCGGCGGGTTTGCGGATATATTTCGGGTCAATGGCGAAGATTTCGATAAACGGTTCCCTCGGCAGCAGGAAATATTCGGCGGTCCGCCGCGCCCAGGCGCGGGCGTTGAAAACGTCGGAATAATGCGACAGCGGGCAGGCCATCACGTTACGCGTGTTGTCCCCGCAGCCGTTGCGGGAGTACAATCCTTTTTCGGCGAGCCCTTTGACGATGGGGATGACGCCGGGTTTTTTGACCCAGTGGAACTGGATGTTCTGGCGATTGGTCAGGCGAATCGAGCTGTTGCCTTGCGGGTCAGCGGTGTATTGATCGGCAAGTTCGTCCACGACGCGCCATTGTTCGCGGGTGATCGGTCCGCCGCCGGGAACGCCGATGCGGATCATGTACATCCACTCTTTGGCCTCGCCGGTCACGGCGCGGTTGAATTCCAGATAAATGCCGTGCGATTTGGCCAGTTGCTCCGCTTCCCAGGCGAGGTCGGGGCTGTCGTTACGGAATTCCACGGCGAGGTTGCCGCGGATCCCGTTGGAGGCGAGCTTGTTGAGCTCTTCTTTGGAGAGGTCCTGCTGGGGTGTGTTGAAGTTGGGAGAAAACGGCTTTTTCATAATATTTTTATATTAGCGTGACGAAAATTAAAGTCAACAGATGTTTTCTCTTGATTGCCCTCGGGCGTTACGTTATCATACATTTCGGTTCATCCATATTATCATTCGCTCAAACATCCTCGCACGTCACTTTTTTTCTAAGTTTTAAGGAAAAAGTGACGGCTGCGGAACTCGCTCGGTGATAATATGGCTGAACCTCAATGGTCGCGAATCAAATGTCACCGGTCAATGCCGATTCTGAAGTGAACTGGAGCCCGAAGGGCGATTGGGAACGAAAGAATTGGCATTGACAGCGATGGCGAATCTTGGAGCAAAGGTTTAATCACCGGGATGGTTTCCCCGTTTTGCGGAAAAGCATGAATTTTAGCGAAGAACAACTGGAGCGTTACAGCCGGCATATTTTGTTGAAGGACGTCGGCCTTGAAGGCCAGCAGAAAATCCGGCAAGGCAAAGTGCTGATCGTAGGTGCTGGCGGGTTGGGATCGCCGGCCGCGCTGTATCTGGCCGCCGCGGGGGTCGGGACGATCGGGCTGGTCGATTCCGACGCGGTCGAATTGAGCAATCTGCAGCGGCAGGTCATTCATACGACGCCGGATATCGGCAAACCGAAAGTCGTTTCCGCCAAAGAAAAGATCGCGGCCATGAATCCGGAGGTGGAAGTCGTGACGTACCAGAAGCGCTTGGCGGCGGCCAATGTTCTTGAGATTTTGGGCGACCGCGCCTACGATTTTGTCATTGACGGCACGGACAATTTCCCTTCCAAATTTTTGATCAACGACGCCTGTGTTTTGGCCAAGAAACCTTTTTCGCACGGCGGAATCCTGTATTTCGACGGGCAGACCATGACCTACGCGCCGGGCCACGCCTGCTATCGTTGTATTTTCGAAACGCCGCCGCCGTTTAACAGCGTGCCGTCCTGCGCCGAGGCCGGAGTTTTAGGCGCGGTCGCCGGGATGCTCGGGACCATCCAGGCCGCCGAAGCGCTCAAATATTTATTAGGGAAAGGACAACTCCTCACCGACCGGCTGCTCATTTTTAACGCGATGAACATGTATTTCCGCACCGTTACTTTGAAGCGCAATCCCGCTTGCCCGGTCTGCGGCGACAATCCTGTCATCACCCAACCTTTTGACGAAAAACAGAAGTTTTGTGAGATAAGGTCGGAAAAATGAGCAAACTTCGTCAAACAATCTTAGCGACCACGGTTATTTTGCTTTGGGCGCAAGGGGTGTGGGCGGATTCCTGTTGTTTCAGGGATTACCGGAATAAAAGTGTTTTGGGCGAGGTATACGACATCCGTAAAGAGAGCAACCGGCTTTATATCATCGAGGATCATACCCGGGCGAAATGGGATTTTTTCGTCCACACGCGTGTGCTGGATTCTCTAAAAGAGAAGTAAGCGATGCCGGAAGCAAAAAACGTTTTAAGCACAAAATTGCAGCCTTGTTGCAAATTCCCGATGACGGGGTTTTATCGCGACGGGTATTGCCGCACGGGCCCCGAAGATATTGGACGCCACACCGTGTGTATCCGGGCGACGGAAGAATTCCTGGAATTTTCTAAGGAAGCGGGGAACGATCTTTCCACACCACGGCCTGATCTGGATTTCCCGGGGTTGATCGCCGGCGACCAGTGGTGCCTGTGTGCCCCGCGCTGGCAGGAGGCCTTTGAGGCCGGGGCGGCGCCGCAGGTTATTTTATCCGCCACAGAGGAATCCGCGCTGGAAGTGATCGATCTTGAGGATTTGCAAAAGCACGCGGCTGATGAAAAACAGCAGGTTTGGCCAGACTAACGAGGTCACAAGGTCACAACGTCACCAAGAAAAATTACGTGTGACGTGGTGACGGGTGACTTGGTGACCAAATGCGAGACAAAAGGGAAAGGCTATGCGCAAAATTGTAATGTTCACAGGGATATTGATGGTTTCCGTGTTGAGTTCTTTCTCGCACGCGGCAGTTCAGGGGAAAGAAGTTCAAAGATATTTTAGAACGCGGGAAAGTATTTCCACAAAAAATATTTGACAAATAAAACAAATTAAGGCATACTTTCTATTGTAACATTGCAGTAAATAATGCATGGGTGGAAAATCGTAAGACCGCAAAGTTGGAGATGATCAACCTTGCGGCTTTTTTTATGCCTGCCGACCGAGTAGGTCCCGCTCTGCGGGACAGGCAGGCACCGTGCGTTCCGACACCATAATGTGTAACTGGTACGGAGTTATTTACGCAAGAATAATTCAGGAAAGGAGGTTATACATTATGGCAAGAGGGACAGTAAAATGGTTCAATAACCAAAAAGGGTACGGTTTCATTTCCACCGAATCCGGCAAAGATGTTTTCGTTCATCACACCGCAATTCAGGGAAGTGGCTACAAATCCTTAGAGGAGGGTCAAACGGTCGAATTCGAAGTGACCAGCGGCCCCAAAGGGGATCAAGCCATCAACGTTGTGAAGGCATAACAATTAAATAGAGAGGTTTTCGTTTGGTATTGAGAAGAAGCTCAATAAGGAAACTTTCACTATTTTGATAGAGAGCGGCTGCTCGAAAGGGCGGCCGCTCCTTTTTATTCGCCGCAGAGGCGGCGAATAACTCCAGCGCTTGATTCATCTTGAAATATTAATATTCCCGGGATGAATCAGCTGGAGTGACCGTCGTACAACCTCGGTGAATAACCCCCGCGCTTTATTTTGGCCGAATGCCTTTTGATTTCGTCCCGGAATCAAAAGGCATGAAGGACAAAAATAGCGGGGGTGCCTGGAGAAAGTCTAGGAGATGACCTTGAAAGAATTTACGCAACGGATCGCCGGGATAAACGTATGTCAAGTGCGCGAGGTGAGCGACGATTACCAGGAACAGGTCATCTTCAACGCCGACATCAGGCAGTGGAGCGCGGTTCTGGAAGAAGTTTTAGGCCCGCCGGCCAAACCCGCCGGAGTTGCACCTTCGGGTACGGACCTCGTCCTGTGCCAGATCTATGGCAGCATCATGAAGAACCAGACCCTGTACCGCAAGGCCTTTGGCGACGCGACGATCCTGGCCATGCTCTGGCCCTGGCAGGACGGCACGCACACGACCTTGAAGATTGGCAGGGTTGCCAAGACGTAGAGAAATATTTAAATTTCAATGAACAAACCACAAATTCAAATGACCCAAATATTGAATAATCAAAACAAAAATGTTTTTAATTTGGAGAATTCGAATTTTGGAATTGTTTCGGATTTCGATCCTTCGCTAAACTCAGGATCGACCCTGAGCGTAGTCGAATGGGTCGATATTCGGATTTCGAATTTAAAGGGAGTGTTGAAAATATTTTTGTTGTTTGCTTGCTGGATGTCCACAACGACGGTTGTGCGGGCCAGCGAGTGCGCGGCTGTGGCGCCGGTCGAGGAATCTTACGCCAGCTCCTCCAGCGTTTTTGTCGGCAAAGTCATGAATGTCCGGGAACGCACCCGCAACGTCAAAGTTTCCTTTAAGGTCTACAAGGTATTTAAGGGCAGGATTGATGATGTCACCGTTGTTTTGACGTCGCTTCCCAACGATATGGGGCAGGGCTATCCGTTTCAGGTGGAAGAACAGTACCTGGTCTTCACCTACCTGCAAGACGGCAGGGATTATACGAATTTGTGCACGCGTACGAAATTATTGTCGGAGGCGGCAAGCGATCTGAAGCTGTTGGCCAGGATGGGCCAATTTGCGCCCAATGCCGGAACAAACAATGCGCCTACACCAGGACCATGATATCCCGAAGCAATATGTTGGTCGTTATTG
>Ga0209541_10015925_pt1 | contig 11170 bp, 16 predicted proteins | sample RifCSPlowO2_01_FD_184027 | JGI IMG/M metagenome (GOLD analysis project Ga0209541, IMG submission 184027) | Groundwater microbial communities from Rifle, Colorado - Rifle CSP2_plank lowO2_0.1 (SPAdes) (version 2) | ecosystem: Environmental > Aquatic > Deep subsurface > Groundwater | place...
GTTGATTTACCACCAACACCTCTCCGCGCGAATTTACCACCACTCCGCCGGCGCTATATGTATGTTTTACGTTTCGCCCCATATATCGCTCCTCTTTCTCTTAAGCTCTTAAACGACCTGAAATTAAAATAACACGGCGTACATGGATTGTACAACCGGCTCTCAACAAGCTCGCGGCGCATGCCCGCTATTATTCTATTTCTCTTCTTGCAGCTGTTTTTTCATTTCTGTCTCAAATTCGGGAAAATAAAATCCGATTTGCTTGAGATTAAACGAGCGCAAGATAGAATCCTTTGATTCACGCGAGAGCAAAAACTCAAATGATTTTTTCACCAATTCTTCGGGAGATATTTTGTTCTCGGTAAGCTGCTCGTAATAGGCCTTCGCAAACTCAACGCGGTGCACGGTATTCGTCGATCCCTCGACCGCTTCCACGTTGAACGCGAAGATAGTGCTAAACTGCGATGGAGTTTTCGTCACCTTGATACGTTCGACGGCGCCCAAGCCTCGCCCCTTTAGAGCGAGGTTCAAGGCGCCGCTCAGTATCAATCCTGAGCATGCTCCGGCCCTTAGGCTGGAGGATCGAAGGATTGATTTGCGCAGGCAAGGCACTGAATTGGTTTTTTTTCATGTTCATTCGCGCCTGATGTGTTGCAAGGCGAATTCCCTGTCGCCTCCTGTTTTCTTCCCGGGATTAAATATTCCGGCCGGATCGAAAATCCGTTTCGTTTCCTCAAACAAGGCATAGACTTTTTCCCCGAACATTTGTTTAAGATACGAAGTCCGGGTGAGACCGTCATTGTGTTCTCCTGACATCGAACCGCCGTATGCAAGCACGAGCTGATACACCTTGTCGGCAAGTTCAGGAATGATCTGCCGCTGCTCGTCTTTTTCCAAATTCATGAGCGGAATGATATGAAAATTGCCGTTGCCGATGTGCCCTGCCATTGTGTAGGTAATACGATTTTCATAGGGCTTTAAAATCTCATTGAGTTTTGGCAAAAATTCGGGAAGATGTTTCGGCTCCACGACAATGTCATCGATAAACGGGGCGGTCTTTTTATCTTTTATTTTGTGGCGCAGAAGGCCGAAACTTTCACGCCTGATAAGCCAATACTCCTGCGCTTCCCGCTCCGATTTAATCACCTCCAAATAACGAGGATTGAATTTTTTAAGCCGCTCGGCAAGCGACAAGGCCCGATCGCGCAATTCCTGCTTGTCGTTTCCATCGAACGTAATCTGCAACACAAGCCTGGGAAAACCATGTCTCAAAATAGAAACAAACTCTCCCATGGCATTAAACGCGATAGAGATAATGTGGCGCGCGCCTAACCTCTTAATAAACTGCCAGAAAAATTTTACTGCCAGCTTGAGCGTTTTGTCGTCGTATGATTCAAATGTGGTTGGCTTCAGTTCGAGCACGGTATTAACCAGATCGCCCAAGCTGTTCAATTCATCGAGAAAAAGAATCACCATCTGCGAATGTTTTTCCGGCGTTACGAGCTTGAGCGTCGCTTCCGTCATGATTCCCAGCGTTCCCTGCGCGCCGACAAACACTTTCGTCAAATCGAATACATCTTTTTCCTTATCCCAGATGTCCCACAAGAGGTAGCCGGAAGAATTTTTTGAAACCTTCGGTTTTGCGCGCTGAAGCAATTCGTGATTCTCCGTGACAAGTGCGTACATCTTCCGGTACAATTCGCCTTCAAAACCATCCAACGCAAGCTTTACCGCTAACTCTTTACGACCCAGGGAACGGATCACATATTCGTTACCATCAGCAAGCACCGCTTTGAGTCCGACAACATAGTCCTTCGCCTGCCCGTACCTAAGCGTTTTTTCTCCGGCAGAATTGTTGTTCACGATCCCGCCCATGGCGCAGATATCCCGCGAAGCCGGATACGGCGGAAAAAGAAGATTATGCTTTTCAAGTTCCCGGGCAAAATCGCGGTAATATACGCCCGGCTCAACCACGGCAGTTTTGTCTTCAGCCGATATGTTTTTTATGCGGTTGAAGTATTTCGAAAACGCGACAACGACCGATTGGGAAAGCGGCCCGCCGGTCATATCGGTGCCGGCTGCGCGGGCGGTAAGAGAAAGGCGCGGTTCGTTCTCTCTTTTCTCAATCACGAACCGAACAAGGTTTTTTACGTCCTCCCCGTCTTTTGGAAAGACTACTGCCTGCGGCCGAACCACAAAAAGACTTGCATCGCGACTATACTGATCGAGTATCTTCTCGTCTTCCGACACGTCTCCCTTGATACATTTTTTAAGCTCAGAAATGGCGTCCATATCTTTTTCCCGTTGCATCGTACGCGCGTAATTTCACCCCGTTACAACCCGGAAGCCCCAGTCTTCTCCGCCAAAGGAAGGTACAATACTGTACTTTCCAAAGGCGGATAAGCTCATCGAGTCTAAAGGCTCTTCAGAAACTCCTCGTCGTTCAAACCCTGATGGGTCTTCAGACCCGATGGGCTGAGGCTCGGAACCGAAGCGGTCTGAACGACCTTCGGCTGAAGGCCGGGTTGTAACGGGGTTCATTTTTCCGCCACTATAACAAAACAAGGAAGTATATTTCTCGATTCAAAGGAAACGCGCGCCGATGTAAAATGTCTTCTTACCGCGCCGAGTGACAACGGAGTGTATTGATGATAAATAATGAGAGTGCCGCCGCTGCGCAAGGATCGAGCAGTATGCCGGATAAGTTCATTTCGTTTCGTACCCCCCAAAAAAGAAAAGGGCATCGACGATATCACCGCGTCAATCCTCGGAAGACCTATTGCCGCGAGGTTTTTTGCTATTACAACAACGTCGCCCTCGATAACCGAAAGACGATCGTCTTTAATCTCTTTTAATGCGGCCGCAAAGCGTTTATTCAATTCAATAACCGCGATCCGGCCGTCCGAAGCAAGATGTCGCAACAGTTCCTTGGTTACCGCCCCGTCGCCTCCTCCATATTCGACTATGTATTTGCATTCCGGTTTGAGCGCGGCAATGATTTTCCTGGCCACATATTTTGAACTCGGGAACAACGCTCCAACGGTCTTGAGGTCTTGCAACGCCGTTTTTAAAAATTTGAGTTTCAACATGGGGTTTGGCATATTTCACGACGCCACTGTTGAAGAAGCCCGCTTGCAAACGGGTTCTCACGCATACATTATCGGTGCCGCAAGCTTACTTTCTTTCCCTGTTTTTTTCTGTGTTTTTTGCGTGCTAATTTTTTAGATTTATTCATAATGTTATAAATTTCTTTATGCGCCGTATCGCTTGCCGACTTCTTCCCAGTTAACAATATTCCACCATGCCTCTATATGCTCGGCTCTGCGATTCTGATACTTGAGATAATAAGCGTGTTCCCAAATGTCGAGACCTAGAATGGGCTTTAGCCCACTTGAAACAGGACTGTCTTGATTGGGCGTAGAAATAATTTCCAAGGTACCTGCGGCATTCACTACAAGCCACGCCCAACCGCTGCCAAAAACTCCCAAGGCCGTAGAGGTAAACTTTTCCCGAAAAGAAGCAAAGCTGCCGAACGCCTTCGTAATTACTCCACCCAATACGCCTTGCGCCTCTCTCCCGCCTCCTTTGCCAGACGGAGCCATAGAAGGCCAAAACAGCGAGTGATTAAAGTGTCCGCCACCGTGATTGCGAACGGCACTCCGAATAGTTTCCGGCACAGATTCCGTAGATCTCAAAAGCTCTTCCAGGGGCCAAGCCCCCAAATCCGGGTATTTTTCCAAAGCCTGATTCAGTTTATCCACGTACGCCTGATGATGCTTGGTGTAATGAATTTCCATCGTGCGTTCGTCAATATGCGGTTCAAGCGCGTCGTATGAATAAGGAAGCGGGGGTAGAATATGTTTCATATCATTTACTGTACGCCAATATAGCTAATGCTTGCATGCATTAGGTGGCAAATATTGAAAAAGGGATGGCTGCCTCAAACTCTAGCGCCCTTTCCGACGCGAAGCTGCCTTGCTCCGCCGAGACACAGCTGAACTCCTGGCAAGATGCTTACTGATATTTCTCCAATGCCCTTTTAATTCTTTCACGAGCTGCTGCAATTCTCGGGGGTCCACATTTTTTAAAGACCGATAGCGACGGGCAACGGCATCGACAACCTGATGATATTTTTTTTCATTAACAGCTTTGAGCGCCTCGAGCTGCTCCAGCACTTCTCCTTTGGCTTTCAGGGTCCAGCTCTTTACGCGGCGGCGGTTTCTTGCTCCCTTGGGGCCGTATAAAAAGTACGCGCCTGCGGCTGCTGCCGCTGCCGCAACAAGGCCGAGTCCTACCCCAACAGCAACTTTCGTTTTTGTTGTTTTCTTATTCGCCATTTGTTTCTTTAGAGCATGTCTGCTGAAGAAATTGTTGTTTTCTAGAAACAGCAATCTCACTTCCGACCTTTCTTTTTTATTATAAACAATTTCGTCAATGAATGGAAGAGGTATTTCAACTTCCCTCCTTCTTCTTTCGCCTCTGCGCGCAGCTCATCAATGTCCCCGGCAATCTTATCGGTTTCTTCTTTTGCCCTGCTTGAAATATATTTTACATCTTTTAAAATCTTCACGGCGTACACCAACGCCACCGCGAACATCCCGGCCACAATGATAATCGCAACAGCTGTAATAAAGAAAAAAATGTCTGCCTTAAGAAGAGTTTCCATGCGCGTTTTCCTATACCTTTATTATAAGCATATTCGAAGAATTTAAAAAACCGCTATTCAGCAAGGAATAACGGTTACTGCTTTTTTGTTATCTGTTGAAAATGGGTTCTCGTCCGCCTGCTACCGCATTCGAATCCGCTTTCGCTGTTAACGAAACAAATAATTCATTCTGCTTTTGATGAAGGACGGAATCAGCCGGAAACCAGTAGATGAAGAAGGTAGAATCACGGGGGACTACCACGATGCCGCCATCGTCCAGTTTTATCTGTGGGTCCATAAACGACAAGGCAGTCTTGCGGCCCAACGGAAATACTTCGCTGCACGGATCCCATACTTCGTAACCACGGGGGAGGCCTTGATCATTGCTCATATCCAGCACCAGCATTGCGGGTAGATCTAGATTCCCCGCAGAGTCAAAAAATATCCACGCACGCCCATGAGCGGTAATGGTGCCTCGAATTGTATTCTCCGGCCTCCACGAAGAAGGTCGCTCACCGAGCGGAAGCGCGAGGAAAACGGAGGTTCCTGCGGGAAGCAACGTTTTTTCCACCGCCTCAAAACATCCGTACGCTTGTCCGGCCTTTCCAGACTTATTCCACGTGTCGCATGCCGACGCAACAACCACCGAAATCACAATAGCCGCAGAAACAAATCCCATCTTCATACAACCCCCTCTCCGCATATAGAACGCTGCAAAGGTGCCATAATCATCATACCACACAACAAACAAAACACAATTACACGGCATTCCACTATACCAGTCACGGTTTTTGCGGATGAACCAGACTGGCACGCGCCAAAAAAAACCGGCCTAAACGACCGGCACTATGTTTTTTACTCCTCTGTTTTATCCGGATTCTCATCCATATATGTCCGCACAAATCCCCTGGTTGCTCTTTTGATAATATGCCCTATCTTATTCGCAACTTTTTCCGGATTATCCCTGTCAATTTTCACATAAAATCCCCAACGATCTTTGTACCGCTTATAGTGTTTTAAAAGACCGGTGCGCGACGACTTTACTTCAAGTGGCAATGCCAATCGCGAAGCGAACAAAACCAAAAAATCTATACCGGGCAGGTCAACGTGGAGAAAACCGGATATTCCTCCCCTGGATTTTAGAATTTTCAGGGCAGACTCGACTAAATCTTCGGCCAGTTTTCCTCTTTCGTTGTCGCTCCTGCCGTCCGGATTCGCCTCTCCCGCGTTCCGTCTTTTTCCCACGCCGACCCCCCAACAACAGTATGGTGTACACGCAAGCCTCTATATGTAATATTAAAGGTTTTTCACCATCTGATCAATCCGGTGGGTATCCGGATGAAATTCCAACTCGCTGTCGTCGTGAATAATCCGCGGCATATATCCTAATTCACTCTGCGCGTCTGGGCCCCGCGGACCGTCGGCGAGACTTTTCGTTATGCGCTGCTGCTGGTAAGCGCGCAGCCATCTTTCAATGGCATCGCCCGCCGCTCCCCCAAGCATCCATTCGCCCAATCTTTTCCACCTTGAGCTATTCTCGTAATGTCTTCGGTCATTGGGAAATATTGCCCCGGCCCACGCATTCGCGCGAAAAAACTCGGCAAGCGCTTCAGCGCTGCCGTACAGCGGCACCAGATTCTTATATAATTGCGCCCAGTACATGTTATGCGGCGGGCGCAGGCAATACGCAGCCGGCGTAACAAAATGATTAAGGCAAATCTTATTGCTTGCTGAATCGTGATGGGACAGCTTTTTTCGCCTCTTTCTCAATGCCCCAAACAGCGCGATGCAAAAAAACCGTGTAGTAAAAATCCGGCCTTGCCGCGCACCGACAATAACGTCAAAGTCTGAAAGTTTCCCCGCGTTTCCCATTGCCATTGATCCTGCCGCGCACGCAAATTCAACAAAGGGAGTAAACCGAAACAGACGACGCGAGGCTAGAAACTCTCGCCACTTTTCATCGGTACAGACATCTTGCCGAATCCGCCATCTCGCAATCGATGCATCCGATACTATTCCATAGAAACCTCGCTGCTCATAGACCCTTTTTTTCGCCACAAGCGCATCCACGCATTCAATAATCTCCAACAAAGAAACGCTTTCTAGACGATCAATGAGAAGCCGACGCAACTCCAAAAGCGTAAGCGGACGCGAGAGATTCGAATAAAAAAAGAGGAGTTGTAATATATGCGCTTCTGTATTCATGTTTCAGATGTGTATAACCCAACCGAGCATCCGTATAAAATAGTATATAATAAAAGCATGGGTCGAAATGCGTCTATAATAAATTACCAGTAACATAAACGTATAACGGCGTTACGTTATTAGCGTTATTTGATTACTGGATCATTATGGGCTTTCTTGATAAACTATTTGGAGGCAGCAAGAAATGCGGCAAGTGCGGAGGGAAAACCGGCGGGTGGAAATGCTCTGCATGCGGAGTCGAGGCAAGCACACATGACTCCGCGCATACCTGTGGCGGCGATAAATGCGTCCCGAAATGTACCGCCTGCAGCCAGGCAGAATCCAACTGTAGCTGTCCGACGCCTGCGAAATAATTCAACATTTACAATATGACACTCTCCGGCATTTGCCGGAGGTGTTATTTTTTAATCCTATCGTAAATAAAGAAAGAACAGTCATAAGGATTGTTTTCGTCGATACCGAGGGAGCGCCGTTCAGCTTCTCTCCAGTCCGCCATATCCACTTCCGGAAAAAATGAATCGCCTTCAAATTCATGATGGACAATCGTAAAATACAATTTATCAACGATGGGTAGCGCTTCCGTATATACCGCCGATCCTCCAATCACAAAAACCTCATCGGAGCCACGAGATGCGCGTGCGGCATCAATCGCTCCGGCAAACGTTCGAACAAGCACACAGCCCTCCGGCGCAACATGCAACGTCTTCGAAAGAACAATGTTCGTCCTTCCGGGAAGCGGTTTGCCGATTGACTCAAATGTTTTCCGGCCCATAATTACCGGGTGCCCCATCGTAAGGGTTTTAAACTGTTTAAGATCTGCCGGCAGATGCCACGGAATCCGACTATCTTTCCCGATAACCCTGTTTTTACCCATTGCAACAATAAGAGAAATGACCATTTGAGAAGCCAGAAATTAGAAAATAGAATTAGGGTTTAGGTCCTCCAAATTCTAGATTCCAGATTCTAAACTGCGATGGGCGCCCTAATCGGCGGATGCGGATCATAGCCGGTAAGCGCAAAATCTTCGTATTGAAAATCAAAGATTGAATGTACCGGACGGACGATTTCCATTTTTGGAAAAGATCGGGGTTCGCGCATAAGCTGAAGATCAACCTGTTCAATATGGTTCTTGTATATATGAACATCGCCGAAGGTATGTATGAATTCGCCGGGTTTTAAACCAGTCACATGCGCAAACATCATCGTGAGGAGCGCGTACGAAGCTATATTAAACGGCACTCCCAGAAAAACATCTGCGCTCCGCTGATACAACTGGCATGAAAGCTTGCCGCCTGCGACGTAAAACTGAAACATGGTATGGCACGGCGGCGGAGCAGTTTTCTTGCCACCTATCAGTTGCCGGAGATCTCCGACATTCCATCCGCTGACAATAATTCTTCTCGAAGTGGAATTGTCTCGAATCATCCGCTGGGCTTCGGCGATTTGGTTAATTGCAGTGCCGTCGCACGTTTCCCATCTTGTCCACTGTTTGCCGTAAATGGGTCCTAGTTCACCGCGCTCATCCGCCCACTCATCCCAAATATGCACGCCGTGGTCCTGTAGATATCTTACGTTCGTATCCCCTTTCAAAAACCACAGAAGTTCGTAGATTATCCCTTTGATAAAAACTTTTTTGGTGGTGAGCAACGGAAAGCCGTCCCCAAGATTAAAACGGAGCTGCCTGCCGAAAACGCTTATGGTGCCAACTCCGGTTCGATCGTCTTTGCCGACGCCGTTTGTTTTTATATCGCGGAGCAGTTCAAGGTATTGTTTCATTCCTACATTATAAATAGCCGCAAAATAATGCACAAGGAGAAAGCTTGAACAAAAACCGCCCCGATTCAACCCGGAGCGATTTTTATTCTCCTTCGCCCCGTACCTAAGCTTGCGCATGGTGCGGGGCTTAGGAAGAATTCCGTTTGATACCGCGCAGCAAGCCTTCGGCCCTGAGGGGCTTAAACCCGTGGGCTGACGCGGAACAATCAAGTTTACCGATCAAGCAAGAATGAGGCCGCATTCTCCGATTCGCGCGAATCGGAGAATAGTGAAACTCCGCCGGCAGGAGCCGGCGGAACTTCACTTTTTTCCCTTCTCTTTAGAAATTATTACTCTCTGAGCGATATACTGCGGCAGCTATATCTGCGTTTCAGGCAATCCTGCTTTTCGCTGAAGCTCGTTCAACTTCTTCAATAGTTCACGGATTTTCACCAAAAGATCTTCATTATGGCGATTGCGGCCGGTTACGTTATGAATGCGCTTTGCAGTAATTTTTCCGGTTACCGCATCTATGCTCCCCAATACATTCACTTTATCGCCAACCTTAAACTCCACTCCTTCAGGAACGCGCCTTGCTGATGATATGTCAACCATCAAAGAAATGCCCCATATTTTTACGGTCAATAAAGTAATGGTTACCGGGGGTGGCGGAGGCAATGGCATCGTACTCGAAGCAGTACTCGTAGAATTGTCCGTGCTCGTTCCGTTTGCCGGAGGTGGCGGTGGCGGCGTCGATGACGCAAGGGCTAGCGCAGTTACTTCAGCGCGAATCATCTTCGCCTTACCCTTCGGACCGACCACCAACATTTGCGGCAGATCTTTCGCGTCCTCAATGCTCGGCAAATCCAACGCCTCGATATCGTCTTCGTCAATCTTCACCACGCCCAGTCCCTTTCCTTTTTCTTTGCCCTTACCCTTACCGTTGTCTTCACGCGCAAACGCTTCAAGAGCCACAACACCCGCAAACGCCAATATAAGAACAACAATCGCAAGTTTTCTATGTAAAGATACAGACATAATATACGTAGTTATCTATCCGATCGACCTTTTGATAATGTCTTAATTATAAATACGACGCCGGCGATGATAATGTTACAGGGTGCGAAAATCGGCATAGGTGCTTTTTTCGATAGGTATTGTTTCATGGACGATGCGCTCCACGCGGGAAAATCGGGAACCGCGCTCTGCCGCGCGCAAAAATTTCTCAATTGCATCTTCCGGTCCCTGCGCCAAAATGGTTACGGAGCCGTCGGGATCGTTTCGCACATATCCTGTTAAACCGAGCGCATCGGCGCGCTCTTTAATCCAAGAACGGTAGAAAACTCCCTGCACGCGGCCATACACCGTAATGCGGATTTCGTACGCCATATGCTATGACAAACCCCGCTGGGATAAAAAACTGCGGCCCTTTTGATTCACTGTTCCTCAACAGCCTCTTCGGGTTTACTCAAGACCAAGGGCTCAATATGCGTCGCCTCGCCGCTAATCTTTAAAACATCTTTGTCTATTTTTTTGAATTCTTTGTACGCGCTGTTATACGCGCTCACGGATGAGGCGAGATTTTTACCGAGCCGCTGCATATATTCATCGTAGCTTGCGAGATGCTTCCCGAGTTTTTCCACTTCCTTTATAATCTCCCGCGCCTGTTCGGAGATCTTTTGATTACGAAGGCCTTGAAGGACGGTCTGCAAGTACGCCAAAAATGATGTGGGAGAAACGATAATCACCTTCTTCTGGCCGGCATAATGAATCAGGTTTTTTGTGTCATCGGTTACGGCCCCGACTTTATTGATAAGCAGGTCGTAGTAGACCGCTTCAGAAGGGATGAACATGAAGGCAAAATCCATCGTGTTTTCTTCGGGTTTGACGTATTTCGACGTTTCATCAATACGCATTTTCAGATCGGAAATGAACGCCGATTCATACCGCTTCCTCTCCGATTCGGTTTGCGCTTCCAATATGCGGTTGTAGTTTTCAAGGCTGAACTTGGAATCAATCGGAATAATGCGCGCGTCAATGAATACGGCCGCATCCACTATCGTGCCGTCTCCAAACGCAAACTGCATCTGATAGCTCCCCGGAGGAAGCACATTTTTAAGGACGGTTTCGAGATAATATTCACCCAAGATGCCTCGCTGTTTCGGATTTTTGAGAATATCCTGAAGGTTTTTCAGCTGATCGGCGAAATTCACAACCTGCCGATTCGTCTCATCAAGTTTGGTCAACCGCTCTGTCACGTCGCGGACAATACGCGCGCTCTCTCCGAATTGACGCTGAATAATCGAGGTCGACTCTCCCAATCGCATATCTAAGCGCCTGCCAATCTCGTTCATCTGGTTTTGAAGCATGAGGAGTGATTGCGAATCTTTTTCGGACCCCCCCCGCTGACGCAAGAGCCGATATATAAACCAAAAACCTCCCGCAAGAACTGCAATAATAATCAGAAAGAAATACGACTCCATTGCATCTATCGTAACACAAATGGGGTTTGCCTCAAAAATCTACCCGCGCACCAGAAGGCCACGCCTGCCTGCCTATAGGCAG
>Ga0209541_10015926_pt1 | contig 11170 bp, 9 predicted proteins | sample RifCSPlowO2_01_FD_184027 | JGI IMG/M metagenome (GOLD analysis project Ga0209541, IMG submission 184027) | Groundwater microbial communities from Rifle, Colorado - Rifle CSP2_plank lowO2_0.1 (SPAdes) (version 2) | ecosystem: Environmental > Aquatic > Deep subsurface > Groundwater | place: Rifle...
TTACGAAGTTATGATGCAAAAAGAATATGGTATGATGGTAGAATCATTAGAAATTAATTTGCCTACATTTCGTATTAGGGGGTAGGGAGAGGAAGTTTTAGTTTCGTGAACAGTACCATATATTTTATAGAAAGTAAAATTTTAGTTTTATCTGTATGTCGCACAACATTGTGATAGAATATAAACATGGCATCCGAAATCGAAAAATACAAACGGGAATTTTTAGAACATTTAGAGATTGAAAAAGGTTCGAGTCTTAAGACTATAGAAAATTACGAGAGGTATTTGAATAGATTTTTGGAATTCTCGAGCGTAAAAAGTCCAAAAGAAATTACTGATAATGTTGTGCGCGAATTTCGTCTGCGTTTAAACCGTCAATCTGCCGGAAATAATCGCGCCACCGGAGAAACGCTCAAGAAAAAAACTCAAAACTATTATTTGATCGCCCTGCGTGCTTTTTTGAAATATCTCGCTCGCAGAGAAATCCCTTCCCTTTCGGCTGAGAGAATAGACTTGGCAAAAGTTCCTGAGCGTTCTCTGGATCTCATTTCGCCGACAGAATTGACGCATCTGCTTTGTGCGCCGGAGGGCGATGACATAAAATCCCTTCGAGACAGGGCTGTGCTTCAGCTTCTTTTTTCAACAGGTCTTCGAGTATCAGAACTTTGTTCACTGTCGCGTGACATTGAGCTTTCTTCTGGAGAATTTTCGATTCGTGGAAAAGGAGGAAAGGTGCGAGTTGTTTTTATTTCAGATGAGGCAAAAAAATCGGTAAAAGAATATTTACAAAAAAGAAAAGATATGGACGATGCTTTGTTTGTAAAAGTTGGAGTTGAAAAAAGAACAAAGAAAAAGGAGGGTCTTGCAAGGAGATCGATTGAACGTATTGTAAAATATTATGCGATAAAGGCCGGTATATCAAAAAAGGTGACGCCACACGTGATGCGACATTGCTTTGCAACCGATCTCCTTTCAAACGGTGCCGATATTCGTTCGGTCCAGACAATGCTCGGCCATGCAAATATCGCAACGACGCAGATATATACTCATGTGACAGATAAGCAATTACGAGAAGTGCATAAGAAGTTTCACGGCAAGAGATAGTTGATATTTTTTAGATTATTGATGTTTGTTGTATATACTTAAATATGCTTGTAAAATAAAGATATTTTACATTTATTATGATTACTTCTTGCTTTTTATTTATAAATTTGTTAAAATCTATGGTACAACATAGAAATATATGATAATACAAAGAAATATAAAAAAAGATATAGAAAAGTCACTTTTTAAGGGGAAAATTGTTATTTTATACGGGGCCAGAAGAGTTGGAAAAACTACTCTTGTCAGAGAGATTTTGAAGAACTATGGCGAAGACGCCAAGTATATAAACTGCGACTTGCTGGAAAATAGGCAAGCGCTCGAATCTCAAGACGATAAAAAGTTGCGAGAGTTTTTAGGCGAAGGCAAGATTTTTGTGTTGGATGAAGCACAGAGGGTTTTAAATATAGGCTTATCTTTAAAGATTCTCGTAGATAGCTATCCAGATCTACAAATCATTGCTACGGGTTCTTCTAGTTTTGACTTGGCAAATAAAATAAATGAGCCTTTGACAGGCCGCGCCATATCATTTGTCCTATATCCAATTTCCTTTTCTGAAATGAAATCATCAAGTAGTGGATCTTTTGATTCAGAGACAGTCTTATTTAACGCCTTACGCTTTGGAACATATCCTGAAATAGCAAGCGGAAAGTCAGATGATCCAATCCAATATATAAAAGAAGTTGCAAGCAATTATTTATACAAAGATGCTATGGAACACGACAGTGTTAAAAAACCTGATATTTTGATAAAACTTTTACAGCTTTTAGCTTATCAGCTCGGAAATGAAGTTTCTTATCATGAAATTGCCGTTAAGCTCGAGGTGAATAGAGATACAGTCATCAGATATATTGATCTTTTAGAGAAAGCGTTTGTCCTTTTCAGGCTCACCCCATTTTCCAGAAATCTTAGAAATGAGATTGGTAAGAAAAATAAAATATACTTTTATGATCTGGGAATAAGAAATGCTTTGATAAATTCCTTCAATAGTATCAGTGAAAGAGATGATGTTGGGGCGCTTTGGGAAAATTTTTGTATTCTTGAAAGGCAGAAGCTGATACAAGATAAAGGGTGGTATAGGAATATATATTTTTGGAGAACAATTACAAAAAAAGAAATTGATTATATAGAAGAATATGATGGTAGGCTCTATGGCTACGAATTCAAATGGGGGACAAATAAATATTCAATACCAAAAGAATTTATAGAGGAGTATAAAAATAGTTCCGTGGTGGTGGTAAACAGGAGTAATTTTCAAGAGTTTTTGGGACTTTAGAAATAGTTTTCCACAGTTTTGACCTCACGCAAAACTTGACAGACTTTTTATAGTTGATATGATGTTTATGTATGAAATTTAAGATTACAAATGTAAATATCCAGAACCGCCGACGTACAACCCCAAAATTTGAGGTTGTTTCAGAGTGTTTGTAATTTTCTCCAAAATAAAACTATAATCGAACTCTTAAAAACGACCTCAAACCGGGGTCGTTTTGCTGTTTAATGATATAATTTAAAAATAACTCAAATAAAATAGATATGAAAGCAAAAACTAACTTAATAAAAGTTCAACAGCTTCCTTCGGGAGATAACTTAAATATAAAGGTTTATAAATTTGCCGGAAAAGGAAAGAAAAAAATTTATATTCAAGCAAATATACATGGACCAGAGGTTGTCGGTATTTTAGTAGCAAAAAAACTTGTAAGCCACATACAAAAATACGGAGGTAATTTTAAAGAATTCATTATAGTGCCGAGCTGTAACCCCATCGGGTTTAATCAGCAATTCATAGGCCAACAGATCGGATATGTAAACCAGCTTACGGGAACAAACTGGAACAGAATTTACAAAAATTTAGGCGATAATTTTAAAATAAAAGGCCAGGTTTCAATGGCGGAATTCAAAAATTTACTTCTCAAAAATTTGAAAGACAAAAAAGTAAAAGACACTGATACAGAATCACAACTCGCCCTGACTTTACAAGAGCTTTCTTTTGATGCTGATATTGTTCTCGACTTGCATACTGCTTGGGGTACTGCTCCTCAGTACGTATATTCCTTCAGTGAATACTTAGAAAGCACTAAAAAATTCGGCATCTCAAATGTTATTCTTCTTGAAAAAGATACCTTTTCCGGGGTTTTTGACGAATCTCACCTCTACCCATATTTTGCCAACAAAACGAAGATCAAAAATTTCAAACTTCCCAAACAAGTTTTTACCCTTGAGCTTGGGAGTGATTGCTCGGTAGAAGAGAAGGACGTTGAGTCCGGATTTCAAAAAATAGTGTCATATCTTTCCTATCAAAAGATCCTCTCCGGAAAAGATATGAGCAAGGATGTCATTTTTGATGCTTGCGAACTTAAGGATTTTATTTATTACAATGCTCCCAAGGGGGGACTGCTTGTTTGGAAAAAGAACGAAAATGATTATGTGGATAAAAGAGAAACAATTTGCGAGATTCACGAGATTTTATCTGAGGCTATTGTAAAGGTTGTCGCAAAAAATTCCGGAAAACTTATCATAAAATTCAATTCCCATTCCGTTCATCAGGGGCAGAAAATCGCAAAAGTTATGACCAACTTAAAAAAACTGAAATAAAAAACTTTACTTTATGAAATACCTTTTTGTTAAAAAAGAAAACCGCCGACGTACAACCCAAAAATTTGAGGTTGTTTCAGAGCGTTTGTAATTTTTTCCAAAAAATAAAACATATCGAACTCTCAAAAACGGCCTCAAAGCGAGGCCGTTTTATCGTATGTACCTTAAAAATTTAAAATGTAAAAACTAAAAAAGGCTAGTAACCTAACCCGTATGCTTTTCGCGACTACCGTGTAAGAGTAGGAAAGAGTTGAAACAAAAATTGAATAAAAAAATCAAGATGGACTTACAAAAAATTCAAAAATCGGTACATCATTATGGATGCTACCATATAAACATCAAAGGCATACCGAAAATTTCTCGGGTGGGACATTATATCTATGATATGTCTCTCGAGGAAGAAGCACTGCGTACGGAGCAGGCAAATTTCTTTAAAAGTTTTTGTGGGGGAGGTTTTCTTGATCTTCTTTCTGAAAACAAAGAAGTGCGCCAGTTGTTGGGCATACCTCAGCAATGGATTGATCTCGCTTATGAAAATAATCCTAACAAAATGCCGATGGCAGTTTATATAGGGTTTGATCTTTGTGGAGAAAAATTTGTAATAAATGATCTGAACTCAGATCGGGCAATCGTTGCCGGATATCAGCCGGAGATTGCGATGTCTTTTGCCGAAGAAGAACCGACCAAAAACTTTCGAAGTTTTTATGACGGATTACAAAAAGTCTTTCAGTATTACACAGGGAAAAGTAATCCTCGCGTACTAATACTGAAGGACATAAATGATCCTCACATAATTGCCTTCGAAAGTTTTTCAAAACGGATGGGTTTCTCTATCGCTTCTATTAATGATTTTAGCGCAGACGGTATTGATGTTGTTCTGAGGACAATAAGAACCCATGACACAATCCTGCAAGAGCCGGAAAAGTACAAAAAGCTGACTGATGCATTGAAAAAAGGATTGCCGATGATAAATCCTACGGGGGCGGCTCTGGCTGGTCATAAAGGGTGGATACCTTTTTTGACTCACAAAGGACTGGTAAACAGATTTTGGTTTCCGGAATCTTTTTTAGTTTTTCGTGATCATGTGACTTGTTCAGATGGAACTTTTGAGGACAGGCAATGGATAAATAGTGTTCTTTTGTCTAACAGAAATAGTTTCGTTGTCAAAAATGTCTTTAGCGCAGGTGGCCGTGAGGTTTTTCGCGGGAAAGATTTTAGCTTAGCAAGCTGGACGGAGTTCTGGAAAAAAGCCGAAGAGAAAGAGTACCCTATCCTTGTAGAAAAAATACAGGACAAGTTTCTCAAAGATATTTTTGTTATTGATGAAGGTAATGAAATATCTTTGAAAAATTTAAATTTGCTTCAAAGGGTATATACAATTCATGGAAGCAATGAGATTTATTCCGAAATGTTCGGGTGTGATAGCTGGAAAGTGAATGCCTCAGGGTACGCTTTCCCTGTTTCATTTGAGAAAAAATCAATTTAAAAGGTTAAAGCGGCAACCGAATACTAAAATGTCGCACAAAAAAGCCCCCTATAATCGGGGGCTTTTTACTTTCTGTGGATAACTTCCTTTTGCCTATTTACATCTAGTCACATTTTGTTATGATTACCGCATTACTATTATTGTGGGGCCGGAGAGGTTCTCTCTCTTCTCTCCACGGTATAAAGAAATGGCAAAAAACACAGCGTCCTCCAAGAAACTTTGGAAGATAGGAATGAAGGAGTACAACACTCAATATTTTGATTTCAATAAAGACGGTGATCTTATTATAAAAGAGGGGCATAACATTTATAATGTACGAGTACTTGCGGATAAACTTGGAACCTCGCTTGAGATTCTTATGCCTTTTGTTATTGAGGAACGACTTGAAGATTTACTTGATATAACTTCTGCTCTTTCAAAAAAAGTAGGATATCAAGGTAAGTTTTTTTATCACTATCCAATGAAAGTAAACCAAAATAAGGAGGTAGTAATGGCGCTTGTTGGTGAAGGCGCGCATCTTGAAACTTCTTCATACAATGATCTTTTCATGATCAAAAAGATGCTTGAGCAAGAATCCTTCAATCCAAATATAAGAATTCTTTGCAATGGTCCAAAAACGGACAAATACATGAACCTTATAGATGAGCTTCAACATAAGGGCATGAAGATATTTCCAATTATTGAAGGCCCCAATGAACTCAAATTTCTGCAACACTCCCGCTACAATGTCGGTATTCGTATAGATATGCCAATAAATGTCGATTCTCCATGGAGTAAAGGTGTTATTGATCGCTTCGGATTTACTGTCAAAGAAGTGCTTGCAATGGGCACGTTTAAAAATTTGAAAATTCTGCATTTTCACAACGCGACACAGACGGAAAAGCTCAGCGATATTATTGCTCAAGCAAAATATGCGCTTGATGCGTATTTCAAAGTAAAAGAAATTAATCCATCGCTTGATACTCTTGATATTGGCGGTGGTATGCCAATTCCTTACAACCGTACAAAAAGTTATGATATTGAAAAACTAATGAAAAAACTTTTTGAACTTCTGAAAACAGAATCTGAAAAAAGAAATTTACCACACCCTAATTTAATTTGTGAATGGGGACGATACATCGTCGCACCAGCGCAAATTAATGTCTATAAAATTATTGAAACAAAAGAAATAAGAAATAAAAAATATCCCGCTAAAAAATGGTATGTGATAGACGGAAGTTTTATGAATGACCTGCTTGATACATGGGCAGTTGGACAAAAATGGGCTGTTGCTCCGGTGAATATAAATAAAGATCAAGACCTTACGGAGGTTTGGCTTGCCGGATCAAGCTGTGATTCTGATGATACATACAAAGGAACGTATGGTACCGTCACATTGCCAGATTATGAAGTGAATGGCGAACCCATGTATGTCGTGATATTTGATACCGGCGCTTATCAAGATCCACTCTCCGCGCATCACTGCCTCCTTTCTTCACCAATGAAAATAATTGCTGAAAACGGTCATATTGTGGTTGCTCGCAAACGTGAGAGTCCAGAAGATGTTGGGAAGATGTTTGGTTGGTAAAATCTTTTTCTTAATATATAATGCCAGTATATGGCTGATTATTTAAATCAAAAGAAATATTTTGAGCAGGCTTATAAAACTGGCTCTGATATGTGGACCCATATTCCCTTTAAATTGCAGGGGTCTACTTTGACGACTCGGCTTCCGGCGGAAGCAATGGTCCTTGATATTGGGGCAGGGCGCGGACTTTGGGCTGTAAAATTGGCTGAAATGGGCTACAAGGTCATCGGCATGGATTATGTAAAATGGATGGTTGATAAGCAAAATGAGGAAATAAAACCGAGAAATCTTGGTGGGAAGCTCGGATTTGTCGAAGGCGATGTGCTTGATATCTCATTTGAAGACGGCAGTTTTGACGCAGTGACAGATTTTGGTCTTTTTCAGCATATTGATCCTGATGACTTCGAGATATACGTTTCCGAGGTTTCTAGGGTTGTAAAACCAGGCGGATACCTCCTTTTGGTAGAGCTTTCAAAGCATACGACCTCGTTTTTGCGTTGGAATCCCAAAGCAAGCAAGGAAAATAAGTTTGATCAAGATGGAGTAGTGTATTATTTTTTCACTGAAGACGAGATAAAAAATATGTTTTCTCAAAATTTCGAGATTGTCGAGCAAAAAGTCGAATATATCCCCGAAAATGCAAATGTTGCTTATGTTGAGACTTTATTGAAAAGGAAGTAATATCTTAAAATTTTATATATAATATATAAAAGTGAAAAGAAGTATATACATTATGTATATACTTCTTTTTTATATGGTGAGAATTTTTGAGATTCTCTTATATTTTTAGCAAAAATTTGCTAATTTTTTTAGTTTTTGATCTTTAATAATAAAAAGATCAAAAGTGTTTGTTTGTCTTTTTGCTTAATTTGAAAATTAAGCGTAAAGATTTTTTGAAAAGAACAAATATTGATAACTCAATATTTACACTTATCTATATTATATATGATATATTATATAGATTCAAGCTATTTAGACTAAAACTGTGGATATCCTTGCAGGAATGCTATTTTAAAGGGTATATCATATATGTTATACTGTAAATATGAAGGTAATTAGTTGGAATACAAATGGTTTGCGGGCGACGGCGAAACAGGGATTTTTTACCCCTCTTTTCACGCAAGAAAAGCCGGATGTACTTTGTCTGCAGGAAATAAAAGCAGATGCAGATCAGCTTCCAGATGAAGTTCGGAATGTTACAGGATATTTTTCTTTTTTCTCGTCTTCAAAAAATAAAAAAGGATACAGCGGAGTCGCTCTTTACTGTAAAGAAAAACCGAAAAAAGTTTTTTATGGAATTGGAGAGAAAAGATTTGATGATGAAGGGCGAATTATTGGTGCGGAATTTTCGGGCTTTGTTATTTTCAGTGTTTATTTTCCAAATGGAGGAAGTGGTCCGGATAGACTGAAATACAAGCTTGAATTTTATGAAGCTTTTCTTAAATTTATAGATAAAATTAAAATTAGTGGCAAGAAAATTATATTTTGCGGAGATGTGAATACGGCGCATGAGGCCATAGACCTTGCAAGACCAAAAGCGAATGAGAAAAATACTGGATTTTTGCCAATAGAACGAGCATGGATTGATAAAGTAATAAAACACGGGTACATAGATGTATTTAGGTATTTATATCCAAATAAAAAAGAGGTTTATACATATTGGGATATGAAAACTTTTTCTCGTAATCGTAATGTCGGCTGGAGACTAGATTATTTTTTCGTTTCCCCTGACCTTTTGCCTAAAATAAAAGATTCAAAGATGATTTCTGATTATTACGGTTCAGATCACTGCCCTATTACACTAGAACTGAAATAATGCTCTCGTCTTGATTTTTATATTTTAGTATGTTATAATATATTTGGTATCTTTTCTTTAACATACCCTAAAAAATAAGGAGAAACAAAAAATGGCAGAGGAAGCTTATGTAGGATTGGTCGCGAAAATTCGTGGCAAGCTGGTCAGTCCAGCTAACATTGATTTCAAAAAAATGCTTTACGATGAGGGTATTCCTCGCGAAGAAGTACTTGAAGCTTTCAGGTGCATAAAATTGGAAAGCCTGAAACTTTTTGAAGTCAAAAAAGTTCCGTTTAAAAAAGTTGAAGAGCTGCGAAAAAAATTCCTGTCTTTATGGAATGATGACAATTTTCGTTTTGCCCACGATTCTTTTAGCAAAGGATTGTTGGAGAGCTCCCTTTTAAGTTGGATTTCCACATGTTTCAATTGTGGACAGTTGAGGCTAACAGCTTCTTTTGTGGAAGGTGGGGCATTCAAGAAGTATATGAAAGAGGCTTATTGTTTAAAAAAGATTAGCCTCTCTAAAACTCTCGAAAGCGCCCGAGAGATTTATCAGCATTACCAAACTGACTTTTCTCAAGAGGGACATCTTGCGATTGTCGCTCTTTCTTTTTTTTACAAAAACTCCAGCCGACATCCCAAAATGCCTAAATTTTTACCCTCACTTGATAGGAGTGAAAAGTTAGGCCTGCTTGTTTTGCCTGGCCACTATGTTGGATTTTTTTAATATTCAACGTTAAAACAATAATGCTCCACACGATCTAATTTTAGATGTGCGGAGTATTTTTTTGCCAATTTTTTTAAAACAAAGCCAGTATTTTAGGTAAAAAAATTATTAGTCCTGCTATTGATGCTAAAATTACTGAAATCAAAACCGCTCCCGCAGCGACGTCTTTTGTATCTCTTGCATACGGATGATATTCTGGCGAGGTGAGGTCTATATCAAATTCTATTGCAGTATTAAATGCTTCAGTGATAAGTACGAGTCCAGTCACTATAATCAAAGAAAGCCACTCCCCTTCATTTATTTTTAAATAAATTCCTAAAAATATAGCAATTAAAGCTCCTACTAAATGCACCCAAGCATTCGGCTGAGTTTTTATAAATACATATATTCCGCGTATGGCGTATCTGAAACTTTTGAGTCTTTTTACGATACTGAAAGCTCTCATTTCTCGTTCTGTTTCCATTGTTCTATTCTATCATTTTATATGGTAATATTGCCAGTATGTCACCCCAGTCGCTCACGAGCAACGGGGCAAGGAACCCTAAAAAAATGAAAGATAATTACGAAAAGAAAATATGTCAGAACTGTAAAAAAGATTTCACAATAGAGCCGGGTGATTTCGATTTTTATGGGAAAATAAAAGTTCCTCCTCCAACATGGTGTTTTGAGTGCAGGCAACTTCGCAGGTACGCATGGAGAAATGAGCGTACTCTGTATCGTCGAAGCTGTGACCTTTGCAAAAAAAGCACAGTGACGATCTATTCTCAAAATAAACCTTACAAAGTCTACTGCAACGAATGCTGGTGGGGCGATGGATGGGATCCGGCTTCTTTTGGTAGAGACTTCGACTTCTCCCGTTCATTTTTTGAGCAATTTTCCGAACTTCAGCATGAAGTGCCTCGATTGGCGCTTTTAAATAAAAATAGTGTAAATTCAGATTATACGAATCACTCCGGCGATAATAAAAATGTGTACCTTTCTTTCTCGTCTTTTTTTAATGAAAATGTTATGTATAGCACATGGGTTTTTAATTCGCGCGATTGCATGGATTGTATTTTTATTTATGAAAAAGGAGAGCGTTTGTATGATATTATAGATTCTAAATCCTCTTACCAATGTCAATTTGGGATTTTTCTTAAAGATTGTTCGTCTTGTTATTATTGTTATGACTGCCATGGATGCGGAGATTGTTTTATGTCTTCAAATCTAAGAAATAAAAATTATGTTTTCAAAAACAAGCAGTATACGCGCGAGGAGTATCTGGAAAAAATAAAAGCCCTCGATCTTTCGTCTTTTGAGTGCAGAAAAAAGCTGGAAAAAGAATTTCAAGATTTATTGGAAAATAATTCTATTCATCGTTATGTAATTAGTGAAAGGAATGTTAATTCTATTGGTAGTCTTATTTATGATTGTAAAAATGTCATACAATCCTTCGAGATATATAGTGCAGAAGATTCAAAATATCTTTATTCATGCAGAGAAATCAAAGACTCAATGGATCTATATCATGTAGGTATGAATGTCGAGCTTTGTTATGAATGCCAAGGATGCACGCGTATTTCAAATTGCCATTTTTGTCATCTTTGCTATGACAATATGAATGTAGATTATTCTGACACCTGCCAAAACAGCCAAAATCTTTTTGGTTGTGTTTCAGTCAAAAAAGGCGAATACATGATTTTCAATAAAAAGTATAGCAAAGAATCCTTCGACAAGCTCAGGACAAGGATAATTGAGCACATGAAAAAGACCGGAGAATATGGAGAATTTTTCCCTCCGCAGATCGCCCCCGTGTACTACAACGAAACGCAAGGAAATTTGTATGACCCAATGACAAAAGAGGAGGTGCTTGCAAAAGGCTGGCATTGGGAAGAAAATATTCCGGGGACTTTCGGCAAA
>Ga0209541_10015927_pt1 | contig 11170 bp, 10 predicted proteins | sample RifCSPlowO2_01_FD_184027 | JGI IMG/M metagenome (GOLD analysis project Ga0209541, IMG submission 184027) | Groundwater microbial communities from Rifle, Colorado - Rifle CSP2_plank lowO2_0.1 (SPAdes) (version 2) | ecosystem: Environmental > Aquatic > Deep subsurface > Groundwater | place...
AGACGGCATGCTCGTCGGTGGAGATTCAATCTCCCTTTCTCCACAGAGCCCGTCCGTGCGCGTGTATGAGAATGACCCTCTCCTCGGCATCCTCTTCAACCGTGCACTCCTCGGCACCTACGCGGTGGCGGGCGCGGAGTCAACACTCTATGCCGCACCCTTCTCGGTCCCACTGAAGAACGGCGCACCGCTCATCCAGTGGTTTCTGAACGGCTCTCCAGCACAAACGGGCGGCTCAATAACACTGCGGCCATCGGGAAGTGGGCAGGGGAGCGCAACACTCTCGCTCACCGCCTCTTCGGGCAACCAAATAAACGTCGCGACTGCCAGTCTCTCGCTCACCTTCGGTGCGCCAGCGAGCAGTAACTTCTTCGGCCTATGACAATAAAAAAGACCGTCCTCATACTCTCCGCTTTATCCTTCTTCGCCATGGCATCCACGGCGCTCGCCCAAGGATTCATCCCGCTTGCACCCATCCCCGGCCTCACCGATCCGGGCACTGCAACAAGCATTATAAATGCGAACAGCTTTGCTTCCTTTTTCAACAATCTCTATAAATACAGCATTGGGCTCGCCTCCGCGCTCGCGGTCATTATGATTATCTGGGGCGGTCTTGAGATCTCAACCCAAGATTCTATCAGCAAGCAGAGTAAGGGCAGAGAACGCATCACCCAAGCGATTCTCGGTCTCATCCTCGTCCTCTCGCCCGTACTCGTCTTCTCCATCATCAATCCCTCCATCCTCAATCTCTCCATCGGCATCACGCCACTCGGTACCGTCACTGGCGCATCAATTCCAACAGGAGGCGGAGGAACTCAGACGCCTGTTGTTGACCCTGGCACTGCTACTGCAACCGCTGCTGGGTGTACCGTTACTGGCACACTACTCAAGACAGCAATATGTCCAACTCAACAAGCTGCACAGAATTTTGCAACTGCCTGTACTACTGGTTCAGGTAATGTACCGTTTTTTACAACACAAAATAAAGCAACCTGCGGAACAGAAAGTGGTTCCGCCACTGGTCCATTCTCATTTGCAGACACGAGTAGTGGAATACTGGCGACCATCTTTGGATATTCAAATTATGAACCCATTGCTAGTACGCCGAGCAATCCAAATAATGGAACTGCTGTTTTGCAGTTTGCGTCTGCATGCACATCTGACGGAGGTACAACGTGTATGAGTACTATTAAGACACCTTGTGCCACTAGTGTTATTCAGGTAATCACGACAGGTTCTTCACCCACCACATCTTGTTGGAATATATCTCTTTCTTGTACAGATGGTTCAACTGGGGCGGGGGGTTGTAGTAGTAACCCTCAATTCACAGTAGTCCAAACACAATAGGTATGAGACGGACACTAATCATTGTTGGGGCGATTGTGGTGATACTCGGGATCGGGTTCGCAATCTACTTCTTTTTCTTCAGACCCTCGGTCACGACAACACCTGGCGGGACGCTCCCTGTCGCGGGGCCGGGCTCCGGTACTGGCACGGGAACAGGGTCTGACGGCACACCATCAAACACGCCGATTACCGTTGCGCCTCGGCTGGTGCAGATAAGTAAGGGTCCTGTCGTGCCGGGTGAGATTGTGCTTAATGTTAAAGCGGTAGACGCGAGCTCTACTCCAGAAACTTCTGTGCAATACATTGAACGGCAGAGCGGCAACATCTTTTCTTATTCAGTGCGTGCGAAGACACTCACGCGCATCTCTAACAAAACGATTCCCGGTATTCAGTCAGCGTCGTGGCTCCCCACAGGCGCGATCGCCTATGTGCAGTACCTCTCCGGTGACAATTCCTCCACGATTAATACCTACGCGCTCTCCGCGACAGGCACCGACGGCTTCTTCTTACCGCAGGACCTCTCGGCAGTCGCCGCGTCTCCTTCTTCCGCCTCGCCGAGCATCCTCACACTCGCCTCGGGAGTCAATGGTTCTGTTGCCTCGCTTCTGAACACCAACGGCACCCAGGCCGTACCCGTCTTCACCTCTCCGCTCTCCATGCTCCGCGTCGCGTACGCGGGAAAGCAGTTCCTCGCGTACACGAAGCCCTCGGGCGGTCTCCGCGGCAACGCCTATCTCGTTGACACCTTTGGTAATTTTTCCCGTGTCGCCGGGCCGGAGTACGGCCTCTCTGCACTTCCCAGCCCCTCGGGTGGGTGGGTGCTGGCGAGCTTCGTCCAAAATAATGTGATGAAGACGGTGTTGGTGAATACAGCGACAAACGAGACCCTCCCTCTCCCTCTTTCTACACTTGCAGAAAAGTGTGTCTGGGCTGCTGACGACTCGGTTATCTACTGCGGTGTGCCGGTGGATCCATCGCTGGGCGCAACCTACCCTGACGACTGGTACCAGGGTGCGGTGCGGTTCTCCGATCGTCTATGGAAGATTCAGGTCATCGGGCGCTATGCGCAGCTCGTGCTTGATTTCTCACAAGAGGCGAAGAGTCCGCTGGACGCCGTGGCGCTCGCTATTGACCCTAATACTACAACGCTCGTCTTTGTGAATAAAAACGACGGCTCACTCTGGAGCTACTCGCTGTGATTCAGCAGCCCAGTAGGCGATTGTGTTCAATCGAATCACCTACTGGGTAGCTCTTCTTTTTCAAAAACTCGGCGCACATACCACTCTTGGAGCGTGCCCATAATGTTGGTCGCGATAAAATAGAGCGCAATAGCGCTTGAAGTCGTATAGGCAATCGTCCCGATGAGAAACGGGAATACATATTTCAATTGTAGTCCCATAATTTTTTGGAAGTCGTTTTGCATTCCTGGGGTGCCCGAGGGCTTCATCGTCCCCGAGAGAGCCACATGCGCTTGGAAAAATTGGGAAACGCCGGCAAGGAGGGAGAGCATCATGCTTTTCCCCGCGACTGAGATGAGCCCGAGGAACAAGAGCGATGTCGTCTGCGGGAGCGGTGTCAGAGCGTAGAGCCGTTCCATATTAAGAGTAACGAACGTCTCGTAGTGGAACACCCAGAACAGCGCGAGAAGGACCGGGATCTGGATGAGAACCGTCAAGATGCTTGCAAACGGGTTTACGCGGGCCTCCCGATACAGTGCGAGTGTTTCCAACGCCTCTTTCTCTTTGTCTCCTTTGTGTCTTTCTTTCAATTCTTTGATTTTCGGCTCTATAACCTTCATCGTGCGTTGGGTGCGCGCGGCCGAGAGGAAGAAGGGGAGGAGAATGACTCTGATTATGATGGTGAGGATGATGACTGCAATCCCGACATCGCCGCCGGGGACAATCGCCATAATCGCTACAAGCGCGTTGTAGATGGGGTTATAGAAAAAGGTGTGGAATAGGTAGGAAATCACGAGAGGAGACGCTTTAGTTCTGCTTGGGTGTCCTCGTAGCTTACACTACTTGCGGATGCTTTGGGGAAAATGATAAGGGCGGGCGGGAGAGAGAGGGTCCGGAGCGCGGAGAGTACTCTTCGCTTGATGCGGTGGCGAGTAACCGAGAGCCGAGCGACCTTTTTGGGCACGACAACAGCGTACCCGCGCGCTTCTGTGGAGACGACCGCGGAGAAGTTGGGTGAGGAGAGCCGCCGACCATTCTTAATCGCGGCGGGGAACATCAATCGAGGGAGTCGTTCTCGGCGAGAAAACACGGTAATTACCTCATTACCGCAAGTCTTTTGCGGCCGATGCGGCGGCGGCGCTGTACAATCTTGCGTCCGGCGGCCGTTTTGCTTCTTGAGAGAAAACCGTGCGTTTTTGCGCGCTTCCTCTTCTTCGGTTGATAGGTCATTTTTGTCATGAGAGTGTGATTTAGGTTGTACACACGATACTAACAGGTTCTTACCAAAAAACCAGTCTATTTTCTTTTGGGCGAGAGGGGTATACTCCAAGACACTATGGACAAGCGAAATCCGAAAGAGTTGTGGGAATACATTTTGACCCAGATTGAGCTCTCCATCTCCCCTGCAAATTTCAATACATGGTTCCGCAATAGTTTTATCGTAAAGATCGACGGGGATGGAATTATTTATATAGGGGTGCCGAGTCAGTTCTTTAAGGATTGGTACATGAGGAAGTTTCATACCCTCCTCTTGAAGATTGTCCGTGATGTTTCGTATGAATTTCGCAATATTGAATACCTTATCGTGAAGGATGAGCGCCGCAAGGTGCAGAAAGAGGTAAAAAATATCCGGGGGGTGCTTGAGCTCCCGCTCGATGAATTTTATATCAACAAGAGCGACAATCTAAACCCGCGTTATACCTTTGATTCGTTTGTTATCGGTTCATTTAATAATCTTGCGTATGCTGCGTCCCAAGCGGTTCTTACTCGCCCCGGCATTACCTATAACCCGTTATTTATTTACGGCGACACGGGGCGCGGGAAAACACATCTTATCCAAGCAATCGGTAACCAGTTTAAAAAACAGTACCCGGGGCGCAAAGTGTTTTACCTCACCTCTGAAAAATTTACTATTGATTACACGGATTCCGTTCAGGCAGGAACGGCAAACCGGTTTAAGGATAAGTATCGCCAGTATGATCTCCTTATTATGGATGATGTGCAGTTCCTCTCTAAGAAGCTGAAGACGGAGGAGGAACTTTTCCATCTATTCAACACCTTCCATGATACGAACAAACAGATTGTTTTCTCTTCCGACCGGGCGCCGGTCGCCATTCCCGATATCGCCGAGCGTCTTAAAGGGCGTCTGGCGAGTGGTATGACTATTGATATTGGGGAGCCCGACCCAGAGTCGCGTATGGCTATTGTGCGTAAAAAGGCGGCGGGGCACGGGGTGCTCCTATCAGATGATGTTGTTGAATATATCGCAACAACAATACACGGCTCTATCCGCGAGCTGGAGGGAATGGTGAACAATATTGTGTGCCACACTCAAGTTAAGGGTTCTGCCCCTGATATTATCGAGGTGCGCCAGTCCCTCCGCTCGTTCACTCGGCCGCAAAAGAATATATCCGTGAAAAATGTCGTTGATAAGGTTGCTTCTTTTTATGGTATTGATGAGGAAAGTATTTACGAAAAGACGCGGAGAAGGGAGGTGGTGCGCCCGCGCCAGGTGATTATGTACCTCCTTCGGGAAGATTTTAGTATTTCATACCCAACCATCGGAACAAAACTTGGAGGGAGAGACCATACGACGGTTATCCACTCTTGTGAAAAAATAAAACGTGAAGTAGTTGTGGATACTGAACTCGCAAAAGAAATCCAGAGTATTCGCACCCTTCTTGTATGAGTATATTTTCCTTCTTGTTCACAGGTTATATAAACAAAGCACTTAAAAATACCGAACAAATACATCCTTTTTTTCTCCTATCCCCATTATCCCCTATACTAATAAGACTTGTATGATAATTTCTGTAAATAAAAAAACATTCTCGGAAGCAGTGCATATCGTCTCTCGTTTTTCAGAAAAGAAGAATACAACCCTTCCCGTCCTCTCTTCAGTACTCATTCTCGCAGGAGATGATGGAATAAAAATGAGAGCAACAAACCTCGAAACAGGCATTGATTTAAAACTTGAAGGAATATGTACAACAAAAGGAGTTGTTGCGATTCCAGCAACCATTCTTCAGCAAATAGCTGGGTCGCTTACCGATGAGGGAAACATAAACCTTGAGCATACAGGAGACATCGTTTCCCTCACTAGTGGCGCCGGGAAAAGCTCAATAAAAACCACCCCCTACGACGACTTCCCTTCAATTCCATTTCCAGAAAACCCAAAAAACAGAGTCATTCTCCCCGGCGCCCTTCTTAAAAATCTTTTTACCACTATTGCGTCGTGTGCATCATTATCAACTGTTCGTCCAGAACTCTCAAGCATCTACCTTTCTCTGGAAGGAGGGGTATTGACCGCGGTTGCGACGGACTCCTTCCGTCTTGCGGAGAAAAAAGTTCCTCTTTCAAATAAAGGAACACAAGGGAAATTCCTTATCCCCGCAAAAAACGCCCTTGATATAGCACAAGCGCTCCCCGACGACGATATTATTCTCTCGTTTGACGAACACCAATGCGCTTTCGTAAGCACAAGAGGAATGATGGTCTCACGCCTTACAAACGCGGTGTACCCTGACTACCGGCAAATCATTCCAAAAGAGTCCATTGTTGAAGCGGTCGTACTACGGAAGGACCTTGAGGCCGCTCTTAAAAGAACAGCGATCTTCTCAGACGCATTCCAAAAAATACGAATCAGTTTTGATCCAAAAAAGAAACACCTCTCCCTGTTTGCCCGAAACACAGAGGTTGGAGAATCAACAGAAATAATATCAGCCGATATTTCCGGGAGTGCCCTTGACCTCTCTTTTAATCACCGCTACCTTTCGGCGGTCCTCTCTCTTACAAGCGCAGAAAGCCTCTCCCTCCTTGCGGCTGGCATTGGGCGCCCCCTCATCATCAAAGGGGTTGGCGACACCACACTCCTCTACCTTGTCTCCCCGATGAATCAATAATTATAGAGAATCCAGTATCACTGAACCAAATGACTCTGAGAGGGGAACGAACGTGGGTGGATTAACAAAAAGGCCCGGGTGGGAGAAATACCACGAAGAAACGCCATACTCCCAGTACGGGAACTGAGGGTCTTGAGAGGGGTTTATGAGCGCCGGACCCCGAGGGTTATTTTTATCAGTCCAGTACAATAAGCTATGAGGAATAATATTTCCCTGCTCATCCGGAGTACGCCAATTTCCCTGAAGGAGAGAGGGGACGCTTGTGGGAATAGGACTTGGCTCGCCGAAATACATTCTCGGGTACTTAGAAAGGGCGTACAACATAACCTCGCGCCACATCGGCACCGCAATAAAACCAGCAATGGATTTAACCATAGGAGTGTTGTCGTTGTTGCCGACCCAGACACCAATAGCGATAGAGGGAGTGTAGCCGATCGTCCACGCGTCACGCGTGTCGTCCGTCGTTCCTGTTTTGATAGCTACATCATAGCCAGGGAACGAAAGAGGGGAATTCAGAGGATATTCCGGTAAGCGCGCGGGAGCATCAGAGAGCATGGCCGACATATCATGGGCGATGTTTGCTGGTAGCACCTGAGAAGGGCGGGGCGTATATGTTGAAAGAACCGTCCCCCGAGAGTCGCCAACCTCAAGAATGCCGGTGGGGGGATGCAGCACCCCATCATTTGCAAGTGCGGCATACGCACCAGTAAGATCAAGAAGACGGACCTCGCCACCCCCAAGGACAAGGGTGAGACCGTATTGATTTGGATCACCCAGCGTTGTCAGACCAAATGATTTTGCAAAATTAATCGCTTTTTGTATGCCGACCAAATAGAGCACCTTAACCGCTGGGATGTTGATTGATTGAGCAAGAGCAGACTCAAAGGTCATTGGGCCGCGGAACATGCCGTCGTAGTTCCCCGGTGCATAGCACGGAGAGGTGTTGTTCGTCGTTTCTGTCGGCTTACACACCGTAGAGAACTGCGTGGGGACATCAAAAATGACCGTATTGCGCGTGTACCCGTTCAAAAGGGCAAGAGAATAAATAAAAGGCTTCATCGTTGAGCCCGGCTGGCGCAGAGCAACGGTTGCGTTATATTGGCCGTCAATATCAATGTCAAAGAAATCCCGCGAACCAACCATCGCGAGAATTTGCCCCGTCGCGGGGTCAATAGCGACAAGAGAGGCATTCGTGGCCTTAAACTTGGTCACATTCTCAAGAGCAAACTGATTCACGATGGACTCCGCCCTTACCTGAAGGTCGGCATCAAGTGTGGTGGTCACTTTCAGTCCGGACATAAGAGCCTGTGAACCATAGAGAGATTCAAGACGATCAAGAATATAGAAAACGAAATGCGGGGCAACAATCGCATTCTGCCCCGTCGGGGCGAAGGAGACCTCCTCGGCTTTTGCTAGAGCGTATGCCGCAGCGTCTATAAAGCCGAGTGTATACATACGACCGAGCACATACTCCTTCCGAGCATCAAGTTCAGTGCGGTGCGGGCCGTAGGGCGAGTAATATGAGGGACGCTGAATCATCGCCGCAAGATACGCGGATTGTGTGATTGAGAGATCCTTCGCGGGAATGCCAAAATATGACTCGGCCGCGGCCTCAACGCCGTACAGAACCCCCCCGTAGGGAATGTTATTGAGATAGGTCTCCAGGATTTGATCTTTTGAATACGCCTGCTCAAGCTTGATAGCAAGCACAAACTCATTAATCTTCCGAGAAATACTTTTCCGACTGGTGAGAAGCTCGTTTTTCACCACTTGCTGGGTAATCGTTGACCCTCCTTGAGAAAGGGAACCGCCGAGGGCATCAACAATGAGAGAACGGATGATTGAGGTAATGCGGATACCGCCATGTTCGTAAAAACTGGAGTCCTCGGTGGCGATGGTTGCATTGATGGAGTTGGGAGAAATATCGGCAATGGGCACCACGCTGCGCTTTGCATCGCGGTTGTAGTCGTAGAGCAGTACCTGTCCCGTGCGGTCGTAGATTTTGGTTGATTGGTCAACTTGGCGGGCGGCGAAAGAACTAATGTCGGGAACAGGCGTGAAGGAAACGGAAATAAGAATGGCGCCGGCGACAAAAAGAGCAAGGGCGCACGCGGTAAGCGCAGCCGTGAGAAATAAGTGTCGCCACGGGAATTGCCGGCGGGGAATCATTGCCCGCTATAGTAGCACCATTTATTACTATATTTCTTCCTCAATTGCGAAATGCCGCCCGCTGTGGGTTATGAGTGAGGGAGTCCGACTGCAAGCGCCGTAATGCCGACCGCGATGGCATCAAGTTCATCATCAAGACGCTTCTTTTTCGGGAGCGAAAGAAGGCGGGGAATCATTGCGGCGACCGCCGCTTTCTTTGAACCCCCATATCCGGTAACCGCGAGCTTAATCTGCTGTGGGGAACACTCTATGACGGGAAGACCCGACATCCCCGCCGCGGCGAGTATTGCGCCGCGGGACTCGGCGACACCAATAGCGGTCTTCTTATTGACACTGAAGAAAAGCGTCTCAAGCGCGAGTGCGGCAGGAGCGTGTGCGGTTATCGCGTCGGTAATAGCGGCAGAAACCGCAGCCAAGCGGTCTTGGTGCGCACCTTTCTTCGGCTGAACACAATCGCTCACGAGCAGGGTTGGCCGCGAGGGGTCGCCCTCAAGAACGGCGATACCTAGCCGGTCATATCCGGGGTCAATCGCCAGTATCCTCATAGCCGCGCGCGTTGGTAAATACCTCCTGAACGTCCTCATGCTCGTCCAGCGCGGTAAGAATCGCACCCAGTCTCTCCTCGTCACCGCCCTCGGTATCAACCAAGGGCTCATTTGGAATATATTTTGACCCAGTTTTAGTAAACGCCCAGCTTGCCGCTCCCGGGGATGCGAGCTCAATGCCCTGGAGAACAAACAAATGTTTTATTTCTTGCGTCGTGCGGTTTTTGTTGTCGGTGAGAGCGTCAACCAGAATAGCAACGCCCGAGGGACCGTATGCCTCGTACACAACTGGCGTAAGCCCACCCTCGTCTTTCGCCGTGCCCTTCGCGATTGCACGCCCAATATTTTCTTTGGGCATATTTGCGGCTTTGGCGCGATTGATGGCGACCGCGAGCCCGGGCGCCGAGAGCACCCCGCCCGCTTTCTTGGACTCAAGGGTGATGAGGCGCGCGTAGCGGGAGAAGGTGCGACTCTTTGCCGCATCGGTCACGGCTTTTTGCCGTTTAATCTGCGACCATTTACTGTGCCCCGACATAATTACTAAAAAAGCGCATCGGGCTTCTCGCCGCTATTGTAGGCGCGACCGTGCTCAGTCAAGATGCGGCCGCGCGGGGACCGCTCTATAAAACCGAGCCGCAGAAGGTACGGTTCGTACACGGATTCAACCGTATCGGAGTCCTCATGAAGAGCGGCCGCAAGCGCCTGAACACCTGCGGGGCCACCGCGGAAGCTCTTAAGGAGCGCGTCAAGGTAGCGGCGGTCATCCTTCGTGAGCCCGTACGCATCGATACCGAAGAGTTCGCACGCCTCATCGCACAGTTTTGCAGAAAGGGCACGCTCATGTACCTCGGAGAAGTCGCGCACGCGCTTCAGAAGGGCGTTTGCAATTCGCGGAGTCGCCCGGCTTCTCGCCGCAATACGCTCAACAACCTCTTCAGGAGCCCTAAGCTTCAAGAGAAGCGCGGAGCGGCGGATAATATCACGAAGGTCTTCGTCGTTGTAGAAATCAAGCTGAAAGACACCCCCGCCGAAACGCGACCGCAGCGGCCCAGAGAGCTCTGCGATGCGGGTGGTTGCCCCCACGAGTGTAAACGGAGGAAGCGCGAGTTCAACCGTGCGCGCCGAGGGCCCCTTCCCAAGCACAATATCAAGATGCCCCGATTCAAGGGCGGGGTAGAGGAGCTCTTCAATCTTGCGCGAGAGGCGGTGTATCTCATCAATAAAGAGCACCGTGTTTGGGTCGAGGTTGGTCAGTATCGCGGCGAGGTCGCCCGCCCGCTCAATCGCAACACCGGAGGTGCTTTTGAGCGGAGACCCAAGAGTTGTAGCGACAAGGTGAGCGAGGGTCGTTTTCCCGACACCGGGCGGTCCGTAAAAGAGGATGTGTTCAGGCATGCTCCCGCGCTTTTTCGCCGCGTCAAGCGAAATGCGCACATTTGCCTTTACCTGTTTCTGCCCGACATACTCGTCCCAATTAGCGGGCCGCAGCGCCGCGTCGAGAGACTTCGAGAGAAGGATATCCGAAGGTCTTGACATAAAAATAAGATGATGCTAGCATTCTAGCATAGTTTCTTGATCCTGTTCATACTCCTCTAGGCAAGGCTTGACGGCTTCGGGCGTTTCCCCAAGGACTCTATTGGTCCGCTCCTTTCGGGGAGCGGTACTGAGGAACTCCTCAGGTGTCTCGTCCACCCCGCGATTTATTGCGGGTTATTGCCCAGAGGACTCTGAACGGGATTTTTGTATTTAGTGCGGAAGGTCGACGGCAGCGGCGACTTCGGAGAGGGAGGTAATACCGGCAAGCGCTTTAAGGATGCCGTCTTGTGCCATCGTGGGATACCCCTGTCTACTTACCAGTTTTACAATTTCATTTTCAGGCGGATTGTCGCGGAGGAAATGCGCGAGCTCATCATCCATAAATATCGCCTCATACAAACCAATTCGGCCTTTATAGCCAGTCTCGTCGTCAGTGCCCTCCGGTTCCCAAACAGTTTCTATTTTTTCAGGAATCAGCGTTTTATCGGCGAGC
>Ga0209541_10015928_pt1 | contig 11169 bp, 13 predicted proteins | sample RifCSPlowO2_01_FD_184027 | JGI IMG/M metagenome (GOLD analysis project Ga0209541, IMG submission 184027) | Groundwater microbial communities from Rifle, Colorado - Rifle CSP2_plank lowO2_0.1 (SPAdes) (version 2) | ecosystem: Environmental > Aquatic > Deep subsurface > Groundwater | place...
ATATCTATTGTTCCAGAATCCTTATTTCCATCAGTATACGCCTTAATGCTATCTATGCTCAGTTTGCTTTCAGCGCTAACTGTGCTTATCAAAAACAACAAGATTATACTCCATATTATAAGTTTAGCTTTAATTTTTACCACCCCGTATAGGTATTTAGCTAGTGAGAAAGAAGCACTACTATATAAAGTTTTTGCTATTTTAGAATAGTAATAAACCTGCTATTTCCTAAATAGCCCTATTACCCATACTAAACCACCTATTATAATAATTGCCTCAAAGGCTATTACAGCTATTGCAATCAGCCTTGTTTTGTCTATTTTTTTAGTTGTTATTTGCTGGGAAACAACATCTGCAGCTGTAGCAGCCAGCTGTTTTTCTGTTTCTAAACCTATTGATTGTGTTGTTTGCTGGGCTTCGGATGCGGATGTTACCTTACAGTCATTTATAGTCAAATAAACTGCCTCTTTCTCGTTTGATTTGCCATCATTATAATCCGCTTTAATAATGATAGGGTAGCTTCCTGCTGCAATAGCGCTATCGATTGTTAGGGGGAAGGAGTTGGAATATTTGCTTTCATCATCAAATGGGTCGTTGTCCAGTGTAAATTCCTCCTTTTGCTCTATGGCTAATTCAGCGCTTTTAATTTCTAACATTACTTCTTCCTCTTTTTCCCCTAAATTCACAATCCCAACATCAATCTCTGTGGCCCTATTGCAGTCTAAGTTGTCATTATCAATCCCTGCCTTAGTGAATTTTAATTCGTGCTTTTCTTTCTCAACTTTAAGGTCAAAAATTATAGTACTGTTGTATTCAATGCCTTTTTCATCCTCACCTTCTATTGTTAATTCCAAATCATAATTGCCGTCTTCAACCTCCAGAGGGATGTCAAACTCAATATCAATAGTCTCAGAATCGTCAGCATCGAGATCAAATTCATCGCTTTCCTCTTCCAAATCGTCGCCGTCATCGATATCATTGATTGTTACTGTAAGGCCAATACTCTGGATTTCTAAATCTTCATCATCAGTATATGTATTTTCCAATTCAATATTTAATTTAACTTTTGACTCTGGTTTAACACCATCAATATCCCCACCATTCTCATCTATGCCTGATTGTTTGTCGCCATCTACATATACCTTAATGCCCTTTATATTTAGTTTATTCCCACAGATTCGACCAAAATCATACAAAGTAGGCTCTTTTCCAAACGGCCCATAAGCAAATCCCAAAACATCCTCGTGCTGCGCGCAATAATGACCGCCAAAAGAGCTGAAATCCCTGTTCCAGCAATCTCCTGGCGCGTCTAACCCGACAGGAGAATAGCCCCATGTATTATTATCTACTAAAAAAAACCCCCAATAATCACTGCCCCACTGGCAGTTTGTTCCAGCTACTTCATCACCAACACCATCAATCTTGCATAAAGCATGCCCGTAGATTCCTGCAGAGCTCCATGCAACAGCCAATTCAGATTTCTGCAAGATATCATAACCATTTGTATCCCTATCAACAGACAAGCATTGTGTGAAGACAGTACTATTTGGGTAATCCACCACAACGCCAACACTAACTGCACTAACTGTTTTTATTAAAAACAGCAAAACAACCACCAACCAAATTTTTTTCATTTTTCATCCCCTACAAAAAATTTATTTTTGGAGGTGCCAGAAATCATTTATGATTTTTCAGCACCCACATCTAGTCTTGTAAATTCAAATCTTATTATGTCATCATCTTTTACTTTATAGCTTGATGCTGACAACGAAATTGATTTATTATTGACATAAAACGCCCAGTTATAATCCGAATGAACACAAACATCATCAATGCATTTAATATAGCCCCCAATAGTTGTTTTTAATTTATGCCTGTATTTCAATAAATCCATAGCTGTGGCGTCTTTTGAACTAAAATTTTCAGTTGTTGTCTTTCCTATTGATTTTATAACTAAAGTTGCATTGCCTTCATTGCTTTGCTGCTCTTTCTTTGATTCTCTTAAACCACCCAAGATAAGGGCTGCCACCAAGCTTATTAATAATATCAACGCAAAGCTCTTTTTCATTAAAATGTCCTTTTTCATAGATTATCTTCCTCGCAAACGGTAATAATAATGAAAATAAGATGTTGGTGACTAGATGTACCAATAAAAATGGCAAACCAAATAAAAATAAGGCAAATATGTTGGTTGGCATAAAGAAAAACCAGCCTAAATTCACAATCATCTCAAATAACAATGTTCCTATCACAACTATCATTAGTATAGGGAGAATAGATCTCAACCAAAATATGAAATAATTTTTTGATGGCTTAATCTCTTTTAGGATTCCACCCAAAAACCCTGCTATTCCCCATCCCACCACCTGAAAGATAGACCAAGGACCCTGACCACCAAACACAAAAAAATTTGACACAAAACCAGCAGAAGCTCCTGTTAAAAACCCCCTTTTTTTCCCAAATAGCCAACCAGCTAAAATAGCAAAAAAGTGATTGGTTCCGCACTGGGTAAAGCCTGCATCGGAACCCTTAATAATGCTGCCCCAAAGATAAAACCTAACACCATAAGTAATTCCTTTAATCTTAGGATATTCAATTGGTTTTGCAAAGCATGTAAAGCCAGCCTTTGCTTTGAATTAAGGTTTTGACTGGTTCCCTGCTTTTCTTTCTTTTTTTGTTTTAGCTTTAGTTTTTGCATTTTTTTGCATTTTAAATAATATATATTATTATTTATCTGTATTATCTATAAGGCAGAATTATTATTTACTGAAACTAACAGTAATTTTTCTCCTTTCTTATAGATATGATCTAATGGTTTTAACTCTCCATTGACAAGTAGCCTTATTTTGCCATGATTATAACCATCAATTTTTAGTATTTCTAGTCTTCCTTTAGAGTCTGTTCCATATTGAACATTAAGACCTAATCTTTCTTCAAATATATGTTTTAGTGTATCTATAACTGGTCTATTATGATATTTTTCTTCAGGAATTTCATAATGAGCATCAAAGAAAGTTGATACGCCTTCAACCTCTCTTCTATATTGAACAAGAGGATTTAAGCTTTTATCTCCATGAAACAAAGTATAAAGAGACCTTCCTGGGCAATGATATTTTGATTTAATTTCAAAGGTACCAGGTTGTGTATGTCGCATAAATTTTACAGTAAGTTCTTTATCAACCAATAATCCAGCAGGTGTTTCATAGTCTAAGCTTATTTTACCTATATCTTCTTCGCCTAAGAACACCCTACGAAAATAAACATCTCCCAACATTTCACTTAACTCCTCTTTGGAAGGAATTTTAGCTCCTTTTAGCATATCATCTATGACTTGACCAAGAGTTTTATTTTTAGTATCCTCTTCCACCAAAGTTTTTTTTACAAGAGTGTACGAGTCACAATTGGTGCTTGCTTTTTTACGGGAGTATGTGTCAGGAACAGATTTTATTTGCATATACGAATCTAACAAATTTCTTTTTCTTAGAGGGCTTTCTTCACCATGCTTGAACCCTGGTTCTTCAAAATTGCCTTCTTCATTCCTAAACTCTACAAGAATTCCTTTTCTTGAATCTTTAGCTTTGATATACAACTCTGGAACATATTGCCCTGTTAGAGTGTCTATGTAACCCTTCCCCATCGTCACCCCAATTGGTTGACTAAGGTAATAAATAACAGCTAGATTATCATCAATCTCTTCTGCTTTTACATTTGCTTCTTTAGCGATTTTTGGTTTTAAGCTTCTTGCTGTCTCTAACACCTCTTTAGCAACCATTCCCTCATATAAAACAGAAGCCCCCTTTACCAATTCTCCATTCTCATACAATGGTTTTAATTCAACTTGGATTGAATCTTCAAGCCTATTTGACAACTGTTCTGTTTTTTCTCTATCCAATAATTTCCCTACAGCAGCAAATAAAGGCGATAAAGCAGCACCAACTAATGCTGCACCCGCTATACCCAACCCGCCTATTGCATATGGATCTATTTCTTCATTAGTTTTGTTTTCTTTAGTTTGATATATCTCCTTTTCTCTCCTATCACCAATTCCTTTGTATTCTTTTATTTCAACATTCTCTTGTCCTTGCTCTTCTCCAGGCTTAAAACATTGGCTGTTGAATTTTTCTCCTTTGAATAATCCTTCAACAACAGCGTGTAATGATAAACTTTCTCCTGCTTTTGGTATGTACTCGTCTGCAGCCATTGTTCCTTTTCCTGGCTCTGCATAATTAGATAAAGTAAGAAAACCAACTTTGTCCATATAGCCATCAAACACATCTTTTAATTCCGAATCTAAGTTTTTTATGCCAGCAAGTATCAGTGCTGTTTCCTTTTTTCCGTTATCCGTATTGACAAATGTTTGCAGCTTGTATATTGGCTCTAATCCAGCTTCTTGTAATAACCTATCAAGAATGGCCATCATTGAATTTCTTTTAATGGCAATTTCCCTACTATCTTCTGTTTTAATGATATAATCCTTTGCGCCGTTAAGAATATCGGTTTCATTTACAACATAATCATCAATTAATGTCCTTATTCCTTCCAAAACCTTGCCATCCCTATAAACCTCTTTTAATTTTGGTTCTACAACAGAATCAATAGAATCTGAATCTGTATATGGTTGAGCTTCTTGCTCTCTTTTTTCTTCTAATTGAGCTAATCTTGATTCATACAACCTTGTTTCAAGATCAAATATAGGTGTTTTACCTAATTTTAAAGAAATTAATTGTTCAGCTATTGGCGCAGAACTTGAAATATCCATAGTTTTAGCTGTTTGGGGATATAATTTTTCTACAGCATATCTTCCTGGACTGAGTTGCTTTGTTTCAGCTTTTTCTTCTGCCGTTCTATCATAAAATGCCATCATCACAATTTGATCGTCAAAACCAGCACTAGCTAAATACAAATCAAATGCCTTTATTTCTTTGGCTGCATCATACTTCCCAAAATTTAACACAGTCTGCCTAACTTCCATATTTTTTCCTAATCTCAAATTATTGTTATATAAAGCTCCATCATAACCAATTGGCCTTTCTCTTGCTGGTTTATCTGTCTTTATGAAATTGATATTTTCAACTTTTTTAACTTCTATTTTAGCTGTTTCTGGACCATAATTAAGTGCTGGCTTTGTTTTTGCTCTTAGTTGAATTCTTGGATTTGAAAAAGAACCATGGTTTGTTGATGAAACGTAGATGGGCCCGGCATGTTCTCTAACTTGAGGACTATTTAGCGAAGGAAATATCATCTGTGGTTTATACTCTGTTTCCCTTAAAGGGGTTTCCCTAACAACCAAATTTAGCGATTCTGCTCCTTGCGTTTGATAATTGCTTTTAGTTAAGTCTAATCTTAAGAGCTCGACAGACCCTACTGCAGGAACATAGTTATCTAACTTAGAGCCATATGTTGAATCAACATACGATGAATTGTAATTTACTCCATTTTCAGAATAAAAGAATAGGGCAAATACAAAATCTCCACTATAAACCAAAGTGTGAACAAAACTATCATTATTGGTTTTAGAGATAGTTGGTGCTCCAACCCTATAAACAACTGGAGCCCTTGTTTGAACTAAAGACATACCTACAAGATATATAGGGTCAAAAGCTAAAGAATAAACCGCTCGTGATGTTCCCAAAATATTAGAAGGCGTAAAATAAGCGCTATCCTGGACATTTCTTTCCAATTCACCATAACCTATAAGCATAATCTCTTCGAGTGAAGGAGAAGAAGGTTGTAATTGTATAATCTCAGAAAGGTCTGCTTTTTGTTTTCTTTTATCTTCAGTTATATTTCTAAACATGCCTGGACCAGAAGTTATTGCAGTACTAGGAATCCCTCTAGTCAGGGATAATATTGTTGGTACGGCTGGCTCTATTGTTGCCCCATTTTGTGCTATTTGTATCATTGGATGTTATATCCAATAGAAAAGATTTAAATAGTATATAAACTTTTCTATTATCATGGTAGGCAACATAGCCAATTTCAATGATTGTGATATATTGAGGACCTTCTTATTGATAGGAGAACCTGTCTCCAGGAAAGAATTAGCTGATGAATTAGAGCTGGGTGAAGGCACAATAAGAAGCATTTTAGACATTTTGAAGAATGATAAATTGATATTCAGCACAAGACAAGGCCATTCTCTGACTAAAAAGGGCAATGCATCATTAAAAACAGCAAAAAGGTTCATCGAGATTAATAGGAAGATTGAATTGGATTTGTATAAAAACCTAAGGAAAGCGGCAGTATTGGTCAAGGGGCTTGATTTGGATGATATAAAAATCAATGCCAGCTTGAGGGATATTGCTATTAAAAACAACGCAGAAAGCGCCTTAATCTTCATCTACAATGAAGGATTGGTTTTGCCTAATGCAGAAGAATATACCTTTTCATTTGAAAGCTTGAACAACGCCTTTAATTTTAAAAACAATGACATATTAATCGTAACTTTTGCTGACTCTTTCAGAACAGCCGAAAATTCCGCTTTGGCCGTTGCTCTTTCTTTAACCCCAAAATTAAACAAAATGTTTATAAACAATATGTCCTAAAAGTATCATATGATAGTTGTAGGATGCTCACATGGCTCGCATTTAGCTAAAAAAATAGCTGACAAACTAAAAAAACCTTATTTCCCTTTAGAAGTGACTCATTTCCCGGATTCTGAGATAAAGCTGAGATATAAGATTAATATCAAAAATAAGGACATTGTTTTAGTCCAATCATTCTACGGAAATGTCAATGACTGCATAATTGAAGCTTTATTTGCTGCAGAAACAGCAGCTGATTTAGGGGCCAAAAAAATAACTTTGGTTGCTCCATACTTCCCTTACTTAAGGCAGGATAAGAGATTTAATCAGGGGGAATGCATCAGCTTAAGGACAATAGCAAAAAATGTTGATGAAGATTTTGACAGGGTGATCATAATAGACCCCCATCTGCACAGGGAAAAAACACTGAAGCACATCTTCAAGATAAGCTCAACCAAATTAACAGCAGACCCTTTAATAGCAGATTATATAAAAAAACACATCAAAAATGCCCTGATTATCGGCCCTGATGTTGAAAGCTATAAATGGGCCGAGAAAACGGCAGAGATTATAGGCTGCGAATCAGCCATACTCAAAAAAGACAGAATTTCTGCAAGAAAGGTAAAAGTCAGCTTTAATAAGAGGATTGATACGAAAAAGAGCAAAGCTCTTTTTGTATCCTCAAAAATTCCGAAGGAATTTTTTTTGGATATAAAAAATAAGAACATTGTGATTGTTGATGATATAATTTCCACTGGCCACACCTTGTTAGAAACAATAAAATTACTGAAAAAAACAGGAGCTAAAAAAATAACATGCATTTGCGTTCATGGCATATTTGCAGAAAACGGCCTGAAAAAATTAAGAAGAACAGGGGCAAAAATAATCTCATGCAATACAATACCCAATCCTGTTGCTAAGATTGATGTGTCAGAAATAATAGCAAAAGCTATCTAATCATTTTCTAACCAAATATTAAAGATATCCAGCTGCCAACATAGTAGGTTATAACAACAACAACTAATGCAATAACCAGATGCTCTGCAATAACCTTCCATTCTTTCTCTTTCTGTTCCTTTGCAATTTTAAAACTTATAAAAATCAACACCAGCAATCCCAAAATTATGCTTATGATAATAGCTGTGGAAAGTTTGAATAACAAAACAGGAACAACAAACATAGATGCAAAAATAAATTTAAACAAAAAAGTGGAGATTGTGGCCTGCCATATCTCTTTTGTGTTGTGCTTATTCTCAGATTCTTCAGATATATGGATTCCTAGTGCATCTGAAAAAGCATCAGCTATCGCTATTGTTAATATGCCTCCAAGAACGACAAGCTTTGAGTGAGTTCCGGAATTTAAGCCAACCATTAATCCAAGTGTTGTTATTATGCCCGAGGTTAAACCAAAACTAAAGCCTGTCTTTATTGAATGGTTCATTATTTTAATGTTTTATCCATAATTTAAAAAGATTTCGTTATTATACGGCCCAGCATAAGTTCTAGCAAGATAGATGTATAGATAAAAAATAAGAAATAAAAAACAAAAAGCCGTATTAGCTATTTCTAAAGAATTAAAATCTTCTTTTATTCTTATAGCATTCTCTGCAATAAACAGGCCTGCCTTCCTTTGGCTTGAATGGAACTTCGCATTCTTGACCGCACTCTGAGCAAGTTGCTTTATGCATTTCTCGTGGCCCGAAATTTCCTCGGAAACCACCTTGATTAAATTCTCCCATTTGTTGTTTCCTCCTTCTAAATAACATAAAAGAAAACGCCTAACGTCTTCAATATGTTAATATTCATTAGAAACAGCTAAATGTTTATAAAGCTTTTCATTTATTGGGGGTGTCTTTATATTCAACTTTATATAGCTTGCACATTTCAGTATTTATCTCTCTAACAACCGGAAATCCCGTACGGTTTTTATAGGCATATCTCGAACCTTCAAGCCCTTTCAAGAAGCTAATTAATTTGGCAGGATCCTTCATATTTAATCTAATAACCTCAAACTGGTCAGTTAGGGTTGTATATTCCAAAACAAATAGCCAAAAATCATCAGATGAAGCATACCTTGCGTATGATATATAGTTTTCACCATCTATAAAATCATTTTTATGGACTAACAGAAGCTCATCTTCAAGATTCAATTTTTTCAACTCATCTGCATTTCTTATTTTCCTTAAACTGCAAGTTCTTTTTTCATCTGCCATTCTACAATCCAGAAATCACAAATTCCATGAAACCTTGAGATGCCAGGAATTCTATGAATTCCCATGCATCCTGGAGTGATTTCCACCCCCTTTATAATATGGAATATAAACTGATTTATAAACTTTATTCAGAAAAGAACGTAATTTTTATGATAACAAAAACTAATAAGCCTTGGCAAAATAAACCCGGTATTTAGCAGGAGTGTTGCAATTCACACATAGCCCATCTACTGGCGGGCTTTTGAATGGTATGCATCTTGAAGTGGCTCCGCCTGTTTTATCTTTAATGTGATCTTCGCATTCAACTCTCCCGCAAAAGCTGGCAAATGCTATTTTCTTATGTTTTATTGTATTATCAAGCTGTTCAAAATTTTCAACTTTTATAATGCTTCTGCTTAAATAATCATCTGCTTTCTTAAAAAGATTTTGTTGTATATTCAAAAGTGTTTCGCTTACTTTAATATCCAAATCAACTAATTTTACAGCTTCCTTCTTGCTGTTATCCCTCCTGACTAAAATAACCTGCTTGTTTTCTATATCTTTGGGGCCTATCTCTATCCTCAAGGGAATTCCCTTCATTTCATGCTCATTGAATTTCCATCCTGGTGTATACCCATCCCTGTCGTCCAATTCAACAGAATATTTCTTCAATTTATCCTTAACCTCATTTGCTTTCCTCAAAACATCGGCTTTATCTTTCTCTTTGTAGATAGGGATAATAACAACTTTTGTTGGAGCTATTTTAGGAGGTAAAACTAAACCCTTGTCATCAGAATGTGTCATGACCAAAGCACCAATTAGCCTTGTTGAAAAGCCCCAGGAGCTTTGCCATGGAATATGTTTTTTCTCATCTTCCCCTAAATAGCTAATGCCAAAAACTTTTGCAAAACCCTGCCCCAAGTTATGCGAAGTCCCCATTTGCAATGCTTTTCCGTCTGGCATAAATGATTCTATCGTTGTTGTGTATTTTGCTCCTGCAAACTTCTCTTTATCGGTTTTTTTGCCCATCAAGACGGGGATAGCCAATAAATCCTGGCACAGTTTTTTATACTCGCCTAAAAACATCAGGGTTTCATTATCACATTCCCCCTCTGATGCATAAACGCAATGCCCTTCCTGCCATAAAAATTCCCTCGAACGGATAAATAGCTTGCAATCGCTTACCTCCCATCTGACAATATTGCACCATTGGTTAATCCTTAAAGGCAAGTCCCTCCAGCTTCTTATCCATTTGGCGTAAGAATAATACATAATTGTTTCAGAAGTCGGCCTTAGGGCATATTTTTCCCCTTCTTCGCTTTTAGCATCGACCCAGGCTACTTCAGGGGCAAATCCCTTGGCATGCTCAGCTTCTTTCTTAAAAAAAGATTCGGGTATGAACAAAGGAAAATACGCATTCTTAACTCCTTTAGATTCCATCACTTTATTGAAATGATCCATTATCTTCTGCCAGATAGCATAACCATAAGGCCTTATAACCATTGTCCCTTTAACAGGAGAATAGTCTGCTAACTCAGCCTTTAGACATACTTGAGAATACCACTCCGGCATATCTTCTGATTTTTTTACAGTTACCCCTTTATTCTCTTCTTTTGCCATGTTTTATCAATTTTTTATTTTATATTTAAACTTTTGCCAAAAACACAGTCCTTTTTGCTCTTCCGTCTAAAATTTTATCCAGTTTAGAGTTTCCATGAGCAACTATCGTTGTAATCCCTTTGCCGAGCAATCTTTTTGCAACATGCACTTTTGAGTACATCCCTCCTAAACTCATATTGCACATATCTTTGGTTGCCATCATCTCTATTTCTTTTGTTAGTTTGCCTACCTCTCTTATTAGACTAGCTTTCTTATCCTTTTTTGGGTTGCATGAATAAAGGCCATGAACATCGGTCAAGATCAGCAACAAATCGGCTTCCAAATTTTCTGCAACTAGCCCCGCTAGTTCATCATTGTCTGTAAATCTTTTCAGATTATTCCCAACAAATTCCTCTTTTGAAACCATATCATTCTCATTGATAATAGCAATTGTCTTTTCTTTAAGATAAGCGTTCATAATGTTTTTTACTGTTCTCTCCTCTATTTTATTATCAAAATTGTGGTGTGTTAAGAGTATCTGTGCTGTTTTAATCCCATACTTTCTAAAATTGTCGCTATATGTTTTAAACAATGCAGGCTGCCCTTTTCCTGACAGCAATTGTAATTTTAATGTGTCTTTAGGCCTTTTATTTAGGCCCTCAATCATCATTCCAGCGCCAACTGCACCAGATGTGACTAAAATAACCTCTTTACCTCCCTTAGCTAAACCGCTTATCTCTTTTACTTTCCTATCTATAAAATTCAAATCTAATTTTTCGTTCTTTGTTATTGCAGCCGTGCCTATCTTAATCACAATCCTTTTCGCTTTTATTTTGCTCATTTTATCCTCTTAT
>Ga0209541_10015931_pt1 | contig 11167 bp, 12 predicted proteins | sample RifCSPlowO2_01_FD_184027 | JGI IMG/M metagenome (GOLD analysis project Ga0209541, IMG submission 184027) | Groundwater microbial communities from Rifle, Colorado - Rifle CSP2_plank lowO2_0.1 (SPAdes) (version 2) | ecosystem: Environmental > Aquatic > Deep subsurface > Groundwater | place...
GATTGAACACAGGAGAGGACGGCGCAAGCGCGCAGACTTTTGAGGATGTAACTGTTTATAGAGTGATCCCGAACTTCACAATTATTGTTCCGGCAGACGCAATCGAGGCAGAAAAGGCAACAGAGGCAATTGCAGAGCACAAAGGGCCGGTATATCTCAGATTAACACGGGGCGGAGTGCCGGTTCTATTTGAAGACAGCCATAAATTCCAGATTGGAAAGGGAGATGTTTTGAAAGGCGGAAATGATGTTACGATTATTGCCTGCGGCCCGCTTGTTGCAATAAGTTTGAAAGCGGCGGAAATTTTAGAAAAAGATGGAATAAAAGCGCGTGTGATTAATATGGCAACAATCAAGCCGCTCGACAACGATTTAGTTTTGAAGGCTGCAAAAGAAACCGGCGCGATTGTAACTGCTGAAGATCATTCAATAATTGGCGGCTTGGGTGGCGCAGTTGCTGAATTTTTGTCTGAAAACAGCCCAGTTCCGCTTGAGCGCATTGGAATCAAGGACAGGTTTGGAGAATCAGGGAATGCTGAAGAGTTGTACAAGAAATTTGGATTGACTGCGGAGAGCGTTGCAGATGCTGCAAAAAAAGCTATAAGGAGGAAAAAATAATGATTAAGAAAATCTGTCTTGCAAAAGACCATCATGGAAAGGCCTGCAGCGGGGTTGCAGAAGAGGTTCCGCGCTATTTTTGCCCGAGATGCCTTGATTTTACCAAAATACTTAAACTTTACAATCCGCGCGTAAAAGTAGATTGCCCTGACTGCGGCCGAAAACTTATCGGCTCAATAACGTATATATGCAAAAAGTGCAAAGCAATTCCCGACATGGTGGAGATAAAATGAAAATTTTCCTGGACACTGCAAATTTAGCAGAAATAAAAAAAGCAAATGAGCTTGGACTACTGGATGGCGTAACAACTAATCCCTCGCTTGTTGCAAAGGAAAACCAGCCGTTTGAGGCGCACGAGAAAAAAATCCTGAAGGAAGTAAAAGGCCCTGTTTCTGTTGAGGTTGTCTCGCAAAACGCAAAAGATATGCTGAAAGAGGCGCGCGAATATGCAAAGTGGGGCAAGAATGTTGTTGTAAAGCTGCCTATGATTCCCGAAGGATTGAAGGCGCTCAAGGTTATCCACGAGGAAGGCAACAAAATAAAAACAAATGTTACCTTGGTTTTCAGCGCAGCACAAGGATTGCTTGCAATGAAATTGGGCGCAACAATGGTCTCGCCGTTTATCGGCCGCCTTGATGACAAGGGATTAAGAGGGATGGATTTGGTTGAGGATTTAGTTAAGATAAAAAATAATTACTGCTTTAAGACTGAAATTCTGACTGCAAGCGTGCGCAGCATTGAACATGTGAGGCTTGCGGCGGTTGCCGGCTCTGACATTGCGACAATGCCCTGGAAAGTTTTTGAACAGCTATGGAAGCACGAATTGACTGATGCGGGGCAGCAGAAATTCATGGAAGACTGGAATAAGGCGAAAGAGATTTTATTAAAAAAATAGTTACGGCACAGGTTGCAATGCGAGGCCTATTTGGGGATCGCGAGCTGATAAACTTTTACAAGCGAGCGCATCCCCAACGTAGTCCACCCAGCGCCAGCTGATGGGACATTGCCCCGTCACAGCGAGGAAGGCGCCTAGTTCGGCTGTTTTGATGAAGAAATAGATTTATTGAATGCCAGATCCGACAGTGAAACTCTTTAATCCGGAATTATATCGGTTGCCAGCAGCATCATCAACAAGCACATAGTAAGTGTGGGTGCCCGTTACCTCATAGGTTTCTGAATATGCGCACGCTGAAAGGGTGCCTGAAACAGTACATTTCTTTTTAACTGCCCCGTCAACAATTATGTAAATCGCCAACAATCCTTTGTTGTCTGAAGCAACAACATTTATTTTTGTTTCTGAATCAGTGGATGGCCGCGTTGGTGTAATAGTTACTGTTCCGGTTGGCTTGACAGTGTCTGCGGTGCCGCCGGAGCCCGAAGCTACTGTGAAGCTCTGGACGCCTGTTGAGCCTGCATTGTTTGAAGGATCGTAAGCAAGTGCGTAGAAATTATGCGCTCCGGCGGTGCTGTATTTGAATGTTGTTATCGTGCAACTTCCTGTTGCAGCTCCGATTGTGCAGGTATTGACAATAGTGTTGTCGATGTAAAGATCTATTTTTGAAACTTTTACATTGTCGGATGCTATAACGGTGAAAGTAACTGCAGCGCCGACAGATGGAGATACTGGAGTAAATGTGTGAGAAATTGTCGGCTTTGTTATGTCCGGGCCTGTTCCGCCTCCAGAACCACCGACAAATTTAACAGTGGCAGATTTTTGCTTGTCCATTGCAAGTTTGCAGGAGAGCGAGTTGCCAGAACAATCTCCGCTCCAGCTTTCAAGGTTGTTGCCGACATCCGGCACAGCATTCAGCTGGACAGAGCTTCCTTTTGCAAAGCTTGCTGTGCAGGTTGCAGTGCAATCAAGGCCAGCTGGGATTGAGTAGATTCTGCCCCTGCCGGTTGTTGAAATGGTCAGCGGGAAAGTTTCTGTGGTGGGCGGCTTTTGCTTGAAAACAGCATTAACCTGCCTGTTTGCAGTCATTGCAACTGAACAAATTGAGCCGCTGCAGTCCCCTCCCCATCCGCTAAAGGTTGAATCTGAATTTGGCCTGGCTTCCAGCCTGAAAGTGACACCGCGGCCACCGCCAAAAGTGCATCTCTTTTCAGCGCAGACAACTCCTGAATCAGTGAAAACAACCTTCCCTGGGCCGTCAATGTTTATTATAAGATCGTATTTTGAAGGAAGGGGAATTTCACAGCAAACTGCCTGATAAGGGGCACAGCTCGCGCCTGTTGCCTTCCCTCCGGCCGCAATACAGCTGTCTATAGGCCTGCAGCTTCCGCCCTTGGAAGTGCATTCATTTGTTGATGAAATCTTAAAGTAAGCAGTCACTGTCTTGTCAGAATCAATTGAAACAATGCAAGTATTTGTTGAGCTGGTGCAGCCGCTCCACGAAGAGAATTCATAGCCGCTGTCTGCGGCTGCAGTGAGCGTTACTGATTTTCCCTTTTCAAACTGCGCAGAGCAGGTGCCGCCGCAGTCAATGCCAGCAAGAGAGGAAGTTATTTTCCCAGAGCCACCAGACCTAGAGACAATTAGAGTATTGGTTTGAGTTGAGCCGCCGCCAGTGCCGCCACCTGTTGGAGTATTAATGAAAAGTACTACGCCAAACTCATCAATATCCGAGCATCCAAGGTAATCTTCTTTATTTGTTGAGCCAACCACCTTCCGGATAGTAAGGTCGTTAACTGCAAATTCCGTGCCAGAATATTCGTGAGCTCTGACTTTTTTTGAGTTCAGTTCAACAAGAAGATTTCCTGCACCATCATAAGCCTTAATCTTAATTCCTGCGGCGCACAACGCTCCACCAGGCTTGCCCCAGAAGTAAATTTTATTTACATTTTTTATGTCAAAATTGCCAAATTGTTGTATCTCTTTTCTGTACTGGCCCGGAACTACAGATAGTTCACTGGCCTTCTGGCCTAAAACATCAACATAAATTGTCCTGTACTGTGTATCTTCAGGTTTTGGCGCCCATATGCTCTTTGGTGTCCCTAGGCAATATACTTTCAAAGTATATTCCCCCGCAGGGATGTTTTCCCGTGAATTAGTTTGATGATTGAATTTTTTGCCATCCCAGTTAAGGAGATAAGCTGATGCGCTCCAACCCGCAGGAATTCTATTTTGATAAAACATATCTTCGTTTTTCTGGTTATAGATAGAAACATCAATATAACCACCAGGAGTGTCGCAAGATATGTTCAAATTCATTCCAGAGCCACTTGGATCCACATAATACCTCCTCTGCCCATAAGGATCAATTGGATTATCATCCGAGAATTTAATTTCAACCTTATCATCTCCCTGCGTTGTTGCTCCACCCGCCCCTTTTCCAGAAGAAGTGCCAGCTGGCACATTTGTTCCAGAGGTGCCTGTAGTTTTTGAAGTTGGCTTTGAAACTTCAAAACTCTTAGTCCCGGTTTTCGGCTCCCTTGCGCGGTTTCCGCGGCTGTCAAGCGCGGTTGCATAGTAGGTATGGGTGCCTGCGGAAAGCTTGCCAGTTGTGAAAACACAGCTCCCGTTTGAGGCATTTGGGAAGCAATTTTTCTTCGCGGAATTGTCAACAAAAATCTGGATTAGGCGCACTCTTGTGTTGTCAGAAGCAGAAACTGTAAATATAATTGTTTGCCCAACTGTTGGGTTTATTGGCATCGCGCTTATGCTGACTGTTGGTGCAACAGCATCCCGCTGGCCGCCGCCGAAAATTTGAAGGCCAGTTGGCGAGAATAATTGTGAAATTGTAGATGAGAAAAGCTCCTGCGAATCAACAGACTGGGCATAAGCAGGGACAGCGAAAGATAATGCTAAAAGAAACAGGAAAATTGCAGGTACAAATTTTTTGGGGTTGCTCATGGGATTTATGTGGCTTTTTTAGTATTTAAAACATCTGCCTAGTTTTGCACTGGCAAAGTCCCATTTGCAGCCAAAACAGCTATGGCAAAAAGAATTGCAAGAACAAGTCCGGATTCATTCTTGAGCGTATCAAGATAGCCCATACAAATCAAGTAGAATTGGGATTATTTATAGTTAGCTGACTGTGAAGGATTTGGTGCCGGTTGTCGGATCGCGTGCGCTGTTGCCGCCGACAGCAACTGTTGTATCATACCTGTAAATCATTGGTGACCCAGGTTGCGAGATGTAGTAGGCGTATTTGCTATTATCATAAGATGCGCCGTGATAGATAACATGGGTGTTGTAAACCATCTGTGGCATGTTTGCAATGTACCAGCTGTACTGGTTATGCGTGAAGTTGCCGAAAGTGAGATACCCAGCTGCCTGCCAGCCACTCATTGATGAGCCAATATAAATAGCAGAGACATTGGATGAGATGCCAGTGCTATATGAAGTATAGAAATTGCTCTGGAGCTTCTTGAGGTCAAAAACCTGCCAGCTTGAGTGAGTTGTTGCAGTTGTGGTGCGGTTATGCGTGAAGTTGCCGGTTGTGTCATATCTAAGGACATTTGTCTGGCCACCGGGCGAATACGGGACAAAATAAACATATTTGCCTTCAAAAATTGTTCCGGTATAGCCGCTGAATGCAGTGTTCAGAGTTGAAACATCCATTACTTGGACGCTTGGAAGTGTTGCTGAACTGCTGACATTTAAGCCAGTTGAATCGGTTGCAGTTGCATAATAAGTGTGGGTTCCTGCAGCAGGATAGCTGAATGTTACAGAACAGGTTGCAGTTGCTGTGTCAGGAGTGCAGACCTTGATTGGCTTATCGTCAAGGTATATTGTAACTCTCGTAACTTTTACATCATCTGCTGCAGTTGCAGTAATAGTAGTGTTTGTTTTAGCCACGGGGTTTGCAGGGCTGTGGGAAACTGAAATTGTTGGGTAAATAGGTGTTGCGGATGAAATAGTAAATGAACGAGGAGCGCTCTGCGCATACTTCCCTGCATTGTCATATGCAAAGCCAATGTAGGAATAGCTTCCTGCAATAAGCCCGGTAAATGAGAAAGAACAGCTGCCGGCCCTTTTATTCAATGTACAGCTTTTTATATTCCTACCATATGGCATTACAGGGCTTTTCGGCCCGTCAAGCTGGACGCCAGCTTTTATAACAAGCTGGTCATCCCTTGCAGTTACGGTAATTGTTACAGTCTGACCTTCTACTGGCGCCAAAGGCGAATGGGCGGCACCAACTGATGGTGCCTTATTAGCATATTTTGAAACAAGAAATCCGCTCGGTGCAATAGCAATGACTAAAACAGCGATGACAAAAATTACTGCAAGAATTCCACCAGACTGCCTTTGAAGGGATTCAAAGTCAACCATTAGTCCTAAACTAGGGAGCTTAGTATTTAAATATTCCCGCACTATAATATAATTAGTAGGGAGACTGGTTTTTAGCGCGGGAAAAGAGATGAGTATAGATGGATATCCTAACAATATTAAAAATAATAGATATTAGCGGAGTTTTAATTGGAATAGGCTGGTTTCTGCGCTGGATTATATACGGACAAAGAGAAATTTTATTTTTCAGAGGAATGAGCTTAAGCCGAATTTGGATTTTTCTGCGCGAGCTTGGAATATGCTTTGGGACAAAGGCACTTGGGAAGGCATCGGCAGGAATGTTTTTTGGCGGCGGTTTTGCTCTTGGCGGTGCAGGCATTGGCGGAAGGCTGATTAGCAGATACGCAATTATTGGCGGCGGCTCGGAGCTGGCAATTGGCTCTTATCTGCATGAACAGGCAGCGCTGGTTGCGTTTGCAATACTGATAACACTGATGCTCGCGGAAATATGGTGGGCGGTTTACAAGGACAGAAAATTGCTTGAGGATTTGAAATCGCTTGGAAAAATTTTCCTGGAGAGTTATGTTGTTTTTGGGGTTGTTGGGCTGGCTACGAGCTTTTATCTCTGAGCATTTTGAAAGGAAGCCATTAGCTCGCTGGCCATATTTGTTTGCACAATTTTCAGCGGCTCTGGAAAATTTGATTTTGTTGAGCGCTTTGCAATGTCAAGCGCGGTCTGCCAGCTTATTTTGTGGCCGGGCGCGACATAAATTTTCATCATTCCGGATTTCATAACTGCACCCAGAATCTCGCCGTTTTCAACAATTGTGTCGTTCCCGTTAATTGTTTGCACATAGCCGGCAACAAAATCCTTGCTCACTGCGATTGTTGGGGCATCAATAGCGAGACCAACATGGGAGGCCAAGCCCAATTTATGCGGATGGTTTATGCCGTGGCCTTCTATAAACCAGAAATTCGGCTTTGTGAATCCGCGCAGGATTTTTGACAAAATTGCGCCGTCCCTGAAACTTTCCAATCCCGGAAGCGCCTTGAACTGCGCCCGCTCGCGGAAAATGTTTTTATCCGCAAGCTCAAAAATTTTCAGAGAGCTGTCTGCTTTGAAAATTCCAGCGCTCACAGTTATAAAATCGCCGCGCGTGTGCATAGTTGCGGCGCCAACAGATTTTATTTCAGGGTTAAAATTATCGCTTAAAATCAGGCGCTGGGCTAGTTTTGCCTGAAACTCATTTGATTCCTTTAATGTGAGATTTTGCGGAAATAAATCATCCATTATAAAATTTATTTGCCTCATCCGCCCCTGCTTTTGCAAATGGGCTTGGTGACGGGCCTGCTCTTCGTATTAAGTTGCGCGTTGCAACTCCTTTTATCGTATCCAGTTCCGTGCGCGTTTGCTGGCACATGTTTCGCACATCTTTTGTAACTGCGTCAATACCGGCCAAAACTTTTTTTGCCTGGTTGGCACGCTCTACCATTGCTTTAGATGAGGAAGTTCCTGTAGAGAGAATTGTGGTAACCCAAGTCTGGGCCGGCCGCTTTGCGCGCTCAATCTGTGCGTAAACAGTTATGACAGAATCTGCAAGTCTCATTGAGTCGCTGACAAAATCATCCATTCTTCGGAAAGCATCCTCGCTGTCTTTTGCAAAATCGCCGAGAAAATTTTTCAGGCTTTTGTCAACCTGCTGGCTGCGCTGGACAAGCTGGAATTTTTTCACTAAAACATCAAATTCCTTGTCAAGCGCGCGCAAATGAGGCTCGATTTCGCGCACCTGCGGAAGGTTTGTCTCGGCTGCAAGATTAATGGCCATTGCCATGCGCGGAACTTCAGGCGGGATTACAAAACGGAGATTGTATTTTTTTGAGGCGCTCAAAAAGCGGTTCGCGAGGCTAATGACTCCTTCAACACAGGCAGAATAGTCTCTCCCGGCAAAAGCTCCCTCGAATGCCATAATTAGAGATAGCATTGGCTGGTTTTAAAGGTTTTGGGCACTAATGCCCAATTAAAAAAGAAAGTGTTTAGAGCTTCTTGTTTATTGCGTCAAGAGCCAGTTGTGCTGCTTTTGACATTCCAGCGAAGCCAGTGATTTTTTCCTTTCCGAATTCTCCAAATCCACCGCTGACTGCCTGCCTTACATCGCCGCCGAAATATTTCGGAACGATCTCGTCAAGCTGCTGAAATTCGGCCTGCTTCATCAGGAAGAAGAGCTTAAGCAATCTTAAAGCTGCCTGTTCCTCATTCTTTTCAAGGCATGTAATTGCTGCTAAAATGTTAACTGGATTTATCAAGGCAGCGTCACCGCTGATTGAATCCTTTCCTGCAAGAGAGAGGATATTTTTAATTCTCTTGGTTGCTTCTGCATTTGCTGTTCGTCCGCTCTTTGCATATTGAACTAAAGCATCTGTAATCTTTGCATCAGAAACTGTTGATTTAAAAGTTGTGGATATTTTTCCAAATTTTGCACCAGCTGCGTTGTCTAATGCCCTTGGAACATCGTATTCTCCGAGAGCTGCTGCCTTTATGGCGTTGAAAGTTGCACCGGTTGCTTTTATATCTGGCATATTTACATCACCTACCTATCAAGTGTTGATACCTATTTAAATACCTTATTCTCTGTGAAATCTGTAATAGCTTGCAGCTGGTAGCTTGTAGCTAGCAGCACTGTGAGCTGCCGGCTGCGAGCTGCTAGCTCACATTTACTAACCCAGACTAATATATTTCTTCCAGAAGAACACTGCTACTGCTGGAAGAATGAGGAAAATAATTGCGGGCCAGCCGCACTGGCTTATTAAACAAACGAAACTACCGCCGAATTGGGAAGCGATTGAAGGGGATTCAGTTTCTTTTGCTGCCTGCGCACCCCTGCGCTGGGCGAATGTAACGCTTGTAATCAGAAGGAAAACCAGCAGTACTGAAATAAATACAACTTTTGTTGAATCAAGCTCGATTACCAGTTTCATGCTTCAATCTTAATGCTGTTCCCAAGCACGATTAAAATCGCGCCGAGGGCAATCATAATCGCAACTGCAACCCAGCTCTGGTAGGTCTGCAAAAGCTGAATAACAACCCAGGTAATTCCGACTGTCAATGAGAATGCGCCGCCGATTGAAAGCGCATTGAAAATCATCTTGTATTTGCTGTCCTCGTGGTTTGCAAGCGCGTATTCGCCAATGAGGACCAAGATTATTCCGAAAACTGCCAAAAATCCTGCGCCGACAAGCTCTGTGCCGAAAACAATGCTTGCGTACAAAAGCCCGAAAATAATCCCGAGCAGCAAAATAAACCAGCCGCTGAAGGCGAATATTTTCCAAACGTGGTGTTTGACCATAGACATAATGTTTGTTGTTTAGAGAGCTTATAAAGGTTTTTGTTAAATATTCAGATAGTGGCTTTGCGCCTTGCGCTTTGGGCTCTGCGCTTGCTATTAACCGAAGTAAGTAGTAGTCGGTGAAAAAAAGTTTATAAATGACATGTTGCGCATAAGAATTATGCAAGATTATCGAAACCTTGAAATTTACAAGAAAGCTTACGAGCTTACAAAGAATATTTACAAACTTACTTTTAAGTGGCCTGCACATGAACTCTATGGGCTTACAGCCCAAATTAGGAGAAGTGCCCACAGCATAGATTCAAATATTTGCGAGGGCTCTTCACGTGGCAGTGATCCGGATCGCTTAAGATTTATGTATGGCGCCTATTCAAGCCTAAAAGAAACAGAAAACCACCTAAAATTGAGTTTTGATTTAGGATATACACCAGATGCGGATTATAAAATTTATGAGGAAAAATTAGACCATTTGTCAAGGATGCTCAATAATTTTATGAGCAGGCTAAAACACTAATGCGCAAAGCGCACGGCTCAGAGCGCAAAGCCCAACCCATCACTCACCGCCGATTTGCCTAATAAATCTATCTAAGAATTTTTCTTTATCTATCAATCTTATTTTGCACCCCGCTGCTTTTTTGTGGCCGCCGCCGTGCGCGCCTTCCATATTCTCTGCTGCCTTCCGGATCATGTCCGGAAATGACGTGTTTAATTTGACTGTGCGGAAGCTCATTAAATAATGGCCCTCTGAAACCTCGCCGATTATTATGATTTTGTCAGGGTAGAGCTGCTGGAGGCGGTTTGACATCTCGCCGCGCAGGGAAAATTTCGGCTTTATTTCGTACAAAACAACCTTCCCGTTTGCAAGGAAGAGCGCTTTCTGCTTGTGCTCTGCGACCAGCCGCTTGACTTCAGCGCTTACCTCCTTTTCCCACTCTGCAAATTTGCCCTTGAACATCTGCCTTGGCGATTGCATTTTGAGCAAAAGCTGGACTGCCTCGCTTGACTTGCCCTTTGCATCAGCGGAACCTATCAGGCCGACAATTTTTCCCAAGTCAACCCTGCGGTATTTCTTTGAAACAGATTTCAAAAGTTTGCTACCTGCCAAAAATCCCTTGTCCGCTATAACTCCAACGGCTGCAAGCCAGTCTGAATTTCGGCAAATTTGCCAGCTCAAGTGAGATGTAGGGCTGATGTAATCATCAGGAACATTAAAAAAATGCGGGTTAAGATAAAGCGCATTTCCAAAATCATTTTCAAACATCCTGTGGTGGTCAATTATGAGAACATTCATTGTCTGGGAAAGCTCTTTTATTGAGTTATGCGCCTCGCCGCCGAAATCAAGGATAACAACATTCGCAGGCGCGAGTTTTTTTATCTGCTCCTTGGATTCCGGCGAAATTGTTGCGCCGTCGCTCACGCGGAACAATGAATTAATTTTCCGCCTTTGCTTTAAGTAACGCCCAAACATAACTGCAGAGCTCATCCCGTCTGCATCCGAGTCATGCACAATCAGGGTTTTTCCTGAAAACTTTTGCATAAATTCCCGCGCTTTTTCCTGAATTAAGAAATCTGCAAGCTCCCGCTTTTTTTCTGCTGTAACTTCCACAAGAACAATCCCCTGTCTTGGCTGGCCGTAGATTACTTTAGTGCCAATATCTGCCAGGAAAATCGCTGCGAGCGTCAGCAAATCCTCCTCGCCTTCAATGTCCAATCTGACTGTTTCGCCAACAAAACTAATTGCTTCCTCAACTTTTTTCCACGCTTCCACGGAAATATTTCCAGGCGCGTTTTTTGCGTGCATTGTTATCCCGCCGATATTTTTCAAAATAGATTTCTGCGAAATAGAAACCGCCTTGCGCATTATATGATAGTCAACAATTGCAACTTTTGGGCTTAACCCTAATTTGTCGCAGGTGATTGAAACCTGGTCGCCGACAGCAATTACAGTTCCCCTAAAATGAGCACGCAGC
>Ga0209541_10015932_pt1 | contig 11167 bp, 15 predicted proteins | sample RifCSPlowO2_01_FD_184027 | JGI IMG/M metagenome (GOLD analysis project Ga0209541, IMG submission 184027) | Groundwater microbial communities from Rifle, Colorado - Rifle CSP2_plank lowO2_0.1 (SPAdes) (version 2) | ecosystem: Environmental > Aquatic > Deep subsurface > Groundwater | place...
AAGCCTGATAATGCAAACATTCCCATATTCATCTTATACACCTTATCTTCACCTTCAAGACGAAGCTCTTTTTCACCATTTAACAATCTTCTGCCTAATGAGCCTGGGCCCTGGTAGCAGGTAAAGACTAATGCATTTTTCTCATCTTCGCACAGCGCTTTCCAGTATTCAACAGATGCGCCTGCTGTTAACATGCCTGATGTTGCAAGAATAATGCAAGGGCCCCCATCCAGGACATCCTGCATTTCTTTCTGGCTACCGACTCTTTTGAAGCAGGGATGAAGGAAGGGGTTCTGGTCTTTATGAAAGATGAGCTTTCTTATTGGTGAGTAAAAGAAATCAGGATAGGTTGTGTGGATTGCTGTTATGTCCCATACTAATCCCTGGATATAGATTGGAAGCTCTTCAAGCTCGCCTGCCCTTATGGATTTTTCAAGGATAATCATGACTTCCTGGCTTCTGCCAACTCCTAAGACAGGCATTAGGACCTTTCCTTTTTTTGCCACTGTTTCTTTTATGGTCTTGAGCAATTCAAGCTCTGAATCCCTCCTTGTTGGGGGATTATCATCCCGTCCTGCATGGGTTGATTCTATGATTAAGGTTTCCAATCTTGGGAACCTGGTTATTGCGGCTGGAAGAAGATTTGAGTTTTCATAATTCAAGTCTCCGGTGTAAACTAAATTATGCAAGCCATTGCCAATATGCAGGTGAACTAAGCAGCTGCCAAGAACATGGCCTGCATTGTAAAATGTAACCCTTATATCAGGTGTTATGTCTGTTACTTCTTCGTAATTTAAGGTAATTGAGTGCTTAACCATTTCTTTAATATCTGATGAAGAATAGATTGCTTTTTTATTGTCTTTCACAGACACTCCAATGTAGTCCAGGCATAATAAGCTGCTAATATCCCTTGCTGGCAGGGTCATATAAACTGGCCCCCTGTAGCCAAGCTTGTAGAGGTAGGGGATTAACCCGACATGATCAATATGAGAGTGGCTTACTATTACCGCGTCTAGCTCATTAATATCAAATTCAGGAGCATCCAGCTGGGGAAATGTGTCTTTTTCCTCCTGGGCAGCAACATCAATGCCGCAGTCAAGCATGACCCGGCTTTCCGGGGTCTGGAGCAGGAAACAAGACCTGCCAACCTGTCTTCCAGCGCCCAGGATGCTTATTCTTACCCATTCATTTTTCTTTTCCCTAATCCAGCCATCATAAATCCTGTGGCCTACTTTGTCCAGGAATTTTTTCCTGTAATCATTGTTTTCATAAAGGACTTTCCTGATCTTTTCAATTATTGTTGACTTTATTGTCGGGATTCTCCTTACAAGCGGGACCCAGAATGTGGCTTTTTTGATTTCCCTTAATACTTCCCCATTCTTTCCTATTGCAATGCCTGGCTTTTCTGATTCTATGATAACCACGCTTCTTTGAGGGTCAAAAATGATGTTTAATTCCCCTGCTTCTTTTGGAGTGATTTCTTTTATTTTTTTCTCTGTTTCTTCCTGGGACATGCAAAGGGAGGGTGAGGGCCTTAGCTCTATTCTTTTTTTTATTTTGTCAACAATATCACGGATTAAGCCACTCTCCTGGGTGAAAAATTCCCTGCTCTTTGTATAAAGAACTATGTTAGCCCCTTCAAAGCAGGCATCTTCTATATCTGCCTCTTTAGGAATATCTTTTAATACTTCTTTTAAAATATCTACCATGTTAGTATGAGAATTTAATTATGCTGAAATCCTTGAATCAATTATTTTGTCCATTACTTTTTCAATACCTTTTTGTGTTATTGTTACTATATCTATGCCGCCGCCAGAAGCCATGTCTCTTTGCATGGATGCATTGATTGCCTTCACAGCAAGCTTAATTCCTTCTTCTATTGTTATGCCCTCTTTATATGAGGATTCCAGAACGCCATAAGAGAAAACACTTCCTGAACCTGTGGAAGCATAATCATGAAATTCTGTAATGCTGCCGTCAATCCCTAAATCAAATAAGTAATAGCCTTTTGAGTCTTTTCCACCCAATAAAAAGCCTACTATTCCTGGAACCATGGACATTCTCCTTATATTGCCGTATAATAAGTTTCCAAGAAGATTAGCAACTTCTTTAATGTATAAAGGCTTGTTCCTTCTCATCTGCTCAAGCCTGATTTGGGCCTTGATGATTCTTGTTAATAACTGGGCATCTGAGACCAAGCCTGCATGGGTTATTGCTGCGTAATCTGCTATTTTGCTGATTTTTAACTGGTTTTTATTTGCAATTAAATAGCCTGCTGATGTTCTTTTGTCAGCTGCTAATACTATGCCATCTTTGCAGACTATGCCTATTGTTGTTGTTCCTGTTTGCATGATATTTTTTTCCATGTCCATAATCTTCACCTTTTTAATCTTGAAGAACTCTTATATTACATGGGTAATTCTAAAATTATATATAAACCTTTCGCTTTATGGGAGGTTGGTGCATAATTAAAACTTTTAAGCGAGTATTCTCCAGATTTTTTTGATTTATCCTCTGAATATAAATTGTTGCATTAGCCTATTTTAGTTATTTTTGGTTATTTCGCACCAACCTCGCTTTATGGTTTTGTTAAATATTGTAAGCTCTTTCTAATAAAGCTACTGCACTGGATAAACCCTTTTTTGCCTCAGGGTTTTGATTGTAATAATCTGTTTTTTCTACAATATCCCTTAAGTTCCTGACCCGTCCCTGGTTAACCTCATCTACCCTGTTTTTAATTGTCAGCTCATACAGTAAAGCTGAAACAGCTCTATAATCTACTGGTTTAATAGCACTCTTTTCTAATTCTGGGATTAAGCGGGTTAATTTCCTTATTGCTGATAACCTTGGTCTTTCTTCAAAGCCATCTGGTAGTTGTTCCATGTTATTTACCCATAACTTTTCCAGTAATAAGCCAGTACTCTTTCTGGGCTTCCTCACCATATAATTCTTTTTCTGTTCTTTCAGAGATGTAGTATGGAGGATGCATTTTGATAAAAGTTCCTTCATCAGCTCTTCCATCTGGAAGACCATAGTTTATTGTTGCTATTTCATCTCCATCATCTCTAACAAATCTTACAACATATCCGCCATCCCTGACCATGAACTCTTTTGCAGGAAACTTTGCTCCTTTTGTGAAGAATGCTTTTGATGCAATTATCACTTTTGAGCCTCCTTCTTGATGAACAAGTTTGACTAAATAATCGCAATGACCACCATCTGGGGTTTGCTCACTAACTTTTTTGGCATATACAACCCTGCCTGTGTCTGAACCTGTTTTCAGGAATGCTTCTATAGAAGCAGGATTTAACCTGTCACCATTAACCGCTCTTTTTTCTGTTCCTGCACCCGAGTTTCCTCCAAAACCAAAATAAACAACTGCTCCTAACAAAAGTGAATTAAAAAACTGTTTTAGTTTCATCTTAATCTCCTTGATTTATTGTGGATTATACCCATAAACTTTATTTAAGCTTTCTACTGCTTTGTAAAGAGCATCTTCTGCTTCTGGTTTTCTTGCATACATGAATAATTGGCCTGACCGCACTTGTTCTGTAATTGTGTTAATTTCAACAAGCATATCAAGAGCTTCCCCATTCCAGCCACCATTCCCAGCACGCCTGAATAACTCGCCTATTTTCTCACAATGGGCATTTACTACTCCATTATGCTTCATTTCATGCATCAGCTTTTTTGGAGACAGATTAGTTGCTGATTGATTTTCTGCTGTGGTTCTTGATTTCTTTGCCATTGTAAAAAATTTCTGTTTTTTTGAATTATTTTTTCCCTGTGGCAAGTTCGGTTTTGGTTAATGCATTCAGGTATTCTTCATTCACGGCTTGCTTAACTCCTGGATCTGTTTCATAACATGGAAATGGTCTTCCTTCAATGGTTATAGATCCAGGTAAGCTTGGTGACGGATCTTTTCCGATTATTGTTACCCTTTTTATCCCTACTGCTTCAGGGATGCCATCTATTCTGCCTTCGGAATTAAAGCCTTCGATAACTAATAGCCTGTTTGTTATGGAAAACTCATCTGAATTAAGGTTTCCGGGTATCAAGTCTGACTTTTCAATTTCTGTTTCTAATACCCCGCCTTCTTGAGTATGGAACTTAAATGTTACCATTCCTTGTTCAGGGTTATAACCTACACAAGTATATATTGTATCGGTCCCAGATTTATTTACCTGAATCATTTGTCTTGCCCTAATTTTTTGAATTAATCCTTCTATTTTCTCCCTGCTTACTGGTGCTTGCTGCTGTGCATAGGATGGTAAAGCAAAGGGAAGATAACTTAGTGCAATTGTTCCTAATGTTTTTAAAATTGTTTTGTAGTTCATTTTTTCCCCATAATCTATATAAAGATGATAAAATAAGGGCGTTTCAGCCTTTATAAACCTTTCTATTGTTGTTCTTTATAAGTGGTTACAAACCTTTTTTAAAGCCGGGTTTTTGGAATTGTTAAATGCAAACCATTGTTTTAGACACCAGCTTTTTAATTACAGCAGTTGATTTCAAGCTAGACATTTTCAGCGAGCTTGAGAGAATATGTGATTTTGCTTATAGCCTTGCTATTGTGGACAAGACCATTGATGAGCTTAAAGGAAAAAAATGGGAGAAGCTGATTAAGGAGATGATTAAGAAGAAAGGGGTGCGCATCCTGAAGACTGATAATGAGGGGTATGTTGATGAGCTGTTATTGGGGCTAAAACAGAAAGATTTAATAATAGCAACCCAAGACAAAGAATTGAAAAAGAAGCTTAAGGTGCCTATAATTACAATCAGGCAGAAGAAATATCTAATAATAGAAGGAAAGTAAGGAGATAAAGATGTTTTATGAAGGAAGCCTTTCTTTTTAGAAAAAAGAAAGCCTTCAGGGAAAGAAAATAAGGAGATAAAGATGTTTTATGAAGCTGAATTAAAAAGCCATATAAGAGTGCCCCCTACCTCTTTTAAAGAGGATGTTAAGAAGTCTGTTATGGGTGAGCTTAACAGGAAATTTGAGAATTTTGTTTCAAAGGAGGTTGGGGTGGCAATTGCAGTTTCTGAGGTTTTGAGCATTGGGGATGGAATCATAATCCCTGGAGATGGGGCTGCGTATTATGATACAAGATTTAAGCTGCTTGTGTACAAGCCCGAGCTGCATGAGGTTGTTTTGGGGACTGTAAGCGAAATTACTGATTTTGGGGCTTTTATGAACATAGGGCCTTTAGATGGGATGATACATATAAGCCAGACCATGGATGACTTTGTTAATTTCAGCAAGAGCAATGTTTTGACTGGAAAGGAGAGCAAGAGAACTTTAAAAGTAAGCGACCATTGCAGGGCAAGAATCATAGCAATAAGCTTTAAGGAAACCCATGAGCCAAAAATTGGGTTAACAATGAGGCAGCCTATGCTTGGTGCTTTAACCTGGCTTGAAGAGGATGCAAAGAATAAAAAAGAGCAGGCTGAAAAGGCTGAGAAAACTGACAAGATAGAGAAAACAGAGAAAAAAGGGAAAAAGAAAGAGAAAGATTAAGGATGTAAAAAAATGCCAAAGAAAGTATGTCGGGGATGCAAGCTTGTGGTTGAAAAAGATGTATGCCCTATATGCCATAATGCTGATTTTGTGGATAACTGGAAGGGCAGGATTTTTATATTAAATGCTGAAAAATCATTAATTGCGCAAAAAGTAGGAATAAAACAGAATGGAGAGTATGTGATTAAGACAAGATGAGAATAATACACCAAATACATAACCCTTTGATTGGAAGATATTATATTGAGCTGGAGCATGAGCATGTTAAGCAGCCTACGCCTAAAGAAGTTGATGTCTTAAAAGAGGTTGCAGGGCTGGTAAAGAGCGTGCCTGAGCTGGTGAAAATCAAGCATATTTACTCTGGTTATGGTGATGGAAAATCAAAAATAATTGCCTATGTGTATGATACTGAGGAAGCTTTTAAAGGCATAGAAGTTATTAAGAAAAAACCCAAGAAACAAGAGGAGAAAGCAAAGCCTAAGAAAGAAGGGAAATAGAGCTTTTTCTTTGTAAGAAGCCTTTTCTTTTGTAAAAGAAAAGCCTTCAGGGAAAAGAAAAACAAGAGAGACCTTCAGGGAAAAGAAAAACAAGAGAGACCTTCAGGGAAAAGAAAAACAAGAGAGGCCTTCAGGGAAAAGAAAAACAAGAGAGAAACCTTCAGGGAAAAGAAAACATAAGGAAAAAATACGGAAAATAAAGAAACAGAGTGTAAAAAAGATGCCAAAGAAGAAAGTAAAAAACAGGAAAGCAAGCAAGAAATGGCTGAAATACAAGATAGAAGGAGGCTCTGTTATAAGAAAGAAAACCTGCCCTAAATGCGGGCCAGGGGTATTTCTTGGAGAGCATGCTGAAAGAGTGCATTGCGGGAAATGTGGGTATGTTGAGATTAGGGCTAAGAAATAAGCGAGTTCTGATAATCTTTGATAATAAAACCCCGAACCAAGCCCGAAGGCTCAGTTCAGGGAAAAAAGAGGTGATATAAATGAGATACATAACTTATTTATAAACTTTTCGGCTGTGTTAATTATGAAGTAGTTACATTTAAAAAGGTTGGGTTTTGCCCTATTTTGGGATTTTAGGGGGTTGGTCCCGGGCAACAAAGGGTTTAAATAGCAACAAGCTTCTTTACAAGCATGCAGGACCAGATTTATGAGTTGTTGATGAACAAGGATGAAGTAACATGGCAGACTTTGATTATGGACCTGATTAAAAGTGAGAGGATGAATCCCTGGGATATTGATATTTCTTTATTGTCTAAAAGGTATATTGATGTGCTGAGGGGGCTTAAAGAGGCTAATTTTTATGTTTCTGGGAAGATGATACTGGCTGCTGCACTTCTTTTGAAGATTAAATCAGACAAGTTTGTTAATGAGGAAATCAGCAATTTTGATGCACTGCTTTACCCACAAGAAGAAGAGCTTGATATTTTTGATGAGGCGCCTGAGCCTGAAAGGGGTTATGAAAAGCCTCAATTGACAATAAGGACGCCTATGGCAAGGAAGAGAAAAGTTTCTGTGGATGATTTAATGGGAGCTTTGAAAAAGGCTTTGGAAGTAAACCAGAGAAGATTAATAAGAAGGGAGGGAGCAAAGAGGATTGATATTGCTATTCCTGAGAAAAAAATTGATATTGGGGTGCTGATTAAGGATGTTTACCAGAGAATTGCTGCTTTTTTTGAAGGCAAAAAAGAGGGGTTAACTTTTAACAAGCTAATCCCAAGCCAGAGCAAAGAGGATAAAATCCTGACTTTTATTCCTTTGCTGCATCTTGCGCATGAAGAGAGAATTGACCTGGAGCAGGAAGAGCATTTTGGGGATATTAGCATTTATATTAAAGGGCAGGAGCTTAAGGCACCCAGCCTTGAAAAAGTTAGTGTGCCTGAGCCAGAATTGGGATAAGAAGGTTATTCCAGGGATGTGAGGAATTTTATTAAACCTGCTTTAGCCATTAATCTTTCTTTTCCGGTTTGCATGTCTTTTAGCTTAAACTTTTGCTTTTTTAACTCATCATCGCCAAGAAGGATGATGTATGGGAAGCCTTGCTGGTTGCAATATTCAAACTGCTTTTGGATGGACTTTTTCATAATGTCCATTTCTATGTTAATTACCTCTCTTAATTCCTGGGCAAGCTTGTATGCTTTTGGATAAAGTGCTTCATCAATGTATAGTAAGTAAATTGTTTTTTGCTTTGGAAGCTTTTTTAATTTTCCTTTTGATTCTAAGAATAACTGCAGGACAACATCACCCATGCCATAACCCACTCCTGGGATGCCTGCCAAGTCATCATATCTTCCCCCTCCAGCAATTGCCCTGAACCCTTTATTTGAGTCAAATACTTCAAAGACCGTGCTTGTGTAATAATCAAAGCCCCGCATGATTGTTAAGTCTAGCCTGCAGTAGGCTAATAAGCTCATTTGTTCTAAATATTTCCATAATGAAGAAAGTTCTTCATAACCCTGCCTGCCCAGCATGTCTTTGCAATACATCTGGATTTTATCGATTTGGGAGATTGCTAAAAAAGAGAGCAATCTTTCAACCTGGTCTTTTGATAACCCTAATTCTTTTAGATTGAATAAGAATGTTTCTTCTGGCAATTTGTCTTTTTTATCTATTAACCTGAAGATTTCCCTTGTGCTTGACTGGCTAACCTGCTGGATTAATGACTGGAGGACTTTTCTGTTGCTTATTCTTATGTAAAAATCTTTTTCAGTCAAGCCAAATGCTTTCATAATGTCAATTGAGGTTGCTATAACCTCTGCATCAGCCAGCATTGATTCTGAGCCTAAGCAGTCAATATTTAACTGGTAAAATTCCCTTGTTCTTCCTAATTGTGGTGCTTCATACCTAAAGCAGCGAGGCAGGGAGAACCATTTTATGGGCCTGCTTAAGTCTTTTCTCTGCTGAATCATTCTTGCTATTGTTGGGGTTAATTCAGGGCGTAAGACAAGCTCTCTGCCGGATTTGTCTGTTAATCTATATGTCTGCTCTGGGATTTCCTGGCCAGAGCTTTTGTAGATATCTGCTGATTCAAGTATAGGGCCTTCTATTTCTTTATAGCTGTATTTTAATGCTATGCTCTTCCAGGTATTGAGAATGTAATTTTCTATTGCCATCTCTTCTGGGTAAAAATCCCTTGTGCCTTTTACTTTTTCCATGTTCGTAATATGGGTGAATGGCGTGATTTGAACACGCGATCACAGGCTCCACAGACCCGTATGTTGACCAGGCTACACCACATCCACCATGACCTCCTTGCTTTGCTTAATAGATAATAGAAAAGATGCTAAGTTTTTAATATTAATGGTTTGAGAGTTAGAACTAATTAAATCAGAATTCAGGTTAATGAATACAATCAGCTCTTGCCATGTTAATCTAAAAATGAGGGATTGTTAGAGTATTTAAATGTGGCGGTTGGGTTTTTTGAAAAGATTAAGAGTTAAGTAGAATAGGGTATTTTAAAACCTGAAGTTATGGCCAAAATAGACTGGCTTGCCTCTTTTGTCGCGGTTTCTGTATTTTTCTTCTATGGCTCTGTCCCAGGTTTTTAACTCTGCCCGACATATTCTCCATGTTGAATATCCATAAAGTGCTGTTAAGACTGGCGCTGTAACCCATTTAGGAATGCCTGTGCGAGACTCAAAATTGTCAATATCTCCACCTGAACCTGAGTTTGCTATAGGTGATGATAGGTCGGTGACTAAATCATAAGCCGCAAACCCCTGAACCCAGGGGTTATTTCCAATTGCTTTTTTTCCTGCAAAGAATTCAAATACCCTGTGCTTAATCCCTACATCAACCAAATAAGGAGCAATGCTAACAAAACCGCGCTTCCACTTATTATCTAAGTAATCTTTTGAGGTAACATATATGTAGTATTCCCCTCTTTCTTTTAAAAACTCCTTATAACTAAAATGATGGATTTTACTTTTAGCTCCAAACATTTTATATGCTAATTTATGGCTTAATTCGTGTAGTTCAAGGCTTGGTATTTTTGGGGTAATTGTGACGGATAGACCAATATCACCGGCTGTGTGTAAAATTCTTTTAAATAATCCCTTTTTCTTTTCACTAGAATGTAAATAAGGACAAGTTTCACTTATTGAAGAATCCGGTAATGTGGGGTTTGATTCCGGAAGCATATACTCTTCAGGGGAGATATATTCAGAATTGCTTGGCTGATTTTCAAGTTTGTTTTCTAAATTCTCCCCGCTTACTAAGACTGAGGTTTCTTTATTAGTTTGTTTCTGGTGGTCGGTTTCTTTAGTTTGGGCATTTATAGGGATAGTTAAAAGTGCTAAAGATGTGGCATATGCTGTTATCTTCTTTGAAATATCTAATAATACCATACTAAAACCAGATTTTCCTTATTTATAAACCCTTCTATTTGTTACTACTGGGTAGATGAGACTGATTAGCTAGGACCTGAAACTGCAGAAATCACTTTAAGCCATTAACAGGTCATCTATCTCTTCAGCACTCATGGCAGTATCTGCCCTGGTAAACCTGCCTGCTTTTAGCTCTTCCTCACTTTTTCTAATTTTTGAATGAAAAACAATCTGTCCATTTGTTGATAATTTGGTTATAGCAACTTTCACTTTACCCCCTACAATATATTTCTTACAATATATCTTAATGCTAAAATGTCCTTTATATACAAAGTTTTTGGTTTTTTACTTAAAAGGCTTAAAACAACATAACAACCGAAAGATTTAAATACTTCTTTCTACTTTAAAGTAATAACATATTTTGGAGGAAAAATGGAATTTAATGAAGAGAAATTCAGACAAGGGTTAAGAAAGGTTGAAGATGCTCCTGGAACAGTTGTAGGCTATGTTGCAGGCAAGGCTTTTAAAATAATTCCCACTGCTCTTAAATTTGGTGGAGCCGGTATATTGGAAATAATAGCCTTTGAAAAAGGGTTGAACTATCCTCTTTCTCCATTAGCTTCTATTGCTGGAGTGCCAGTAGTTGCTTCAGTAGCTAGATATAATGAGGAACGAGAAAAGAATGAAAGTGTTGGAATATCTGTAGGTAGAGCTGCAAAATCTGGATTAGCCAGTATGATAGCTAACCTTGGGACAGCAACAGGAACATTACTTCTTATTAATTATTAGGAGATAATATCTCCTTACTTTTTTAACTAATCTTTTTTACCTAATCAACCAGCTTAAAATACAATCTTCTGTTTTTGCTGCCTTTGTTTTCAAGCTTAACAAGCTCGATTTTTCCAAGCTCTCTCAGCTCTTTTACATGAGTGCCGCCGTCAGCCTGCTTGTCAAGCTCCCCAATTTGGACTATTCTGATGTCTTTAATGTCGGGAGGAAGGCCTTTTGCGAGCTTTGTTAACTGCTCCTGTGATGCTGCCTGCTCTTTTGTTATGAAATAAGAGGTTACTGGAAGGTTTTTTTTGATATAAATGTTGGCTTCTGCTATGTAGCCTTCAATCTGCTCCCTGTTAAATTCTTCTAATGCAAAATCAATCCTGCTCAGCTCTTCATCCAATTGATTGCCTGTGATTAAGGCTTGTGTGTTGTTGTGGATGATTGCTGAGATTAAATGAGCTGCTGTGTGCATTCTCATGATTTTATGCCTTTTACTCCAGTTAATCTCCCCTTTTACAATATCTCCTGGCTTTAACCCAAGCTTCTCT
>Ga0209541_10015933_pt1 | contig 11167 bp, 6 predicted proteins | sample RifCSPlowO2_01_FD_184027 | JGI IMG/M metagenome (GOLD analysis project Ga0209541, IMG submission 184027) | Groundwater microbial communities from Rifle, Colorado - Rifle CSP2_plank lowO2_0.1 (SPAdes) (version 2) | ecosystem: Environmental > Aquatic > Deep subsurface > Groundwater | place: Rifle...
TACGAAGGACGCGGAATTGCTTATCAAGGTTATGTTTTAGAACAAAATATAGATTATTGTAGTGGAGCACGAGGTAATATTTGTGGCAGTGGAACTCTTTCAGACAAAGCACGATTATGGAGAGAAAATAATGTTGAAGTATTACGTTGTGGTGATCCAACAGTGAATGGTTGTAATAACGTTAATTCTCAATGCAAAAATAGTTTATCTTGGGGATTCGTCGATACAAATGATGATCGTACTAATGACGTCTGGTGTCATGGTACTATGGGCTGCCAAAATTCTTGTCCTAGTGAGGTTGTAGCAGATGAAGGTTCGGAAGTAGCAACTATTAATTATCGTTATAACATGAATGATCGCGCTAAAAATCAACACTATACCTCCGATAACGACTTAAAAGTTCATTGTGGATGTCAGGCTGGGGATGTTGGTAGTTTTTGTGACAAAACTTTTGATGGTACATTCGAAGGAACTTGTCAACCAGACGGAGAATGTAGATAACAATGAAAAAAACATTATTAATCTCACTCGCACTCCTCACCATCCTTTCCACCTTCGTTCTCTCTGAAGGCTGCTTCCTCTATTCCAACAGCGAATTATACTGCACTAATTTAGATGAACCCTCCGCACTGCAAGAATGTTCTTTCTTCGATGATTGTAATATGACTCTCAGTTACTTCCCCAACAATCCCTGTGAGAATGAAAGTTCTTTTCCTCATTGTCAGCAGGTAATGTGCAAGAGCACTTGTCAATATCAATTCCGAGGTAAATGTATTTCGGGAGAAATTCTTCCCGAGGAAAATTATGAATGGTGTACTCCTGGTTGCTGCCAATTTACCGATGCGTACGGTGGATTTTGCAATAGTGTCCAAGATAAATGGCATTGTGAAATCGAAGCCAGCAATAAAGATGCCACGGAATATTCATATTTAGTAACCTCTCCAGAGGAATGTGCCGTTCTCTGTGAGCAAGGGATTATCGGAGGAACTACTAATCCTATCTCTCTACCACCAGATCTTCCTGATCTTCCCGTAAATACCAAAATAGAACCTCCTCCTCCCGAAGAAGAATCTAATCCCAATTTCATGATTGGAATAATAATCGTTTTAGTGGCCATAGCCATCTACTTATTTTATAAAGAAAAAACTTTCAGCTTGAAAGGAATCTTTCCTCAAAATTGGACTAAATCCAAACCCGGATTAGATCTACGTTTATTCTCTCCATTTAATTCTAATCCTCAAGCCAAATTGAGAATACAACAAATGCAGCAAGAACATCAACAGAAATTGAAAAAAGTTCGGCAGGAAGAATTGTTACGGGAAGCCGGGTTAACTGCAACACCAAACAATTTACGTAAATTACAACATTATGTTACTAATTATGAATTAATTAATGATCGAAAAATAGTTGTTTCCGATGTAGTTCTGGCTAAACTTAGAAAAATGTCTAAGAAAAAGTGAATTCGAAAGAAAAGTCACCTTGGCTGTGAGGCAAGTGCCCTTTCTCTCTCCTTTCTCCCTCTACACCCCTAAAAACATTTATAAACGCCAACGCTTTCTTCAATGACGGTACCTATGAATAAAAAAGTGGTGATAGTACTGGTAGTTCTCGCTTCATTAGTTCTCTTTTCATCATTCGCAACTGCCATCGGATGTTTGATCTTTCCAGGACAGGATGATAGCTTATATTGTGTCCCCTATGATTCCGAAGCGCAAACACTTTGTCGAAGCGCTACCGGCTGTACTCAAGATAATGTTGATCCAAATGAATGTTCTCAAGTACCTTCCTGTCAACCCGTTAGATGCAATTCTTTAAGTTTAAATGGCTGCAGATTAAATGTGGCTCAAGGTTATTGTGATTTAATAAACGGACAAACTGTTTCTGATGCTGAAGTAAATATTTATTGTACGGAAGGATGTTGCGGAGTTCGTGAAGCAAATTTCTGTCCTACTAATATCAATAAATTTGAATGTCAGCAAATCACTCGAGATCGTTATGGTTTGAGTCGTGATGCTTTATTTACCGCTGACCCAGCCATGACTCCTGCTGCGTGTGCAGCACTCTATTGTGGAGTTCCTGTTGCCAATGGAATTATTTCCGGATTTATTTTAGATCCTGATAAACGACCTATCAATAATGCTGAAGTAAGTTTGAGAGAAAGAACTACTATCGCTCCCGTTCGGTCCGATGCTACCGGACATTATCAATTTGATCCTCTTCCACCGGGGTCATATACCATTGATGCCAAATTAAATATGTATCTTCCCAATTTCTTCACTGGAAATCTTGCTCCTAGCGGAAATTTACAATGGAATATCACTCTTACTCCATCACAAGGAACAAAAGAAGTTTCTGGAACTGCCAAAACAGAAAGTGGCGTTGCCCTAGCCGAAGTTACCATCTCTTGGACCGGAGATAGTACTGGAAGAACAACAACGGGAGCAGATGGGAAATATACTATTTCTCTTTCTGCCGGAAATTATGTTTTAACCGCCAGCAAATTGGGAAAAGAAACATCCACTCATCCTCTTGTTGTTCAAAATAGTCCTCTTCCCAATACAGATTTTATTCTTCAAGATGCCGCTTTCCAAGGAATTAACGGGGAAGTTTATGAGGATAATGGCGATGGAATTCTTAATTATGCTACTGATACTATTCGTTTTGGTGTAGACATTTACGTCGATGGTAATTTTGTAGGAAAATCCCAATATCCGAATGCCGATTTCAGAGTAAGGGCAACAGTGGGAATACATACTCTTTCTGCCAGAATAGAAAATCTTGAATTCGAAAAAACTGTAACAGTACGAGAAGGTGGAATAAACCAGGATATTTTACTAACTACCTATCATGGAGAATGTAGCCTGGGTGGTACGGGAGAACAAAAGCAAGTTGAACAATTTGCCGCTCATCATGTTCTGGGGAAGAAAGAAGTAAAATTAGATTGGAAGAAACCATGTCCTGAAGTTACCGGATACACTATTGCTAAATGGAAAGGTGAAACGTTCATTGAAAATCTAGCCGCGGCTCCAACTGACATTTCTTTGTTAGACGGCAATGTAAAATGGGGAGAATCGTACAAATACATCATTACTGCCACTTATCAATCTGGGCTTACTTCTAATCCTCCTAGTGAAGATACCATTCAATTAGGAAACGAACTTTGCGAAAATAAATATCATACCCCTAACTGGGAAACGTTCTGTTTAGTTGATAATACTGAAACAGTAGAACGTGAAGATAAAAAAGTATATAGTTGTGATGAAGAAAATCAAGTGATCTACCAAGGGCCAGATTGTACTGCTTTAGATACTAGCGGCCAATTATTTTTCTGCGCCAGAGAATCTTCTACCCAAGCTACGTGTAAAAATATCGGCGCATGTGAATATAACTCCGCGGGAAATCCTGCCGGAAGTCCTTTCGGCTTGTATTATAGTCGTGATGCTTGTTATGGTACGGCCACTCCCGAAAATGGGGGATCCCCCAATTTTTGTTATTATGATTCTACCAACTCCATTGTAAATAAATGTAATAGTTGTATCAATACCGCTACTGGAAAAATAGCTACTTGTTTCGATTATAACAGTAAAGATGCCTGTGAAGTAAATACCTGTTCTTCAACTCCCTGTCAATGGGCTGACGGTGCGTCTAACACTCAAAGTATAGATTATTCCAGAATATTTCCAGACTTAACCGATATCCCTGCTTTTGTCACTGCCGAAACTGGGGCAGGATATTGCACTCCTGTAGATTATAAAAAAGATGATGCATGTTCTTTATGTGGTCCATCTGCAACAGTGTTTGAAAATTATTTTTGTACTGCTCAAATTTGCCAGAATTTAGGTCGATGTTATAGCAATCCCCCAGATAAAGGATTACCATTAAGTTCTTGTTCATCTTGTGGGGAATATACCGACAGAAGTAATAATTGTTATTCTTACACTACTGAAACGGAATGTAATGGTGAACAAAATATTCAAAAGTCAATCTCTGGGGAAATTACATTTTCTCAAGATACCTGTGGCTGGAAGAGATGCACGTGGGCCGGTACAGCAGGTGGAGCAGGCATTTGTGTTAAAGATGGTGATGCTGATAGCGTCGATGATTGTGTCAATTTCGGAGCGGGAGAATTGGCTTCTTGTAGAGCGGATACTTCTGCGCCTAGAACAACTATCGTGGCTGAAGATACTCAAAGAACGCAGATGATCTCTTTGGCTCATCCTATTATCACTTTACGAGGAGATGATACCTTCCATACTCAAGGATATCAAAAGAATCCTTTGGGTAAATTGTTTTATTGTATCACTAGCGCCGAACCCACTGCTCCGGATGCTTGTTTAGATCATGATGGTGTTTCTGCTTTCCAATTCATCTCTTATTCTGGAAGGAGATTGATCGAAGATATTGGTCTCAATCTTATTGAAGGAATAAATCAAAACATCAACGGAAAAACGTACCGCTTAAAATTCTATTCTACTGATAAATATCACAATCAAGAAAAAATCCAAGAGGGTTTAGTCTTTATCGATAACGTCCCTCCTGATTTCGAAATCGCCGAAATAAATACCACGGTGGGAGATACCACCGAATTAAGTGTGTATCTTACCGGAAATAACGAGCCCATGAGTTGTACTTTTAATTTGGAACAAATTTTCCCTACAGGAGAAGCTCAACATGTATTACGGGCAAGAGCGGACCAAAAAGCAGTAGTTTTTGATAATTTACATGGTGTACGTTATGACCTGAATGTAACTTGTAGCGACGATCAAGACAACAATCGAAGCAAAGCTAAATATTATGTCTTTGACTTACAACAAAAGATCGATGTCATTTATCCTCCTGTGGATGGAGCCGTATCATCCAATTCCCTTTCCTTCCAAGTTAATACTTTAGTGGGAGCACGATGTTCTTTGTATAAAACAGCAAATAACGAATTTGTAACTGATTTCATTACTGATAATGTAGCTAAAGTACATCATACTGTTCCTATTCCCGGATTCATCGAGAAAGAATATCCTGCCGAGTACAAAGTAGTTTGTGAAGATTTACTGACTCAAGAACAACTTGAAGATTATTTCAATTTCAGGGTTGATTTTACTCCACCAGAAGTAACTATTTCCTTGAGGGAAGATTCCCGAATCGAGGAACCTTCCGGATATGGGTGGGAAGAATTCTTTATCCGTTCAGCGGAAGTGAGTTTACAATGTTCCGCAGAAGGTTTCCCTTGTGAGGATACTTTTTATTGTCTAGGAGAAGGATGTGAATCACCAGCTAGCACTAATTATCAAAAGTATACCCAAGCTTTCACTTTAAGTAATTCCACTTTTATCTGTTATTATGCTACTGATACTGCCCATAATAGAGTATTCAATCCCACTTGTGGTAATGTGATAATAGAAGGATACGGAATAACTTTAATCAATCCTCCTCAAAATTATTATCGTGGGGAAAGCTGGGGAGTAAGCAATACTCCTACCTTTGATCTGAAGTTCTTCACTCGAATTCCTACTGCGGAATGTCATTTTGATTTCACTTCCGGATTCGATTATGACCAAACTCCCGATTTCAGAATCCTAACCCAAGATGCAGATAATACTTTTACTTTCGCTAATTTCCCTAACAATACTGGCGGAGGAGAATATCCTTCGTCAGGCGGAGTGAAAGAAGTGTTCATTCAATGTAAAACCGGAGATGGCACCCTTGGACCAGAACAAAAAATAAATTTAGAATACGATCCTACTAAACCGCAGATACTTCGCGCTTCCGCCAATCCCAATCCTCTAATGGAAGGCATAACTTCCTTGATTTCTGCTACCACAGATGCAAAAACATTGTGTAAATATGGCATGAATGGAGAGCAAGATTACTACCTTTTACCATTCGCTTTCCCTGGAGCAGAGGCAGATATCGGTGGAAGAACCGGAGATAGAAGATTCTTGGCGGAAGAACATAATGCTACTATTTACGTGAATAATTTTGTGGGATTGACTAATCTGTTTAATATTTCTGTCATGTGCAGAAACGGAGCGGGAAATATTTCTGATCTTAAGAGTGTGCCGCTATTAGTCGATTATACTCTATTGGGGGGTATTACTAACGTTTATCCTCAACATGCTTTCCTCAGTCAAAATAATGTAACCATATCAGTACAGACCAGCAAGAATGCGATTTGTGAATTCAGGAGAAATAATGAATATACTGTTATGGCTGGAAGAGGAGGAAGGATTCATAGCGGCAGCGTAAGTAATTTAGCCGAGGAGTATTATGTTTATCCTATCAAATGTACTATGGGCAGTCATAAAGTTGAAGAAGAAGCCAGCTTTACTATCGATCGAACTCCCCCAGTGATAAACGATATCAATGACGGCACTTTCTCTTGTGGCAGTGATATATCGATATTAGTTTCTACTAACGAAGCAAATATCAGTCAGTATGATTATGAAGTGTACAGTCAAGGGATAGTTAATCCCACTATGGCTACTCCATGGAATAGTACTGCTTCAAACACTAATGGAAGTAGAACAACTACTCCTTCAACCGCAACTCCAACTATTCCCCCAATACCAAACGTCAATTCACCTAACTCCCGGCCAATTTTAAGTGCCACCGCCGGTAGTGATATGCCTATGATGATTAACGCCAGTATTTTGCAAGAAGGAGAATCGTATGTGGTCAAAGTTCGTGCTCGAGATGCTGCCGGAAATTTAGGGGTGGTTAAAAGTAGTAATGGGGTTATGATAGTTAGCAGCAATTATTCTGCATGTACTCAAAATGTTTCCTTGTCGGTTATACGAGTAGTAACTAATGATACTGAATCCTGCACTTCTACTTTAGTTGAACTTCCTTGTGAACACCCCTTGGGTTGTAAAGAACCTCGGTACGGCCAATCTTCCAGCGCTGGATCGTGTAATGCCACCCTGCCCTATAATGGTAAAAAAATATCTTTCAGTCAAAGTGGATGGATATGTTATTTTGTTCAAGATAATATGAATCACAATATAACTGGATCTACCATTGTTTCTTTCATTGATAATGATGGTGATGGAATTAGTAATAAATGCGACCAATGTACTTCCACTAACGCCGGAAAAACTGTTGATGACATGGGTTGTGCCGATGGTGATGTTCCTGCTGAAAATCAAACTATCGATACAGATAAAGATGGACTTCCTGATTATTGGGAGAAACAATACGATGCAGAAAATTGTCAGTTAAATTATCTCTCCAAAGATTCTGATAATAGTGGTATTCCTGATGCGGAAGAAGATTATGATATAGATAATTCTACCAATTACGAAGAGTATCGAGGTTCATCTGATCCTTGTTCAGCTTTGGATAAACCCATTGAGAAAAAAGAAACTCCAGTAACACCGCCAGTAACCGTGATTACATCGGGCAGTAATACGATGGCGTGGGTGTTATTCATTGTTGGTCTATTATTAACTTTAGGGGGAGTGGGATATTTAGTATATTATTATCAATCACGGCCAGCTTCAACTTCACAATCCCGAGTACAATTTACGACTACTATAAAGTCGGGCGGAGTTAAAGCAGGAGTTCCTCGACAGCAAGCTGGGGCTTCCAAGACTGGAATATTAGATCGATTATTCCGCAGGAAAGAACAACAAAGAGTACAGCAATTCAAACGACAGGAAATATTTGGAGGATTCAGCAGTTCTTCCTCTTCCATACCCCATGTAGAAAAAGTATTAAACAAAAAATCGGCACCTTTAGATAAGATTCAAGAATTAGCTCAGCGTTATGTTGAACATAAGGAAGAAATTAAACCAGGATTAAAACCGGAAGAGAAAGGAATTTTCTCTAAATTAGAAAGCATCGCCAAACAATCCAAAGATAAAGATATCGGGGAAGTAATTTCAGAAGATAAAGCTAAAGATATCTTTTCCAAACTAAAAAAGATAAGTGATAAAAGGAAGAGCTAGTTCAACTTTGAAAAGTTAAGCGACAAATCATTCCTTTATCAGTAATGTTCAAAACACACATGAAATCAAAAAAAGCTATGGGGGTTGCACAAGTATTCATTTTCATAGTGGCGGCATTATCTTTCGCTTTGATAATGATCTTTGGTTATAAGATAGTAAATGATTTCATGCAAAGTGGAGAGAAAGTGCAATTTTATCAATTCAAAACAGATCTAGAGACTTCTATCAAACAAATTTATACTGAATATGGGGCAGTACGTATCGAAACATATAGTGTTCCTTCTCCCTACCGACAAATCTGTTTTGTAGATTTAGACAAACAGATTGATCCCTCTTTATGTGTAAAGAATCAAATTGCGTGTAATGCTTGGAGAGACGCATATGACCAAGGCGGTTATACCAAAAGCGATGAAAATGTCTTTTTAACTCCCCAAGCTTCAGTTAAATTGAAAGTTAGTAAGATCAAGATGGACGTGAATCCTTTATGTCTTCCCATCTATGAAGGAGTATTTAGGTTACGTTTGGATGGAATGGGAAGTTTTACTCAAATTTCTAATGTAACTGCAGAGCAAAATTAGAATGACAAGATAACAGATTGATAATATTTATAATTCAATCAAAACGGGAAAAATGGTGAAAAGAAACCGGCTAAAAACGAGTACAAAAATTAAATACAGAACAAATAAGTTAGGCCAAACCGAGGTTAGTTTTAATTGGTTATATGTCTTAGTTGCCGGTGGAGTAATATTATTATTTTTCTTTGGGGTGGTAATGAAACAAAAAGCCGTGGCGCAGAATCAATTGACTGCGGATGTGGTAAATATTCTGGAATCTATTCTTACCGGGGCGGGAGTATCAGAAAAAACTAAGAATATTGTTAATACCGGTGGTCTAGTAGATTTTACTTTCTATTTTCATTGTGAAGATGGGTTGGGAGAATATGGGATAGAAGGGCAGAATGCCCGGGCACAAATTCCCATTGAACCGGTTTTCTCTCCGCTTAGATTGAAAACGGCACAGATGATTACATTGAGCTTACCTTACAAATTGCCATTTAAAGTGATTGATTTTCTGTTTGTAACTTCCGCTAATACTAAATATTATCTGCTGGGAGAGAGTAGTGATTTCAGCATTGAATTTATGAATGCTACCCAAGGTTTTAACGTGCAGAAAATTAGTGTATCTCAGTACCCTCAAATTGATCCGGGTAAGAATTTTCAAATCAGATTTATCAGTTTAGATGGTGGTGGTTGGTTATCCCAAACCATACCTCTTAAAATAGTGCAGATGGAAGATTCTGCGGTTAGCGCCGTAGTTTTTACTGGAACAAATCAGGTTGATTATTATACCAAAAATGGTCGAAGCTGGGAAAAGATGAATCAAAATACTGTTTCTATAATTTCATTGGGCGGAGAAAGGGACGCAGCCAAATATGCGGCCATTTTTTCTGGGGATGATAAAAATTATCTCTGTAATATGCATAAAGCTTTTGCTCGTTTAGAATTTGTCAATCAAATTTATTCTTCCAAAGCTGATGGTTTGGTATCAGCTTATCAAAGCAATCCTCTGGCTTCAGCCACGGGAGGATGTTTGGGATATTTACGTGAAGCTTCGGAAAATTTAAATGGAAAATTGGGTACATTCAAAGTTCAGAATCAAGTTTGTTTACGTCAAATTGGCAGTTGTCCAGAATTGATCTCAACAGCACAGCAATTAGCCAATTTAAATATGGCCATGAGCAGCGGCTGTTTGCCATTATATTGATGGATGTATAGCACACTATAATATGTTAATCAAAAAGAGTGATTAGTTGAACATGGTATCATCAAAACCATTCCGGAAAAGAGGACAATTACACATAACTGAAACTATCGCCGTACTGTTCATTTTCTTTATTTTGATTGTCTTTGCCATTATTTTCTATTACCAATATCAAAAAGTTTCTCTGAAAGAAAAACAACAAGAATTATTGGGGAAGAGGGCAGTCGAAACAACACTTAAAACTATTTTCCTTCCGGAATTGATTTGCAGCAGGGGAGACGCAGAGCCGGAAGATAATTGTTTTGAAGTTTCCAAGTTAGAAAAAGCGGGTGGTCTTATACAGCAACACACAGTAGATTACTATTTCAATATATTTTCTTATGCTAACATAACTGTACAACAAATTTATCCTGAAAACGAAGCCAAAATTTGTTGTACATACACTAAAGAAATAACTAAGACCATCTCTGATGGGAAAGTTGTTCCGGGCTGGAGTAATAGAGAAACTAGTTTATTTGTGGTTACCTTGAAAGAAGATCGTTTCGAAGGAGAGCCTAGTTATGGTTTCGGCTACTTAAAAGTAGAGGTGTATTCATGAGCCTCAGAGATATCATTGTAAGAGGTAGAAAATCAGGGCAGATGGAATTAATAGGTTTGGTGATAATCGTTATTTTAATAACTTTAGGAATGTTATTCATGGCCAAATTCTCTCTCAGCGGTCCGTCAGAAAAGAAAATCTTCACCAGACAAGGATTAGCGTATAGTACTATTAGCACTTTAATGAAAACAACTGTTAATGATCCTTCCTGTATTCCGGGCTTAAGCGCTCGTCCCTTGCAATTAAATGGGGATTTATTAGAAGATTGTGCCACCCACTTTCCCCCCGGGCCATATAGTGATTCTGATTTTAGTTGTAATAATAAACATAGCTGTAATTATTTGCAGCAAGATCTTATTCCTTTATTATTAGATGGCACCTTGGGCAGTTGGAATAAAGGATATGAATTTAAAGTAACTTTATTACGTTCTACCGATTCCACTCCCGTACCCGTTTTAGACCTAATTTCTGCTTCTGGGGGATGCCAGAATAGGGAGAGGGATGCTTCCGACTCTTCTATTAACACTGATGCTGGTTTAGTTCAAGGTGTATTGTATATTTGTGATTAAGACCATTTTAATTTCCTTTCTTCATTTAGCGACTTTTCTCCCCCGAAACTATAGCAACATTTATATAGGTAATTTTCTTCTTCAAGAGAATAAGTAAATAGTAAAAACGAGGTGTTCATGATGCAGAAAAAAGGTCAGGGTCTTTCTTTGGATGTTATTATAATTGCCGCGTTGGCGTTAATTGTTTTAGTGGTTTTGGTAGTAGTGTTTATGGGCAGGTCCGCGGTAACGGAAAAAGGTATAAGTAAACAAGGAAATGCTGAATTAGTGCAATACAAAGCGTTAAGTTATGGAGATTG
>Ga0209541_10015938_pt1 | contig 11165 bp, 5 predicted proteins | sample RifCSPlowO2_01_FD_184027 | JGI IMG/M metagenome (GOLD analysis project Ga0209541, IMG submission 184027) | Groundwater microbial communities from Rifle, Colorado - Rifle CSP2_plank lowO2_0.1 (SPAdes) (version 2) | ecosystem: Environmental > Aquatic > Deep subsurface > Groundwater | place: Rifle...
GATTTCTCCACTCGCTACACTCGGTCGAAATGACAGTGAAACGCTGGATTCCCGTTTTCACGGGAATGACAATCTAGAAAAGGTTTTAGGGGAGAAAGTTGTGGCGTCTGTGAATGTAAAGGACGAATCGGACAGAGATTTTTCGTCGCCTTCGGCTCCTCGGAATGACAGTGAGGGGGCGGGATCGCTTAAAGACGGGACTGAAGGGATTTCTCCACTCGCTACACTCGGTCGAAATGACAATGAGGTAAATAGCGGGGGAGGTGGTGGTAACAACTCTTCCTCGGGCGACGGCTCATCCAGTGGTGCACCAGCCTTGGATTCACTTTTTCAAGGGGATAACAGTACAACCTCCACTAATCCAGGAGCAGATCCTTGTGCCACCGCTGAAGCTTCATGCGACACGCCGTCGACTACGCCTCAGGATGACAATGCGAACACAACTTCCACGCCACCTTTTGATGGTGATATGGGCACCACGACATCAACAACCGCAACATCTACTGACCCAGGCGCAGATCCTTGCGCCTTCGCTGAGGCTTCGTGCGGCACGGGGTCGGTTCCACCTCAGGATGACAATGTCGCTACTTCTACATCATCTATCGACAACATTCCTCCCACCGTCCCCATAATTACTCTAGAAGATGTCGACATAACCCTCGGATATAATCTAACAATCACCGTCACCTCCACCGACGCTTCGTCATCTCTTGTCTGGTTTGATTTAGAATATCTACCATCCTCGCCTTCCTCAACTCCATCATCCACCTGGCAGATTCTTGCCGCCTCTTCCACAGATGCGATTTATAATTTTAATGCCGAACCGGGACAAGAATACACCTGGCGCGCCAGAGCAGAAGACGGTAGTGGTAATATCTCCGCTTGGACGCCGGAAAATTTATACAAAAGCAAAGCAGTTTGGGGTCAGCAAGTAGTGATCAACGAAGTCGCCTGGGCTGGCACATCCAGTTCTTCCGCGCGTTATGTAAACGATAAATGGTTAGAGCTCTACAACAATACCGATCAGGATATTAATATCACCGGATGGAAATTATATGTTGGCAACATTGCAGTGTCGCCGGTAAAAATTACAACAACCACTATCGCCGCGCACGGATATTATCTCATGGAAAGATCCTCCGGCAGTTCTTGGAATTCCTCATCTTCAGATGATACAGTTTCAGATATACCCGGTGATTATATTTTTTATTTAGATAGCAGTAAATTCAAATTGACCGGGGAGCGTCTGCGCCTCACTGATGCTTCAGGAAAAATTATTGATGAAGTGGATTGCGGCAGTGGTTGGTTTACGAATAATAATGATGGGTTATCTCGCACTATGGAAAGAATAAATTCGCGAAAAAGTGGTAGTGATCCAAAAAATTGGCAAAGTAGCCACGGACCACGCCCTGTTGGCCGCGGTCGCGACGGTGTGACAATCTATGGCTCGGCTCGTCAGCCTAATTTTGGCAATATTGTCTTGTCGGGTACGCTTGTGGATGAGACACGTACGATAACAGCAGTGGATAATCCATTTATTTTATCTACATATTACGTTCCTTTTGGTAAAACTTTAATTATAGAACCCGGGGTAGTAATTAAAGCGCGTTACCCTAATTCAACCATGCACGTTAATGGAAGTTTGGAAATAAAAGGGACTACAGCGACACCGGTAGTTATTACCTCCGGTCGCGATCAGTCCTTTGAAACTCCTCAATTAAATACAATTTTTGGCACTTGGCCGGTCGGATCGGCGCAGGCTCGTGATTGGCAAGGGTTGTGGTTTTATCCGGAGTCAAATGGCGAAATTAGAGGATTGGATTTGCGTTACACCGGTTATAAATTCAAATCACCACGTGAAGATCATTGGTTTGGATCAATTGTGGAGCAGTCAATTCGCGTTGATCATGCTGTCGTAAATATTAGCGATTCAAATATTTTAAATAATGGCAATGTCGCGTTGTATTTGGAAAATGCCACAACCACCATCCAAAATACTGATTTTGATAATGGCGATCGCGCTATTAATGCTTTAAACAGTTTTGTTTCGTTAAATAATGTAAAGATGTCTAATTTCAGCAACGCCAAGGGTCCAACGGATATTATTCGCAGTATTTTTCCCACAATAAATAATTTGCAGTTGGAAAATAATCAATTTAACGGTGTTCATTTGGAAAATCCGGTTTTCAGCGGAGATACCACCTTGGGTAAGGAATTAGCGTGGTCCATGATTTATCCGAGAATTTTATCTGGCGGAACATTACGACTGAATCCCGGTGCTAAACTTTTGTTGCCTCATCAAGGGCGAATTGAAGTTGATGGAGGAAGCCTGCTCGCGATTGGTACTCCGGATGAACCGGTAGAAATTGCGCCATTAATAGCCAATGATACTTGGGGAATTATTCATTTTAACAATTCCGATTCAATCCTGGAAAATGTTCGTTTGACGAATGGCAATAACACCACGAATAGTGATGAGGGCGTTATTACTATTTCCAATTCCCGTCTTAAAATGAAAAATGTTTTGATGAATCATTTGCGGGGCGCTCATAATATAATAAAAAGTGAAGAAAGTAACTTGGATTTAGACACAGTGAATGTTGGTTTTGATGATAAGCCGGGAACAGAAACCACAGGAATAGATATAAAAAACGGAACACTCAAATTGCGTTCCGTTAAGTTTAAAAATTTAAATTTTGGAATGTTTGCCCTCACTTCATCAATTCCGGATCTGGATATGGATCCTATTGAAGCCCTGGATCCTGCAACCTTTGAAAATGTAGATACATGGATATTGCCCTTTTACCCTCTATGGCTTAAATTGCCTCCTTTGCCGGAGCTTCCATTGTAGGTTCGATTTTTTCATCGAAAGCCTTGTGTGACACAGGAGCGGGGACGGATTTAGGGTTGGGGGAGTAGAGTGGGTTTTTGATCTTCCATTTCTCTACATATTGCCCGATACCTTTGTTCATGAGCTTTTTTTTGATGGTTGTTCGCACCTGTGACCACTTCACCAAGCTCTCAAAATTCAGCTTATAGCGCCCGGCAACCACCACATAAGTGATCTCTCCATCCTTGATGGCGCGTCGAATCGTCTGGGAATTTACGCCAAATAGACGAGCGGCCTCGGATATGGAAACCCTAATCATTTCTTTTAGTTCGTGATTGGCTGGATTATTGTCGGTCATAATAGGCGTTTGTATAGACCAGTGTATACAAATTTTAGCATTTTTTGGCCTTTTTGTCAATATAAAGCCATTTTTACGATTTGGCTGTTTTTGGGTCTGTTTGTATAGACTAGTGTATACAAACGCACGTCATCTCATGCTATTATTGTCATCCAGGCCCCGTTTTTCAACGGGGTAAACTCAGCCGGGATCTCGGTTGTCATCCCGTTGAAAAACGGGATCTTTGATTTGTATCTCAGAATAAGATCCCGGCTTTCGCCGGGATGACAGTTGAAAACGCCGGGATGACAGTTGAAAAATTGACTTTTTGCCCGTTTTTTGCTACCATAAGACCGTATTTTGGGGGTTTGTCCATATCAGCGGATTTTTTAGTTGGTGTAACATTTTTATTCATCTTACGTCTACTATAATGTCCGGTAAATTGAGTGAAAAACTATTGCTATATAGAGTTCAATACAAGAATGATCCGGAAGCTTACGGGAAACTCTATGATGAATATGTAAAACGAATATACCGGTTCGTGTATTTTAAGGTATCCAATCATGAGGAAGCGGAAGATATTACTTCAGAAGTTTTTCTCAAAGGTTGGAATTTTCTAAAAGATAAAAAAGAAGTAAAAAGTTTTGCCGGTCTGCTCTATCGCATCGCTCGTAACTTGGTCATAGATCATTATCGGGCTCGATCGAACAAACCATCCACCTCCATGGTCACGGAAAATGATGAAACGATAGAAATAGGGGATCGGGGAGCGTGGACAGAAAAAATACAGATCAAGTTAGAAAGCGACGAAATTTTACAAGCTATTAAAAAGTTAAAACAAGAGTATCAAGAAGTGATCACTCTAAGATATGTGGATGAATTAGGAATAGACGAAATTGCCGAGATTGTAGGAAAAGGAAAAATTGCAGTGCGTGTTACATTGCATCGAGCTTTAAAAAAATTAGAAGAAATAGCAAAGTAAATATGTCCCGAGACATCTTGAGACAATTGAAGAATTTAAAAAGCGGGGAAACAAATCCTCGCCAAGACTGGGTTTCCAAAAACCGCAGTGTGTTGTTGTCTCAGATTGGCAACACAGTAAATGCTTCAGATAAGAAAAATTTTTCTCCTAAAGATGCTTGGGATGGAATGGCTATTTTCTTTTCTCCTTCTGCAATCAATTTTGCCATGCGTCCAATCGCCATACTGCTTATAGTAAGTTTGGTGTTTTTGACGACTAAAATTGCCACTGTAGATGCCGCCTACCAAGCTTTGCCCGGTGATTTTCTTTATCCGGCTAAACGCGCTGTAGAAAAAACTCAGGTAGCTATGGCTCAAGCGATGGGTGATCAAAAAAGTGAAACTAAATTGCATAGTGAATTTGCCAAACGCCGCGCTAGTGAAACCAAGCGCATTATGAAAGGCAATGATCCGGAAAAAACTGCCAAAGCCACCCAGACTCTTAGTGATTTGAAACAGGAATTAAAAAATGTTGATCAAAAATTGGCTGTGTCCGGCACTGTGACTGCTGATGTCGCCAAAGAAGTGAAGCAAAATACCGAAGAGATCAAAGATACTTTGAAACAAGTTAAAGATAGTTTGGTAGTAGAAAATACAGACAAACAATTAGCTCAAGATGTTAGTGATACAAAGGATGCCGCCAAGACCACCGAGCTAAAAGCCGTAGAAACAATGGTGACCCAGCATTTGCAAGGAGATAATAGTGTTACCAAAGAAGAAGTGAAACAAATGATCAGCACTACTCTAGATAATGTAGTAGTTGAGGCTGCTTCCAATAAACAAAATGCGGATGATGCTAATAAAGTAGTAGAAGCTGTAAAAGTGGAAGTGAAAGATTTGACTAGCAATCCGGTCGTTGGTGTGGCTATTTCTTCCAGTACCAAAGATTTAGCCAGTAAAATTAATATAATGGCCACTGAAACCAAAGATGCTGCCGCCAAAGCCGATGTGGTTGTGAAAGAAATGGATAAACAAGTGACTGAAGCCAAGGCCTTGCTTGTGACCGGTGATTTGACCGAAGCTTTGAATAAGGTTAGAGAAGCGACAGCTACCAGTCAAAAAGTAGAAGCGATCACTGATCAGACCATCGCCAGTGTACAAAAAGTATTGCCGGTGATGAGTGTGGTTGTGAAAGAAAATGTAGTGACAGCTCTTGCCACATCTACAAATAATATAGTGATAATGGTGAGTACTACCCCGGTGCTTGGTGGTGGAAAAGTTACAACTACGCCAGCGATACAATCAGGGATTGGTATCAAGCCATCAGTTGAGGTGATCGTACCTCTTAAATAATTGGTTTTTTCCTTTCGCAAAGTGAATTTCAAAAATGGAATTTACCTTGAGAGAGAAAAAGTTTGTTTTAACGGTCTTTGCCAAAGGTTGAGGGTCCATACGGGCTCGTAAAGGCCATTGTGACCGATTCGTAATAGAATCGGAAGCTCTAGCTTAAGTTGACTTCCCAATTAAATAGGGACGCGCAATTTACTGGAGATGTTAATTAATATTATGACCGATTTATTGAAAAAAATCTTTACCGTCGGCGTAGTAACAACTACCATATTTTGGTCAGTTGGTCTTTTCTCACTTTTACCAAGTGTAGCAATGGCCGCTGATTATCCGACTTTGACATCCGGACAATTGGTAAAAGTTGTTGGACGCCCGACAATCTATGTTATCAACAAGAATAGTGAATTAATGGCTATTCCGGTTGGTGATGTATTTAAGAGTTGGAACACTGTAGATACCTATGCAGGTCTTTACACTTCTATCTCCCAAGCCCATTATGATTCTTTGAAGTCAGCTTCTGCCGCTCCATTGTATATGGGTTATCGCCCAGGTTCTTATGTCGTAAAACGCGAGTCTTCTGACAAGCTTTACGTCGTACAACCAAATAACGTATTGGTACCTATTACCAATGCTGCCGCTACCAGTTTATATGGAACTTTGACAGACAAAGTGAACATGTTCACTGTAGCTTTAGCCAACTGGGCTTCCACTTACACTGTACAGGCTGATTCCATGCAGATCACATCTGCTGTACCATTCAATGGTTATATGTGGAAAGTTGGTACTGTAAAATATGCCATGTTAGATGGTAAAGTGATGGAAGTAACTGCCGCTGGTCAAGTTGCCAATGGCATGAAGGATAAATTCTTCCATTCTCAACCAGCCTCTATTTTGTCTGGTTTAGCTACCGGTACTGCGGTTAGTGGAGCTCTTGTAGCTTTAACAGATCGCACACAGACCGGTCTTGTAGTTGGTACCCCGGTAGTTGCTACCGGTGGTTCCTTGGCTGTTACTTTGGCCGCTGATACACCAGTTGCCGGATATGCTTTTGCAAGTGCCTCTCGCGTACCGTTTACCAAGGTAGTATTTACTGCCGGAAGTAACGCTGTAACTATCGATTCTTTCAAAGTAAAACGCGCTGGTGATGCCGCTGTTGATGCTGATTTCAGCTCTATCAACGTGGTGACCCCGGAGGGCGTTCTTTTGAATGATTCCGGTAAGACTCCAAATTCTGACCACGAAGTAACTTTCACTGAGGATATTACTATCCCGGCGAATTCCAGTAAGACCTACACCTTAGTTGGTGAAATGGCTGCTGCTGCTACTATGGTAGCAGGTAATGTACCGAAATTGTCTTTAATCTCTGTAGTTTCAAACGCTTCTTCTGTATCCGGTTTGCCGGTAACGGGAAATGCAATGACTACCAATGAGAGTAAGACTCTTGGTACGGTTACTGTTGCTGAAGGATCCGTTGTTGGCACAATTACCAAACAGGTTGGAGCTGTTAATGTTTTGTTGGCCAGTTTCAAGGTAACAAACACCGGCAGTACCGACACTAAGAGTGTGAAGGTTGAGAAAATGCAACTTTATAATTCCGGAACAGTGGCTGATGCCGATTTGACCAATTATAAGTTGAAATACAACAGTAATGTTGTGGCTACCGGATTAATGCTTAATAAATATCTTAACTTTGATCTAAGCAATTGCACTGCTGATTGCACCTTGGAAAAGGGTTATGATAGAACATACGAAGTTTATGCTGATTTAACAGCCGGTTCCGGTCGTACAATGAACTTGGATGTTCAATATGGCAACCACGTTGCTATCAAAGATGTGGATAACAATGTTTATCTAGCCCCTGCCACTCCGTCTGCGATGACCAACACCGTCACTATTTCCCAAGGTAAATTAAATGTTACCAAGGTAAATAATGTACCGTCCGGCAACATCGCGAAGAATTCTAAGAATGTTGAATTGGCATCTTGGAATTTCAATGTAGTTGGCGAGCCGATTGATGTTAGAACTTTGGTATTCGAGATCACTCCGACCGGCACTGCCGAACCGGATATGCTTGATACTTTGATTCTATACAATGCCGCCGGTACCGCTTTGATTGGTGGTGTTGATGGATCAAACTCCGCCGCCGCTACCGTAGGTTATGCCACCACTACTGACACCTTTACTCTTCCGGCCGGGGATAACATCCTCACTTTGAAGGGCACTGTTGACAACACCTCAACTCTCGTTTCCGGTGATACATTCACCGTTGCCATTAATATGTTGAACACGACTAATTTCATAGCTCGTGGCGCTAATAGCAATTTGGATATCACACTTGGCACTTACGCTACTCCGCAAAGTAATGTGGATGCCAATTTACGCACCATCAACACCAATGCCTTGACTGTAACCACCCTTACTACTCCGGCCGCCAGAACTTATGCCGCCGGTACGAATGGTGTATTGTTAGCCAGAGTCATGTTTGATGCCGCCGTCTCCTCCGAGGATATTAAAGTATCGCAGGTTATCGTCACTGACACGACCGGAGGAAGCGCTGATTCTATTGATATTCAAAGCGTGAAGTTGTATACGGACAAAGATGGAGACAGCTATAACGGCACCGGTACCTCTGTCGCTTTGACTGAGACCGTAAGTGGCACTGATAGTGCTGATGCTAACGAAGATTTCACCTTCAATTTAAGTGGCGATGATCAATTTGTAATCAAAGCCGGCAAGATGTTGATCGTGGAATTAAAAGGCAATATCTCCGGTGGAGCCACTTCCGGCACTACTGCTACCCACACTTTCTCTGTGGATACTGCCAATGATGTAACTGCAACTGGAGTTTCTTCCGGTTCTACAGTATCTGAAACTATTGGAACTGCCTCTGGTCAAGCTGTTACTGTCGGTACAGCTGGTGGCCAGATTGCCATAGGTTTAGCTTCAGACAATCCGTCCGCCTCTTTGATGGCTGCCGGTACTGAAATGACCTTGGCATCTTTCAATTTCTTAGCCACTTCCACTGAGGATGTAGAGTTAGACTATCTCTATCTCACTCAGGTGGTTACCGGTACCAATTCATCTTCATATAAGGATTATGATGAAATCTGGTTCGTAAATGAATCAGGTGTGGAAGTTTCCGGAACAAGAATGAGTCCGACCAGCACTATACCGAAGATTGACTTCGCTAATGGTACCGCTGGTGCTTTCGTAGTTCCTGCTGATGATTCCGATGGTGTAAATCTTTATTTGAAGGCCAAATTGGCTGCCATTGGCACAGGATATAACGGTTTGGCTGCTCATCAACTTGGTTATAAGATTGCCGCCGCCGCTTCTGACGTAGTGGCTAAGGGCAAGCAGAGTGGTGCTGGAGCTTTAGAGTTCGCTGGAGCCACCACTCCGACTGGATTAACTCACTTGGTCTATAAGGGTTATCCGAAGTTTGAGAAGATGGCCGTATCTACCAATAAGTTGTCTAATGGCACTATGGATTTGTATAAATTCAAAGTGACTGCCGTAAATAGCGATATCTCTTTATGGAAGTTCACCTTTGATATTTCCACAACTGTTGCTGTTGTTAGCAACTTGTATGTATATGATGTGACCGATGCAAGCAACGACCTGGTATTGAATGCCACCGCTGGCGATGCTGATACTAAGGTTTGGGCAACTGTCGGTTCTGATTGGACCGGTTCAGGTATCACTGGTACCCAAGTAACCGTTTCCAAGACAACACCTCGTACATTCGTGTTGCGTGGTAATGTCGCTTCCGCCGGTACAGGCGCTTCTGTGTCTGTTCGTGTGGCTGGTGATAGCGTACTTATAAAGGAAGCAGCAGGTACTGCAACTGTACCAGGGATGAACACTGCTGTGTTAATTGATGGTGGCACTGAAGATGATTTTATCTGGTCAGATAGGAATGCCGGTGGTCATACTGTTAGTACCGTTGATTGGACAAATGGCTACCTGGTTTCAGGCTTGTCATCTCTATCCACTTCTGCTGAGACTGTTTCTTACTAATATTTTTAGTGAGAATAGGTTGATGAGTAGGTTGACATAACCGAAAATCCAAAACGGCCCCCTTAATCGGGGGTCGTTTTGTCTTTGTAGTTGTCACTCCGTTATTTAATTGTCATCCCGATGAAAATCTGGATCTTTGGTTTGTATTTTAGAATAAGATCCAGATTTTTATCGGGATGATAGTTTACTTATTGACAAAACGGTTTTTTAAATTATAATCACAGAGTCAGCTCTCTGTCGTTTCAGAGTTTTTTGAAATATCCGCACGGCGGATAGAGGAGAAAAGGAATGCGAAAGAAGGCCTGGTGCCCGTTGGCTATCCTTTTTACATTGGTGGCCATCATTTTCTTGGAGCATGACGCCAAAGCCGCGAATGAGGCCGGCGAGGAGGAGACACAGGCTCTGGCGCAGGCCAAGGACTATGTCAGGCGTGAGAAGATGGAGGCGGCGATCGGTGTCTTGGAGGTGATTGAGTTGTTGACCCCTCAGATGAAATTCGTGCTCGCGTGGGCTTATTACAATAAAGCCACGGGAGACAAGGGCACGAATTCCGACCTCGGGCAGGCGTTCAAGTACGCCAAGGAGGCTGGTGACGCTGAGGGTGCGGAGGATTTTCTGAAGACATTTCAGAAGTTCTACGCATCTGTGACACTTCTACCCGGGGATGGTTGGACCGATCCCGGGAAGATTTCACTGCGGTTCATGGGTACGGCCGCTGACAAAGTGGCGGTCGCCCAAAAGGTCCAACAACAGCTTTCCACAGGGGTAACTCTGCCGTTGCTCGTGTACTTGCCCAAGGGGGTAAGTTACGAGTTCAATAGGAAGTCCGTTTTCATCCCGGCAGTGGCCGACGGTGAAAGTGGAGAGGAGGGGGTGGAACGCGCTATTCGTGTGCCACCGTCACTTGAAAAATCGTCGGAAAAACAGTTGAGGCAACCGCTGTTTGCGGTCGCCACGTTCGGAGCTGTGGCTGACGGTGCCCCCTTGGGTATCTCCGGTGGCCTGCAAGGGTTGTACGGCTCCCGGATCGCCGGTGTGACCATCGGCGTAGTGGCCGAGCTGTGGTTTACTCCAGCATCCGTCGACATGTTCGGCGAGGGGCGATTCGGTGGAGCGCATCTGCTCACCATGGTTGAATTGCCGATCTGGAAGAAATCGTATAGCTGGGTTGGTCTCGGCCCCGCTATTCAGTATATTGATGAAGTTGAGTTCGCCGGCGCCAGCGTGGTGTCGATCGGATTTAGCTTCTGGAAGGGATTTTCTCTGGAGCTTCAGCTCCGGGGAGAGTTCGGGACTAGTCATGGACTCCTGTGGGCGCCTCTGTGCGTTCGCTGGAGTGAAGGAGGTGCGCTGTGAGGTGGCAGTATTACATTGTCGCCATCATCATGGCGATCTTCTGGGGGTCGGCCTGTTCGGTCGATCTATACGGTGGAGATTCTGCCAAGGTTGGCGGACATTCGCCCCAGCGTGACGACGTTGGGCAGATGGTGGACGCCGATCTCGATCCGGATCGTGACGATGGTCTTGATCTGGCCGATGACATGGATATTAGCGTTGATTTCGGCAGGGATGCTGATGTTGACGCTGATGCTGACACCGGTGGTGCTGAAGAGGACATCTTCGTTTGTGATCTTTCTGCCGATATGGAAGTCGGGGATTACGCGTGTGAAG
>Ga0209541_10015940_pt1 | contig 11164 bp, 6 predicted proteins | sample RifCSPlowO2_01_FD_184027 | JGI IMG/M metagenome (GOLD analysis project Ga0209541, IMG submission 184027) | Groundwater microbial communities from Rifle, Colorado - Rifle CSP2_plank lowO2_0.1 (SPAdes) (version 2) | ecosystem: Environmental > Aquatic > Deep subsurface > Groundwater | place: Rifle...
AGAAGAAACAGGAGAGGCAATAGCTGTCAAATTCATAGGGAAAGAGATGCTCCCTCCATTGTAAGTGCCACTTAAAACGGGCTGACCAAAGTAATTTTGCGAATCACGCACTTCGTATTTGTCGCCGGGTTTTAATACGGAGGAAAGGTCCACGCTGACGCTACTTTGCTTGTCCCAATTATATATGGTTACATTTGCGCGACCAGTCTCATATTTGGAAGGACGCACAAAAGTTTTTACACCTGTTGGATAACCGGAAAAGTTTTGGCTAGTAGTATCGTTATAATATGGTTTCCAGCCGGTCTCAAAATCGCCGCTATTATTTGTACCATTATTAAATCCACCCGGTCCATAAAATTTATTATTGGACATAGTTACATTGCGGTTGTTGATTTTAAAGTCATAAGTATCTGTAGTATTTCCAATCATTTTCACCCACGGGCTTTTTGATATAAAGACATTTCCAGAAACGTCACCACCGTCAGTGTTGGCAAGTTGCAAAGCGGTAATTTCCGCTTGCATATAGTTATTGCGAATGACTATATTTCTTCCTGAATCCACGCCGTTATAAATACTAACCCTACTACCACGGCCACCGTATGTCATATTTTCTTCAATATAGTAATTCTTCACACCACGTCCGCTAGCCACAAAAATATCGTCAGTTAAGTTTCCCCACAAAATACCGCTCAAAAAGATTGTGTTGCCAGTAACTTTATAATTGGAAATACCTGTGTCAGGATTACCACTACTGTAAGTTTGAATACCTTCGTTCCAACCGCCCCAAATAATGTTGTCAGTCATTTCTTTATATGCTCCGGTCTTGGCCACATTCTGACCATAAATACCATGGTAGATGCCACGATGTTCTGTAGAATGCCAGTCACCTACAAAATAAATCAAGTTGCCATAAAATTCATTACCTTCAGCGCCACGCCAACCACCGATACCGTTGGCTGAACAATCGTGAATAACCAAATGAATAAACTTATCTCCAAAAACTGGATTATTCGGGTCATAATTTACAGCTGGATTGGTTGTAATACATTCGGTATCACGGACAGATCCTCTCGCTTTAGATTGCCAAATTTCAAAATCCATATACCAAGTATAGGAAGATTTAGCATTGATAGAACCATCAATCGTTACCCTCTTTCCTGTTTCGCCACGAACTTTGATTGGATTTTGAGCTGTGCCTTTTAGTTTAGAATTAAATGTCCAACCGGGAGTAGTGTAAGATCCAGCCAAAAGCCAAATAGTGTCTCCGGGCTGAACTTGGGAAGGGTGGTTAAGCGCGGTTTGCAAATCCCACGGACTGCTTTGAGAACCGTTGCCGGAAGAACTGCCAGTAGAAGATACATACCACTGATTACCAGTTGAAACTCCAGCCACTGCTCCTATATTTTGATTAGGCAAAACCATACCTTGCAAAGCAAAAGTGATAGAAATAAGACCTGATAAAACTTGAGATAATATGCTTGTCATTGTGTTTAAATGAATTTATAAATAAAATAATAAACTAATTTGATTTTAATTTTTGTATTTTTATCTTCAATATCATAAATTAACTATTAATATAATAATTTTATACTAACATTTATATATATTAAAGCACCTTATTATATGTTTATAAGTCTAGACACTTAAATATCTATATTTTTCAATGCTTAAATGTTTAGATGTTTAGATGTCTTTACTTATCAGAATAGTTTTTGATAGCTTGAACCACCCTACTATCATCTCTTAAGTTTTCATAAAAAAGAACTTGTGAAGTAATGATAAAAAGTTCGTCCATCGGACCGTGGAGTTCATTGCCGAGTTTAATAAGTGAAAATGTTGTTTCGTTTATTTTTGTTTCAGACAATGTATCATTTCCCGAAAGCTGAAGATAATAGACATCAGTCAAAACAAACTCCGAATTATTTTTGCTCTTCAATTTACCAAAATAAACTTGTCCGTTTGATAAAAAGACGGCGCTATAATCTCCACCTTTAATTTCAGTGCCATTTTTATTGCTAGAATTATTATCAATAAGTCCCCCCAAAAAATCTTTACCCAAAAAAACAAAAGCAACAACTAAAATTAAAATAACCGCTATACCAAACCATTTCAAAAGTTTTTTAAAATTAAAGTTTAAACTTCTTTTACTTTTTTCTTCTTTTTTTATTTCCTCTTTAGGAGGTTGATTAAATCTTATCTCATCCATAATATTTATATTAACATTTAATAATAAAAATATACAAACATTTTTATCTGAATTTGACTCCCCCCCTGCTTTTAATAGCGGGAACGGGATTGCCGGAAGAATCTTGCCGAGTTTCCGCCTGCGTTGCGCCGTAGGAATAAAATGTAGAAGGCGAAGACTGGTTGTTATACCCTGTTTTTATCCAGTCGGCGCTGCGTGCCGTTGCTGATACTCTGACCTCATCGGCCACACCACCAAAAGTATAGCCAGTGTCCAAATTTTCTCCAATAGATATACCGGCTGAAGCCGTAGATGTAAAAGCCCCTACAGAAGTACCTGTGGTAGCAGAGGAAGAGCCATTAATATATAAAGTTTTAGCACCAGAAACGCTATCGTAAACAGCCGCATAATGATACCAGAGACCAGCTGTTGGGGCTGTGCCACAAATACTTTCACGGGTCCCAGTGTCGCCGGTTGAAGAATCTCTAGTCATAAAAGCTATCTGGCTACTACCACAATCAGTGCCATATAAACCTAAAGCAAATCTCCACCAGTCACCTGAAATTGCCTGACTAAAAAATAATTGGCTATCATTTGTGTTAGTAAATTTTATCCAACCCTCAAAAGTATATTGCGTTTTGCTAGCAACACTTATGCTTGAGTCTGTTCCTAAACTTATATAATTATTATGATAGCTTCCCGTGCTCGCTCCTCCGTCTATCTTACCGGCAATTGCAACAGTCCCTCCTGACGGAGTGCCATCATTATTGTTTGATGTTGAATCAAGAGAAGAAAGTGTTGAACCATCAGGCAAATGCCACACACCTTTATAGTTGGAATCAAAAACATCATTGGAGCCATCGGCTGTGTCCCATTGGTCAGAGACATCATTATCTCCGTAATATACATATATGGTAGTATCGGTGGTGCTGGAAAGATTGCTCCCCAGATTAACCCAAGCCACAAGCTCTCCGGTAGTGTTAGTATACTTTTCAATTTCGTGGGAGAGTTTGGTGGTGCCGTCAGAAGCAGTAAACAAAATGTCCCCGCCATCCGCCTGTCCCACGCTTCCCCCGTTGCCGGTATCTTTTAAATCAGCGTCAATCACCGAAAAGAGCATTGGGAAGCCGGTATAATTTTCGGTTCCTACATCTGTAGCCACTTTATTATGGTCAATGGTAATTTGTTTTCTGTCAGTCCAAACCCCGCCGGTAGAGTACCAATCTAACCCGGATGTCTCACCAATAACTCTCACTCCCATTTTAGCCAAACCGGCTTCTGTTGATACAGACCCATAAGTGTAAAAAGTGGAAGGCGAAGATTGGTTGTTGTATTCGGTGGCAATCCAGTCAGTAGAACGAACAATATTAGAAACTTTAAGTTCATCAATAATACCGCGAAAAACAGTAGAAGGACCGTTGTGATTTGCGCCAAAATAAACAAGGTTATCAGTAGTTATAAAACTTCCGCTCGCCGCAACTGTATTAATATAAGTTCCATTAATATAAAACCTAATATCATTTACATCATCATAGCTTACAACAACATAAGAAAGTTCATTTTCGTTAATAACGCTCGTGGATTGTTTATATGTTCCGCCTGTAATATTATCGGCATAAAAACTCAATTTACCTGAATTTTGAAGATTGAACCACCAATCATTATTACCAGATGACCTTTGAATAATATCACTACGATAACCCAAAGCTCCGACACTGTTAGGATTTACCCAAGCACTTATAGTAATAGCCGTAGTTATATTGTCCCAAACAGAACTGTTGGGCACAGTAATCAAGTCATCTTGTGTTGAATTTCCATCAAATTCCAAAGACCCGTCTATTTTCCCTGACACTTGGTCACTTGTGGTCATTGTGCCTGATGAAGTTCCGTCATTGTTATTAGCAGTTGAATCAAGCATTTGGGGAGCCGAGCCGGATGGGTCTTCAGATAAATGCTGAACCATCATATAGTTGCTATCCCAAACATTAGCCGCGTCCTGCTGGTCGTCGGCGGCGGCGTTTCCATAATAAATATATATAGTAGTATCAACACTATTAGAAAGTGAAGGTATTTTGACCCAAGCCACTATTTCTCCGGTTGTAGAAGCGTAGTATTCAATTTCGTGGGAGAGTTTGGTAACGCCGTCAGAAGAAGTAAAGACAATATCGCCCGCTGTGCTTGAAGCCACATTTCCATCAAAATCAGTAAAAGCCAAATCACCATCAGTCACCGAAAAAAGCATAGGAAAATCAGTTAAAGCAGATGAACCAGACACCTTGTCTGCATCAACGGTAATAGCTTTTCTGTAACCCCAAGTGCCACCGCTCGCAAACCAACCAGCTTCAACTGTTTTTGCAGAAAACAAATTTGTCCCAAATATCAAAACCAATAAAGCAAGGAGTAATCCTGCCGTCAATATTATTTTAATTTTTTTTGTCCACATTTTTCTTGACATATTTTTTGGTTTTGCTATACTATTTCTAATCACGCCCCCCCGACCGCAAGGTTGGGGGGGACGATTTTATATATCCATAAGATTCTTCAATTGGGCTTTAAATAGACCTTTTTTTATACTCCAAATTTCTCTACCCAAATGTCCCTTAGCATAAATTACCACTACTTGCTTTTTTAATTCTATAAGTAATCTGTAAAGCGGTTCATAATCCCCATCTCCGGTAAGAAAAATAAAACTATCAAACTTTTCCGCAATTTTCGTATGAACATCAATGCAAACTTCCATATCAAAATCACATTTTCTTTTCAAAATATCCTTACCTTTTAGCTTTGTAATAAAAATATATTTAACGGGTTTTGTAATAATTCTATATCCAATTTTTTCCGCCTGTTCCAAAAATTCTTCTGATTTCGGATGATTATCTTTCCCAAAATACATACAAACCTCTTTAATACTTGGGTAAGATTTTAAATATTTATAAAGAATATTAATATCAATTTCTGATTTTAGAGATTTTGTCCAACCGTGCACGTTAGCCCAATCAACAAATACAGTAGCTTTGCCTTTTAAATTTATTCTTTTAAAATCTTTCTTCATTTTATTTCTCTTTTTTAATCTTATCTCGTATCTCGTATTCCTTATATCGTTGGCGTAGTCGTAGAAGTATCAGATGGCTCTGGTTCTGGCTCTGGCGTTGTTTCAACTTCTGTCTCTAATATCAGCTCCTCTTCAACCAATACATCTGGAGTGGTGGTAGCCGTCTCATCTACTGTATCATCTATCACCGGAGGAGTTGTAGTTGAAGTACCAGCAACCTCTCCAGTGACTGGCTCGGTGCTTGTAGCAGTTGAAGTTGAGGTTGAGGTTGAAGTCGAAGCATCAGGCACTATGACTATCTCCCCAAACCCATCATCATAATTTCCGGGAATAATACTCATCAAGCCCGATACCGAATTGACATTCTCTGGCTGATAGATAGCGACCCAATCAAATTTGATATCTTTTTGAGCCACCCCATTCATAAGGATAGTAAATCCTTCTTCTGTTTTATCCACCACTCCATAAGGCCCTTCCGGCAAACCAAGCACTGTCGCTATTACCTTAGGCGCTCCTGCGTAAGGTTTTTCAAAAACGACTTTAGTTGAATTGTTGCCCATTGTTATTACCGCACTCCCTGCCGTATCTTTGCTTGCATAAATATTTCCAGCAATCTTCAAATTGCCATAAATGTTTGCATCACCATTGCTTTTTATACTAAAGATTTCTCCTCCCGTGTTTTCTATAGCAAAGATAGAGTTATCGGCAGTTGATGCCATATTTGAAAAGACTTTAATAGAACCATCATTTTTGACCAACAATCTGTCAATCCCGTTTTGTTGAAGTTGAAGCAGGTCGCCACTACCTTTTTGATTTATCATAAAGATAGCATTTGAAGAAGTAGCGCTAATTGAAAGTGAATTTTCAATATGAGTGATCAACTGATTATCTTCTTCTCCAAGGACAAAAGTATTTTCTATCACTCTATATTCAGGACTAACAAACACTGTCACTACTCCGGTATCTCCTATGCCCTCCCCTGTAAAGTCTTCCAAAGCTTGACCCAATATATAACCGCTCCTAGTGGCCTTCATTGCAAAACCCTCTCTAGTCTCTGAAGAAGTCAAAAAGTCTCCAGCTTCAATAGGTCCATTTTCGTTAGTTACTTTTGTAATGATATGCCCCAATAGACCGACATTGGCAAATTCATCGCTTTTCTGTCTGGTGTCTTCAGGATTATTAAAACTAGTTCCACGGTCAGTTACCACACCGAGTATTTTGTCATAAGCCACATTGGATTTGCGGACAATACCAGTATTTGCCGGAGGAGTGGTGGTAGAGTTTCCTTTTACACTATCTATATATCCTCTATCAGCCAAAGAGATCACATCTCCCACTTCACTATCTTCATATTGGAAGAAAAATTCAGAGTAGTCGGCAGTGTTGGCATCAGACTGGAAGCGGAAGGTAGTAGCCCCTGACCTTATCCAAATCCTTCCTCCAGAAGCGGTGGCATCTGCATTACCTATCGTAAACTGCCCATCAGTAGTAAATGTTGGAGAAGTAGAGGTGGCTATTTGTATCCAACTGTTAACGGTGTCTACCGCAAAGACTTGCGAAGCCGAACCATTCAAAACTTGTATAGCAGTGGTAGAAGAAACATCAAATAGCAAAGCACCACTAGCTGTAAATCCAGACAAGAAACTACCAGCCGAAGAATAGAAATTAAGCAAATTACCAGTTTGTGAGCCACCAGCAGTAATGTCAATTCCTGCATTGGTTGATGATTGAGTAGTATCAACAGCAAAGATAGAATTGCCACTACCGTCTTGAATATTAACCGCCGTAGTAGAAGATATGTTTTGAGTCAAACCTCCATACCAAGAAACTTCAAGCACCGAAGCTCCGGTAGAAGAAGATATTTTAAATAAATCTTGATAAGTAGCCGCTTTCCCTTGAATGGCAAAAAGAGCGCTAGTCGTGCCTGTCGTCCCCACTCCCACATTGCCTCCGTTAGTAACAATAAAGTCTGTTTTGGTAGATGAACCAATTACAAACGATGGACCAGTAGCGCCGTTTGGATTGACAGAAAGTTGAGCCCAAGGGGTAGTGGTGCCAACACCTAAATTACCAGAGAGAACACGAAAGTCTCCGATTTGAGTAGATGAAGCGGTGCTAAGAAAACCATTAAGAAGTCCGATTGTAGTTGTCGTAGAGTTGCCCCAAGCATTTACATCCCAAGCAAAGTTAGCACCCCCTCCGTCATTAGCGTCCGTGCCTTCATAAATACTCCCATCAGCTGCCACTTTCAGGTCGCCACCTCCGCCTCCGAGTGATGTGATGGCGAAGTTGGTGGTAGTAGCACCAGTAGCACCAACTGAAAATTTGGTGGTGCTAGCTAGCTTTACATCCAAAATTGGAGCCGTTTGACCAGAAAGAGCGTCCAAACTAAGTAAAGTGGTCCCGACAGCCGAACCGCCAACTGAAATATTGGCATAAGGAGAAGAAGTGCCAACACCTAAGTTGCCACCTGTTATATATGTGTTGTGAGCAAACAATCCTCCAAAAGCAGTTTCTCCCATCTTTTGACCAGCCACGAAATTGTGAGTGCCTTCCACTTCAATATCATAAACACGCTCCTCGCCCACTTTTTCAATGGAGACGATTTCGTCCCACATCACATCTCCTTCGCCTTCTGCCAAAACTTCATCATTTGGACAATCCAAATTTACTTGCCCTGAACTTGTTGAAGGGTCAAAATATTTAGAAAATACTTTTCCGCGAGGCACGGCAATTTCCATACCAACCTCAAGCTCGCCCACCTGTAGCCAGCTTCTTTCTTCTTTATTATTTTTTGTAAAAAATCCTAACATTTTATTTATTTGGCGTAACGCTCCGTCAATTTCGGCACAGAGACGTTAAACCTCATCCAGCTCTTTTCCAAATGAAATGTCTTTATTCTTGTCTCTGCATATCTACCAATCAAATCGTCTATAAGCCCCGTATCAACTTTTGCTCCATAAACTCCTTTGATTTGTTCCAAATATACAATCATCTTGTTGCATCCGGCCATCGCTTTTTCCAAAGTGGCTACTCCCGCTCCAAAGTCCGCAAATCTGATGGAGTGTGCCTCTCCTATATATAGAGGCACAGACATAGAGCAATTGATCATATTTTCCAAAAAATCATAACGCAAGGTTTTTAGTTTGGCTTTCATATTTTTGGTTATTATCACCGTGCATTCCATAGATTTTTGATAAATATCCAAGTCGCGAAAGGTGCGCACCGGTTTCCTAGGTGTAAATGTTTTTGAATATTTATTTTTTATATATTGAGACATTTTTGATTTTGTGGATATTTCCTTGACTTTTTTTTTGATTTTGTTAGACTTACTTCATTGATGGCCCTTTGGGCTCGCCCCTTCGGGGGAGAATGAGAAGCTAGTCGAGATTTACTCGCCTAGTTTTTTCTTTTATTTTTCTCATTATTTTCATATCAAGGTGCCCAATTTTATTAATCAGTCTCTTGCTATCCAAATTCCTTATTTGTGATAAATTTGCAAAAGCATTTTTACCATCAATAATTCCTACCGAAATTCTATATTTATTTGTTTTGCTTGCAGTAGTCAGAGGTAAAGCCAAGAATGAATACTTGTTATGTTTTTTGAGTACTATAACCGGTCTCATAAATTCTTCATCTTTACCATTTGACTCAAATCCGACATTTAACCCGAGATGAACCCACCAAACATCACCATCAGCAAAGAATAGTCTGTCATTTTCTATTTTGGAATCAACTTCTTTTTTGATTTTATTCCATTTGTCAAAATCTTTGTTCATCTTCGGTTTTAATAAATTAACGCTTTTAATCAACTAACTACTATCTTGGTAATCCGGTCCTCTATTCCTTATTATTACTAAATCATTTGTTTTTGGAATTTCTACTACCAACCCGGAACGATAATAAACTCTTTTCTTCTTTTTAGTAGGTTGCAATTTTTTGACGACGTGGAGAGGATAAAATTCAAAATAATCTTTTTCGTCAAACCAAGCGCATTTAAATTCAAAGAGCCGCAAGCCAGTCAATCTTGACATAGCAAGCGCGTACCAAGTGAGTTGCTCAATTGGTTTTTCTTTCTCCGCATTCGGTTTGTAGTCAAGCAAATGCACCGACCCATTTCTTATCTGTATAAAATCAATATGACCTGTGAGCAACTTCGGCACTTCAATCTCCTTGCCTCCCTTTATTCCAATTTTTCCATTGTCCGATATTTTAAACTTAAGTACGTTTTCCATATGCGCCACATCTTCCCTCCTTATATACACCGGCACTTCGGTTGCCACCGTCACGCTATCATTGGCAATCATAAATCTCTGCAACTCTTCGTGTCTTTGTTTGTTGTTAGGGACCGCTTGCAGGACAAAGGCCGCCAGCTTATTGGCATAATTAAATTTGGCTTTCACTATCATATCTGTCTTGTCAAACTTGCTTCTGACCTCCGACATTCTTTCACCTTCGGCAAAATATTGATGCGGAGTTTCGCTAGAAACATTGTCCAAATATTCCTTCAGTGGTTTTAGATTGCGATTACCAAACTCTTCCAACATAAGAGCAATTTTGGCTCGGTGATATCTAAATCTATAAAGTTGTCTGTGAGCCATTGTTACGGTTTCAATTATGTTTTTTGGATTAAACATTTTAATAGCGTATTCTCGCAGTCGGCTGAATGTGCAGAGCTGTTTGTATTCATTTATCCAGCTTGCCAGAGTGGCGGGGGTAGGGACTGCGGGACTTGCTTTAGAACCGTCAATTTCAGGGAGTGGGACGCCGAACTTCTGTCCCAATATTTTACATGTTTGCTCTAGCGTCAATCCCAAATTATACAAACTCATTCCTTCAATAACGGTTCTTAATGGGAAATGCTTACCTTTAACATCGCTTGCTGTAAAGGTCCTACCACATTCCTCATTTTTGCAAATGTAAAGCTGAACGGTTTGATTTTTATTTTTACGAACACCTCGTTTGGAGAAATCTTTTGAATTGCAGTATGGGCAGTGTTCGGCGGGACGCGTCCCTTCTCCTCCCTGAGGGTAACCCTTGAACTGCCCCTGCCCCAAAGGGTTACCCTCTAGTTGAGCTAACTCACCCCGACCCTCGCCTTGCACACCTTTTTTATTTGCTGTATTATTTTTTAGTTTATCATTATCCAAAGATAAATAATTATTATGAATAACATTTACAATACTATGATTAGTTTTTACATCGCTGGAGGAATTATATTGATAGCCTTTATTCTTTTGGCTATTTTCGCTAAGAAGAACAAATAGTTTAGATTTTACTTTCCTCTTAAATAACTCACCCCAACCCTCTCTTAAATTAAGAGAGGGAGAATTTCGGTTAGAATCCAAATCAGAAATGTTTTGTATCTCACGCGCCATCTCACTACTTACAGGGGTAGATTTCGCACGAATTTCGAAAAATTGGACATTAGCCGTGCTATTCGTGCTACTGTTTCCAACTAATTTTGCAATATTTTGGACTACATTTTGAATCTTGTTTTTGACATTTAGAATTTCAAATTTAGTGCTTGTTTCGGATTTAGATATTTGAATTTCTTTCACCCTCGCCAGGTATGGATGCTCTTTGGTTGTCCTGATTACCCTACCGCTTCTGGTGCACACTTCGTATATCTCTCTGACTCCCATATCCATAAGGGCGTTAATTCGCTTGTAGACAACCATATTTGAGCTCTCATCAAGCGACATAACCTCATCACCGGGCAAGATATCTTTGATTTGGACAAAGAGGTAATCGTAATCGACCCCACCCCGTTCGCCTTCGGCGAACTGCCCCTCACCTTGCGAAGGTGAGGGGATTCCGAATACGGAATTTTTCCTCCTTTTTCTTCTCCTGATCGCAAGCAAAGTTTCTCCGGTCATACAATGTCCGACGACTGAAAGTTTTTGGGCGGGATTCGTCGTCCCGAT
>Ga0209541_10015941_pt1 | contig 11164 bp, 17 predicted proteins | sample RifCSPlowO2_01_FD_184027 | JGI IMG/M metagenome (GOLD analysis project Ga0209541, IMG submission 184027) | Groundwater microbial communities from Rifle, Colorado - Rifle CSP2_plank lowO2_0.1 (SPAdes) (version 2) | ecosystem: Environmental > Aquatic > Deep subsurface > Groundwater | place...
CAACACTCAGAAATCGCAACTATATGGATACACTTTTGCGATTTCTGACATATTACGAACGGACAACTAATGCTCAATTGATATTGTCCGTGAGTATAGATTAGTTTTTTACCTCACAAAAACACCTATCCAGGCATACGCCGGGAGTTTTAAGATAATCCCTTACAAACCTTGAAAAAACAGCAATCCAGAATGGGCTTAGAAGCATTGAGATTGAAATAACTGCTATAGTTAAATGATAGCCAAATGATGAGATTATATTGCTATTGAAGCCTGCTGCTGCAAGAAGAAAGCTAAACTCGCCTATTTGTGACAATAATGCTCCTGCGTAAACGCTGCATCTCCATGATTCGCCAAACCAGCGAAAGATAAGCGCATTGACAAATGTTTTGAGCAAGAAAAGGGTTAAGACCAGCCAGGCAATAAGCATGTAATTCTCTATTAAAAAAGAGATGTCAATCAGCATGCCTATAGAGACGAAAAAGAATGCAACTAAAAGTGTTTTAAAGGATGTCAGGTGATCATGAACCCATTTTGTATCTTTTGTTGTTGCAATAAATATGCCTGCAAGAAAAGCTCCAAGAGCAGTTGAAAGCTGCAATAATCCTGTTATAAAAGCAAATCCAAAGCATAAAATAAATGCGCCAAGCAATTGGAATTCGTGGTCCATTTTTAGCTTATCCTTAAGAGGCAGCCTAATTTCTTTCTTTTTAAGAAGCCAGAATACAAATCCTGCTATAAGCAAAATGCCAAGCAATTGTAAGATAAAATCATTAATCTTTAATGACTTGTCTATGGATGTTAGGATGATAAGCATAGGCGCAACAGCCAAGTCCTGCATTAGTAACATGCTCAAGGTATCTCTTCCAAGTTTTGTGTATAATATCCCCATGTTTTCAAGAATTTTTAATACAACTGCTGTGCTGCTTAGGCTGATAACAAAGCCAATAAGGATAATTGTTGCCCTGGACCAATCAAAAAAACTGCCAAATATAAAAACCATTCCCAAGCTAAGAATAATTTGGAACAAAGTGCCAATTATTGCTATTTTCCAATGGTCTACTATTCTTGATATTGGGAATTCTATACCTACAAAGAAGAGCAAAAGAATAACGCCTATGCTGCCAAGAGCAGATATGGTGTCCTGGTCTTTAACAAGGGCTAAACCATACGGGCCGACAACTACCCCAGTTATGATATAGCCAATAACTATTGGCTGCTTTAAATGCCTCAGGAATATGCCTATAACAAGAGCTACAAAAGACAATAATACAAAGCTGATTAGGTACGGGTCAATTGATGCCATGATGATGCCTCGATTAATATGAAAATATGATTTTAGAATTTCATTAGTCTTAATCTTTCAACACGAATCTTAGTTGAAGGGTGGGTCATGAAAAACTGGACTAGGCCAGTAGAGTGAAATGGATTGACGATAAAGATGTGCGCTGTTGTTTCTGTTATTCCAGATGGCCTTAGGCTTATTTGCTTTGATGATGACTCAAGCTTTTCAAGAGCAGACGCAAGGCCTTTTCCATCTTTTAATATTTTTGCTCCTGATGCATCAGCTAAAAATTCCCTGCTTCTTGATATTGCCAGTTGTATCAAAGTAGCTAAGATTGGAGTTAATATTGCCAAGACAAGCAATTCCAATCCTGAACCGCCTCTCTCATTATCTCTTCCGCCAATGCCAAACAAAGCTCCCCATCTAGCGAGCATTGCGATATATGAAATAACTCCTGCAATAGTTGCTGCAACCGCCTGTATCAGCGTATCCCTGTTTTTTATATGGGAGATTTCGTGGGCAATAACTCCTTCAAGCTCTTTTTCATTTAGTAAATTCAGTATTCCTTCTGTAGCAGCAACTGCTGCATGCTTATAATTTCTTCCGGTTGCAAAGGCATTAGCTATTGGTCCAGGAACAACGTAAACCTTGGGCATGGGTATATTTGCTTTTTTTGAAACTTCTTTAACTATTTTATATAGCTTTGGCTGCTCTTTTTCTGAAACGGGTTTTGCCCTGTAGATTGCCAAAACTAATTTGTCAGAAAACCAATAAGCGCTGAAATTCATTATTATTGCAAACACCAAGCCGAAAAATAAACCCTGCTGGCCCCAAAAAGAGCCTATCCATAACAGCAGTCCTGTAAGCAATCCAAGCAATACAACTGTTCTTATCTGATTGGCAATTGCCATAACTAAGAGGTAGCTTCGGTTAATATTTAAATCTTATGATGTTAAGATTCATTATCAAGATTCATTATCAAGATAGGTTATGATTCCTTCTATATGCCTTAGTTTTGTTTCTTTAAATAAGAATCTCCTAAATGAGTTATTCACTTTAACACCAAATCTTTGTAGCTCAGAATTAAGCCTGCCATAAAGGTGTTTGCCCTCTTTATCCAAGTCAGTTAATATTATCACTTCTTTATCTCTGTCAACAGTCTCTTCAATCACAGAAAACAACGGCTTTTTGCTCAATGTTACGATGTTTTTAATTCCAAACTTTTCCAAAGCAGATTTGTCTTTCTTGCCTTCAACAATAACTATACAATCTGATTTTTTGAGCTTCTCTATTCGCTCTACAAGTTCCTCATTCATTAAAACAATGCATGTCAGTAAACTATTTAAATTTATGGCAATTCTTTTGATTGGGATGATAAGCATAAGCACAATTCTGATGCACTATAAAAGGGAAGATATACAAAAAGAGATGATTGAGCACGCCAAAGACAGGGAGGTTATAGCAAGGTTTGGCGAAAAATTCAGCAGCAGGCCCGATGTTCTGAAATATCCAAGAGACATCCTGGAGTTGGCAAAGCAAGGAGCTACTTCTTTCCATGCTTCTGAGGAGCTCTGGGAAAACCCGCTGCGGCTGAGCACTGATATGAAAAAAAGAGAGCTGGAGATGCTGAGGATTGGCTGGGACCTGGTTATCGATGTTGACTGCCCTTACTGGGAGTATTCAAGGCTGATAACCCACCTGATTATAAATGCATTGAAAAAGCACGGCGTAAGCGCGGTAAGCTGCAAGTTTTCAGGCAACAAAGGGTTTCATATAGGCGTGCCTTTTGAAGCATTTCCAAAAAATGTTTCGGGCAGGGAGATAAAGTCGGAATTCCCGGACGGCGTAAGGATAATTGTTTCTTACCTTAGCAGCTGCGTAGAGGAAGGGTTCAGCGAAATAATCCAGAAAAGAAGCACAGCCAGGGAAATCGCAGAGAAATTAGGCAAAGGGCACGGCGAGATATTAAAGACAGTATGCAAAAAATGCGGAGCAGACGCCGATGATGAGGAAAAACCAGATGAGGCCTTATGCCCTTACTGTTCAGAGAAATATGAAATTGACGGGAGCACAAGATTTTTCCAGTGCAGAAAATGCAAAAAGATTGTAAAGCTGGATAAAAAGGAAAGGCAGTGCAGAAAATGCAAAGGCAGCTCTTTTGAGCAAAAGATTGATATCAAAGGCATATTGAATGTTGACTCAATCTTGATATCGCCAAGGCACCTGTACAGGATGCCGTACTCGCTGCACGAGAAAACCGGGCTTTGCTCGCTGCCAATAGACCCAAACAGGGTATTGGAGTTTGAAAAAGAAATGGCAAAGCCTGAGAATGCCAGGGCTGATTTTAAGTTTCTGGATAAAAAGGATGTTAAAAAAGAAAACGCAAAAAGGCTTTTTGATGATGCTTTTTACTGGTACTATGAAAATGTCAAAAGAAACGAGGGATTAAAAGAAGGCATGGCTAACCAGAAAACAGCGTATGAAATAACATCTGCTCTGGGCGAGGCTCTTTTTCCGCCGTGCATCAAAGCACTGGATAAGATTAAAGACGGCAGAAAAAGGTCTCTGTTTATGCTAATAAATTTCTTAGTATCGTGCGGATGGGATTATGACAAGATAGAGAAATATGCAAGGGAATGGAACAAGAAGCTTGAAGAGCCTTTAAGAGAGGTCATGATAGTTGGGCAGATAAGGTATCATAAAGGCAGAAAGGAAAAGATTCTCCCCCCTAATTGCAGCAACAAAATGTATTATAAGGATATCGGCATTTGCCATCCTGACAATCTCTGCTCAAAAATAAAAAACCCGGTGAATTATGCTGTAAGGAAAGGAAGAAACCTCAAAAAAGAATAAAGGAATAAAATGGGATTGTATATAGCCGCAACGCCAATAGGAAATTTAGAAGACATAACCCTGAGGGCATTAAGAATTCTAAAAGAAGTTGATTTGATTTTGGCTGAAGACACAAGAAGAACAATGAAGCTATTAAGCCATTACAGCATAAGGAACAGAATTGATTCATTTAATGAGTTCAACAAAAGAAGAAAAACGCCTTATATCATCAGCTTGTTGAAACAAAATAAGGAGATTGCGGTTGTGTCTGACTCAGGAACGCCAGGCATAAGCGACCCAGGATTTTATCTGGTAAGGGAGTGCATAAAAAATGGCATAAAGGTTATTCCGATACCTGGCGCAAGCTCAGTTATTTCTGCGCTGGTTGTTTCTGGCCTGCCAACAGACAGGTTCAGCTTTTTTGGGTTTATACCAAAAAAAGAAAGCCAGAAAAGAAAGTTTCTTGAAAAAATAAGTGGAATGGATGGAACAATTGTTTTATTTGAAAGCCCGCACAGGCTTATAAAGACATTAAAGGCTATGAGCGAGACGGCCCCTAACTTTAGCATGGTCCTGGCAAGGGAGATGACTAAGAAATTTGAGGAGTTTACAAGAGGCAGCACAATTGATGTCTTTAATAAAGTTAAAAACAGAAAGGTAAAAGGAGAGATTGTTATAATACTAAACAAAAGTAGTAAAATAGAGTAAACTTTATAAATGGCCTATTGTTCCTATATGCCCTGGGTGTTTAAATAGCTCGTTTAAACATTAAAACAAGCCTGAAAAGAAGTCTTTTCAGTACAGTTTTGAAGACTGTTTCTCATAAAGGACTTCAATAAAAGGCTTTTTTTTCAAGATAAAAACCAAGACGGCTTTATTTAGCCCAATAGATGGTGAGCTAAAACAATAAAACCAAGATGCCAAGGACAAGAAAACCAAGACATGGAAGCATGCAGTTTTGGCCTAGAAAGCAGACTAAAAGAACGCATGCAAGGATAAGGTGCTGGGCTGATGTTAAAGAGCCAAGGCTTCTTGGGTTTGCCGGTTACAAAACAGGGATGACACATGTTCTCATCACAGACAACAGGAAAACCTCACTGACAAAGGGCGAGGACATTTTCTGCCCGGTAACTGTGATTGAATGCCCCCCAGTCAAGGCTGCTTCTATAGTTTTTTACAAAAAGGATAAAGATGGCTCAAGGATTTGTTCTGAGGTTTTTGCTGAAAATATCGATAAAGAGCTTGAAAGAAGGGCCTTATTGCCAAAAAACATAAAGAAAAGGGCAGATGATATAAAAGATTTTGACGACATAAGATTAAAGGTTTATACGCAGCCAAAATTAACTGGCATTGGGAAGAAAATACCTGACTTGTTTGAGGTTGCTATTGGCGGCAGCAAGGAAGACAAGCTGAACTATGCAAAAAATATCCTCGGGAAAGAGATACGCATAGAGGACGTTTTCAAGGAAGGACAGCAGGTAGATATTCATTCTGTAACAAAAGGAAAGGGAACCCAGGGGCCGGTAAAGAGATTTGGCGTGAGCCTGAGAAGCCACAAATCCGAGAAAACCAAAAGGGGCCCTGGCAGCCTTGGCGCGTGGTGCGGCCAGGCGCATATGATGTACCGGGTTGCGCATGCAGGAAGAATGGGCTACTATCAGAGGGCAGAATATAATAAGCTGATTCTGAGAATAGGAAAAAACGCTGACGGGATAAATGTCAAAGGCGGATTTCCGCATTATGGTCTTGTAAAAAATAATTATATCCTAGTCAAAGGCTCTGTTGGAGGAAGCGCAAAAAGAATGATAAAGATGAGCTGCGGGATAAGGCAAAGCAACAAGATGCCGCAAGAAGCTCCTCCTATAAGCTATGTAAGCATGGAGTCAAAACAATAAAATGAGACTGATAGTATATGATGCTGCAAAGAAAGAAATAGGGAAAAAAGAACTTCCTGTGCAATTCAGCGAAGATATAAGGCCAGACCTTGTAAAAAGGGCGGTTTTGGCTATAATGGGCAACAAAAGGCAGAGGTACGGCGCAAAGGAAGACGCAGGCAAGAGAGCCTCTGTAAGGGTCTCAAAAAGAAGAAGGGATTACAGGGGATGCTATGGCCACGGAATTTCAAGAGTGCCAAGAAAAGTGATGAGCAGGCGCGGCTCAAGAATGAACTGGCAGGGCGCTTTTGCTCCTGGCACGGTTGGAGGCAGAGAGGCGCATCCGCCGAAAGCAGAGAAGATATGGAGCAAAAAAATAAATGAAAAGGAAAGAAAAAAAGCAATAAGAAGCGCAATTTCTGCTACAGTTCTTGCAGACGCTGTATCAAGAAGAGGCCATATTATTCCGGATAGCTATCCGTTTATTGTTGATTCAAAAATAGAATCATTGGGAAAAACAAAAGATGTATTAGACATGCTGGAAAAACTTGGATTTGGAAAAGAGATTGAAAGGGCATCCAAAAAAAAGATAAGGGGCGGAAAAGGCAAGATGAGGGGCAGGAAATACGTTGTCAAAAAAGGCCCTTTGATAGTTGTCTCCAGAAATTGCGAACTTGTTAATGCCTCGAGGAATATACCTGGGGTCGATGCTGTAGAGGTTAAAAAACTTAATGCTATGCTGCTTGCGCCAGGCGCAAGCGTGGGAAGGGCTGCTTTGTGGACTGACAAAGCAGTAGAGCTGCTTGAAAAGGAGAGGTTGTTTTTGAGCTAAGATGAAAACAAAAGCAGAAAATCCGAAAAAACCAATGGGAACATATGATATAATAAAATACCCGTTGTCTACTGAAAAATCCATAAGGCTGATGGAATCTGAAAACAAGCTGATTTTTGTTGTTGATAACAGGGCAGATAAAAAGCAGATAAAGAATGCTATAGAAAGCATGTTCAAGGCCAAAGTAAAAAAAGTACGCACTTTTATTTCACCTGACGGAAAAAAAAGAGCCTATATAAAATTTTCAGATGAAACTCCTGCTATAGATATTGCGACGCGGCTGGGCTTGATGTAAGGCGAATAGAAATGGGAAAAAACCTAATCCAACAGAAGAGGGGAAAAGGAAGCCCGACATACCGGGCGCCAAGTTTTAGGTATAAGGGAATTGCTAAATATCCCGGCGGCCAAAAAAAAGAAATGACCGGGGAAGTGACTGATATTATACATTGCCAAGGCCACAGCGCCCCGTTAATAAGCGTAAAATGCGATAACGGCGAAGAGGCTTTGCTTCAGGCTCCTGAAGGGATAAAGGTTGGTGACTGCATATCAAACAGAGAGGGCACAGAGGTCAAGCCAGGAAACATTCTCCCGCTGAAAAACATACCAGAAGGTGTTGCTATTTATAACATAGAAGCAAATGCTGGCGACGGAGGGAAATTTGCAAGGGCTTCTGGCGCATGCGCCAAGATTATAACAAAAATGGAGGACAAAGTGGTTGTATTGCTGCCTTCAAACAAGAGAAAGATTTTCGCGCATGAATGCAGGGCAATGATAGGCACAGTTGCCGGCGGGGGAAGGTTTGAGAAGCCTTTGCTGAAGGCAGGGACTATGTATCACAAGATGAAGGCAAGAAACAAGTTCTACCCTATTGTAAGCGGGACATCAATGAATGCAGTATGCCATCCATTCGGCGGCAAAGGCTCGCATACAAAAGGAAGGCCAACACAGGCGTCAAGAAACGCCCCTCCAGGAAGGAAGGTTGGAAAGATAGCGCCTAAGCGGACAGGAAGAAGGTAAAATGGCAAAGAAGGAATTCACATACAAAGGAAGGGAATGGGACGAACTTAAAAAAATGAGCCTGACTGAATTTGCAGAATTGATGCCATCCAGGCAAAGAAGAAGCGTGAAAAGGGGCATGACTGAGCAGCAGAAAATTTTGCTTGATAATATAAAGAGGGGCAATAAGAATATAGAAACCCATTGCAGGGATATGATAATAGTGCCCGAGATGGCTGAAAAGATCATCAAAGTGCATAACGGCAAGGCGTTTGTGGCTGTATCAATAGAAAAAGACATGATAGGGCACTACCTTGGAGAATTTGCGATGACAAGGAAAAAAGTGCAGCACAGCGCACCAGGAATAGGCGCTACAAAATCAAGCGCAAGCCTTTCAGTAAGATAAAAATGAAAGAGGAAAACAAAGAAAACAGCGCAAAAGTGAATGGAATCTCGTTGCCCATATCAACAAAACAGGCAATAGAGATATGCAGTTTTATAAGAGGCATGAATCCTGATTATGCAAAAAAGCTGCTTGAGGAAGTTGTGCAGAAAAACGTTGCTGTTCCCTACAGAAGATTCAACAAGGGAGTTGGGCATAAGACAAAAATCGGGCCAGGAAGGTATCCTGTAAATGCTGCCAAGGAGTTCATAAAGCTGATTGACTCTGCCAGCGCAAATGCCCAGTTTAAGGGCCTGAATACATCAAGCCTGATAATCAGCAGGGCCTGCGCAAATAAAGCAGGGAATTTTTGGCATTTTGGGAGGAAAAGAAGAAGGAAGATGAAAAGGACGCATGTTGAGATTTTTGTTGAGGAAAGAAAAACAAGGGCTGAAACAAAAAATGCCGAGCCAAAAGCAAAGGAAAAAAAGAGGGCTGAAAGATAAAAATGATTGAAAGAAAATTTGTCAGGCAAAACGTGAAAGAGGCGCAGATTCAGGAGTTTATCACAAATAACCTGAAAAATGTAGGCCACAGCCATACAAAAATGCAGAAAACGCCCATGGGGGAGAAGATAATAATTTTTGCTTCAAGGCCAGGCCTGATAGTAGGCAAAAAAGGCCAGAATATAAAGCAGCTGACAAAAACGCTTAAGAAAAGATTTGAGCTTGACAATCCGCAGATAGAGATGAGCGAGGTTGAAGACCCGAATCTTGACGCGAATATTGTTGCAGAAAGAGTGACCGACATGCTTGAGAGGTTTGGAACTGCAAAGTTCAAGGGAATCGGGCATAAGATAATGACCAACGTCATGAATGCGGGCGCCCTTGGAGTCGAGATCAGGATAAGCGGAAAAATCCCAAGCGCAAGGGCAAAGTCATGGAGATTTTATATGGGATACCTTAAAAAATGCGGCGATGCCGCCATCATGGGCGTTAGAAGGGCTAAAGCGCAGGCAAAATTAAAGAGCGGCATTGTTGGTGTAAAGGTTTCGATAATGCCACCCGACATAAAGCTGCCTGATAAGATAAAAATAGCAGAGGAAAAGCAGGAAACTAAAGATTCTGGCGAAGAAAAAAAGAAAGATGAAAAAGAAAATGAGATAACCCAAGAAAAAGCGGAGAAAAAGGAAGAAAAAAAGAAGGGGAGAAAGAAAAAAGAAATCAAAGAAAAACCAGAAGAAGAAAAGAAAAATGGCGCTGAAAATTAAGGAGATAAGGAGTTTGCCAAAGGATGAGCTTAAAAACAGGCTTGAAGAGCTCAGAAAAGAGCTTGTAAAATTAAATGCTCAGATAGCTACCGGGACAACACCAAAAAGTCCTGGACAGATTAAACAGATAAAAAAGACCGTTGCAAGGATATTAACGGTGCTTGGAAGGGAGAGTGAGAAATGAGCGAAATTTGCTCTAAGTGCGGGCTGCCAAAAGAACTTTGTGTTTGTGAAACAATAGCAAAAGAAAGCCAAGAGATCGGGGTTTACTTAGAGAAGAAAAAATTCAACAGGATATACACAATAATAGAAGGCATTAATGAAAAAGAGATTGACATGAAGGACCTGACGAGGAAGCTTAAAAACAAGTTCGCGTGCGGAGGAACAATAAAAGAAGGAAAAATTGAGCTGCAGGGCGACCACAAACAGAAAGCCAAAGAGGCTTTAGTTCAGATTGGTTTTGCACAGGAAACAATACTGGTCAAATAAAAGATGAGATTGAGAGGAGCAGCAAACGGCGAATTGATAGGCCTTGATGTAAATGTTGTTGGAAGGAATATCAGCGGAAAAGTCGTTGATGAAACAAAAAACAGCATATTAATAGAAACAAAGAAAGGAGAAAGAAAGACTGCCATGAAGATGAATAATACATTTGAATTCGCTTTGCCAGAAGGAAAGATAGCAATTGATGGCAAGGATATTAGCGGAAGAGCAGAGGACAGGATAAAGAAAAAGGCGGAACTATGAAAGAAGCTAAAAAAGGCAAAGATGGCTGCGGAGACAAGAAATGCCCGTTCCACGGCAATCTGAAATGCAGAGGCAGGACTTTTACAGGCACCGTTGTATCAGCAAAAATGCACAAAACAGTGACTGTTGAATGGTCCTGGAAGTATTTTCTGCCAAAGTATGAAAGGTATGAACGCAGGAGAACCAAGATAAAGGCGCATAACCCTAAGTGTATTGATGCAAAAGAAGGAGACATTGTAAGGATCAGCGAGTGCAGGCCTTTAAGCAAAACGAAAAATTTTGTGGTAATAGAAAAGACAGGGAAGGAGAAAGGTTTCAAGGAAAAGACAGAAGCAATGACAGAGTCAAAGCACAAGAAAAAAGAGGAGAAAAAGGAAGAAAGGGCAGAAGAAGCCAAAGGAGGGGAAAATGCAGCCATTGAAGGCTAGAGTCACAAGGGCGCTGCCTACTGGAGCAGAGGTTGGTACCTGCGATAACTCCGGCGCCAAGGTAATAAGAATATTTACTGTAGTGGGCCAGAAGACAGTCAAGGAAAGAAGGTCTGCAGCAGGAGTCAGCGACTTGGTTATGGCTTCTGTAAAAAGAGGAAGGCCTGACATGAGAAAGCAGGTAGTTTATGCTGTTATAGTAAGGCAAAAGAAAGAGTACAGGAGGGCGGACGGCGTAAGGATCAAGTTTGAGGATAATGCCGCCGTTGTTTTGAAAGATGACAAAGGAACTCCAAAAGGCACAATATTCAAGGGGCCTATTGCAAAAGAGGTCTGCGAAAGATGGCCGAGCATAGCCAAAATCGCAAGAATGATTGTCTAGTTAGCCTGATTAAAATGACCTCCTCTTGGGACTAAAGTCCCAAGTATCCAGCTAAGGTCGGAAGGTTCGACCTAACAAGCAACAGCATGATGCTGTGCCTGTTCCAAAATATATTTCACAGTGTCAGAAATTTGGT
>Ga0209541_10015943_pt1 | contig 11162 bp, 7 predicted proteins | sample RifCSPlowO2_01_FD_184027 | JGI IMG/M metagenome (GOLD analysis project Ga0209541, IMG submission 184027) | Groundwater microbial communities from Rifle, Colorado - Rifle CSP2_plank lowO2_0.1 (SPAdes) (version 2) | ecosystem: Environmental > Aquatic > Deep subsurface > Groundwater | place: Rifle...
ACTCCAAAAAAGGATTACTTAAAAGACTTAATAAAGGATAAGTTTAAATTAGAGAAAGAATTAAATATTAAGTTAGGAGAAGAAAGTTATTTTATTATAAAGATGTCCAAAATTTAATTATTTTCTTTGGTAAAGCCTTCTTTTTTTCCGTTAACGCTTGCTTCAATATTGCTGATTCTCAGCTTGTTCTCAACCCTAAATGAGCTGAAATGCGCCGCATCAAATGTCAGGGTCCCTGTTGATGGGTTGTAGTTAATATTAGAGCAGACATCAGCCGGGCACTGCACTCTAAAGTCAGCGGGGTTGGTTGTAAATCCTTCATTGTAATCAATAGCAGGGGCTGATTCATAGGGTAAATTATAGATAGCAACCGTTGCCGAGCTGTTTAGAACAGGCAGATTAGCTGTGTCAATAGCTACAATCCCATTGCTTATAACAATATGAGAATCCATATTAACAATGTTTCTCAAATCCAATACATTGCCCCCAAAATTAATCTTGCCGTGGGCCCTTTTTTCTAAAACAACATTGCTTAGATTAGCCAATTCGCTTTCATTTAAGGATAAAAAATCAGTCGTGTCGCCGTCAAATGCTCTTGCTATACATCCTGAAAACCCATACAGCTTCATTGAAAATATGTCAAGGTTTTCTTTTATGATGGGGCAGTATCTTTCTTCAAACTCTTCGTTTACTGATAAGCTGAACCCTTCTTTTACAAACTTGGATGGTAAGATATAAAATCTTTTTCCACCGCCATTTTCTCTTAGGCTGCCTAATGTCAAATTTTGCTTTTGCTCTGAAAATGATTTGTGGTTTATAAAGCTGAATACAAAATCCTCATTTTCAAATCCATCGCAATACCTGTTTTCTGAGACAGAAACCTGTTTAACTCCGTTTAGAATCACTATATCAAATGAATGGTATAGATAGTCCTTGTCTTCCTTGATTATTACGCACATATTTGCGTTCTCTACCGAATTAAATGAATTATAACTCAATAAGTTTTCTAACTCTGCCCTCATCTCGCTTTCAATGCTTTCTCCAACGCTGATATTCCATATGTGCTCTGCTTCAAATTCTCCATCACTTACAACAACCTTTATTTCGTGCTCTCCTGTTTCGTTTGCGTAATAGACAAAATGGCCATTTGTAACGATTATTGGTCTGATAGGTGGAATTTCAGGTTCTGGACAACTAACATCCCCTTCAATAATTTCTATTTTAGCATAGCCTACATCAACCAGTTCTTTATCTACGGATACCTCAACCTTAACTTCATAACCATCTGGCTCTGTGCATTCTGGAATTCTCATATACAATTCTTCTGAACTAGCAATCTCTCCTGACATCATATCATAAACATAGGTGCTTGCTGAAATACCAAGTTCTGGGATACTGATTTTGACTTTGGCAGTTTCCTCATCTTTTTCACCATAGTTGTTAAGAATAACTGTTGTTAACAGCGCTCTTCCTGCCTTTACTTCATTTTCTGGGGAAAAGATTATATCATACACCTGTAAGTCATGACGTTTTGCGCTAATATGCAGGTTTATATTTTTGGTTGTGATTAAATCTTCCCTATCATTGATAGAGATTCTAAGACCATAATTTCCCTCATCAAAATCAGGAGGCACAAACAAGTTAAGGAGTTTTTCGTAATTAACCCCCTCCTTAACAGCAAAAACATCGCTTGTTACTCCAATAATATTATCACTTTCACCACCTCCTACAACAGCCTCAATATCAATCTCTTTATCTTCTTTAGCAGACAGGTATACTTTGATTTCCATGTTTGAGTTTCTTTCAACATCTAGCATCAGATCATCAATGTCTGTTACGTCAATATCATTTACTAATACCTTTGTTATAACTATTTTTTTAACCTCTTCTTCAGGCGGCACTTTTACTTCTGCTATTTCTTCTTCCCCATCTTCTTCAACCACAATTTCCTCTTCAGTTCCTTCTTCCACTTCTTCTGCTGGCTCTTCCTCTGCAGGATAAGACTCGGTTTCTGCCCCATCAACGTACCATTTGAATGTTAGGTTATTATTATCCGGATCAGACGCAAAAACACCAAAAGTGGCTGTGTCTCCAACCCTCATTGGTTTCGGGTTGATGCTTGTTTTCCATATTACTGGCGGTTCGTTTTTTTCAACATAAAATCTGCTTGTTGTCTCATCCTGGTTGCCATGCTCATCAGAACAAGCCACACGAGCCTCGTACCACTCATTTTTTTCTGTTTCTTCAAGATTGGATATTAAGCTGGAATGCGAAACACCATACTCTTTTGTGCTGTAATCTGCTCCAATATAGACATTTGCAACTGCTTCTTTTTCAGGCAGCGTTATTTTTATTGAATCCTGGTCTCCAGCTACATTCTGCTCTATCAAAGTTCCCCATTGGGTCATGCCTTTCCTCATGTTATTGTTGCTTTCGAGCATGATTGTTGGGTCTTTTAGCTCTTCTGAAGGATTATTATAAGTTGGAGATGTTGTTCTTATCATGCCGGGTGTTATCTTTCCAGCTACAATCGAGGCATTTATTAAAATAACATCTTTTGCCGTCATTATTTCATCTCTTCTGACACCAGGAGCTTCCCAGATTTTTATGGTCCATCCATCTGAATTATCCAACTCAATCTTGTGCTCGTGCTGTGTCCACAGGTCTGCTTTTGTGTCACCTATATCACCAGCTATCTCTGTTAAGGTTGCGCTTTCCCAATTACTATACTCTCCTGTCTCTACTATCTCTAGCATGTATTCATATCCATCCTTGTAGAATTTTGCTATTCCTTCGCTGACATTAACTGTTTCGGTATTGCCTGTGTCTACATCCTTCAATGTAATTTCACTGTCTGCGCTGCTGAATTTCTTTATCTGCATTAGATGTGAATATTTGTTTGTTTCAACTATAAAGAAATCCTCGTCTCCTGCAACATCATTTTCATTTACATAGATTTGCCTGTTGCTATCTTTGGCAAGGAGTATGTCGCTTCCATTAAAATAAAAAATCTCCTCATTTATCTGCTCTCCTGCCTTATTCTTCATCTTTAGCTTAAGGTTTAAGCTTCCGCTTGGCGCTATCTCAACAATATCACTTGCAGACTGCTCAATGCCAGCAAACTCAAAGTCAATATTTAATGCACTAATCAGGTCTAATGCATCCTGGTCACCTGATATATGCTCAGAAAGCTTTCCGCCGATTGGCGCATAGTAGTTATCGCTTGACTGCCATGCAATCTGTATAGTGCTTAATGACAATTCGCTTGTTGAATTGCTCCATACGATATCAACTTGCGCATCAGTAATATCATTTGAGCCAATTATTAGTTTTCCATCACCATTTCCTGAACTGGAGTTAGAGTCCTCTAGCTTCAGATTCTTCGCCCCAATATAAAAATCAACAAGGCCCCCTGTTGCGTTTCCTGCCCCAACTGGCATGACCTCTCTCACCCCAATAACTAGCCCATCATCCAACATATACGTTTCACTGTATGCTAACGCATCTGTTGTCTCATCATTGATAACAAACTTAGCTTGGTATGGTGCTATATTACTAATCATTATGAGGGTTACCTCATATTCCTTATTGTTTATTGCGTATGTTTTAGTTTCATCCTTTTCAATAGTATCGCGCACAGCTCCACCCATCAACTCCAGTGCTATTACGCCGTCTGTTGAGAAATCTGTATTTATAATCGTATACTCTGTTCCTAATATGCTGATTTTTTCGTTATCCAGATCATCCAAATCCCTATTTGAATCAATATCTGACTTAAGCGCAGTTGGAAAGGTCAGCTTGTACCTGAATACTTCGCTTCCATCTTCTATAGTGTTTGTATCATCATCTTGAGTTGTCTTTAGATACAGTTGTGGATCCTCTATAACACCAGATTCATCAGAAACGGCAAATTGAACACTGCTGTTGCCTTGCATCAAATATTGGTCATACTCATATGTTCCTTTGTCGTTTGTTATTGTTCCGCTTTTTAGTGCGTCTAGGTCATTTTTGCCTATTGCGGACTTGACGTCATTGAATGACTCCAGAATGTTTAATTCATCCCCCGAAGCTGATATTCTGAAATAATCAGTACCAGTGATTTTTGATTCTACTGGCGGATTAATGGTCATATTGTTTGGTGTACTGCAACCCATCTCGCCGCCACCATCCCATTCCGCACCCCTGCATATGCTATACTCACAAATAGCATTCGCATAAGTTGTAACATTCAGCCAAACAGAATCTGAGGTTATTGTTGAACCTTTTATCGGGCTGATAACATTTGGATTTGGCAATGCCCCTTCAGGCGCCCAATCTTCAAAATTATTGTAGCTATAAGCAGTTGAAGTGGTATATTCACTTTCATTCAATAAAACAGAGCCGCTATACAATCTTATTATAAACTCATAAGGTCCGTTCATCTTTCTGGCAGAAAAATCAGTGCCTTTAAAATTAAGCTGAACTGTCTGAATGCCATCTGAATAAATATCTCCATAAGAGTATATACCATAATTTGCAGTATCAAATCCATAAACCTCATAATTTCCTGCTCTTTTTACATCAACGCCAACACCAACAACCAAATAATCGTAAAGCCCATCCCCATCATTATCAAAACCATAATCAGTGAAATCGCCAGTCAGGTAAATGCCCGGCAGTACAGTAAGCGTAAACTCAACAACATCACCAGTCACATCCCCTGCCTCATTAGGAAGAATGTTTATAACAGTTATTTCTGCATTGCTGCTTAAGGTATATGTTTTGCCTTCTTGTAATGCATTTGTTACCTCACTATTAACTGTGAACCTTACTGTGTATGGTGCTGTATCTGTTATTGTATCTACTTTTACATTGTATTCTATCCCGTCCAGATTATATGTTTTTGATTCACCTTCTTGCAGCGTATCACTCACAGAACCAGCAGCGCTTACAATATTAAAACAACTTAATAATACAAGCAAAATGATAAATAGTTTTTTATTCACTCCGCACCCACTATATTTGTTAATTTTCATAGTGTATAATAGCCTATTGTTTATAAATCTTTCTGTTTTATCTACCAGATGGTAGTAAACTATATCAAGAATATACCGTTATTCTTGTTGGAACTAAATGACAAAAAATACTTTAAAACACAAATTAAGAATTACTTAAATTCAATTCTTTTAGCCCTGAAGCCTTTTCTCTGCATATGCGTCTTTTTGCATTCCTTGCACTCGTACCTGAAATCAGTCTTCTTTGTCGCTTTCTTTCCAGTCATCTTAAACTTGGAAATAGCCGGCTTTGAATATCTGCCTCTGTTGCCAATGCCCCTTGCCTGGCCCCTGCGCCTTGCCCTGACCTTTGAGCCGTACGTTAAGCTGCTTGGAGCCCTTTTCTTTGACTGGCTTACCTTATGCTCTGTATGCTTTCTGCAGAATGGGCAGTATCTTTTAACCGTCTTAGGCATTTTCATATCCAATTAGAGAAAATCGCTTGTTTTTAAAGCTTTTGGAAAAGATTGAGAAGCGCATCATATTCCCTAAAACTTTATTATGGCTAATTAAATTATTTTTTCTTACAGGTTGATTCACCACGCTCGTATTCAATTAATGCCTGTCTGCATTTTGTTCGCTATCTCAACTTTGAAGCAGGCGAACAAAATGCCGGCTAACCTTTTTAGGCTCCGAATTTTTGCAATAAAGCTGGTTATTAAAGCAAAAATTTGGAGTTAAAAATAGTATTCCTATTGATTTACATTAATCTTATCAAAAATCTTAAATATGCTCTGATAACACCCTTTTTTATGCCAACATTAAGCCTGTGCATGATAGTGAAGAATGAAGAAGAATTTCTTGAGCAGTGCCTGAGCAGCGTTAAGTATATTGCTGATGAGATAATAATAGTTGACACCGGCTCAACTGACAGGACAAAGGAGATAGCAAAGAAGTTTAATGCAAAGGTCATTGAGCACAAATGGAATAATAATTTTAGTGAAGCAAGGAATATCAGCTTGGAGCACGCAACAAAGGAATGGATTCTTGTTCTGGATGCTGATGAAGCAATATCAAGGGAAGACCTTCCAAAAATAAAGATTCTGATAAAAAACAGGGATTTTGACGGCTATATGCTTGTGCAAAGGACTTACATGAACAATTCAGAATCGCAGAAATGGGTGCCTTCAAAGGATGACATATACACAGAATCGAAGCCTTATGCAGGCTGGGTGTATTCGGGCATAACAAGGCTGTTCAAGAACAGGAAAGACATAAGGTTTGAGTACCCGGTGCATGAGACAGTAATGGAGTCAATAAAAAGGGCAAACGGAAAAATTGGTGCAGCCAGCATTCCGATACACCATTACGGCAAAGTAAGGGGCAAAAAATATGTTGACGGAAAAAGCAGCATTTACCTTGAGCTTGGGAAAAAGAAAATAGAAGAGAAAGGAAGCGCAAAGGCATATTATGAGTATGGCGTCCAGTGCCAGGTTTTGGGCAGGCTTGGCGAGGCAGCCGAAGCATTCAGGAAATCAATCTCGCTTAACAGGCAGATGATTCCTGCATATATAAACCTTGGCAGCATATATCTAATGCAGGGGAAGACAAAAGAAGCAGTTGAAACATTAGAGGAAGGCAACAGCATAAACCCGAACAATTCGCATCTAAAAAACAATTTAGGCCTTGCCTACGAGAAGAGCAATGACGAAAGGGCAGTTGATGAGTTTAAAAAATCAATCCAGCTGAACCCGGACAATGCTGAGCCCTGCTGGAATCTTGCAAGGATTTACACAAAAAAGCAGAATTTTGCCGAGGCAGCAAGGCTGCTTGAAAAAATAATCCAGCTGAACCCGAAAAATGCGCTTGCCTGCAACAATCTTGGCGGGCTGTATGCAAAGCTGAACAGAAATGAGGAAGCAATTAGCATTCTGGAAAAAGCAATAAAAATAGAGCCAAAAAATATTGACTTGTTCTGCAATTTGGCAGTTATTTATGTGCAGCAAAAAGACTTTGCCAAGGCATTAGAGAATTTTGAGAAGGCTTTGGGATTAGAGCCTGATAATGAGGAGATAAAGAAGGGGATTGAGAGGGTTAAAAAAATAATAAAATAATCTTAATGTTAAACTAATTTTTAACTATTAATTCTATCTTAATTTTTCTAGTAAATTTATTCTTTTTTTTATTTTTCTCTTTTTTTTGGTGTTCTTATAAAGAAAAAAGAGATAGACTAGAATTGCAACAATAATATAGATAATGGACCGAGCAAAATCTACAATACCTATAACAACATTCGCAAATTTTTTAATATGAACAATCGTCTTTTTGATAAATCCATCCTCACTAATCTTTTCTTTTTGATTACATGTCCCTAATGTTACATTACATCCATCTTCACAATGATTATCAAATACGTATTCATAACTACAGTTATAATATACATATTTCTTCATTGACTTGCTACCCCTACATTTGTATTCCTCCAAATAACCTTCCTCACAGCAATCATCTGGACAATTTTTGTAATTTTCATAAGGCTCTTTATCACAAATTCCGTTAGGACAAGATAATCCCAAACACTTCTCTTTAGCTTCTATCTCCGAATAAGTCTTCACATTAAAATTGATATATTTTTCTTTTGGTAGTCGAAAAGTCGTTCTAAGAAAACACTCTTCTTCCCTGTATATATCTATTTTAAACCAATTCTTATCTCTATCTTTAAGGACACAATCAACTGAACCGCCCTCGAACTTTTTAAAGTCCCCAAATAAGAACACCTCTTCACAAAAACTGCAATTTATTTTGAAAACATTATTTTTAACCATGTAGATATTTAAAGAATTTTCTGTCTTATTTTGAAGAAATATTTGTTCAAGTTTGTCCTTATCATAACATATCACTCCTTCTTCACTGCTTATTAAGCCACTTAGGTTGTATTCAGAAAAAACCAATCCAGAATTAAGAATAATAAAAACAATACAAGAAATAAAAAATATTTTTGATTTATTCATTAAACTTCTATTTCACCCGTATATAAACCAATGTATAAGAATTTTTCTATTAAAATAATAAAATAATCACTTGCACTCGCACTGGCACGAATCATTCGCAAAATAGCTTCTTCCATACCTAAGGTGATAGGTTAATATTTATAAAGCAAACATAATCTAGGGGACAAACTCTCTTGTTACAGTTCATTTTAGTTAATTATATATAGAAATAGTGTTTAATCTATTTGTGATGTTTAAGGTTATTGGAACTGATACCTATCTAGAAGAAATTGGCAAATGGACTAAATCAGATAGGGTAATCGCTGAGAAAATACCTCATCAAATTGCTATTAACCATTATAGTGGTTCTCCATTGGGGTACCGATTTTTAAGAGAGAAAAGGGTAAAAGAGAAGCGTGTTTATTATTTGGTTTATGAGGACCTACAGTTAGTACTTTTAGTTGCTACTAGCGGCAAAAAAGATCAACAGGCTACAATAGACCACATAAAGGGAAATTTAGATGAGTTTAGAACTGTAGCTGAAGAGATCATTAAGCGAGTCTCTTAAAGCGGCCATTTTTTAGGTCAGCTAAGCTACTAGTGAATTGCCTGATAAGATCAAAGTCGAGTTTTTCTAATTGTTTTAATCTCTCGTACTCTATTTTTGGAATAGTTACTGTTTCCATAGCAGTTTTAGTAGTAATGCCTTCTATATAAAATTTGTGGTAGAAATTGCAGAATGTTTAGAGTTTAACCCCTCTTACATTTTTAGGTCTTACTTTCGATTTCGCATAACTATAGGAAATAACCTTAATTTTCGTATGTTTGAAGTAATTGTAAGGTTATTTCCTAATAAGCAAATCACATTGGGTTAGGAACAAAGTTCCGATTATTAATGTGATTTGCTATAATATCAAAACCAACAGAGAATCAATTTAACACTCACTTGCACTCGCACTGGCATGAATCATTAGCGAAATAGCTTCTTCCATACTTTGCATTAACCTCAGCGCATCCTGTTATGCAGCCTTTTTTGCAGAAATTAGCTCTTTCCAGCTCAACATCAATCTTGTCTGTGATGTTATAAATAAATATGGAATAGCCAATCTTGTCAATAGGCTTATACTTTTGCAGCCATTCAAGGCAGTGGCTTCTGTCTTCTCTCAGGCCATAAAGCGTGTTTGCGCTTACAGCTATAAGCCCTGGCTCAGGATAGCAGTTAACCTGTTTATATCTAATGCCAATCCTTTCTGGGCTATCTTTTCCCCAGTAGCCAAGAGTTATATTCTTAATGCCATGCTTATCCATATAAATCTTCAGCCCCTTTAAGTCCTGGCCCCAGTCAAGGTTTGAATCAAGCAGATACTTATACCCATTATCAGGCCCTCCAACAGCCTCGTTAAAATAAGCCAAATAATGGGGGTATATCACCAGAGAGCCAGCAAGATACCATAAACACAATGCAATAAAAGCAAAATTGAGAATTCCCTGCTTTTTAACCTTTAAATTTATTATCTTGCTAACAAAGACAAAGATAAAAGGGTATATTGGAAGTATATGCCTTAATCCAATATTTATATGGTTAAAAAAGGAAAAAACAATAAGCGCAATGACAGGAACAGCGAGAAACAACTCAGCTGCAATATCCTTGCCCTTGGGCTTATTGAAGAAAACCAGCGAAAGCACCAAAAAAATTAACAGAGGTATGGGCGTTTTTATAAAAAAAGCAGCAATGTAATAATACCACCACCCATTCATTGAATGCTGGCCAAAAAGATATGCAGGATGCCCGGCATTGGTGTGCCATGCAATGTACTTCAAGCCGAGAATATAGGCTGGGAAACCAGTAAAAAAGAATCCTGCAAGTACAACAAAAAATGCGATGATAAGGATAACAAACAGCAAGCCGAACAATGTGCATGTTTTTTTATCTGTAATGAGCTTTTTCAGTGCCATTTCATTTTTGCGCGCATACAAAAAGATGAATGCAAGAACAAAGTAGATTGGTATAAGATACAAAGCAGTAAACTTGGAAAGCTCTGCTAATCCTAAAGTTATGCCAGCTATAACCAATGATTTTATTGATATATTCTTCAAAAACCTCCAGAAATAATAGAGCGCTATAAAGACAAAAAAGCTTGAGCCAAGGTCAATTGTTGCCAATCCTGAATGAGCCAGTATGTTTGGCTCAAAGGAATACAAAAACAATGCAAAAAGCCCTGCCATGATGCCATAAATCTCCTTAGCCCACTTAAAGACAAAAAATCCAAGCAAAACAGACAGCAGCATAACAGGAATCCTTCCGAAGAACAACAGCTGCTCAGGATTATTGTTGTAATAAAAAAAGAACTGGTTGCCAAACTCCCAATGGTACTGGCCTTCGTATTCAAAAAGTTCTGCATTCTTCCAGCTTGGATGGTCAAGAGGCAGTTTTGGGTTTAAAATCAGCAAAGGCAATGCGCTGATCATATCAACCAAAGGCAGTGCCTCAACATTAAGCCTGAAATCCCCTGTTTTGATGTAGCTGTAGCCAGAAGAAAGATGGCTTATCTCGTCAATAGTTATTGACTTGTTCTTTATGCTGGTTATTGCCTGCGCGAACAAAAAAAGAAGCAAAACAGCAGCAATTATTCTGTAATTTTTCTCTAAAAATTCTTTCATAAACAAAAATAATCCTATATTTCTATTTAAATTTTGTTATCCAACAATCTTATAAGCAGGCTTTCCGTCAGGATAATAAATCATTTTTTTAGTTTCGAGGCTGAAATCATTAAGCTCATCTGGCTTTACAAGGCACAAATTATTTTTTCCAGGCATGCAGCATTCCCTTATAAAACAGAAACTGTACTGGCTGTTCTTTAGCTTGTTCCTTTGGTATTCCCCGGGTTTAAATTTGGTGTAGAACAAGACAAATATCTCGTCTTCTTCTGGAACAACCAGCTTGTTATAGCCTCTTTTTGCAGATTCAATATAGGAAATTGCATCCTTTTTGCCGTACTGGAAAGACTCAGCAGAATATTTTGGATATTCTATAAAGTAACCATACACGTAAGAACCAACATTGTAAACAGCCAGTAAGGATATCAATATTAAAAATATTATAATAATAAAAGGCCTCTTTTTTAATTTTAAAGAATCCAGCAAGCTGCTGATGCTGTAAGCAGAGATTATCTGAAATAATGGCAAAGCATTTATTGAC
>Ga0209541_10015945_pt1 | contig 11162 bp, 8 predicted proteins | sample RifCSPlowO2_01_FD_184027 | JGI IMG/M metagenome (GOLD analysis project Ga0209541, IMG submission 184027) | Groundwater microbial communities from Rifle, Colorado - Rifle CSP2_plank lowO2_0.1 (SPAdes) (version 2) | ecosystem: Environmental > Aquatic > Deep subsurface > Groundwater | place: Rifle...
ATTTATCTGCCGAGTATTCCTTTTCTCTAGTGATTCAACGTTATTTCAAGGCGTTTTCCCATGTGGATGATGAGTACTTGAAGGAACGAATCGCAGATATCAAAGATGTCAGCCGGCGGATTCTTCACAAACTCATCGGTCGAGAGCCCGCCTCGCTCGAGCATTTGGAGCAAGAAGCGGTGATTATTTCGCACGATTTATCGCCTTCGGAAACGGCCTTGATGGACCGCAAACATGTCATTGCGTTTGCAACGGATGTGGGCGGGCCCACCTCTCACACGGCCATCATGGCTCGTTCGATGGAAATTCCAGCGGTAGTCGGTTTGGATTGTGTGAGCCAAGAGGTGGAAAATGGATCCACGCTCATTATTGATGGCAATCGGGGCGTTGTCATCGTTGATCCAGACCCCGAAACGATCGAACGATACACCAAAGAGGGAAAACGTTTCGTCGAGTTCATCTATGAGCTCGACAAACTCAAATCGCTTCCGGCAGAAACGTTGGATGGCCATCGGGTGCAGCTTCTTGCCAATATCGAGTTACCCACCGAAATCCCGTCTGTACTGGCACATGGGGCAGAGGGGATTGGTTTATATCGAACTGAGTATTTTTATTTGAACCGATCCGATTTTCCGACGGAAGAGGAACAATTTCAGGCGTATCGTTCTGTTGCAGAACAACTCGCACCCAATCCGGTCGTGATTCGAACTCTGGACTTGGGCGGAGATAAATTTTTGTCTTCCATCGAACTCCCTCAAGAAATGAATCCGTTTATGGGATGGCGGGCAATCCGGTTTTGTCTTGCGAGGACGGATATTTTTAAAGCCCAACTAAGGGCCATTCTAAGAGCGAGTGTTTTTGGAAAGTTGAAGTTAATGTATCCCATGATTACCAATTTGGATGAATTAAGGCAAGCCAACAAAATTCTTGATGTTTCAAAAGAAGAGCTTAGGACCCAAAAGGTGGACTTTGACGAACAGTTGGAAGTAGGTGCCATGATTGAAATTCCGTCCGCAGCTCTGATTACGGATGTTTTGGCGCGGGAAGTAGATTTTTTTTCGATTGGTACAAATGACTTGATCCAATATGCTCTTGCCGTGGATCGAGTGAACGCCAAAATTGCTTATTTATACGAACCGATGCATCCGGCTATTCTTAAATTGATTCAATTGATTATCAAAAATGCCAAGAAGAGGAAACTCTGGGTAAGTGTTTGCGGAGAGATGGGCGGCGATCCCATTACGGCAATTTTGTTGGTCGGGTTTGGCATCGACCAATTGAGCATGGGTCCGGTGGCACTTCCAAAGGTCAAAAAGGCGATTCGTTCGTTAACCATCAAACAGGCAAGGCAATTGGCGAAACGAGCCCTGCAGCTTACCACCGGAGAGGAAATCAAAAAGTTTTGTGACACGAAATTAAAGTTACTGGCACCCGAATTATTTGGGAGCACCTAGATGAACCCACTTGATGATATGACTAAAATCCATTCGGTAGATCGTTGCCACATGCTGGCGTTGATCGAAAATTTTTCCGACCAGATCGCACAAGCTGAAAAAATTGGAAATGCAGTATCACTCGACAGCTCGTTTTCGAAAGGGGTGACCCACATTGTTTTTTCGGGACTTGGCGGATCAGCTATCGGCGCGGATTTGGTCCGGTCCTATTTGAGCTACGATGTTCCGATTCCTATGTTTGTGAATCGCCATTATCGTTTGCCGGCCTATGTGGACGAAAAAACACTTTTGGTGGTGAGCAGTTATTCCGGAAGTACGGAAGAAACTCTCGCCTCGCTTGAAGAAGGGATTCGGAAGAAGGCAAAGATCTTGGCCATTTCTTCCGGCGGGGAATTGTCGGAGCACGCACGTCGGCGCGGTTTCCCATTGATCAAAATCCCGGGGGGTTTTCCTCCTCGCGCCGCCTTGGGATATTCGGTTTTTCCGCTTTTGGTCGCACTTTCGAAAATCGGTTTCCCCAAAGCTTATCGGGCAAAAGATGTGTTAGAAACTCGGGAATTGGTACGCTCTTTATCTCAATCTTCATATGGGCCGTCGTGTCCTCATGACAAGAACATGGCAAAACAATTTGCGTCAAGCTGCTTTGAGGGTTATCCCGTTATTTATGGAAGTACAGATTTTTTTGACGTAGTCGCACTCCGGTGGAGAGGACAGTTTTCCGAAAACGCTAAGTGTTTGGCATCTCACCATGTTCTTCCCGAAATGAATCACAATGAGTTGGTAGGTTGGAAAAAGCCGGAATCTCTCCTCAAAAAAGTAACGGTGTTCATTCTGAGAGATCAAGCCGATCACCCGCGAGTCCAAAAACGCATGGATCTCACTCGCGAGATCATCCGGCCGTTGGCGGGACACGTTTTCGAAGTCCGGTCACAAGGCGAGAGTCTTCTCGCGCGAATATTTTCACTCGTTCATTTAGGAGATTGGATCAGTTTTTACCTTGCAGTTCTCAATGGAGTCGATCCAACGCCTGTTGAAGTGATCCAGCACCTAAAATCTGAGTTGGCAAAGGAGTCTGTTTAAGCCGGCATTTTTGGTCGGATTTCCATCCGAGTTCTTTATATCCTGGGAGTAAGAGCGACAAGATGAAAGCTATTGTTTTATGTGCCGGCTATGGAACGCGGCTGTATCCGTTAACCAAGAGTTATGCCAAGCCGCTTCTTCCGGTTGCCGGAGAAGCACTTTTAACTCACTTGATTGCCAAACTCGAAACGGTAAACGAGATTGATGATGTTTTGGTAGTGACCAACGGAAGGTTTTACGGAGATTTTTGCCGCTGGCGGGGAAAGGTTAAAACCACCAAGTGTCTTCATGTTTTCAACGACCAAACCATGAGCCCGGAAACTCGGTTGGGGGCCATTCGTGATTTAAAAATTGCTTTGGAGGTGGTGGGTTCCGAGGATACGCTTGTGATCGCAGGGGATAATTTGTTTGACTCAGGTTTAGAGCCGTTTCTTCAGTTCGCCCGTTCAAAAAAGCCGGCTGTTTCCATCTGCGTGTATGACGTCAAAGACCGATCGCTCGCGACGCAATATGGCTTGGTGAAAACCGATTCTTCGGGTAAAATTATCGACTTCCTTGAAAAACCCAAAGATCCACCTTCGACGTTGGTTTCGATGGGACTTTATTTTCTGACCAAGGAAAGTCTCGGTTATATTGACCGTTTTTTGGAAGAACATCAGCGTTCCGACGCCCCTGGTTTTTACATCGCTTGGCTTTCGAAACAAATCGAGACCTACGCGTTCGTGTGTGACGGGACGTGGTTTGACATCGGTGACGTAGCGTCTTATCAGAAAGCAGATCGGTTTTATAGGAAATTAGTTAAAAAGCAGCAAGCATGAAAAAAAAATCTTTAAAGTCACATTCCAAGGAAAGGAACTTAAATCCCATGAAGAAAGATAAACACCTGTTTACTTCGGAGTCGGTGGGTGCGGGGCACCCGGATAAGATTTGCGATCAAATTTCGGATGCTGTTTTGGACGCGTTTATTGCTCAAGACCCAAACGCGCGCGTTGCCTGCGAAACGCTCGTAGCGCGGAATATGGTGATTGTGGCGGGAGAAATTACCGCCAAAGCCCGTGTCGACGTGCCGGTTTTGGTGCGCCGCGTCATTAAAGACATCGGTTATGACAATCCGGCTTATGGGTTTGATTCCAAAAGTTGTGAAATTACCACCCATCTCCACCAACAGTCGCCCGATATTGCGCTGGGCGTAGATCGCGGCGGAGCAGGTGATCAGGGGATGATGTTTGGTTATGCAACGGACGAAACGCCCGAGCTTATGCCTTTGCCGATCATGCTGGCTCACCGGTTGGTTTATGATCTGGCCGAGCTCCGGAGGTCAAAGAAACTTACGTATCTCCGTCCGGATTGCAAAAGTCAAGTGACGGTGGAATACGACCAAGGAAAACCGTGTCGTGTCGTGACGGTAGTGGTAAGCACGCAACACGACGGCGATGTGAAACTGGAGCGCATTGAGCGTGACATGAAAAAGTTGCTCATCGAAAAGGCAATTCCCCAATCGTACTTAAGCGAGCATACAAAAATTTTTATCAACCCGACCGGCCGATTTGAAGTAGGCGGGCCTGTGGGTGATACCGGTCTGACGGGCCGTAAGATTATCGTCGACACCTATGGCGGCGTTGGAGCTCATGGGGGCGGCGCGTTTAGCGGAAAAGATCCCTCTAAGGTAGATCGATCCGCATCTTATTTTGCCCGATACGTTGCGAAAAACGTCGTGGCAAGCAAACTGGCGTCGCGGTGCGAAATCCAAGTTGCGTACGCAATCGGTGTCCCGGAACCCGTTTCCATTATGTTAAATACCTTTGGAACCAGCGAAGTCTCGGACGCCGATATTGTAGCAGGAATCCGAAAAATATTTGATTTTACCCCCAGAGGCATTATTGAACGGCTTAATTTGAGGCGGCCCATCTATCAGAAGACGGCGGCCTACGGTCATTTTGGCCGTTCGGAAAAAGAGTTCAGCTGGGAGAACGTGGATTCAGCCGACGCTCTCAAACAAGCCGTTTTGGGTCATTCAAGCGTCGGAGCGCGGTGAGGTAAGAATGAAGAACCACGTTAAATCGATCGGATTAGCGGCAAAAGGACGAGAACGAATCGAATGGGCGCGGCGAAGCATGCCCGTGCTTCGTTTGATCGAGGAACGGTTCAAAAAGACGAAACCGTTAAAAGGTCTTCGGCTTTCAGCGTGTCTCCATGTGACCACAGAAACGGCCAATCTGATGGTTGCGTTGAAAGCAGGCGGTGCCCAGTGTGTCCTGTGCGCTTCAAATCCTCTGAGCACTCAGGATGATGTGGCCGCTGCGCTTGTGAAAGACTTTCACATCCCCGTTTTTGCCATCAAGGGAGAAGATAAGAAAACGTACTATCGCCACATTAACAGCGTGCTGGACCGAAAACCCCACATCACCATGGACGACGGAGCCGATTTGGTTTCCGAAATTCATGGCAGACGAAAAGATCTAGCGCAAGGCGTGATTGGAAGTACGGAAGAGACGACCACGGGCGTCATTCGTCTGAGGAGCTTGGCGGAACAAGGATTGCTTTTGTTTCCGGTTCTTGCGGTGAACGACTCCAAGACGAAGCATTTTTTCGACAACCGTTACGGCACAGGCCAATCAACTCTGGACGGGATCATTCGTGCCACTAATGTGCTGTTGTCGGGGTCTGTCTTTGTGGTTTGCGGATACGGGTGGTGCGGCCGCGGCCTGGCTCAAAAAGCACGGGGATTGGGCGCCCATGTGATCGTTACCGAAATAGATCCGTTAAAAGCGCTTGAAGCGAAAATGGACGGTTTCGAAGTGATGCCGCTTCACGATGCAGCCGGGCTTGGTGATGTGTTTGTGACCGTGACAGGGAACACGAGTGTCATCCGCCGCGAGCACTTTGCCCGAATGAAAGACGGCGCGATCGTAGCAAACTCAGGGCATTTCAATGTGGAAATCGATTTGCCGGCACTAAAACATATGTCAAAGCAAGTGCGAACCATCCGAGACGTCATCAGTGAATATCGTCTCAGAAACGGTAGAAGTGTTCATGTTCTAGCCGGAGGCCGGTTGGTCAATCTCTCCTGTGCGGAAGGTCATCCGGCTTCTGTGATGGATATGTCTTTTGCCAACCAAGCTTTGGGTGCGGAATTTCTGGTAAAATCGGGAAGTGAATTAGAGGATAAAATTTATACTCTTCCGGATGAAATTGACCAGAGAATCGCTTCTCTCAAGCTGAAAGCACTTGGAGTTCAGATCGATCGTTTAACCGATCGGCAGGTCAAGTACTTGGCTTCGTGGGAATCAGGCACTTGATTTAGTAGTTGGCACGGTCCAAAAAGAAAAGCGTTCCGAAACCAAAGATAAAACTTTGCGCCCAAGCGCTGGCAAGTGGAAATAGTTTCGCCGCTTTCCCCATGGCAAGAATCACCGCTCCCGACACGTGAAATAAGAAAATAAAACACAAGCAGACAAGAACATTGAAGGCAATCATTCTGCGTGTCGAGGTTTTCGCAAGAAACGGAACCACAAGGAGCATCACAATCAAGCTGTGCCACGGGGAGGCAAGTTTGTAGTGAAGACTCACAAGTTCACTTGATAGTTTCACGCCGCTTTCCCTAAGCGTTTTGACGTGTTCTTTTAAGTCTCTATAGCTGATTGCGAATCCTATGCTTCCGGCTCTTCGGAATTGATCAGGGCCTTCGGTAATTTCCGGATAAACTACTGTTTCTCGATAAGTGGGCTCGCCCAAGATCATACCGCTTTTTTCCATCGCGTACTCCGTTACCCGATGAAGTTCCCATATGGCACCGGTCCATTGCGCGTGTTGCGCTACCGTTTTCTTCTTCACCTTCTTTCCCTGATCTAACCACAAAATGACAAAGTCCTGGATATTCGCCTTTCGGTCGTTGTAGATGCGGGCATAATAAAGTCTATTTTTATCCCCGTAGTGGGTTACATTTTCGAAAATGCCCTTGCCTTCTTTTTCGGTGCTATTTTTTTGAATGTGCTCGGTCAAAATCCGAACGGCAACCTGAGTAGAGCGAGGAACGATTTGATCGTCGATGAGAAATGTGACGACGCCCAAAAGAAAGCCGATGAAGATAATCGGCCGAATAATGGCGGTGATTTCTAAACCGGCGATTTTCATAGCGGTTGTTTCGTTGTGGTAGTTGAACGCCGTCAGAACGTAAACAACTCCCAGCAGACTTGCCCATGAAATGGTGCTGACAAAAGTTTCCGGGAGCATAGCCGTGTAGTACTTCAAAATGAGCAGGATGGGGGTTCTGTTCTTAAGCATCTCGTCGAGGTGGTTAAAGAGGTCCGACATAAAGACGAGAAAAATGAGCGTGGCAAGACAAAATAAAATGGGGAAGCATAACTGTTTCGTCAGGTAGCGATCAAGAATTTTCATGCTCTTATGCTCGGCCGATCGCCAAAAAATCGACTCGTTCCGCCCCCGCTTTTTTTAATTCCTTTGCACATTCATTAACGGTACTTCCCGTGGTAAACACGTCGTCCACCACCAAAACGCGTTTTCCGTCAAGCCGTTTTCGATTTCGAACGGCAAAGGCGTTGTTGAGATTGTCCAGTCGTTCCAAGCGTCTTAATCGGCTTTGAGGATTGGTTTTCTTTTTTTTCATTAATACCGATTCGACGCGGATCGGACTTTTCGTATACCGTTTGAGGATTTGCGCAATTAGTTTTGATTGATTAAAGCCGCGATCCCGTTCACGTTTGGGATCGAGGGGAACCGGAACGAACAGATCGTAGTGGTTCATGTCAAGCCGGCTCGCAAAACCTTTTAAACGTTCGGAAAAAATATTGAGGAGCCACGGCTTCTTTCCGTACTTGATTTGATGAAATATGGTTCGGGTTGATTCTTGATATAAAACTAAAGTGAACCCCTGAGTATAATGAGGCCGTGTTGACTTGCACGACTGACACAGGGATGAGTTCTGCCCATAGGGCGGTAACGGTTGAGTACACCGAACACATGCCGGGGGATGAACGGCTTCAATACAGTCGTTGCAATCGTTGCAAACGTGGTTTTCTTCTATCAGAAGAGGAATTCGGCAGATGGCGCAAGCTGGAGGGTATAATAGTCTCGCTAAAGTTCGCACGTAGAGTTTGAATTCTTTCCCGAGGGCGAGCATGATCGCGTACTATAGTGAAACCGTTTTGCGATGTCAATGTTTGGCGTCTTACATTCCTTCGCTGGGAAGAGAAGCATGACGGTGCTTATTCATATCTCCTTTTAGATGAAAAGGTTACAGTAGTTCCGTTGCTTGACAATTGAAAGGTTCTTGGTACAATACCTTCCGTTTCAATCCAGTGACCCAGAAAGGTGGAATTTTGTGCCAAGAGTTGAAATCGGCGAACACGAAAGTATTGATCGAGCATTGAGACGCCTCAAGAAAAAAATCGAGCGTGAGGGCATCCTTAAAACCCTAAAAGCCAGAAAACATTATGAAAAGCCTAGCGAAAAACGCAGGCGTAAGATGCGAACGTCGAAAAAACGACGGGTTTTTTAAACCGACCGCACCTACCACCTTTTCTTCATCCACGTTCCAAGCCCAAGAACACGTTGTCCCCATTCAAAAAAGGACCGTTTGGTGATGAACTTTCAAGCTGTCAAAGGGATGGATGATTTATTCAGTCCCGACGTTGAAAAGTGGCAGATCCTTGAGAAAAAGTCACGGGATTTTTTTGAAGCTCATGGCTTCCGTGAAATTCGGACGCCGATTTTAGAACCTACCGAGTTGTTCGCTCGATCCATGGGCGAGGCGAGCGACATCGTTCACAAGCAAATGTATACCTTTGAAGACCGAGGCGGAAGAAGTTTGACGTTGAGGCCAGAAATGACGGCGTCGGTCGTGCGGTCCGTCCTCGCCAATCGGCTGGTACCACAAGACGAACCGCTGTTTGTGTATTACCTCGGTGCGATGTTTCGAGCCGAACGGCCTCAAGCCGGCAGAAGGCGGCAGTTTCATCAGATCGGTGTGGAAACTCTAAATACCCGTTCCGTGGTGAACGATGCCGAACTCATCATCATGGCAAAAAATTATTTGGAGTGGTTGGGACTCAAGGATTATGTGGTCAAGATCAACCACTTGGGTTCCGAGTCGGACCGGAAAGAATGGATCACGCACCTTACGTCCTATTTTAAGCGGATGGAAGGGAAACTGTGCGCCGATTGCCATTATCGGCTCACGCGGAATGTGTTGAGAATTTTCGACTGCAAGGTGTCTTCTTGTCGGCCCGTGATTGAAGGTGCGCCTCGGCACACACTTTCCAAAGCGGCAGAATCCGATTTTAAAACTCTGCTCACACTCGTTCACAAAGCGGGTGTTCCGATCAAAGAAGAACCTCAATTGGTTCGGGGAATTGATTATTATACCGGCATGGTTTTCGAAGTTACCGCAAAAGGACTCGGGGCTCAGGATGCGATCCTGGCCGGTGGTCGTTATGATTCGCTCATCCACGATTTGGGAGGGCCCGACCAAGGCGCGAGCGGGTTTTCGATTGGAGTTGAGCGTTTGCTCATTGCGCTTGAAGCTTCCGGTGTTTGTCTTGACGAAGCCAGTCGAGCGGAAACCGTTTATGTCGCCGCAATGGTTGGCGGAGAAGAAACGTGCGCTTTCTACCGATCCATTGCATCGGTACTTCTTCAGACCAAGAAGCGCGCGCATTTTTCGTTTTCGAAAGGTTCACTCACTCATCATTTAAAGCGCGCCAATAAAATGAAAGCGGCCTTTGTGCTGATCGTGGGAGAAGATGAATGGAAGTCGAAGGAAGTAAGTCTCAAAAATATGGCAACGGGAGTTCAGAAAAAATTTCAGATCAGCACTTTAAAGGAAGGATTTGAAGCCGGTGTATAGAACCCATACGTGCGGTGAGCTCACCGGAAAACATATTGGGGAAAAAGTCACCTTGGCGGGCTGGATCGATGCCAGGCGCGATCACGGTAATCTTATTTTCCTCGATGTTCGCGACAGGTGGGGCAAAACTCAATTGGTTTTTAACCCCGACGACAGCCGCGACCTTCATGCGGCCGCAGAAAAACTGAGATCGGAGTATGTTGTGCGCGTGGAGGGTGTCGTGGACAAAAGGCCCCAAGGGACAGCCAATCCGAAATTGAGTACCGGTGAAATTGAGGTTCGTGTCAGCGCTCTTGAATTGCTCAACGCGTCTAAGACCCCACCGTTCGAAATTTTAGATGAGTCGGACGTTTCTGAGGAGGTGCGTTTGAAGTATCGGTACTTGGATTTAAGGCGTGCTCCGATGCTCAAGCGGCTTGGTCTTCGGCACCAAATCACGCAAATCGTTCGTCGTTATTTTGACGGCCACCAGTTTATCGAAATCGAAACTCCCATTTTGACTAAAAGCACTCCGGAAGGCGCGCGCGATTTTTTGGTTCCGTCGCGGCTTTCGGCCGGATGTTTTTATGCACTGCCGCAGTCTCCGCAATTGTTTAAACAGATGTTGATGGTGGCCGGAGCCGACCGTTATTTTCAATTGGCACGATGTTTCCGCGATGAAGATTTTCGCGCCGATCGGCAATTGGAGCATACTCAAATTGATGTCGAGATGTCTTTTGTGACTGAAGAAGACGTCATGTCGGAACTAGAAGGTCTTTTGATCGAAATCATGCACAAGGTGAAAGGGATCAAACTTCAGTTGCCCCTCAAGCGTTTGAGTTATCAAGATGCAATGAATACCTACGGTTCGGATAAGCCGGACCTTCGGTTTGGTGTAGAACTTAAGGATGTGACCGCGATTCTGAAAAACACAGATCTTAAAATTTTCCAATCGGTGATTCAGGCAAAAGGAGTCATTAAAGGTTTGAGCATTTCAGGCCAAGAGTTTAGTCGGAGCGATCTTGATCACTTGGTAACCCTTGTTAAAGAAAATGGCGCCCAAGGACTTGCTTGGCTCAAGGTAACCGCCGAGGGTCTTGAGTCTCCGATCGCTAAGTTAATCACGAATGAACAACGCAAAGAGCTGGTCAAAACGTTTGGAACCAAACCGGGCGACACGTTGTTTTTTGTTGCCGATCAGTGGTCGACGTGCGTGAAAGCATTGGGAGTGCTCAGGAATCGCTTGGCCGAACGGCTCAACCTAGCGCGCAGGGATGAATTCAAGTTTCTTTGGGTGGTTGATTTTCCTCTTTTTGAATGGAACGATGAGGAAAAGCGTTTTGATTCGTTGCATCACCCGTTTACAGCTCCGAAACCAGAAGACCTCAAGTATTTCGATAGCGAACCTTTGGCCATTCACGCACGGGCCTATGATTTGGTACTCAACGGAACTGAAATCGGCGGAGGCAGTATTCGAATCCATCAGAGGGATGTTCAGAATCAAGTGTTCCGGGCGTTGGGAATTTCACAAGCGGAGGTGCAAGAAAAATTCGGTTTCCTTTTGGATGCGCTTGCTTACGGAGCACCGCCCCACGGCGGAATTGCTTTGGGATTGGATCGCTTGTGTGCGATTCTGGCGGGGGTCGATTCCATCCGGGAAGTCATCGCTTTCCCCAAAACGCAAAAGGGGGTTTGTCTCATGACGGAAGCTCCGTCCAAAGTGTACCCCAAGCAGTTAAAGGAACTTTCTATTCAGGTCAAAACTTGATGATGGCCATGATCAA
>Ga0209541_10015946_pt1 | contig 11162 bp, 13 predicted proteins | sample RifCSPlowO2_01_FD_184027 | JGI IMG/M metagenome (GOLD analysis project Ga0209541, IMG submission 184027) | Groundwater microbial communities from Rifle, Colorado - Rifle CSP2_plank lowO2_0.1 (SPAdes) (version 2) | ecosystem: Environmental > Aquatic > Deep subsurface > Groundwater | place...
TTCTCCGGAGATTGTCAAGAAAGTAGACCGCTTATGGTTGCAGCATCGAAAGAAGGAGTTAGGAACAGAAACTCGTCAGATCAATGCAGCGGTTAAAGACGAACCAGCCGGAAAAATCACGCCTAAATCGGAACCGGTTGAAGAAGGAAGTAAAGACGAAAGCAATGAATTCCTCAGCCCAGAAGGAAAGATCCTAAAAAGTATAGCGGACATGGACAAAGGTGAAGGAGCAGAGATTGAAGAAGTCTTGGCGGCCAGCAAAGTGAATTATGCAGAAGAGATCATCAAGCGGATGCTGGAAAGAGGAGAATTATTTCAGATAATGCCGGGAAGAGTGAAGGTAGTTTAGATAAAACAATTTAAACGAATCAACACAATAGTGTCCTATGACACACGGATGCAGAAGATTCTTCAGTAATCTTTAATATCTCTAATATTCCATCCATCTTTTCCACAGAACTTTTATCTTTTGGAACGCAGAGATATGGCCGAGCAGCAGTGCTCCCAGCTCCCAAACAGAGGAAATAATTATCCCCACCATCAGCCCGACCAAACACAGATTAACTAGTGACAAGGGAAACGTGCTGGCTAATGAAGGAGAAATAAAAAAAGCACTAATCAGTGGAATGAGAAGCGTAGCTAAACTCGTACTGACAATAGCAGCCAATCCTTCTCCCCAATAAGATAATGCCAAATATGCTCCTTCCACAATCAGGCCGGTCAAAAGAAAAGTTAAAATCTTGCCTGCGCCCATAATCCCCACATCCATTAAATTAAAAGAAAAAACAGATAACAAGAAGAGATATCCGCTTATTCTTCCTAATCCCCCCTCCAGACCATGAATAAGATTAATGCTCAAGGCAATAAGAGCTAGAGACAAAATAATCATTCTGCTCGGAAGCAGGATTCTGCTCAAAAAGAAAATAATCAACACTTCCAATAGAACCAGAATGCCCAAAAAGAGTAGTTCCCTTCCCTTAAGCGTTTTTAATTTGGGAAGCTCCATCTTAAATTTTTAAAGAAGCCGTTTGTTTCTCTTCAGTTTTTGATACAGCTTTTTTCCCTGCAAGAAGCGCTTCTATCAACGGCATCTTCTGCTTAATCTCCGTAATGCGATCAGCATATTTTTCTGCTCGGTCTTGATAAACCTTAGTAGTGATTAGTCCATCGATAAAACATTCTTTCTGCAATTTTTTTATCAGTTCGTTAGTCTTTAATAATTCCAACCGAAGATTCGCTAGTTTTCTCTTCCACAAGCTTCGGCGTATCTTCTTAAAGATAAACGGAGTGGATACCCCTAAGATAATCAGTACAACACTTATCTGCCACCAGTAACGGACAAAGAAATTTCGGCCGAGATTAGTAAGAAAAGAGATGCGCATGTACTCTCGGTTGAGCTTATCTGCTTCTGCTCCAGCTTCTTTAAGATAAACATCCGCTTCATCTAATTGATCCAAAGAGAAAGCACTCATAGCTTGTTGCATTAAAGAATTAACCTGGCTAAAATCGCTGATTCCTTTCTCTTGCAATGTTTGTTTTTTAATCTCTAAAAGCTTTACTCGGTCTAAGAATTCTACTTTTCGTTCTTTGACATAAGCGATGAGCTGGGTCAGCTTGAAAACCGAAAGATAATCTTTCCCTTAAATTTGTGGGCAGTTTCTGAAATCAGAGGAAGAGAACGGGTTTGTCGGCCACCTTCTAGAATTTTTCTGAATTGGTGCCGGAGAAATATCAAGTTTTATCCCGTTTTTCTGTTGACATCAAAATCGAGCCGGTGACAGGAAAAATCATTGATTACGAAGATAAAGGGATAATCTATTATGCTGATGAAAAAGGAAATAAAGTTCAGGACATCTCTGAACGGGGTGATGGGTTTAATTATGAAACAATAAAGACGCAGGCAGAAATAGCCAAAAAAGAAAAGATTAAAATTATCGCTTATGAATGGATAATACCTGTATTGCTTGGGCTGATTGGAATAGCCTTGGTGGTTGTGGAGCTGAGGAAGAAGAAGTGGAATGGTTTGCTGTATTTTGGTATATAGTCCTTTTGTATTTGCTATTCTAATCAGCGGCTGTGTTCAAGAAGAACCAACTTATACCAGACTTGTTGAGATGATAACTTTTGGAATTGCGGATGGGTCTAACTCTGCATTTTTGTGGCTTTAAGTAGGGCAGGGTATTTTTTATAGTACAATAATATGCTAAAATTGTACCCCTATTTGCTTAATAAAGACAGTATTTGCTTAAATTAAGAGTAAAACTGAATAGGAAGCTTTAAATAGTACAATAATATGCTTAAATTGTACCATGAATCAGATAATAAAGACAATATTAGCGGAATGGAAAAGTAAAACTATCCCCCTAATAATTCCTAGAGATATCAATATTCAAGAGTATTTGAATATGAAAGTTAATAAGATATTGGTATTGAATGGTTTTAGAAGAGTTGGAAAAACATATATCCTTTATGGTTTGGCTGATGAGCTCCTACAATCCAATTCTCGAGAGGAAGTTGTCCAGATTAATTTTGAAGATGAAAGGATACCTTTAAAGACCGAATTTTTGAGCAGCTTACTTCCGACAGCGGAAGAGATTTTCGATAAAAAGATAAAATATCTATTCCTGGATGAACTGCATAACCTCCCTAATTGGAGCAAATGGCTCAGAAGAACATATGATAATCAGGACATAAAGATTTTTGTTTCTGGCTCTTCTTCAAGAATGTCTGAAGAGGAAATACCCACTGAATTAAGGGGCAGATTCTTAGAAATTAAAGTCTTTCCTTTATCTTTCAAGGAATTCTTAAAATTTAAGAAATTAAGTTTTGATTTTAAGATAGTAGATTATTCTGAGAAAGAAAAGTCCGTAATGCTTAAAGCGCTTAGAGAATATATTATTCATGGTGGTTTGCCTGAAGTAGTGCTTGAAGATCAGAATAAAAAATTGGAGTTGGCGCAATCTTATTATTCTACCGTAATAAAAAGAGATATTGTTGAAAGATATAATCTAAAAAATGAAGAGTCTTTGAAAGCCCTGTTAAAACTGCTCTTGGATTCAAAAGAATATTCCATCAGCAAAACGTACAATACACTTAAAAGTTCGGGGTATGAAGTTGGGAAATCTACAGTCCAGAAGTATATCTCTTATATCGAAAATTCTTATTTTGCATTTAGCTTGCCTATTTTTTCCTATAAAATTAAAGATCAAATGCAATATCCAAAGAAAATCTATTTTATTGATAATGTTTTTATTAATTCAATTTCCACAAAGTTTGGAGATAATTTTGGAAGACTTTATGAAAACATCGTTGCGGTAGAATTAAAAAGGCAAAAAAAAGAAAGCTATTACTGGAAAAATACGGAGAAAGAAGAAGTTGATTTTGTCATAAAAGAAGGTACTCAGGTGAAGCAGTTAATACAAGTTTGTTATGATATTTCTGATCAGGATACCAAGAAAAGAGAATTAAGGGCGTTGTTAAAAGCAAGCAAGGATTTGAAGTGCAATAATCTCTTGATAATAAACACTGATAATTCCGGAGTAGAAGAAGTAGAATGGTTTGGCATAAAGAGGAAAGTGAAGTTCATTCCACTTTGGAAATGGCTGCTGGAAACTTCTTAAAATAACTCTTCCACAATTCCAAACCGTAAGACTTCACTATTCTGAAGCGATTTAACTATATTCTCCAGCATAGAAATCTTTATGTGTTAGTTTAGCTACATTATAGCTAAATGAAAAAAGAGACTAAAATTCAACTTACTGGTTTTGAAATGCTTGAAAAACAGGTAAATAAAAGCGGAAACAGTGGCAGAGTTTATGTGCCACTGGAGTGGGTTGGAAAAAGGGTGAAGATTATTCTTCTGGAATAAAATGGACGAAAAAGACAAAAAAATTAAAGAGCTTGAAGAAGCTCTTGAAAAAGAAAAGAAAGCTCACGAGAAAACGAAAAAAGAATACCAAGAATTCAAAGCAAAACATACTCAAACCGTCACAGAGCTTCGCAAAGCTCTGAAGATAAAAACAAACAAAACAGAAATAGCTAAACCAGTGGGGGCAAAAGATGGCCATAAAGCGTACACACGCCACATTCCAGCAAGAATAGATTGCGTTAAAGAACATGAGCTCTCTCGCTGTCCAGTGTGTGATACAAAACTTGGTGCGACACAAGAGATAAGACAGCGATATGTTACTGATGTTAAACTTGTTTCACGAGTAAGAAATACTCGTCACGATATTCATCGCAAGTATTGTCCCAAGTGTAAGAAGATTGTAGAACCAAAGGTTCCAAATGTTCTTCCTCATGCCCGATTTGGATTAAATTTAATGCTTTTCATCATGTATCTCAGACTTGGTCTGAGGTTGCCGGGTAATAAAGTACGCGAGTTTCTTCTCACAATGTATGACCTGAGCATCAGTGAAGGGGAGATTGTTCATGTACTCAAGCAATTAGTGATTGCTTTTGGGCTTTATTATTCTGAATTGGAAAAAATGGTACAAATAGCAAGAGTAAAGCACACAGACCCAGCAGGATGGCGAGTGAATGGAAAAAATTATTTTGCGTGGATGTTTATTACACCAGGTGTTGTCCTCTACAAAATACGTAAGAGAAACAATTCCAGAGTGCCACTTTCTGTTTTTGGGAAAAAACAGAAAGGAATGACGCTAGTGATTGATAGACACTCAGCACTTCGTGCTTTAGCACAAAAAGCTGACTTTTTGTTACAAAGACATTGCTGGGGTTAAAGCCCCGCGCTTTAGCGCGCAATGTCGTGTTCCAAAACTCGCCGATATGCGAGGAGCGTAAAGCCCCGACCTCACGGAAATACTCTATATTTCCGGGACGCCAAAAATCCATGATTTTTTAGCGTTTAGGTCGGGGATAGCTCCGAGCAGGCGAGTTTTGTTACATATGTTTCTTTAGAAAAATAATGGAGTTAGATAGACTTCCATAATCCCTGCCACGATTAGTATTCCCATAGCAATGAGCATCAGCTGAGTGGCATCAAATAATATCTTTTCTTTGCCAAGATGATGTTTGATTACAGCCACAGAAATAATTCCTCCGGCCAAGCCCGCAATCCAATAAGAGAGCATTTCTGGGATACCATGTAATAAATATCTCAAGAAACCAAAAGAGAAAGCGCTAAAATACGCAGCTACTCCCGTTAAGCCCACTGAAGAAGCGGCAATAGCCAACTCATTCTTGATGAATGCTCCAATAGCTGCTGCTACTACCGATGCATTCCAAGTCAAAATAAACAATGCCCCAGTCCCAAAGATAAATGAAAAGATAAAAGAAAAAAACATCACTTTTACATTATTCAATAAAATATTTTTCAAAGCAGCAGTAGAAATGGCTCCGCTGTTAATTTGAGTAATAGTCTGAGTCTGCAAAGAAAATATCTGATCCACCATCTCTGAAGGTAAAAAAACATACAACAAAGCCAGCGTAGCAGTCACCCCGACAAAAAATAGGATCAAAAAGTCAACCACTTTAGTATGTTCCTTCAGCATTGCCCATTCATTGCTGAAGACATTGTCAATCTCTTCCTCGCTTTTGATAGTAGTAAAGAAGATAGGCAGAGCGGCCATAACAATGAAAAAGACCATTAGCATACTGGCCGCAGACCTGAAGACCATATACGCTAGAAAGAATGAAATCACAGAATAAAGCGCTCCGGCTGCCAGCATTTCCCATGGCTTACGCTTAATGATGAACGGACTGAACAGAGATTCTAATACCATCAGTTATTTCCTCTTATTTTTATTAATCTATACCTGTAGTTTCTTGTTTTTTTATGACATTAACCGTGTTTTCATTCAATTTTGAATATAATCCCCAACAAGGTCAAAGCGTATCTTAACAGCATTACCATCAAATAAATAACATTTGTGCTCAGCTCTATTAAATTAAATCCCTTGGTGAGACCGTATATTATCAAAGACAGTGTAGCTACAAATAATACGAAATCAAGCAGGCCTTCTAATTTTTTGATAGTCCCCATTTTACCAAAGTTTTGATAAATTCCGTATTACTAAAGCAATCACTAACAATCCCATCAAAGTCGCGACAATGTACCCTACATAAAGCAATGTTTCTTTCCAGTTCATTTTTCACCTCAAACCATTCGTTTTTGTTTTTCCTAAAGAGGGTTTATATCCTAAACATTATCTACCGGGCTTCTGCTGAATCTCTCTTAGCCAAAGCAATCCGATACGAATCATCAGCTTATTGAATTTATCTGATAAGCGATAGACTTTCTTGTACATATCATAATCAATCAATCCCATAGTTTTCATTGGTGTAAGAATCCGGTCATAAAACTGTCTCTTATTATAAGAAAGAGTAACTGTCTTTTTTAGGATAGGAGGCATACGGTTCTCTTGCACTACCATCTTCCCTTCGTGCAGTTGGGTGGCAAAAAAAGACATTTCGGTCTTATTAATTTCTCCTTTGTTCGATTTCATATAATCTACTAGATGCTTGGCCACTACCTGCTGCTGTTCTGTAGCAAAGATAATCTTGAATGGGTCTTCCGGCAGGTTAAACTGGTCAAAAAGGATTACCATAAATAGCCAGAAACGTATATTGATATATAAACGTTGCCCTTGTACACTAAATCGCCCCAAAATCCCCATAATCTTTATATACCAACTGTGGAAAAGAATGTAAATTAGATAGCGATTAGTATAACCGGGTGATTGTTGTGGGGTTAAAAGAAAAACTGTTGGATTTTTATGATAAGAAGTACAAGCTTTTGATGATTATCCCCATCGCATTAATCCTTTTTGCCATCGGCCAGATAGCTTATCAAACATATCAAACCGGCGATTTTGTTAATAAAGGAGTGGGTCTGAAAGGCGGTTCTGCCATTACTCTTTACAAAGAATCGCCAGTTAAAGAAATGCAATCCTTCTTAGACAGTAAATTTCCCGGAGAAGGCATCTCTGTACGAGAAATCACATCTGCTGGTAAAACACTGGGGTTAGTGATAGATTCCGAACGCCAGGATAAAGATGGAGTGGCTCAGTTAGTAGCTGCAATCAAAGAACAAAGCGGAGCAGATGCTAAGGAATACACTGTAGAGATTGTCGGCTCTTCTTTAGGAGAAAGTTTCTTTAAGCAGACTATCTGGGCAGTGATCATTGCGTTTATAGTGATGGGAATTGTCGTTTTTGCATACTTCCGCCAGCCCATCCCAAGTCTAGCAGTCATTGCTGCCGGAGCTTCAGATATTATAGTTACTTTAGCCATCTTTAATCTCACTGGCATGAAATTAGGCACAGCCGGAGTAGCCGCTTTCCTTATGCTTATTGGTTATTCTATTGATACAGATATGCTGCTTACTTCTCGTGTCTTAAAGCGTAAAGAAGGGACAGAGATAGAAAAGATTATCGGAGCAGTCAAAACCGGTTTGACCATGACTCTTACCACCATTGCCGCGGTAGTAGTTTCCTTAATCTTCATCGAAAGTGAGATTGTCAAGCAGATCATGCTCATTCTCTTAATCGGTTTGTTCGTGGATATGATTATGACTTGGATTCAAAACGTAGGCATCATTCGATTATACTTAGAACATCAGCGCAAAAAAGCCCATGCGGCAATTAAAAACTAAATAATCTAACTTAGAACTAAAAGATTAAAAAAAACAAATGTCCAAACTCAAAAAAATCTTCACCAGCTGGCGAGTGATTATGCTCATCCTTTTCTTAGTCTTTGCTGTAGTTTCTATCCGGCCGGAGTTCTGGAACGAAGGAGTTTCTGTGCGCAGTATCATCCCGCATTCTGCTGCTTCAGATGCAGGCATGGCCAACCCCAAAGCCAATAGCGCTCCCCTAAACAAAGAGACGATTACTGCAATTGATAATCAGCCGATCACCTCTTTAGCAGATTATTATGCCCACACAGCTAGCCTCAAAGCCAACCAAACAGTTTACATAAAAACAAATAAACAGATTTATCCGATTGTAGTCAAAGAGCTAAAAGAAATCACTGTTCTTAATGAAACCGAATGGAAAGAAGTAGAAGAAATTATTACTGCCAATGAAACTGTCAATGGCACAGTCCAAGCAGTAAACAAGACTATAAAAACCACTAAAGAAGTGCCAAAGACTATAGAAAAAGTTATCGGAGTGGAAGAGCTGGGAATAAAAGTTAGTGAAGCAGCTACCACTAATATTCGAAAGGGATTAGATTTGGAAGGGGGAACCAGGGTGCTTCTTAAGCCAGCCGGCCAGTACACCTTAGAAGATATTGACACTACTCTAGAGAGCTTGAAGCAGCGGTTGAATACATATGGCTTAGGTGATATTAGCGTTAGAAAAGCTTCTGATCTTGGTGGAAATGACTTCATCCTTGTAGAAGTGGCCGGAGCGACTGAAGAAGAAGTCAAGGATCTTATTTCCAAGCAGGGTAAATTTGAAGCCAAGGTCGGAGAAAAAACTGTTTTTGTCGGCGGCCAGAATGACGTTTCTTATGTCTGCCGCAGCGCCAAATGTTCCGGTATTGACATGCAGCAGGGCGGCTGTTATCAATCCGCTTCCAGCCAATGGGGCTGCAATTTCTTTTTTACAATCTCTCTCAGCGGCTCAGCTGCTCAGAAGCAGGCAGAGGCCACTTCTAAATTGGAAGTGGTTGCTAAAGAAGGAGGCCAAGGAGCGTATCTCAGCAAGACTTTAGATTTATACCTAGATGATAAGCTGATGGACAGTCTGCAGATTGGGGCAGAATTAAAAGGCAGGGCAACTACGGACATCCAGATTTCTGGAAGCAGCCAAGGAATCACCCAGCAGGAAGCAGTTTATAATACTTTAGCCAGCATGAAAAATTTGCAGACCATTCTGCTTACAGGCAGTCTTCCTATCAAATTAGAAGTAGTGAAAATTGAAACTCTTTCCCCGTTATTAGGCAAGGAAATGCTATTTAATGCGTTATGGGTTGGAGCCTTGGCTTTATTAGCAGTCGCTTTAATAGTTTATCTTCGTTACCGCAAACCGATGGTAGTTATCCCCTTGGTTTTAACTCTTGCTTCTGAAGTAATCCTGTTATTAGGCTTTGCTGCTCTTACGGGTTGGAATTTAGATCTGGCAGCCATTGCCGGTATTATCATCGCTATCGGCACTGGAGTAGACCATCTGGTCATTATCACTGATGAAACCGTCAAACAGCAGGCCATCACTGATTGGAAAGAGAAGATCAAACGGGCTATGTTTATTATTACTGGAGCATATCTTACAGTTTTATCCGGCATGCTGCCGTTATGGTTTATCGGAGCAGGTACATTGAAAGGTTTTGCTTTCACTACCATTGCCGGACTTTCTTTCGGCGTTTTGATTGCTCGGCCGGCTTATGCAGCCATTGTGGAGATTCTGTTAAAAGAGTAATAATACACTAATCAGATATTCATCATTAAATAGATTGATTAAATAAAAAGAGAGGCATTATGGAACGAAGAATCAAAGGCATAATCTTTGTGATTTTATCTACTTTGTTCACTTCTTCCGGCCAGCTGCTTTGGAAATGGGGAGTTGACAGCCAGACAATTTTTAATCTCCCATTAATATTTGGTACATTAATCTATGGCTTAGCTGCTTTTCTTTTGATTCTTGCCCTGCGTTATGGAGAAATCACTTTGATTTATCCGTTCATTGCCAGCAGTTATGTCTGGGTCAGTCTTGCTTCTTCCTTACTTTTTAACGATTCTCTTTCCGGCTTGAAGATGGCAGGTATTGCTTTAATTATTGCCGGAGTTATCTTAGTCTGTACTGGTGGATTAAAAAAAGACCGGTCCGAGGTGGCAATATGATTTGGTGGCCCACTATTTTGGTAATCATCGGCACTTTCTTTGGAGCCATCGGAGCAGTCTTTTTCAAGAAAGGAAGTGGAGATCTGTATACACACATTAAGGATGCGTTGAAAAACCTGAGAAATAAGAATCTTTGGAGTGGCATCTTCTTTTACTGTGCCGCTATTGTGGTATACTTAGTAGCTTTGCGAAAAGAAAAACTAACTTATGTTTATCCCTTGGCCTCCCTTACTTATATCTGGATCGCTCTTCTTTCCGTCAGGTATCTCGGAGAGAAGATGAATGCGGCCAAGGTCTGGGGCTTCATCCTGATTATTGGTGGAGTGATCTTAGTGGGTTTAGGGAACGTCTAAGGGGCGGCAGTAAATATTTCACTTAAACATCGGAATTTAACGAAGTTTATTTTTCAGAGATGGGCAAGGCTGAGGCAACCCCCAGCCGAGACCCTCGAAAAATAAATTTGGGTTGAGAAACCTGCAAGGTTTCGGAACCGTTAAATTCCTGTTAGTTTCCCTCGATAGAGGTTGGATTTTAGTGCAACGTTCGGACGAAGTCCGAAAAATCCAAAGTAAGCGGGCGGGCGTAGTTAGCGTATAAACTATATAGTGGTAAATAACCGAAAGATTTATAAAGTATCTCTCTATCCTATAGCAAGGAAAACAAAATGGGACTAGATTTAACATTAATGCCACTAAAGGATGCAAGAGAATTAGCAGAGCACGTATTGGGCTATAATAGACTCCAATTTGTGAGAGATTACAAAATATTTGCACAAATTACTGATGTTGAAGGAAAGTCAGCAGTTCCTGATGAAGGAGTTGAAGCAATTGTTAAGACTCATCCATTACCTCCGAGAGTAAAAGTTGGAATTTATGGAGATTATGGCATAAGGTATACTCGTAAAAATCCATACGGAGAAGAGATAGTTTATGCTACAGCTGGAGAAATGAGAAAAATAGTTCTTCCAGAAGATGTTTCTCCTGTAAATAAAGCAATTATGGCTTACATTAAAGTACTTCAAAGAGATACGCCTATAGTATTAGTGTGGCATTAATCTTTCGGTTTTCTAGTAATTTCTTGAGCAACTTGTTGCGAAACTATCTTTCGTCGTAGCCCGCCCGCTTATTGCAACTAACAGTTGAAGCCGTCCCGTAATTCCTTTCCAAATCAAACATTTTTAAAAGAAAAAAATAAAACTTCATCATTAACATTCAGAAATTCTTGTCAATCTCCAAATTTTCCCTAAATTGTGTGCGATGCTCACTAAATTCATCTCAATTTTTGTTCCCGGCAAGCCTCTGAGCAAAAATTCTCTGAATCCTAAATTCTGTTTGATGTTTCCAATCACCGGCTCAAC
>Ga0209541_10015952_pt1 | contig 11159 bp, 16 predicted proteins | sample RifCSPlowO2_01_FD_184027 | JGI IMG/M metagenome (GOLD analysis project Ga0209541, IMG submission 184027) | Groundwater microbial communities from Rifle, Colorado - Rifle CSP2_plank lowO2_0.1 (SPAdes) (version 2) | ecosystem: Environmental > Aquatic > Deep subsurface > Groundwater | place...
TAGATTATGGAAGATTAACTGCAGTGTTGCTTGAGGCTGTGAAAGAGTTGAAAGCAGAAAACAATGACTTAAAACAACGCATTGGCAGGTTAGAAGAAAATCTAATTCAGTAGATCAAGGACATAGGTATTAAAAAGAAAACAAGAGATTCCCCTTTGAATTTTTCCCATTGCATGCTGTTTATGAAAAGGAAAGTAAGTAATACTTTAAAATAAGAAAAGTTTATATATAAGTTTATATTATTGACTTATGGTGAGGTAATATGCAAGAAATAGTAGAAACAACAAAAATGTCCACAAGAGGGCAAGTTATTATACCAAAAGATATAAGGGAATATATAAGTGCAGAGGAAGATACAATTTTTACAGTAGTGCCTCTAGATAAGGATACAATTTTGATGAAGAAAATGGACAAAAAGAGATTACTACGGGAATTCAGGAACATAAGGAACACCATAAAAGAAAAATTAAGCCCAGAGGAAATAAATAATGAGATCAGAGCACACAGAAAAGCTTAAAGTCGTTATTGATACAAATACTGTAATATCCGCTCCTTTGTCAGAAGAAGGAAATCCTGCAAAGATATTTGAACTATTGTTGCTAGAAGAAATCAACAACTTCAGAAGCGAAGAGATAACAAATGAGATTGCTGAGGTATTCAATAGAGAGAAAATAAAGAAGCTAATATCAGAGAATAAAACTAATTTTGTAATAGACAGCTACAAGAAAGTTTCAAAATTAGTGAAACCCAATATTAAATTAAGCATTGTAAAAGACGACGAAGATGATAACAGAATTTTAGAATGCGCTGAAACAGCAAATGCAAATTATATTATCTCTGGCGATAGACATCTATTAGAATTAAAAAATCACAAAAATATTAAAATAGTTTCACCAAAAGAATTTTTAGATATATATTTAAAACATATAAAAAATGAGTAGAATTTTAAGCAACGTCGGCATCGGGACAACGAATCCGGGGTATAAATTGGATGTTGCGGGAGAGGCTCATGCGTCAAGCTTTCCAACATCTTCTGATATAAGATTCAAAAAGAATGTTCAGCAACTGTCAAATGTTTTAGATAAGCTGCAAAACGTAAGAGGTATTTCATTCGAGTGGAATGAAAAATATACAGACTTAGGAAGGGCAACCGATGGCAGGCAGATTGGAGTTATTGCCCAAGAGTTAGAGCAGCAATTCCCAGAGCTTGTAAGCGCATGGGGAAATGAAAGCTACAGGGCAGTAGATTATGGAAGATTAACAGCAGTGTTGCTTGAGTCTGTGAAAGAGTTGAAAGCAGAAAACGATGACTTAAAACAACGCATTGGCAGGTTAGAAGAAAATCTAATTCAGTAGATCAAGGACATAGGTATTAAAAAGAAAACAAGAAATTCCCCTTTGAGTTTTTTCCCATTGCATGCGGTTTATCAAAAACAAAAAGTTTAAATATAAGTTGTTATACATTTGTATAAATATGTATAAATTATTGTTTGACAGCGATGCCTTAATTAAAGCATCGAAAGCAGAGTTTTTAGATAAAATAGCTGAAAATTTTAACGCTTCAATTACAGAAGAAGTTTATGCTGAAGCCGTTAAAGAAGGCAAAAAGGGATTTTATCAAGATGCTGATAAAATAGAAAGCTTTGTAAGCAATGGTAAAATAAAGATAATAAATAAAAAATTTTACAAAAAAAAGAAAAAGCCAGAAAAGAGTTTCGGCAAAGGAGAAGAATCAACATTTCAAGCGTATAAAAAAGGTAGTCTGATAGTAAGTGACGACTTAAGCTTTACATCATATATAAAAAAAGAAAATATCAAAAGCTTATCGTCTGCACATTTAATTTATGCTTTAGTAAAAAAGAAAAAGCTAAGCAAAGATGATGCTCATTATTGCTTAGAAAAGTTAAAGCCTTATATTAGAAAGGACGTATATGAATCAGTTAAAACTGATATAGGTAAGTAAAATGACACAAGTACAGCCATTGAGGATTGAAGAAGAAATAATGAAAATAGCAGAGCTTAGAAGCAAAGACGAGCATACAAATAGAACAATAGCAATAAAGCAGTTTTTGTATAGCGGTGCAGAAGAATATTTGCTAAAGTTATGTTCACAAGGAAGGGTATCAATAGGCAAAGCGGCAGAAATATTACATAAAAGTGTTTATGAACTGCAAGAATCTGCAAAACAAAAAGGCATAGAACTAGGAATAAGTTCGAAAGAGTACAATGAAGGCAAGAAGTTAGCTGAAGAATTAATATAGCTTAGGCAACGTCGGCATCGGGACGACGAATCCCGGGTACAAGTTGGATGTGGCTGGAGAGGCGCACGCAAGTGGCTTTCCAACATCTTCTGATGTGAGATTCAAGAAGGATGTTCAGCAACTGTCAAATGTCCTCGACAAAATACAGAATGTAAGAGGCGTGTCCTTTGATTGGAATGAGAGATATGCTGAGTTAGGAAGAGCTACCAACAAGAGGCAGATTGGAGTTATCGCTCAAGAATTAGAGCAGCAATTTCCAGAGCTTGTAAGCACATGGGGAAATGAAAGCTACAGGGCAGTTGATTATGGAAGGTTAACAGCAGTGCTACTTGAAGCTGTAAAAGAGTTAAAAGCAGAAAATGAGGAGCTAAAACAGAGAGTTGAGGTTTTAGAATTAAAGGTATAATTAATTAGTATCAATATCACTTAACATTATACATTTTACTGAAACTTAATTTCATAAACAGGAAAATAATTCCAAAGCACTTTGTTTTGCTGCAATTAAATTTCCATATATCAAAATAATCTTAGCTTATTTTAAAACACAAACAATTAAAAACAAATATTAGTTTCTTCCACGATAAATATGCCTCTGAAATCATAAAATAAATTAACTCATAGGAATACATTTTAAGTCATTAAGAATTCCCAAATTCTTTCTTTTGGTCCATTTCAGAATAAACATTTAAATACTTGATAAATTTTATAGATTGCGGTGGTGTAAAGATGAAACAAGCGTTATTGAATAGGATTGTTATTAATCCAAAAATAATGGTGGGCAAGCCAGTTATCAGAGGAACAAGGATTCCTGTAGAGCTTATTCTAAAAAAATTAGGCCAAAACATTGACGTTAAGGAAGTCCTTGAAGATTTTCCAAGATTGAAAATAGAGGATATAAAAGCTGCAGTAATGTATGCAGAATCTTTAGTAGAAAATACTGAAGTATTTCCCCTCTCGCCATCATAGTTTAATTCAAAGGGATGGCAAAAATAAAGTTTATTGCAGATGAAAGTGTGGATTTCCCACTGAGGTACTTAGACAAGTATCATCAAAGAAGTAATGTGGAATGCACTAACTCAGCAAAGAAGAAAAAGTTTTATGATTTTGTAAGGAGCAAGAACGATATGGCAAAAGAGAATGAATGCCACATGACTTGGTGTTGCTATAATTTTACAATTTTAAGTCGTGCTTATCACGAGTTGGGCCTCGAGCCTGAACGATTTTGGTAAGGTTCTTACACACAGCCCAAAATTCCAAAACCTTTAAATATTGGTGTATACATTCTATTATATTGAATACAATGGCAACAACTATTTCAGTAAGGCTTGACACAGCACTCATTAAGGACTTATCAGAAATTGAGAAGAATTGGCAAGCTGATAGGTCAGAAGCTATAAGAAGATTGTTAGCTAAAGCTGTAAATTCTTGGAAAATACAAAATGCGCTTGAAAGGCTTCGACAGCATAAAATTTCAATTGGCAAAGCTGCTGAGGAATGCGGGCTTACTCTATGGGAGATGCTCGACATTGCAAGAGAAAACAACATTGACTGGACAGGCTACTCCAAGGAGGATCTTGAAAGAGATCTAAGCTTTCTAGAGGGAAAATCTTGATATCAGATGCAACAGCGCTCATCTGCTTGAGCAAAATAAATAAGCTAGATTTGCTTAAAAAGTTATATTCTATAATAACCACACCACCTGCCGTAAAAGAAGAAGTGCTCGTAGAAGGTAAAGATGGTTATTTAAGCATTTATAGAGCTATTAAAAGCGGATGGATTAAAGTAGTTAGTCCAAAAAAGAAAACTAAGCTTGGGCTTGGAGCAGGAGAAAATCAAGCAATTAATCTTGCAATAGAAAGAAAAGAGAGCATTATACTTGATGATGCCTTTGCTGTAAAAGCTGCTAGAGCATTCAATTTACAAGTTATAAGGACAACCACAGTTATTTTTACAGCTCTCAAAAAGAATATTATAACTAAATCTGAGGCGCTTGAGATTTTAAACCAGCTTATAGAGATTGGTTACTATATTTCTACAAAAGAGTATGCTGCATTAATGTTCAAGCTTAAATAAGTCAAAATAGACAAAAACTTTCAACACAAAGAAGTCAATTATCAGCAGCCTTGCTGAAGAAATTATCAATGCCTACAGATTAAGCAATGCATCAAACGCAATAGCAAAGAAGCTTGAGATTAAGAGGCAGGCTGACTGTTCTAGGTAAATTTTAAAATAATTTCAGAAAGCTATCTATATTTTCTAAACTCATTTATTGCTTTTATTATTTGCTCAACTAAATCTTTAGTTATAAAGAGAGATGAAGATGTATACAATTCATTTACTTTATTAATTGCTGTTTCTTTATTAATAATTTTTTCCCTAAAAGCTCTTAAGATTATGCCTACTGTTCCATGCGCTTCCAATCCATGCACATTTGCAACTGTTCTTGCATCTAAATCGTCAGTCAAGAAATAGTCAACCCTTTTTTGCAATGCCAAGGCTATTGACTGGGATTCTCCTAAATCAAGAGAAAATTTATTGACTAGTATCTCGGCCACATCCTTAAATTTTGGTTTAAGGTTAATTAGCATTATTTCTCTAAAAATATATTCTTTAACTTTATTTCTCTTTAACTCATTTATTACTTCTTGCGCTACATAAACTTCTTGAAAAACATCTAAGGCTTTAACAAAATCTATCTCAACAAGATGCATTAAAGGCCCTGTGTTAGAAACCACCCTACTTGCCATGCAATCCCCATAGAATGTCTTCTTTTATGGCGGATTCCAAGCGTTCAGCTTTTAATTTTTTAATCAATTCTCTTACCGCATCTCTTATAAGCTCTGACTTATTTGCATACCATCCTTCTTTTATAAGTTCATCTGCTTCAAATATCAATTTTTTTGTTAATTTTGCATTTACAGTTTCCATTCTAATCACCTAAAAAGTATTACTATGGTAATACTATTTAAAACTTTCGATTTTACCTTTTATCTCAACTTCCTAAGAAACAAAACTCCAAAAATAACTAAAATAATGCATAAAATCAAATTTCCGTATTTGGTGTAGAGAGTGGTTTTGTTGTTTAAGTAAATGTCTCCAATTAGAAAAGTTAAGTGCAATAGCCAAGAAGCTTGAGATAGAAAGGCAGGCTGACTGTTCTAGGTAATAAGAAAGATTTTTATATCTTCTAAAAAATCAATTTTTATGCTCATTTACTGGCTTCTTCCTATGATTCTGTTTTTGGGTATTGTAAAAATAATAAGAAAATCCAACTATCAACAGTATTAGAGCTATAACAACAAAAAATTTACCTCTTTTTTGCATATTTTAGTATAGATAGATTACTTATTTAAATTTTTATCGTTTGGAAGTTTGCACTCAACAGGATAAGTAAATCTAATGGAAGAGTTTTGGTAACCTTTCGATGTGTCGAAGCACGTGATACGATAAGGACCATCAACCCAGTATTCATGTGGATTTACATGAGTCCATTCTTCGCTATATTTTTGTGTCGGACCTTTATAAACCATAAAATGTAGATGGGGGTAGTCATATGACATACGACCAGATACTCCCGATAGTGCAATTATTTGTCCTCTTTTTATATTTTCACCAGGAGCAACCAAATTTTTATCATTGTGTAAATAAATCGTTCTTAAATAACTACCATCAACATCCTTACCATGCTCTATGACAATTCTCCAACCTGAATCGTTACTCCAGTGGGATCTAAAAATTACTCCGTCTGCTGCTGCTAATACAGGATGGCCTATTAAAACATCAATATCTATCCCCGTATGGGGTCCAAGAGTTCTTTCATATCCATATCGACCTCTTAAGAAACCCCATGTATCAAGATAATCAGAAGCAATCTTAGGAGCACCGGGAGGGTAAACAATCTTAGAGTCTTGAGCTACTGCAAAACTTGAGCTTTCAACTATAGCAGCAAGACCTGTTAAACCTGCACCAATTATGTGTGAAAGATTAAATCTGTTAGGCTCTATTGGGCTTTCTTCAATCGCCTTAGCAAGTTCTCTTAAAAGTCTTTCATTTCTTGGAGTTGTATGCCCTTCTGTAAATCTTAGTTCTGATTCAAGTGTTTGCTCTCCCATAATTAGTTACTATGTAGTAATCATATTTAAATATTTCGGCTTTTAAGAAAGCAATATGGTATGTACACTTATTTACAACTTCAAATTTTCAATTACTTTATCGGTTATAGTATCAAGTATATAAATAAAATTCACTTTATTGCTTTCCTTTACTTCCTTCCTAGTATGCAAATGGTATGGAAAAGTGCGTACTTCTTTGTGGTGGGGAGCGGAATCCCATCTGGATATTAAGTTTTTCTTCCCATCCATATACTGAAATCTATATTCTGTTTCTCTTGCACTAACCAGTTCCATAAAATCCAGAATTGATTTGTCTATAAATACCAGCTTACCAGCAATGATTCCCATCTCGTCGGAAACAAAGTCAAAGTTAACAGACTGCTCTATAATAATCCATTTAATTACTTCTAATTTCCTCTGAATTCTTGAGAAGTAATCATAAATCATATAGTTATACCTTTAACAAGGTTAAGCTTCTCTTTAATATGGCTGTAAGCTTTGTATGCAAACATCCACTCAAACCACTTTTTGTCGTCCCCTAATTCGCCATTATTAAATTTACTAACAAATTTTTCAGTAGAAATCTTATGTTCTTTTTCAAACTTTTTTAATTTATTTTTCCATTTATCCAAGCCCAAACTCAATATATTTTCTTCTATATTCAAGCTGGATTTAATCAGCAATTTTGCTTCTTTGTTTACTTTAATATGGTTAGCCATTTTAATCAATAAAAGTATTGGGGCTTTTTAATACTTTCGTTTTGATTTCAATAAAATAGAATTCGAAATCTTTTTATATATTCTTAAATTTGAACTTTCATGCTCATTTACTGGTTTCTTCCAATGATATTGTTTTTAGGTATTATAACTTCTTATGAAGACATTAAGTTTGGGAAGATTAGGAATAAGTAGATTTTATTAGCAATAGTTTATAGTACATCGCAAATATTTTTCTTTTTTCTTTGAATTATTATGGTTTAGATTATTTAAAAATTTTTAACTTAATTGTCCTTATTTTAGTTTTTATTGGCTGATAAAAGTTATATTAGCTTTATTTGAAATATCTTTAAAAATTGTAATTATTGGAAAGTAGTAAAAAACGAAAAGTTTATATACCAGTTAAAATTTTCGAGAACACTATGGGAAGCTCTAGGACAATTAGAAACATTTTTACAAAGTCTTTAGTTGGAGGGCTATGTTTAGGAACTTTAGCAGTTGGGGCGAGAGAATCATATGCTCAGGAAACTCAGAACTTTAATTTAAATCCTCCACAGATAGTACAAACATTGGAAAGAGCACAAACTCCATCTTTGGAGGAGATTGCTAGAGAAAAAGAAGAAATTCAAGTGAGAATATTGCCGGAAAGAAGGCTTGTAATTAATTTTGATAATCCTGTCACTAATTCTGAATCAAATACGAATGCATGGTATTCTGCACAGCAGGTAATCGGAAAAGTGAGCGACCATGCGGGAATAGATTGGGGATTAGACAACAACTTATTAGGAAGAATTGGAATTTTAGGCTTGCAGGCTTCCTTATCAGAAGCATTAAACATGAGCTCCCATGAACTTGCCCATACAAGGACTGGTAAGGGATATGGACCATATAAGTCGTCATTCAGTTTAAAAAGTATTGATTGGCCAAGAAACTTCAGTAAGGAGTTTAAATATGTGCCAACTTTAGAACAGAGGTTGGAAGAAGTGGTGGCAGGATTAAACCAAGACGAGCTTAATGCTTTCACATTATTTAGATATTCTACATTGTTTGGGAATAAATTAAATTTTGATGAGGGAATAGCACACCTCCAAAGTAAATTTTGGGATGTACTTTATAATTTGAGGAGCAGAGAAATAAGCGGGAGCGAATGCAATCCTTCTCAATTTTATCGAATAGGGGATGTAAGCGCCTACATTTGCTCATTGAACATGAAAGGAATTGATTTCTCTAAAAAAGATCATTTAGTTCAAGCTCTGTTAGCGGATCTACTTTCCGCTCAAACTTACGATAGCTTTAGAGCTGTTTATGAATATCTCAGAACTGGCCAAAGAAGTATAAAGCCCACAGTTTTTGAAATAAAAGGTATAGCAATGACACCGCCTCTAATCAGCCATTACCTAACATCAAACGGCAGTTTTTACGACATCATATCAATTATGAATCCTAATGGAGAAAACCCTGTAGAGTTAAATTTTGGAATGAGCGTTCCTGTTAAAAGCAAGCCAGTAAAAACTTTGAGAATAGTTAGTGATAAAGGCAAGGGTTTTAGAGTGGAAGAAGTCAGTGAAAAATATGAGCCTCAGTACCATTTAAGAATAGGGGCTGAATATCACAACATAAGATTAGGAAAAAGCGAAAATGCTCCTAGAATTAGCCCATTTATGTACTTGACTATGCGCTATGACCCATTGCGTTACAGTGGAATTTCAGCAGGGACAGAATTTAATGTGCCTATTTCGCCTAGATTTGAACTAACTGGAAAAGCTGATTACAGTAGAAATGACATAATGGAAAACACGGTAAAAGGAAAAAATGAGGGCTTCAATTTTTCGGTTGGGTTAATGGGAAGGTTTTAATTGTTTTTGATTATGAATTCATTCGTAGTTACAATTGTCGCTCCCCTAACCAATGATATGCTGGAAAATTCCCTCCTCAAAAAGCCTGTTTTTTTATTGGGCGATAATAAGCCTCGTTCTGTGTTATAACTTGTAGTCCACATCTCTTTTATTACTTCCTCCCTGTCTTTCTGCAAGTTTTTTGAGGCGGCTAATGAATAAGTTTTTGCAATAATTACATCAAGAAAATTCATTGCGTCATAAGCGTTCAAGCCTGCAAAGCTGCTGTTCATTAGTGCTTTTTGTGTAAAATTTCTTTCACTAATGAGGGAAGACTCAAATGTTGATGTCACAAAAGGCTGAAGATACAAAGACTCTGGCAAGTTGCCATATTCAGCAGAAAATGTTGGCTCACTGAGTTCAAAATTTCCCAAATATGCCTTGGACTTTAGGTTTTTGCCCTTAGCTTCTTTCAGAAAGTTTATACCGTTGATTGAGTTTGTTGAAAGCACTATCAAATCTGGATTAGATTGTTTTATATTTTCAACAAAGAGATTGTTATCATTTAAGCTATAGTAGCCAAGCAATGATACGCTTAATAAGGGCAAAATCTCTTTTGCAGTTGAGGCATACTGCTTTTTGTAGGGATAGTCATCTGAAAGAACAACAGCACTATTGATCTTGTTGCTTTTTATCACAGCCCTTAAACCCGGAAGTACACCATCATACATTATGTGTGAAAGCTCTATACTCCAATAGAAATTGTTTCTGCTTTCAGCCTTTAATTTATCTTTGCCGATAAGAATCGTTGGCACTTGATACTGCTCTAGGATTTCTGCATGCTCAGGAAAAGTGCTGATAATGGCGATTACTTTATCTTCATTAGCTAATTTCAATGCATTGCCCTCAATCAAACTTTTCTGATTTTTTGTGTCATAAACAATCAATTCATATTTATTATTTGCTTTTGTATTTATTTTTTGTAAGGCTGATTGTGCGCCTTCCAAAGCAGCTTTGCCATGCTTCTCATCAGAAATTTCACCCAAAAATCCTATCTTAATTGGCTTAGTCTCTTTTAGTATTCCATATAAAACAAACAAAAAAATAAAGATTATTAGTAAAGCTGCTGCAGAAATAACTATTATTTTTTTCATTTTGTTATATTTAGATTTTCATCTAGTATCGATGATAAACATGAATTAATCTTCAGAATAGACAACTTCGATAGTTTAGCTTCTCCAATAGAACATTCCCTCTTTTTTATGTTGAGTAACATTACTTTTTACTGTAAGCATAAATGTTTATAAATTTTTTTGTTTTTGCAATTGAAAAGTTTTAAATACTTTTTATTCTTAAGTCATACAAAAAGAGGTAAAAATGAAGTATTTAGTTATTTTATTGTTATTAGTATTCATTTTAATAATTCCAAATGCATATTCTCCTCATGGATGTGAGATAAATCCTAGTTGCTCTGATGTAGGTTGGGACACTGATGGTGATGGTGTTGATGATTGCTGGGCTCCTAGTGCTTGCTGCGGTGTAACATTAATTCCTTGTGATGAGGTTATTACAAGAGGTCCAAATGCCTGTGGCGTTTCATGCAGTTGGTCGTGCTTTTGTGCATCTTGCGATGATAGTTGGAGTCCATGTAGTGGTCCTGATTCCTGCGGAGACAGCAGATATCGATGGCATACATTTGCTGGTTGGAGAAACCACGACGGTAGCTGCCCAGGACAATGCGTGCAAGACTGTGCAGGCTGCAAAACTCAGCCTTCTTGCGGCAATACAAAATGTGAGAGTGGCGAAGCTTGTTGGGATGATGAAAATAGCGGTAATTGCCCACAAGATTGTTGCGTAGGTAATCAAGGCCAAGCATGCGGCACTTGCGGCAGGGGAAGTATAAACTGTGGTGGACAATGCATCGGAGACTACTCAAATTGCGGTTCAGCTGGCTGGTATAATACAGGCTCAAGCTGCGTCAATTGCGGCACACAGCAAAGATATTGTAACGGATGTGACTGGACAGCTTCATACCAATGCATCAACCAAGGCCCCTGCTCACCAGGCTCAACTCAATGCTCTGGCTCAAGATATCAAACATGTAATAGTGGATGTCAATGGCAGAATAGCGGTACAGACGCTGATAATGATGGCACTGACTCTCAATGCGGCGATTCATTATGCGATAATAGCCCAGGTGTATTTGACTCAACAAAAACACCAACTGAGAATGCA
>Ga0209541_10015953_pt1 | contig 11158 bp, 13 predicted proteins | sample RifCSPlowO2_01_FD_184027 | JGI IMG/M metagenome (GOLD analysis project Ga0209541, IMG submission 184027) | Groundwater microbial communities from Rifle, Colorado - Rifle CSP2_plank lowO2_0.1 (SPAdes) (version 2) | ecosystem: Environmental > Aquatic > Deep subsurface > Groundwater | place...
AATGTAAAGCTTAAAAACTCAAAACTATAATGTAGTATATGAAAAATTTCGCTGAAATTGAAGAAAAAGCGCGAAGTGTTTGGAAAAAGAAAGAGAAACAAATTAAGAAAGCGCTTGAGGATGATAGCGGGAAAAAGTTATTTTCATTTTTGGAAGGTCCGCCAACTGCCAATGCTTCTCCTGGTTTACATCATTTAGAAGTTCGAACTTTTAAAGATATTATTTGCAAATTCAAATATATGAAGGGATTTTCAGTGCCGCGTAAAGGAGGATGGGATTGTCATGGTTTGCCGGTTGAGGTTCAAATCGAAAAAAAATTAGGATTGAATTCTAAAAAAGATATTGAGAAATATGGTACAGAAAAATTCATTAAAGAATGTCGGGAAAGTGTTTTTTCAAATATTAAAGATTGGAATAAATCTACTGAAGAATTGGCATATTGGATAGATCTTGAGCATCCGTATGTAACTATGCAGAATGATTATATTGAAAGTGTTTGGTGGAGTCTGAAAGAATTATATCAAAAAAAATTGTTGTATGAAGGATTGAAAGTTGTTCCTTTTTGCCCTCGCTGTGGGACTCCTTTGGCGAGTCATGAAGTTGCTTTAGGATATAAAGATGTTACTGAAGAATCGGTTTACATTGCATTTAAGATAAAAAATAAACCTGGAGAATATATTCTTGCTTGGACTACGACTCCTTGGACATTACCAGGAAATGTTGCTTTAGCAGTTGGGAAAGATATTGTTTACGTTACTGTGCAATTAACTGATGGTGATAAAATAACTGTAGCTAAAGAGCGGTTGTCTGTGATACGAGGAGATTACAAGATAATTGACGAATTCAAAGGGAAAAAATTAGAAGGCACATCTTATGAGCCATTGTATAATATTAAAGAATTGCAGAATAAGAATTCGTATAAAGTAGTCTTAGCAGATTTTGTGACTACTGAAGATGGTACAGGTATCGTTCATACTGCTGGAATGTATGGTGAAGAAGATTATCAATTATGCAAAGATCATGATTTACCATTAGTACATACTGTGAATCAAGATGGAAAATTTAATAATTTAGTGCCTCAATACGAGGGAAAATTTGTGAAAAGTGTTGAGGAGAATATTAAAAAAGATTTACAAGAAAAAAAAACGTTGTATCGAAAAGAAAAAATTACGCATTCGTATCCATATTGTTGGCGCTGCGAAACTCCTTTATTGTATTTTGCTATTAACTCTTGGTTTATCAAGGTAAGTTCATTTCGTGATCAGCTTATTAAATTAAATGAGGAAATAAATTGGAATCCAGAACATATTAAAGACGGAAGATTTGGAAAATGGCTTGAAGGTGCGAAGGATTGGTCTTTATCGCGATTTAAATTTTGGGGAACGCCACTGCCTATATGGAGATGCTCTGATGGTCACGACGAAATAATTGGCAGTGTTGATGAGTTGAGGAAGAAAACTACCAAAAAATTTACTGAAAAAGAAATTGATCTTCATAAGCCTTGGATTGATAGTATTAAGTTAAAGTGTAAGTGCGGTAAAGAAATGATTCGTATTACCGACGTCATTGATTGCTGGTATGATTCAGGAAGTGCTAGTTTTGCGCAGTTTCATTATCCATTTGAAAATAAAAAAGCATTTGAGCGTCAGTTTCCCTATGATTTTATTTCTGAAGCAATTGATCAGACGCGTGGATGGTTCTATACTTTGCACGTTCTTTCTGCGATTTTATTCAAAAAACCTGCATACAAAAATGTAATTTGTGCTGGCCATGTTGTGGATGAAAAAGGCGAAAAGATGTCTAAAAGTAAAGGCAATATAATCAAGCCGGATGAGATAATTAGTAAGACAGGAATTGATGCAGTACGATTACAATTTTGCACGAGTGATGCCGGGAATCAGAAAAGATTTTTTCATCAATTAATGAAAGAAGAAGTTATACCTTTTTTAACTATTCTGCAAAACTGTTTAACTTACTATTATCAGCAGGAAAACAAAAGTAAAAAGCTTGAGATAGAAGATCAATGGATTTTAAGTAGACTTCATTCAGTTATTGATGGAGTGAATCATGATTTAGATAATTATAATATACACGATGCTTACAAGAAAATTTCGTATTTTGTCGTTAATGATTTCTCTAGAAATTACATAAAATTAGTCAGAGATCGAGATACAGGCCATGTTTTAGAAGAAGTATTGAAAAATGCTGCTTTATTACTGGCGCCGTTTGCTCCATATATTTCTGAATATATTTATCAATCATTTGACTCAGAATCAGTTCATTTATCTTCATGGCCTCGTGCTAATAAAAATAAAATTAATAAAAATTTAGAAAATGAATTTTCAAATTTATTTTTAATAATAGAAAATGGACTTTCTGAACGAGATAAAATTAAAATAGGATTAAAGTGGCCTCTTCGAGAAGCAGTAATTTCAGCTTCTGGAAAATTTTCAAAAGAATTGGTGGATTTATTACAGTCTCAACTTAATGTTAAAAAAATAGAATGGAAAAAAAGCGAGGAAATATCTGTGCAATATGATACGATTATGACTCCTGAACTGGAAGCAGAAGGATTTGCCCGCGAGATTTCTCGAAAAGTGCAGGATGCTCGTAAAAAATCTGGATTTATAAAAACTGACAGAATTAAACTTGAACTTATTGTAACTGAAGACATGAAACAAATGTTGGAAAACCAGAAAAAGTTCATTAAAGAAAGAACTAATAGCGCTGAAGTTTTTATTTCCGTGAAAAGTGAAAAGAAGTTTGAAAAAAAATTTGAGGAATCGATTAAAGATCGCGCTATTACAATAACCTTTAGTAAATCATGATTTTCCGACGAGGAAATTTTGAAATTAGTAATCTCTATATCTTCTTATATATGTTCAAACTGCACTTCTTGAAAAGGCATTTTATAAAATAGATTTTTACGCCAAGAATTATTTATAAATTGAACTTTGTCTAATGCTACGTGAAAATGACAAAAAGATTTAAATATTCAAATGAAGTAGCTACTGTGTCACAAAGAGGTAGACAAGATGATTGTTAAAGATGAATTTTTAAGTAGGCTGAGAAAAATATTCGATTTGAATTTATATGAAGTAAAAGTTTGGACTGCATTATTATCGCGTGGTGTTAGTACTGCTGGAGAATTAAGTAATATTTCTGATGTACCGCGAAGCAGAACGTATGACATTTTAGAGACTTTAGAGAAAAAAGGTTTTATTGTAATGAAAATGGGTAAGCCAATAAAATTTGTTGCGTTGAAACCTGAAGAAGTCGTAGAACGAGTTAAAAAGAATTTAGTTGTTGAAGCTAATGAAAAAAGCAAGAGACTTGAGAAATTAAAAACTGAAGAAATTCTTGATGAATTAAATGGTTTGTTTACTCAAGGTGTAAAATTTGTTGAGCCTGCAGATTTGTCAGGAAGTGTCAAAGGTAGACAAAATCTTTACAATCATTTAGATATGATGATTCGAGATGCTGAAAAAACTATTACTATAGTAACAACTGCGTCCGGTATTAATAGAAAATTAGAAGCTTTGTTACCTTCTTTAGAAAAAGCAAAAAAGCGAGGCGTTAAAATTAGAATTGCTGCTCCTATTGATGATAATAATCGCGCTGCTGCAAAACGCATTTCAAAAATTTCCGAAGTGAAAAGCACCGAAGGTATAAGAGCACGATTTGCTATTGTTGATTCTAATCAATTATTGTTCATGGTTTTGGATGATGAAAAAGTTCATCCTAATTATGATGTTGCTATTTGGCTGTCTACCGAATTTTTAGCTTCAGCTATGGAGCAATTATTTGAAGCTGCTTGGAAAGAATTTAAGAAAGTTGGATGATTTTTGTGGAAACAGAAAATGAATAAACTGCTAGTTATTTTATTTATCTTTATTGGTTTAGTTATCAGTTTGATATTTATTTTTCTTTTCCAATCCAATAATGAAATTGATCAGAGTAGTATTTTCGAAACAATTACTATTAATAATACTGAATATTGGAAGCCAATTAATTGGATTCAGTACAATTCAGGTTCTCCTCAATATTTAGAAACAGTGATATTTATACCTGAAGGCTCTTTAAAATATTCCAAATCTATAGAATATTATTTTAAATGGCATCCTCTTAATTTAGATGCTCAAAATAGTCAGGTTGTCCATTATTTATATGATGAAGGGAAATCTTCCTCTAATATTAGAGAAAGATTTTTTGCTGAAGATAATCGTTGGCCTAGATCGTCTTCCTTTTGTGACGATCTCGCTTTCCATTATTTATATGGATTGGAAGATGGCTTATTTGCGGAAAGCATTATTAAAGAATACCCCTATGTTTCTGATCAATTTTCTTTTAATGGAACATTTACTGATCTGAAAAATAAATATAATCTTGATGAAGATATTATTAAGATACGAGGAATCTGTCGAGTAGTCGGAAACATTGATGAAAATGAAAATAAAGTACAGCTATATTCAATTCTTTATATTGCACGTGAAGAGGTGTTCAACGAGAAAATAGAAAAAGAACTTTCTTTAATCAATCCGTTTGACAAATGATGTTGTTGGTCATAACATTTTACGACAATAGCAAAACTTCTGATTAAGTTGCTTAATTTTTATTACCTATATTCTTATATATGAAGTTTAATCAGATGTTTGATGGAACATGATGTGCTTTATCGCAGTGATAAGCTAAGAATTACTTATTTGCATAGTGCTGAAGATAATGAAGAGGTTATAAGTTATGAAGCTCATGAATTATGGATACAGTATAATGGTGAATGGAATAAATACGTTATCAAGCGAGGAAAACTTAAACAATTAGCACTTGATGCACAAGGGAATAATCGTCAGGTTTTATTTGATACGTTGGATTTAATGGATTGGAATATTATTAATGGATTAAATCGAGGAAGTGTGCGATTTGTTGAAGTTGAAACTGCGTTTATTGAGGCAAATCATAAACAAGATGAAAAATTAATACATGCACGATCTAAATTAGTAAACAAAGCTAAATAAATTTAAATAAAACCAGCACTATATTTTTTTATGAAAATAAATTTTTCACGAAGAGATTTTCTATATTTTTTAGGCGGTGGAGTTTCTTTGCTGTCTTTAAATCAGGGTTTTCAGTTTGCACAAAATTATTTCTTAGACCTTATGCCTCAAGTTTACATTGATTCGCCTGATAAATTGGATAAAAAATTTGAAGAGGATAATAAAAAGCATGGAATACTGGAATCACGTGGATACATCTCATTTAATTATAATGTTCCAGCTTATTCTGAAGTGAATATTATACACAAAAATGATTATGAGTATATTGCAAAAAATCATTTTTTTGATGACTTCAGAATAATTAAAACACTGCGACTTTTTGGAAAGCATTCTTTCATTTTACAGGCAGATGCTAGAGGAGAATATTATGAAAGGAAATTTGAATTTGATTTTTTAGACAATGATAAATTGCTGCAAGCAATATTGAAAGATGCGTTAACACATAATAATTGGAAATATTCGACTCGTGCATGGAGAGAATCTCATGGAAATCCAGTTGAATCTTATCCAGATAAGTATGGGATTACCATTGAGGGAGTTGATTATAAAATTAATTCGTTGGAGCAATTAACTGAAGGCAATCGAAAAATGTTTGAAGAGTTGTGGAAGTTTAAAGTATTGTATGGTTAATTATGCCTTGTCATTGGTGAATCCTAAATTAATTCGATAATTTCTAGATTCTTCTTAGTTTCACCAATCATATGATGTGGGCCGATTGTTGTAATTTTTACTTGTAGGCTTTTTCCTAATATATTTTCTTTTGTATTGATAAGGATTATATTATAATTTTCATCTCTGGATTCACAGCCATTATTGTTCTTTTTATTTACGAAAACGGTTATTGTATTATTAAGATATTTATTTTTGTTCTCTAATGCAGTTTTTCTATGGACTCTCATTATTTCTTGATTTCTTTGATTAAGGATTTTCTTTTGAAGGTCTTTTAATTTATCTGCTGAAGTTCCTTTATGCTTTGAAAATTTTGAGAGGTTTAGAATATCTGGTTTGTACTTTTTTATTAATTCTACAGTTTTTTGATGATCTTCTTCTGTTTCTGTTGGATAACCTGTAATGATATCTGTTGCAAAGGCGAGGTTTGGAATTTCTTTTTTAAATTTTGATAAGATTATCTCTACTTTTTCTATTGTGTATCCACGTTTCATATCATTAAGAATTTTATTAGAGGCAGATTGTATTGGTATGTGGAGGAATTTGTACATTTTTGGATGTTTATATATGTCGATTAATTCCTCGATATTTGGAAGATTTATCGGATTCATCATTCCTAATCTTAGCTTGAAATTAAATGGTAGTTCGAGTATTTTATTTAATAAGGGGATTAATTGATTTTGACCTGAATCCATTCCATAGTTTTCATTTCCCTGACTTGTGAGCCAAATTTCTCCTGCGCCTGATTCTAAGTCTTGTTTAATCGATGAAATTATTTTTTCTTGCGGATAAGAAAATAGATTTCCTTTAGCTAGTTTAGTTTTACAAAACGAGCAATTAGATAAACAACCTTCAGAAATTTGTGCAATAGCAATAAGTTTGTTTGATGAAATTTTTGGCGTTAATATTTTTTCTTCACGTTTTTTAGACAAATTGATCTGAACTAAATTCGATTGAACATGGCTGGCGATTTCTGTGATATGGTCTGTTCCAAAAATAACTGCATCTGGATTAATTTTTTGTATTGCTTTTGCATCAGTTTGTGCTAAACAGCCGGTTACAATGATTTTTTTATTTGGGAATTGATTTTTTAAATCCTGAATTTTTCTCTTTATTTTGCTCTCGGTTTTTTTCTTCACAGCGCAAGTATTGAGAATAATGACTTCTGCATTATCGAGGTCGGTAAGTTCATGACCTGATTGATTTAAAATACCTGCCATTATCTCTGAATTATTTTGATTCGCTGAACAACCATAGGTTTGAATATATGTATTTGCCATAGAATGAGGGAGAAAAATGGATTTAAAGAGTTTTTGATTACTTTATTAAGTGTGTTATCCCGAAATTATTTCATAAGGCTGAGTTAATTAGCTTTATGAAATTAACACGTTCAAAGCTTATAGAGACTTTTAGAAAGCTGAACGAAGGTGCAACAGTGTATCAAGCGAGAAAGGTTGCAGAGATTTCGGTGAGAAGAGCGTATCAGGTGAAGGAGGCATTTGATGCAACAGGAAAGATTCCAGAAATAGGAAAAAGAGTCGGTCGTCCCCGACGAGAATTTCTGCAGGAAGAAATTGATATTATAAAGAAAACTTTTGAAAAATATAGAGTGTCTGCAGACACGTTAGAGAAAATAATTGAAAGAGATTATCAGAAACATATTGGACACAACAGAATTCATAAAATATTAATTCATTTAGGTTTTGCGAAACCTAAAATGAAAAAAGACATTAGAAAAAAAGACTGGATTAGATATCAACGAAGACATTCGTTGACTGCAGTTCATATTGACTGGCATTTCACTGGAAAGCTTTGGGTTTTTGCAGTGATTGATGATGCCTCGCGAAAAGCACTTGCTGTCGTTGAATGCAATTCGCCAACAACGGACATGACAATCTATGGCATTGAACTTGCTTTGAAGCAGGGAAAAATAAAACAGTGCATCAGCGATCATGGCTCTCAATTTATCAGTAATGTCGACGGAGATTCTCGATTTAAGGCATATCTCGCATCAAAAAGAATCAAACAAATTCTGTGCAGAATAAAACATCCGCAAAGCAACGGAAAAGTGGAGAAATTTTTTGACTGCTATGATAGAAACAGAGGAGCATTTAAAATGCTTGAAGAATTTATTCATTGGTACAATGAAATAAGGCCGCACCGAGCCTTATTGTTTGAAATACTTGAAACACCTTCACAAGCTTTTACAAGAAAAATGAAACATGAAATCCCGAACTAATATATCGTTAGGAAATATTAACGGGATAACACAATTGAAAAACCATTGGAAAGGTTTATTAACTTGATGTTAACATGGTATTAATATGGTAAAAGCAATAATAAACATTGACGAAAGAGCAAATAGAGTAATTAATATAGTAAAAGCTAAAGAAAATCTTAAAGATAAAAGTGACGCAATTAATATGATAGTTGAATTATATGGCAAAGAAATGCTTGAAGCAGAGTTGAGACCTGAATTTGTTAAAGAGCTGCTAGAATCACAAAAAGAAAGAACTGTTAAAATAAAGGATTTTGCTTCTCATTATGGATAATTGATATGTATAATTTGGAGGTGAGAGATGGTGTTGATAGAATTTTTCAAAAGCTTTTCAAGAAAGACAAAATCTCATTTGAATATATAAATAAAAAGATAAAAGAGATTTTAGAGAATCCCTATCACTTCAAACCATTGAGAACTCCACTTCAGAACTATAAGAGAGTACACATAGGAAATTTTGTTCTATTTTATTCAATAAATGAAAACACAAAAAAGATAATAATAGAGAAATATAAACATCATGACGAAGCTTATAAAATTTAATCTTAATTTCCAACATACGAATGGTTTAGTGCCTAATTTCTAAAGCGCTAAAAACGTTTAGTACACTTGTGTATGATATATTTATAAATTATTTACTTTTGTTCTTTTTATGGTTAAAGTTATTCCTGAAAAATGTATTGGATGTAATTCTTGTGTTCTCGTAGATGAAACCATTTTTGAAATGATTAGTACTGATAAGGGGATGAAGGCCAGAGTTTTGCCTGGAAAAGAAAGGATAGATAATGAAAATGTAGAAGATGCGATAGATATTTGCCCGACGCAGGCGATAGAGAGATAGTTACTATAATTTTATAAAGCATATACTTGTTAAGTTTTTATGGAAAGAAATCAATGGTTAGAAGAATTAGCTGATTTTATAGTTGAAGCTAATGGTAATACATGGGCTGCTGATGGGAATGAAATTGCGGCAGAAAGAAAAGGCTACAAAGAATTAGAATATCAACGAGGAGAGTGGAGATTACGAGATAGCTACACCGGTTATTTTCGAGCACCAGGCATGACAACCGTTTATTTTAAAGAAAAACCTTCATGGTCTATGGCGTATGCGGGAACAGGTCAGTTAGAAGGGTTTGAAAATATTGCTCCTCAAACATTTACTTTTTTAAAAAATGCTTTGAAACATGTGTCACCTCATTTGCCTTTTAGAGGTCCGCCACATTATAGCGAAGATGATTGGAGGTATACCTTTCGATTACTCAGCGGAGACATTACTAACTTTTTAGGAGAAGAAGAAATCAGGGATACTGAGGGTATTATCCTTTTTACTCAAACAGTGATGGGTGGTTTAGTGCTTGCAAAAGATTCTAAGAGAAATATTGTTTATCCGTGGAATTTTTAAAATTTATTTTTTCTTGTCAGCAACTAAGTCTACTGCTATTCCTTTCGTGAATCGTACACTTTGATTATATAATATAGCAACAATTATTCCGGATAGATAACCTCCAATCGCATACATAAAAGGAAATAAAATTGTAAAAATGATTTCTCCAGAACTGCCGAAATATTGGGTTACCTCTACTGGAAATTCTTTATCTATAATAAATATCGCAGCCAGAAATATTCCGATGACAAAATAAATTAACGCGAGAGTGTTAGCAAGCGGCGAGATATTGATTTTTTTTAGACGATACATATAACACCTTTTTAAAAATAATGAATAAAGGTATATAAATGTTTTTAAAATTAAAGTATTATTATCTAACATGAACATTAGACTTGTCAAACAAGGAGCCAGTATAACTTTTTACAATGGAGTTTATATGTTTTTTTTGGGAGTTTTTTTTGTCTTCTTTTATAATTTTATCATGAAAATGAATTTTCAGGCAATTTATCAGCTGTGGGGGTTTTATACTCGCTATAATTCTGATATTTCATATTTGTTTATTCTCTTTACCATATTGATCGGTATATTTTTATTGTCTATTGGAATTTTTATTTGCTATTTGTCTGATTTTATTTACAAACGTAAAGAAAAATTTACGTGGATTATTTTATTTATATCAGGGATACTTTCTTGGGGAGGCATTTTAACGATGATGATTTTATTGAAAAATATTATTTTAATTGCCTTAACTTTTATTGGATGGGCATGGTTTATCATCGGAATGTTAATTCCAATAAGCTATTATATGCAAAAAGAGTATAAAGAATATTAGATTTTTTTCACGAATAATATTTTAAGTTTTTCAATATTATACATTAAGAACATGATTAAAGAGATGCATAAGAAAAGAACATAGTAAATCCAACAAGAAGGTAATAGGATCATAAAGGTTATAGATAATAAGAACATTAATGAAGATAAAATTATGCCAATTATCCTCATTAAATTTTCTTTTATTTCTACATGACCTGCAAAAAAATGCATTCGCTTCATTAAAAAGTTTTTGTAAAAATTGAATTTGATAAACTTCAAAAATATAAGTAAGTTTATTATAAGTAAAAAAGTTAACAAATATGGGAATTCGCAATATTTTGGCAAAAATTCTGGAAAAGGCTTAATCGATGGATCTATATCTTGAGCTGTTTCAATACATGGAGCACAACTTCCTCCGCAATCTACATTCTCTTCGTCAAAATTCTTTTCATTGTCATAACAATAATTGCAATATCCGGCATTATCTATAACGAAGTCTATATTTACTATTTTAATATCTTCATTTTTTATTTCAATTTTTGAGACTAAATTGCTATTCTCATCGTAAACATCATAAAATTCTTTAAAACATTTTTCAGATTTTTTTACTGAAATTTCTTTTTGAGGGTTACATGAAATTTTGGTTGATGGGTCATCAATACAATATTTTTCACCAATTAACAAAATTGTTCCTGCTACTACATCTTCTAATGTGTAATCTGCCTGACATTCGCTCCAGCTTTTACATGATTGTTGTTGAGGTGTTTCCAACTCTGGTTCAGGTACGACTTCTTTGTCTGATTCCTCTTCTATTACAGGAGTCTTTTTTTTTGGTTCATTAGGTACTGTTTTAGAACTCATTCCGCCTCCACCGCCTGATGAAGAACCTGAACCCGTAGTTTCATCGGCACTCGTATTAACATTAAAGCTTACATTTACTCTACTCATATTTTGATC
>Ga0209541_10015954_pt1 | contig 11158 bp, 5 predicted proteins | sample RifCSPlowO2_01_FD_184027 | JGI IMG/M metagenome (GOLD analysis project Ga0209541, IMG submission 184027) | Groundwater microbial communities from Rifle, Colorado - Rifle CSP2_plank lowO2_0.1 (SPAdes) (version 2) | ecosystem: Environmental > Aquatic > Deep subsurface > Groundwater | place: Rifle...
TGCTTAGTCTTGGATCAAGTCGGTTAAATATCCTCTTAATGTGCTTCGCATGAGCTACATTTGCGCAGAAAAAGATAGTTTTTGCTGGTTTCCCTTCATCCGACTTGTAACATCTGTTCAAAAATTCCCTAACTACCAATTCATTGGTTTTATCATCCATAAAAACTTTGGCAAAAGAAGAGCCAGGAAGCATCATATATTTTGGGTCTTCTTCCTGTTTCATTAATTCAAGTTGCAGCTGTTTTGTCAGGCTCGCTCCTTCAATCCCTAGAGAGAGAACTTTAGTATCAATAATCTGTGCGTTATAGGGAACAAGAACCTCATCTCTAATCGCATCATCATAAGTATATTCAACCGTCGCCTTATTGCCATCGCAACCAAATAATTCAAATGTATTCCTAGTTTCCTCTTTAGAGGGAGTTGCGGTTAATCCTATTCTAATCGCATCAAAATATCGATGAATCTCTCTATTTGGATCATAAATTGAACGGTGAGCTTCATCAAATATGAGTAAATCAAAAAACCCAGGGCTAAATTTTTCATACCATTTTTTCTTTTTACCGCTTCTTAGCGTTTGAACTGTTGTAACATAAAGCCCATTTGGGAAACTACTAGGATTTTCTCTCAAATCAACGACCGCCTCTTGAAAAAACTCTTTGAAGCCAGCAGATTTTGCCTGATTAGCTAACGCAATCCTATCAGCAATGAATAAGACATTTCGCACAATATTTGCCCTGAGAAGAACATCAATCATACCCATAGCAACTCTGGTCTTTCCTGTTCCAGTTGCCATAGAAATAAGCCCTGCCCTGTTTCCTTTATGGATATGTTCCATCATCTGTTTAACAATAAGTATGCTTCTTGGGCGGTCAACGATATTACTAATGTTTATTTTGGTTGGATCTCTTCTTTTGCGATACAATTCTAATCTTCGTTTTAGGTCAGATTGAGAAAATACGCCACTAACGTGCCTTTCTATGCCGTCTTGATCTATAAAGAGCCACTTATTTCCATTGGTAAGAAAATACGGTATCTTCTCTGAAGTCTGTTTTTCTACATCCCTAAGATAGGTTCTTGCTTGAGCACGCCCAATATCTTCAGATTTAGAGAACTTTTTTGCTTCAATAAATGCGATAGGGCTATTATCCTCAGCCAGCAGTAAATAATCCATAAACCTACCAGAATCATCATCTCGCCCTTCTGAAAGAACATATTCTTTAGTATTGAAATTAGACCTAATCGTGTTCACTTCTTCCTTAACGTACTTCTTAAGCCAGCCAGCAGTAACTAACTGTTTGTCAATCAACTGCTCTCTCGTTTGTTTCTCATCCATTTATAAACGAAAATATCTATTGGATTATATAAATACTACGATTCAAACTCCTAAGCCCCCCCACGGACTATAGTCTCGCTTTGCTCGAATTTTGACAGTAGATACAATCTAAAAAACTACGGTAGCCCCTTAACTTCTCAGCGCTGAAAAAACTCTTTCGCTGCTGCTCAAGCCCCGCTGCGCTCTCACTTCATTTTTATGTCCTACGGGACTAAAAATTCCGTTCGGGTCGAGAAACACGAATTATGCGGTTCGGTTCTTGCAGAACCTCACCCAAATTTTCCATGCCCTACGGGCACCGTTCGCTCAGTCGCATTTTCTCTGCTTCCTGTTCCGCAACTCCGCCACTGTCCACTGCGGTGACCAGTGTCTCCGTCCGCTTCTGGAACCGATACCCTGACCGCAGCAACCGGATGCAGAAAATGCTCTTTCGCTCACTTGGAAAACTTCGCATAATTCGGGTGTTATATTCACTTTTTTTATCGCCTATGAGGTTACTATCGTATACCGAAAATTTAGTATTGTTATCTTCGCATAAAATTGGGATTTTATACGGCTAAACTTCGTTCTGTTTTACTTTGTAAAATTTTCTTCAAGAAAACCTAACTTTTGGATTTGATAATATCGTTTCTCGGGGCTAAGTTAAATCGTATAACTGTTTTGAAATAAAATACTATATGATAACTGTTAAATTTCTGGAGTCTGACAAGCTTCCGTTTATTGCTGTGGCGTTTACGTTAAAAGTCCCAGTTTCTGAAAAGTTGTATTGTAGGTAAACAAAGATTTCCTCGCTTGGCTGTAAGGTTGTTGTGTAAGTGCTGTTGATGATGTTGATGTTTTTAGTGTCAAAAACCCATGAGCCATTGGTTAGATTTGTTTGCAAGGTATTTTCTATAATAAACTCAAAGGTTCCTACAGTACCTGTTATGTTTAATACAGACAAGCTGTTTACTTCTATATCTGGAATGTCAATCGTTATGCTTTCAGAGTCCGAATAAGTTCCATCTGTTGCTGAAGCAACTACATTATAATCACCGGTTGCTGAATAATTGTAAGCGGCAAATACGAAAATGCTTTCATTCGGCTGTAAATTTGTTAGAAAATCTGCTGATATTATTTCTTCTCCTGTATCAAGGCTCCAGTTTACGCTTGTTGCATTATTTCCTGTGTTGTTTATGCTGAAGCCGAATATGACTACTGTTGAATCTTGATTTAATACTGAGAAATCATAAACATCTATGTTTGACTCGTTTATGACGGTAACATTCCATTGCATGCTTACATTTACAGTTCCATCTGAAACATTTAATGTGATGTTATGGATTCCAACTTCGTTGCTTGCTGGCGTGTATGTCCAGCCTTGCCCTGTGCTTTGCTCTGCTAAATCAACTTTCCAACTATATATTAAAGTATCTCCGTCTATATCGCTTGATGTGTGGTTAAATATCAGGCTGTTGCCTATAACAACTGTCGGAGTTAAATCTGTTGGTGTAAAGCTTTCAATTACAGGTACATCATTTACAGGAGTAACATTCAATGTTACATTGTTGCTTGAAATTGTCAGGTTTTCTGCATCTATGGCTGTAAATATCGTGTATTCGACTCCTGTAAAGTTTCCGTTAGGGGTTAATGTCACTATTCCAGTAGCATTGTTGGCTGAAATTGTTATATTCTCCGCAAAAGTAAAATTATATTTTAATGAATCTCCATCAATATCTGAAAAATATTGCGTTAAATTTAATGAGTTATTCACAATGTCTTCAGGCCATTTCCATTGCGGAATAGTTCCTGTAAATTCAGGAGCATCATTAACTGGCGTTATGTTTAGGGTGATATTGTTGCTTGTGACAGTTAACCCTTCCGAGTCTATTGCAGTAAACACAACATAAGCAATTCCAGACCAGTTTGCATCGGGGGTTATGTTGACTTTTCCAGTTATGTTTTCAATGTAAATACTTATGTTTTCTGTATTTGAAGCTGTAAAGTTGAGATTATCTCCATCAATATCATAGAAATGCTCTGTCAAAATTATTGACTGGTTGATTGTGTCTTCAGGCCATTTTAAGTTTTGGATAGGATTGCTGGAATTAAAGGTTGGAGGGTCGTTAACTGGGTTTATTGTTACCAAGATAATATCAGAATCTGATAAATTTGATGTATCTTTAACCTCAAACGAGATATTTTCAGAGCCTGACCAGTTTGCAGGAGCAGAAATATTCGCTATTTTTGTGTTTTGATCTATGCTGACTAAAATATTTATGCTTTCATAATTCCAAGTCAGGTCTTCTACAGAATCCTCAGCATCGCTCACATAACTGCTTAGGTTCAAAGTGTCATTATATAAATCTTCATTGAATGTTACATCAGGGATTGCTGTTATAACCGGGGCAGTGTTTGTAGTTACAGGGGTTGTTTCGCTGTCTGAGTAAATTCCATTGGTTACAGTAGCTATTGGATTGAATGTTCCACCAACCCCATAATCATATTCTATAAAGATGAGTATTGTTTCATTAGGCTGCAAGTTAAATTCTTGCGTGGATTTAACAATCTCGCCATTATCCGAGTCAAATGTCCAGTTAATATTGGTTATATTATCTTCCCTAACATTTTTAGCTTGAATTTCAAATAATGCCATAGCCCCCTGAACAATCAAATCATCAAAGCTTGTTATCAATAAATCGCCAACGCTTGCAGTTGAGCTTAATGATGCTGTTGTTGTAGTTGATTCACTTAAACCAGTAGCATTTACCTTTACGTCAAAGTTTCCGGTGGTTGTGTAATTATATTCAATATACACAAATGCACTCTCACCAGAATTCAGGGAACTTATATTCATCGTGCTGTTTATTACATCACCATTTCCAGCGTCAAACTGCCACCAAATGTCTGTTACTGTTGTATCTCCATTGTTCAAAATCACAAATTCAAATATTCTGTATGTGTTATTTGAATAAATGGTTGTTAATGATTCTATATCCAAAGATACAACTTGTTCTGGTTCCCACTGAACAATATTATTGCTTTCGTTGCTCTCATCAACTACATTATTAAAATCTATGACGGCAACGTAAAATCCCCCAGTTGAGTTTGTATTGTTTACTTCAAGATTTCTTGTTTCACTTACATTGAGGTTTGAAAATGTAAATCTCTTGGAAAAAGTTGAGTTGCCAAATACGTCAACAAAGAGGTTTACTGCTGACGCTTCACCTTGATTTGTTACATTGATTTGGATTACATCTTTCCCAGTAAGATTTGTCACTCCCAAATTTGCGGTTAAGTCTGACAATGATGGCCTTTCGAATTCCTGGTATAAAGTTGTGTTTGTTTGATATGGCTCAAATATAAAGTCTTGGGTATCATTCAAGATAAGCAATTCAGCATAAGAAAGTTTGTATGGGCCATCTAAATAGCTGCTGTAAATATCTGCTCCTAAAACATCAATCGAGACAACATTTATGCCTGTATTAAGGCTCACATTTTTCTCTAGCTCTTTTATGAAATTGCTAAAAGAATCGTATAATTTTGATTTTATAGTATAATCACCATCGGCTTTAACATCAATAGTAAAATTGATTCTGAGATAGTCGGATAGATTATTGGAGTTATTGTCAATCATTTCGCTTGCTATGGATTGTATGTAAGACGTTTTGGCAAAATCCACATAATTATAGGAATTTGTAGTGTTAGAATTTACGTCAATTGTTTTGCTTCCTACTTGGATACTGTCTATCAGGAATTTGCCGCTATAATGGGTTCTTTTGATAGTCTCGTTATCAAAATCAACATCAACATTCTGTGTTCCGGCACTTAAGCTTTCTTCTTTGGTTGCCGATATGGTGGTATCATTGTATCTCAGGAAGATTGTGATGTTTTCCGTAGAGGCTACAGTTGCATTAATGTTGGGGGTTATTCTCAAGTAGGTATCGCTTATGCTTTGGTCAGAAATGGATATCACCTCAGTTCCTTCTTCGTAATTTCCCAGATTGTTAGTTGACAGATTGGATTTTCTGTAGACCAATCTGTCTTCAGAGTTATAAACTCTTATTGTGTAATTGAATTTGTCTTTTGTGAACAACAAGGAGCTGAAATTAATCAGGAAATTATTATTGCTGGAGTCTAAAGTTTTGTTTGCTTTGCTTGTAAGAACATTTTTTCCATTATCCAAATCAACAAAAGCCAAGAAAGTTGATGCTGATGCTATGTCTGTAGTTAAATTGAAAATCAAAGTGTCATTTACGCTGTTGCTGTCAAAATCAAGCATATAGCTATCGAATATGGTTAGGTTTATGGTTCCATTGTTATAATCATAGCTATAAGAGTTGATTAAGTCTTGAATGGTTATGCTCTCTGCTGATGCTGATAAGATAGCTAGAAGTAATAAAATCAAATACAAAATTTGTTTTAATGTTTTTGAAATCATTTCTTCTTTCTCATCCTATTAATTTTGCTGATGACAAGGCCTATTAAAGCTCCGATTAATAATCCTTCAAAAAATAATACCAAATGTATAACAAAAAGTCCCAATATATTTGGAGGATATGAAAGAGGTATCAAATTCCATTCGTCTACAATCATTATATAAGGATATCCGGAAGGAAAAAGAAGAATCGTTTGTACAATTTCTTTTGAAAAAAAGTGATATGATAATTTGACGTAATTGATGTATATATAAACAAGAAAACTATAAATTATAGTGATGGCCAGTCCAATAAACCCTCCTTTCTGCCAATATTTCATCCGTGCCATTTAGTTTTTTCCTCTATCATTTTTCCTTTCTAACTTTTTCTATCAAATAACCAATTAAAAATCCCAAAGCTCCATAAAATAAAACAATAATGGCGATACTTATAATTGCTATATATAAAATACAAGAAAGGCCATCACAAGACATTTGTGATACAAATCCTTTAGTTAAGAATAAAGGCAATATGTAAACATAAACTAAGTAATCTCCTAATCCAGAATTTTTTATAGCTTGGGATATAGTTTCATTTGAATTTGCTAAAATCCAAATTGCTATTGGAATAGCAATAAAAATAATAGATAGCTTCCATCTAATCTTAATTTTTTCAAAAGTTTTTGTTAGTTTCACATTAATTAACCTCCATTAGATTCAACTACAAACAAATTATCAAAAAAGTTAAATGATTGATTATTGATGGATTTTTTAATAAAATGTTTTGTTAGAAAATTATTAGGTAAATTTTTGTGATTTGTTCTTATGTTAATCTCTTTTTATCTACCGAATTAATATTGCCATATATGCTTTTTTGATCATTAACTGTAACTGCCATATCACTACTTGTTGGAATATGGCCTATAATTCCTAAATGGGGTATTAAGGAATTATCATCTCCTTGTATTATTGTGAATTTGTTTAAATTTAACTCAATGCCCGGTTGCAAATCAACATCACTATTTGTCCATTCATTGTATTTTTCTAATAGGTTTAGTGATATTTGAGAAGACCCATCTGACATGAAATCAATATAATTATTAGTTATTGCATCTAAGAAGCCATTAATGAACAATTCATAAAAAGTTATATGGTTTTCATTGGCGTTATTTAATTTAGCTATAACACTATTTCCTTTTGAATTAAATAAATCCTTTACAAGACTGCTTCCATTAAAAGCTCCTGGACACCCAACACCGACAAAACTACTTACAGGATTAGCAGATAGGTCAGAATAAACATAATCCCCCATATCATAATCAAAATAGTAGCCTGCATTATTTTTTCCTGTAGAAGAATAGTTCTTTAATGAATCTAGCGCAGTTCTGCAGCCATTGGAAAAACCTACATAGTCAACGGAGTCTTTTCCACTATATTCCTGCACTCCCGCTACCAAAGCTGGCCAATAGTAATCAACTAAATCTTCGTATTCATAATTCGGACAATTCTCACAATCTTGAGTGGTACCACCAGTCAATTCTATTAACCAAGTGTCTCTGGCATTGTTGTTGTCAGAAGATAATTCTTTTCCAAAATCATCCCAAGTTAACAAGTCACTCCATAACCCTCTTGCTAAAACAACAGGGTTTGGATTATTAATCACAGCATCCTTGTAACTATCACTAAAATCACTATTAACATGCTTCAATCTTAAAATAGTGCTATTTTGATAAGAAGTTGTATTAAGCGTTTTTACAGTTCTAATGGAAACATCAAATATATTGCCAAACAAAACATCCTTAACTATAGCTTTGAATTCATTAGTATTTGTCTTATAGTTATTCTTATTATCATTATTATGCAGAATATCATAAACTCCTATTCCAGTCAAATCAAGATTGTCAATTACCGAAGGATTTTTTGTTGATGAATCAAAAAAATACTCTGAACCTGAGACTAAGCGTTTTAGTCCAGCAATTATTCCATCAACATCATTACCATGCACAAAGATAATTGGTATTCCTATTCCTGGTCTATAAGTAGCAACCAACCCATTATAGGGCTTGTCCAATTTGGCATCTTGAAAAACTATCCTTCTTGTTTCAAAATTATATCCCCATTTGAGTATTAGCAGTGTTATTTTATTATATTGGGCGACTTCATCAGTAGTCTTCCCAACTGAAATTATGAAGTCGGGATTATCATTCTCTCCTACAGAATTGACAAAGGATTCAAGGAATTCTTGATAAACTGAATCCAGGTAGGAATCATCAGTTGCTATGGAGATATAAGCATCAATCTTTTTGACTACTGGTCTGAAGACATAATTATTGAAATTGAACTCATCAAAATTGTCATCAGGGTCAACATAAATGTTTAGGTATTTATCGTTGCCAATATCCCACGTTACTGATGTGCTTTTATTTGAGCTAGCGGATATGCTTATAGTTTTATCTTCCTGCAACCTTATTAAGCCATCGTTGCCAATGGACTGAAATCTTACTATAACATTACTTGATGTTATGCCAGTAGAATGAACATTTGCAGAGATTATTGTGTTGCTTTCGCTTTTTGTAAGCTTAATATCAGAGTTGCTTATGTATAAATCTTCATCATTTTTGCACATATTGCAGTTTAATGTAAATACATCTTCATCGCCATTGAAGTCCATCTGGAAAGTTCCTGAATAACATTGAGTTAAATTGTTGCTGCATGTTACTGTCAAGGCCTGATCAGAAGAGCAGGCTGCATTTAAGACAGAAGTTCTTAATTGACCATTGGAGTCTGTTATATTTGTCTGACTGTTTATCTGTATTATACTCCCAGATAAAGCCTGCTCGTTACCATCCAGAGTATTTACTTCTATTGTGCCGTTACATAACTGGGATGTTGGACCCCCACAAAATCCAGAAATGCAGTTATTATTTATACAATCTGAATTTTCATCACAGGATAGTCCATCCGCAAGTTTTGCCATGCAAGTGCTATCACATCTTCCAGAATCGCAATCGGAATCTAAGCCGCAATTCCTTCCATTAGCACCATCTGTACATTCACTTATTGTATTGCACCAATTGCCCCCATCGTCGTTCCAGCAGTCTGTTGTTACAGAACAGGATGTTCCTATGTCTTTTCTGCATGGGGAAGGACTAAAAAGAGTAGATGATTCTATCTCATCATGGTCACTGTCACAAACATATCCGCTCCCACCCATTTCTGCTTCAGTGCATTCTGCACTGTACAATTCGATCCAATCTTGAGCAACATAACCTTGACCCCCACAGCTATCATCCCAATCTTTTTGTGATCCATAAACATCTATCGACCCGTCAAAGTCACACCTAGATTTGTATTTGAATTGATTTCCACCACAGTTATTACTCCAACAATCGCTATTAATATTACAGGCGTAATTGCCAGTGGTACCATCATCTGTTCTGCATGGGTTGGTTATAGTTCCATCATAGGTAGTTACATAAGAATCATCATCATCTTCAGAGCATTTTTTATAAGTTGGGCAGGATACCTCATCATTATAATCATAATCACCTCCGCTTATGTAGCCTTCAGCATCATAGGTGTACCATGATGGGCTTCCACTGTCACAATCATATTTTCTTTGTGAAAATACTAGGTATTGTTTTTGGGTAACGCCATAGAGATTACCACCACCGGAGCCATCGCAATTTTTGTAATATCTGGCATCAACGCAAGTGTTGATTGCCGGTGATACATCCATTAATTGGGTAGCAGGGGTAGAGTCTGTAGTGTATCCCATGCCATTAAGCCAGCTATCATAAGCTTTGCAATCATCAAAATCCTGTTGGTTGGCAGCAAAGCATTCTGTATAGGTTGGACTTTCATCACAATTTGGATTGCTAAAATCAAAGCAGGAAACCATGATATTCTGGCTATTTATTTCCATAGTTAGCGCTCTATTCACAAACGTCTTTGCGTCTGTACTACTGCTTCCATCTGAGGTGAAAAGGTCTGTTGTCAAAAAGCCGACTGCATTTGCATGGGATAAATACAGAAGAAAAACCAATACCCAAGTTACAATCAACCTTTTTGTCATGATACTAACCCCATTCAAAAATATTTAATCTTCAGGTTCTTCAGGAAGTGTTATTATTGCTTGTTCACTTTCGTTTTCAGCAGTGATTAGAGTTTTGATGATATCTTCTTCCGACATTCCATGGGACCTCAAGAATTCCTCCCTGTTAGTCCTAATTCTTTCTGAAATCTGAAGCTTTTCTTCGGCAGTTAGATTTTCCTTCTGCTCTTCCTGCATATAGACATTGCAGTCCCATGGGCATGTTTCATTTTCCCCCTGCTCACAAATAGTGTTCATGCAGGTATTTGCTACGAATTCAACACATTCCCCTCTTTTGCATACAGTGCCTTGTTGGCAAGAGCCGCAATCTCTGGGGCAATTACACTTATCTTCATAAGAGGCGCATATACCATCGCCACAACTACAGAATGTAAACCTCGTGTCTTTGGTAATAGGATATGATTGGGCGCAGATTGAAGAATTAAAAGGCGGCTCGCTGCTGTTAAGATAAGAATTTTCAATTTTTTCATTTCTTTGCCTATAATATTCGCTGTATATAGTGCTTTCATTTTCATAAATTTCAACGTTATCAACAAAGACCGATTTTATTGATTCTTTAGTCTTCTGAAACCATTTGAATATGCTGCTTTTTATGCTGTAAAATAAGCCCTCTGAAATTTCTTCAGTTTGATTATTAGCATCTGAAATAGTTTGGGCAAAAACTACAGGCAGTAATGATAGTAGCCCTAAGATTAATAACAGAATCAGAGCATTATAACATCTACACCTTTTTTTGATTTTATTCACCCCCCCCCTTCCTCCAAACTTGAGAGAAAACTCTTTATTTAAAGCTTTTGAATTTAAAATCTAAATTAGTTGGAGATTTCAGGATAGACCTTATAGATAGCTGGTCAATTTTAACTATAGCATATTAGCCCCGAGAAACGAAATATAGTCTCGGCTACGCCTCGTATTGACTGATAAAATAGGTATAACAAATCCAAAAGTACGATAACAATAAATTTTCGGCGATAAAAAAAGTCTGCGGACGCAGTTTTCCCACACTACGCATGGGAAAAGAATATAACACATATTTCACGGAAAAATCGGTCGCTTATGCTAAAATGCCAAGCATTTTCCCGATTTTTCCTAAGTTTTTTCCAACTCTCAAAATTTGCCAACTCTGTGTGTGGGTTGCCTCACACGAGGGCAAATTTTGTGAGGGAAAAAACCTCGTGAAATATTGTACGTTAAAATCAATTTTTGAGTTGCCGTCGATAAAGTTGCCGGTAAACCGTAAATTCTTTTAGTTGCTGCCTTCGTTTAGCAGTATAACAAAAACGAGAAAACCGAAATTACTTATATTGTGATTTAG